>Ga0265780_10002021_pt1 | contig 28093 bp, 26 predicted proteins | sample P1T30metagenome_FD_192432 | JGI IMG/M metagenome (GOLD analysis project Ga0265780, IMG submission 192432) | Plant litter microbial communities from East Loma Ridge, Irvine, California - P1 T30 | ecosystem: Environmental > Terrestrial > Plant litter > Unclassified | place: USA: California...
TGCGGCTTCCCACGCTCACCGGCGCGGGAAGCCGTTTTTTCATCCGCGCCAGTTCCCAAGAATACCGTGTGCAGGTCCGCCCTACGCGAGGCATACAATGCCGCATCGATTATCCGTTGGGGGACGATCCCATGAAGACGATCATTGCGGCGGGCGCGGCGGCACTCGCGTTGGCCACCGCGGCCGTGCCGGCAGTCGCCGGCAACCTGTTCGGCGGCTCCACCCTGGTGGACCCGGACCGGCAAGCCCAGCTCGAACGCTGGCTGGGCGCCGGCGAACTCAATCTCACCAAGGTGTACACGCTGCAGCCCGGCGACGACTCGAACGATTTCCACGCCGGCGCCGACGGCCGCGGCGCGACCTTCACCCTGCTCGACGTCACCAACGCGGCCGGCGCCAGCTACCTGGTGGGCGGCTACAACCCGCAAAGCTGGGCCTCGGATGAAGGCTGGCACGAGACCGAGCGCGACTTCCAGCGCACCGCCTTCCTGTTCAATTTCACCGACCCCGCGGTCTACCGCCAGGTCCCGTCGACCTACGTGCTGCCCAGCCAGGGCCAGCGCCAGACCTACAACGAACCCGGTTTCGGCCCGGTGTTCGGTTCCGGACCGGACCTGTTCGTCAACGACCGCATGGATGCGGCCTTGTCCTGGCAACTGAGCTACGGAAACCCGGACGACGAAGGCCTCAGCATCATCGACCGCAGCCTGCGCGGCCAGCTGGTGAGCGTGGATGCGATGGAAGTCTTCGCGATCTCGCCGGTGCCCGAGCCGGGGCACTGGGCGCTGCTGCTGGCGGGCCTGGGCGTGGCCGGCCTGTTCGCGCGCAAACGGAGAGGGGAGGCAGGCTAAGGCGGCGCGGCGCGGCGGTGTCATCATGACCGGCCTTATCCTCCGCCGAGTCCACGATGCCGAATCCGCCGCCGCCCAGCGCCCGCAGGCCCGCATGGTTGCCGCTCTTCCTTCTGCCGCTCTGCCTTCTGCCGCTGTCCGTGCCGGCCGGCGCGGCGCATGCCCAGTCCGCCGGCGCGGCGCCGGCCGCCGCGCCCGCTCTCGGACCGGAGCAGCTGGCCATCGTCATCAATGACGCCGAGCCGAACAGCGTCGCCATCGGCGCCTACTACCGCAAGCGGCGCGGCATCCCGGCCGCCAACGTGGTCCACGTGCGGATTCCCGGCAAGCCGCACGAGATCGGGGCCGAACGCTTTGCCGCCCTGAAGGAGGAGATCGACGCCCGCCTCGGGCCACAGGTCCAGGCCGTGCTGATGATCTGGACCGCGCCCTACAAGGTCGAATGCAATTCGATCACCGGCGCCTACACGCTGGGCTTCGACCCCGCGCTGTGCAGGGACACCTGCGCCGGCGGCCACGCCAGCGCCTATTTCAACGCCGGCGCCAGGCGTCCCTATACCGAGCTGGGCATGCGCCTGTCGATGCTGCTGCCGACCGAGTCGGTGCAGGAAGCCCGGGCGCTCATCGACCGCGGCGCCGGCGCCGGTTTCCGCATCCTGCCGGCCACGGCGTATTACCTGGTCACCTCGGAAAAGCTGCGCAATTCGCGCGCCGCCTTCTTCCCGCCGCCGGGCAGCATCGCCGCGCGCAAGCTGACCACCCGCACGCTGCAGGCCGACGTGCTGGTCGGCGAAAAGGACATCCTCATCTACCAGACCGGCAAGGCCGAGGTGGCCCGGCTCGACACGCTGGGCTTCGTGCCGGGCGCGCTGGCCGATCACCTGACCTCGTTCGGCGGCGATTTGCTGGGAGCGGGGCAGATGAGCAGCCTGCGCTGGCTGGAAGCCGGCGCCACGGCCAGCTACGGCACCGTCACCGAGCCCTGCAACCACTGGCAGAAGTTCCCGAATCCCACCGTCCTGCTCAGGCACTACCTGCGCGGCGAGAGCGCCATCGAAGCCTACTGGAAGAGCGTGGCCTGGCCGACCCAGGGCCTGTTCATCGGCGAGCCGCTGGCGGCGCCGTATCGACGCGGGGCGCGCTAGCACCCCGGGCCAGGCTGTTGCAATTTCCTATTAGTAATCTTTTAATGGATAGAGCAGGAAAACTTGATCCATTGAACCGAACGGACTAATCCGTGGTCATGATGTTGTCAATAAGCGCATTTAATATCCCTGATGTAAGTTCCTTAATGACAACCTGCACCTACCAGGACACCCCATGACCCTTCGTGCATCACATTCCATTCCCGTACGCCTGACCGTACTGGCCGCCTTGATGGCAGGCTTGTCGGCCTCGGCGCTGGCCGCGCCGGGCCCTGTCGTCATCAGCCAGGTGTATGGCGGCGGCAACAACGCCGGTGCCACCCACCGCAACGATTTCATCGAGCTGTTCAACCGCAGCTCGGCGCCGGTCAGCATCAATGGCTGGAGTGTGCAGTACGCCTCTGCCACTGGCAACAGCTGGGCCCAGACCCAGCTCACCGGCACCCTGCAGCCGGGCCAGTACTACCTGGTGCAGGAAAGCGGCGGCACCACCAACGGCGTGGCGCTGCCGCAGCCGGACGCTACCGGCAACCTGAACATGAGCGGCAGCACGGGCAAGGTGGTGCTGGTGAATAACCAGACCCTCCTGACCACGGCCAACCCGAACACGGTGGCGAGCGTGGTCGACTTCGTCGGCTTCGGCAGCAACGCCACCACTTACGAAGGCGCCGGCCCGACCGCCAACCTGGGTAACGCACTGGCGGCCCTGCGCGCCAACGGCGGCTGCACCGACACCGACAACAACAGTACCGACTTTTCGGTCGTTACCCCGATTCCGCGCAACACTTCCAGCCCGACCAACCAGTGCAGCGGCGGCGGCACCGACCCGGGCCCGATCGCCCAGCCGATCGCCCTGAACTGCCCGGCCAGCATCAGCGGCCGCGCCGGCACCGCCTTCTCCGGCCTGCTGCAGGCCAGCGACCCGGACAGCATTGTCAACGCGGCCAGCATCACCGGTGGCGCCCGTGCCGGCATCAGCCTGACCGGCTTCACGCCGGCCGGCGCTGAGGGCGGCAGCGCCTCGGCCCAGCTGGCCATCGCCGCCAGCGTGACCGGCGGCAGCTACCCGGTCACCGTCACCTTCGCCAACGACGACGGCCAGAGCGGCAGCTGCACCGTCAACGTGCTGGTCTCGGGCGAGCAGACCATCTCGCAACTGCAGGGCAGCGGCGCCGCCAGCCCGTTCAACAACACCGTGCAGACCACCACCGGCGTGGTCACCAAGGTGTTCGCCAACGGCTACTACATCCAGGATCCGGACGGCGACGGCGACTCGAGCACCCCGGACGCGATCTACGTCTACACCGGCAGCGTTCCGACGGTCCAGCTCGGCAATTCGGTGCGCGTGACCGGTACCGTGACCGAATACACCCCGTCCGGCGCGCCGCGTTCCTATACCGAGATCAAGGACGTCACCGCCACCACCAACCTCGGCGCCGGCAAGACCGTCAACGTGACCAACGTCCAGCTCGGCTCGGAAGACCTGCGCCGCTACGAAGGCATGCTGGTGCGCTTCATCGGCGCGCTGACCGTGAACGGCAACGGCTACCTGGGCGACCGCGGTGAGCTGGTGCTGGGCAATGGCCGCCTCGAAACGCCGACCAACCGCTATCGTCCGGGTGCGGAAGCGAACGCGCTGGCCGCCGCCAACGAACGCAATATGGTGGTGCTGGACGACAACCTCTTCACCACCCCGGCCCACATCCCCTACCTGTTCCAGGACCAGACCGTGCGCGCCGGCGACACCGTCAACGACCTGGTCGGCGTGCTCGACTTCGGCGCGACCGGTGGTGGCGGCGGCTGGTACAAGCTGCAGCCGACCGAGACCCCGACCTTCAGCCGCACCAACGTGCGCGAAGACGCGCCGGTCGTGGCCCCGGGCAATGTGCGCGTGGCCAGCGCCAATGTGCTGAACTTCTTCACCACCTTCACCAACGGCGGGGACGCCAGCGGCGCCACCTCGGGCAAGGGCTGCACCGTCGGCAGCTCGACCACCGCCGGCAATTGCCGCGGCGCCGACAACATGGCCGAATACATCCGCCAGCGCGACAAGATCGTCAACGAACTGAAGGCGATGAATGCCGATGCGGTCGGCCTGATGGAAATCCAGAACAACGGCGACACCGCCGTCGGCTACCTGGTCGACGCCCTGAACGCCGCCACCGCGGCCGGCACCTATGCCTACGTGCCGAAACCCGCGGCCACCGGCACCGACGCCATCCGCGTGGCGATGATCTACAAGCCTGCCAAGCTGAGCCTGGTCGGCGGCGCGCTGTCGGACAATGACTCGATCAACAACCGTCCGCCGATGGCCCAGACCTTCAAGGTCAACAGCAACGGCGCCAGGTTCTCGCTGGTCGTCAACCACCTGAAGTCGAAGGGCAGCTGCGGCGGCGGCACCGGCAACACCGACAGCGGCGACGGCCAGGGCTGCTGGAACGCGACCCGCGTGCAGCAGGCCCAGCGCCTGGTCGACGTCTTCATCCCGCAGATCGTGCAGGCCGCCGGCGACGCACGCGTGCTGGCAGTCGGCGACTTCAACTCCTACGGCCACGAAGACCCGATCGCCTACATGACCGGCAAGGGCATGGTCAACGAGCTGGAGCGCTTCGTGCGCGGCAGCGGCAAGCTCCCGTACTCCTACGTGTTCGACGGCATGGCGGGCTACCTCGACCACGCCCTGGCCAGCAGCGCGCTGGATGCGCAAGTGGCCGGCGTGACCGAATGGCACAACAACGCGGACGAGCCGGAAGCGATCGACTACAACCTGAACGACACCGCGGATGACCCTTACGTGAACAATGCCTTCCGCGCCTCGGACCACGATCCGGTGGTGGTGAGCCTGAACCTGGCGGGGACGTCGGTGGATGTGACCTCGAACGTGAAGATCGTCGTATCCCCGCCCAAGGGCAACCTGTTGACCGGCAAGTTCACCGGCACCGTCACCGTCACCAACACCAGCGGTGCGGCCATCAACGGTCCCTTGCAGCTGCGCCTGGACGGCCTGCCGGCCGGCGTGACGCTCGACAACAAGAGCGGCGAGCAGGGCGGCGCACCCTACATCACCATGAGCGGCGGCACGCTGGCCGCGGGGGCCCAGATGACCGTGAACCTGACGTTCAGCGATCCGTCGCGCACCCCGATCTCGTTCACCCCGAAAATCATCAGCGGCACGCTGTAAGCCGAATCAAGGAACCAACACCATGAAATCGTTCACCTCCATCCTCAGCCGTTCCCTGCTGGCCCTGGCGCTGGCCGCCGGCAGCGCGGCAGCCGTCGCCGGTCCGACCTACCATGTCGACGTCGACACCTCGACCCAGGCCGGCAACAACGGCGGCCTGTTCCTGTCCTTCCTGAGCTACCAGGCGGGCGGCGTGGGCACGGCCACCGTCAATCACTGGACCGGCAACTTCGCCGGCACCGGCATGTCGATCAACGGCGCCACCGCGGACTACACCAGCCGCGTGCTGAACATCGGCAGCGACTTCGACGGCTACCTGTTCGACGTCGGCTTCGGCGGCCATTTCGGCTTCGACGTCACCTTCGACATCGACGTCGACATGTTCGGTGGCAGCTTCGGCGTGGCCCTGACCGACAGCAACCAGGACTTCATCACCGGCGCCAACGTGGCCGACATCAACTTCGAAGCCGATCAGCCGGTGCAGGTCAGCACCAACGCCGCCTACGCGACCGTCGAAGCGGCCGCGGCCGACGTGCCGGAGCCGGCCAGCCTGGCACTGATGCTGGGCGGTGCCGGCCTGCTGGGCTTCATGCGCCGCCGCCGCGCCTGATCCGGCGCGGCGAGTTCCCGGCCGCGCCCGCGGCCGGGTTATCTCGTCAATTCGTATCCTTTTCACCACTGCCGGCCCCAGCGCCGGCAGTGTCTCATCCAGCCTCCCGAACCCGGCGCAAGCCGCATGCCTCTAGGCGCCGCCGCGGACGGCGATTTATTCGGCAAAGCTCTGAATACGCCAAGGAAATCATATTGTTCAGTCGTTCAGGCTTGGTGCATATTAAAATCCGCCTGACGTAAAGATATGGATTCCCGCATGACCGCACACGTGCTCGTGGTCGACCCCGATCCCGCCATCCGCCAGCTGCTTGCCCTGAACCTGAACCGTGCCGGTCACGGCGTCGCCGAATGCCTGGACGCCGAATCGGCGCTGGTGTCGATCCACGACGCCTTGCCCGACATGCTGCTGCTCGAATGGGACTTGCCGGGGCAGTCGGGCGAGACCCTGGTGCGACGCCTGCGCGCGCACCGCGCCACGCGCGAGCTGCCGGTGATCATGCTGACCGCGCGCGCCGGCGAGCACGACAAGATCCTGGCGCTCGAATCCGGCGCCGACGACTATCTGACCAAACCCTTCAACCCGCGCGAGCTGCTGGCGCGCATCGGCGCGGTGCTGCGCCGGCGCATCCCGCACGTCGCCAGCGACACCGTGCAGATGGCCGGGCTGCGCCTCGATCCGGGCACCCAGCGCGTGACGGCCGGCTCGCTGCAGGTGGCGCTGGGGCCGGTCGAATTCCGCCTGCTGAACTTCCTGATGCACCATCCGGAGCGGGTACACACCCGCTCGCAGCTGCTGGACAAGGTCTGGGGCCGTCACGCCGTGCTCGACGAGCGCACCGTCGACACCCACGTCGGGCGCCTGCGCAGCGCCCTGCAGCCGAGCGGCCACCAGCAGCGCATCGAGACCGTGCGCGGCACCGGCTACCGCTTCGTGGCCTGGCGCGCGCTGGACGCCTTCGAGCACGGCGGCGCCATCCGCACCGGCACCTGATCCTGGTGGAAGCGGCCGTCATCCTCAGCCGCCTGGAGCAGGAGTACCTGTTGCGGGCGATCGAATCGGGCCTGCGCGTGGCCAGCCTGCACCAGCTGTTCCTGTGGGCCCAGGGCCAGCTGCAGGCGCTGCTGCCGCACCAGGTGCTGGCCTGCCTGCAGTTCGCGCCGGGCGGGGCGCTGCAGCGCATCGAATGCGTGCACGGCACCGTGCTGGCGCCGCAGGCGCTGGAGGTTCTGGTTGGACGGCGCGACGGCCTGGCGCCGCGCATCGCGCGCCACTGCATGGGCGGCGGCCGCCTGCCGGCGTTGCTGGATGTGGACGGGCGTAGCGGCGTGCGCAGCGACGCCGGCGGGCAGGGTGCCGGCGGGCAGGGCGGTCCGCTGGCCGAGGCCTTGCAGGGGTTTCGCAGCGAACTGGTGGACGCCGGCTTCGACAGCGTGCTGGTGCACGGCACCGGCCAGACCGTGTCCGGCGCCAGCATGTTCGTGCTGTTCGGCCTGCCGATGCGGCCGAATGCGCGCCACGCTTATTTCCTCGAGCTGCTGTTGCCTTACCTGCACCTGGCCCTGGCGCGCCTGCCGGCGCCGGCGGCCGGCGGCGTGCTGCCGGCGCGCACGCTGAGCGTGAGAGAGACCGAGATCGTCGGCTGGCTACGCGAAGGCAAGAGCAACGACGAGATGGGGCAAATCCTGGGGATCAGCGGACTGACGGTCAAGAACCACCTGCAGCGGATCTACCGTACGCTCGGGGTCAGCAACCGCGCCCACGCGCTGGCGCGCTGCATGGAATTGCGGCTGCTGGAAAAGTAGGAAAGATCAGGAATGCGGCGCTTCGGCGCGGCGCATCGCGTCATAGCGGTAGGCTTCGGCGTTGGCGTCGATGATGCGCAGGCCCTTGCAGCCGTCGACGGCGCAGTCCGGTGTCGGAACGCTGCTGACGCCGGTCGTGGCGACGCGGGTCGGGACCGGCGCCGCAGCTTGCACCGGTTCGTCGGGCTGGTAACCGCCGCAGGCGGCGAGCAGGCTGGCGAGGCTGAGGGCGGAAATCGTGTTCAGGCTGAGGAATTTCATGATCGATCGCGGATGGCTGCGTTACGGATGAGCTATTGTAGCGACAGATTTTTTCCGTAACTCAACTTTTTACCTTCGCTCACATGGATAGCAAACACTTAATATGTTTTTCTGTGGAAATAGGCGAAGATGCTTGATGATCGTAGGAAATATCCTACGGGCATTATTTGATGTTGACTCTTCATGTTGTGGTAGGGCAACAGCAGGCTGTAGCGTGCACGTCTTGACACTCCCCGCAGCGGCGCCGATGATCAGACCATGAAAAAACTGATCCTGTCATTGATGTTCGCCTGCGCCGCCTGCAGCGGCGGCACCCAAACCCGATCCCACGCCGAGCTGCTGGGCGCCAAGCGCGCGGCAGGCACGCAGCAGGGCGCCCAACCCGACGCCAAGGCGGATGCCGGCACGCTGACGCGTATCCGCACCATGGTCGGCAACGCCGCCTGTACCGGGGATGCGCAATGCCACACGCTGGCGCTGGGCGCGAAAGCCTGCGGTGGTCCGGAATCCTATATCGCCTGGTCGTCGGCGCAGGTGGAGGAAGACGCCTTGCGCGCCCTGGGAGACGCCTACAAGGAAGAGCGGCGCGCGGCCAACAGCGCATCCGGCATGATGTCGAATTGCCGCTTCATGGTGGACCCGGGCGCGATGTGCAAGGCCGGCACCTGCCAGCTGGGCGGCGGCGACGCGCTGGCGCGCTGAGCCTCATATATATAAGCAAAAAAAGCTGCGGCCCGGAGGCACGCAGCTTTTTTTTCATGCACGCTTGACGCTGGCGTGAATCAGATACCGGTATCCACCTGCACCGACTTCAGCACCGGCTCGCCCAGCGGGATCGGGTTGTTGGTCTCCACCTGGAAGGTGGTGACCGTCGCCGGCGCGCCGTTCGGGTCCAGCAGTTCGACGGCGCCGAGGTAGCGCTTGCCGGCCGCCAGCCCCGACCAGCTGGTGCTGAGCGCGGCCGCGCTGCCCGCGTAGACCTTGGCCGGCATCAGCACCTTGAAGTTGCCGCCCTTGTCGGCCGAGCTCACCACCGCCGAGGACAGGGTGAAGTCGGTCGACTGGCCGTTCGCCGTGGCGTAGCCGGCGATGCAGACGGTGTAGGTGCCGGCTGCGGGCGCATCCAGGCCCACCACTTCGTTCGAACCGCCATTGCCCGAGTAGGCCACCACGGTGCCGGCCGGGTTCAGCAGGGCCAGGTCGAGGTCGTGGCCGCCGCCGCCCGCGGTATCGCGGTCGAACAGCTCGAACTGGGCGCGCAGGGTGTTGGCGGGCATTGCCACCTGCACCGCACGTACGCCGCGGGTGCCGGCGCGGCAGGCCGCACCCAGCGTGGCCGAGTCGCCGACGGCGGACTGGACCGCCTGCTCGACGTTCAGTGCGCTGCGGCTGATTTCCTTCAGGCCGCCGATGACGCTCTTGAGCGCGCCGGAGAAGCCGGTCGTGACCGACATCGTCTTGCTGGCCGTGCTCTTGTCGCTCTTGAGCAGCACCGGGGCGATCAGCGGCTTGCCCGAGCGCGCCACGACCGGGCTGCGTACGGTATGGGTGCCGTCGTTCCAGGTCAGCGCGCCGAACTGCCAGGCATTCTCGGCCGCCGTGGTGCGGGACAGGGTGACCGTGTAGGACTTGGTCTCGCCCGCTGCGATCGACAGCGTGGCCGGGCTGACCGAGGCCGAGAAGCCCGGCACCGAGATGCTGCTGGTATAGGTCGAGGGGTTGGTCGAGACGTTGGTCACCGAACGCGTCACCGTCACCGCGCCGAGCACGTTGCCGACCGAGATCGACGGCAGGTTCAGGTTGTAGCCGGCGATCGAGCCGCCCGCACAGTTGGTGCTGGCCCCGACGCCGCACAGGTATTTCTGGTAGTCGGCTTCGGTGGCGTTGTACACCAGGCCCGGATCGGTGGCGCCGTTCGGGTTGATGTGGCCGGCGCCCTGGCCGAAGGGCAGGATGCCGCGCGTGTCGCCGCTGGCGATCGCGTCCGGGAAGGTCTGGGTGCTGCTCGTCATCAGGGCCGACTTGATCATGGCCGGGGTCCAGGCCGGATGCGCCTGGTGCAGCAGCGCGGCGACGCCGGCCACGTGCGGGGCGGCCATCGAGGTGCCCTGGTAGGACGCCCAGGCGTTCACCGGCGGCAGCGTGCCGTTGACGATGTCGGCGCGCTGGGCGGCGCTCAGTTCCGGCGTCACGGCGGCGATCACGTCGACGCCGGGTGCGGCCATGTCGGGCTTCATCACGTTGCCGTCGTAGCGGTTCGGGCCGCGCGAGGAGAACGAGGCCACCACCGGCGCCGCCACGCTCGAGGTGCCGACCACGAATTTCGTCATCGAGGCTTGCGCGCCCTGGCCCTGGGCATAGGCCTTGATGCGGGCGCCGTCGGCGGCGTTCACGTGGACGGTCGGCACCGAATGCACCTCGGCCACCAGGCCGGTGCCGTTGTCGATCTCGACCATGCCGACGCCGCCGGCCTCGTACACGGCCAGGGATTTGTCGACGCGGGCGTTGGTGCCGCGCGTGCAGGTCACGATCTTGCCGCGCACCTTGGCCGGGTCGAGCACGGCCACGCCATTGTTGCTGGCCTTGCTGTAGCACAGCGTCACCAGGGTGGCGTTGGCGCCGGCCACGGCCGCGTTTTCGGCGGTGATCATCGGCGCCTGCGGCAGCGGCTGGGTGTTCATCGAGGCGCCGGTGTACTTGGCGCCGCTGGCCAGGATGACGTCGGCCTGCAGTTCGCGGTTGTGGGTCGAGGCCGCCACCGTGGCCTGCCACGGGCTGATGTGGGCGACCGTGTTGGCCGGGCCGTCGTTGCCGGCCGAGGCCGAGACGAACACGCCGGCGTTGGAGGCGTGCAGGAAGGCTTGCTCGACCGGGTCGGTGACCGAGGTGCCGCCGCTGATCGAGAAGTTGATCACGTTGACGCCGTCGACCACGGCCTTTTCGATCGCCGCCACGCTGTCGCCGGTGAAGCAGCTGTTCTTGCCACCGGTCGCGTCGGTGGCGTCGTTGTAGGTCCAGCACACCTTGTACATGGCGATGCGCGCGCGCGGCGCCATGCCGCTGACCACGCCGACGTCGACGCCGCTGATGATGGCGTTCGGGCCGGCATTGCCGCCGGCGGTGCTCGAGGTGTGGGTGCCGTGGCCGCCGTGGCCGACGTTGCCGCCGATCGAATCGCGCGGCGAGCGGAATTCGGTCCAGTGCGTGGTGTACTGCGGCAGGCTCTTGAAGGTGGTGTCGAAGTACTGGGCACCGATCAGCTTGTTGTTGCAATTGGCGACGGTGAAACCTTCGCCGGTCTGGCACGTGCCTTTCCAGTTGGACGGCGGCGCATCGTAGACCACCGAGCCGCTGTTGTCGAAGGTCGGCTTGCCGTTGCTGTCGACGCGGTCGGCATAGGCAGGGTTCTCCGGCCACACGCCGCCGTCGACCACGCCGATGATGACGTTCTCGCCGGCCTTGTTCTGGCCGCCCAGCTGCGACCACAGGCCGTCCTGCTTGTCCAGGCCGAGGAAGTGGGCGGTGTAGGTGGTGGTCAGCTGGCGCGGGGTGTCCGGCACCACCTGGGCGACGTCGCTGCGGGCCTGCAGGGCGCGCACTTCATCGTCGGTGAGCAGGGCGGCGAAGCCGTTCAGCACCACGCTGTAGTTGTAGGTGACCTGGGCGTTCGGCACGGTGGCGCGCACGATGGCCTGTTTCTGGCCCAGGTAGTCGCTGTACAGCTGGACTTCGGTGGCGTCGATGTCCAGGCGATGGCCCGGCGCCGGCTGGGTCGCCGGCAGGCCGCTGATCTCGCCGCTGTAGGAAGCGACCGGCTTGTCGGCCAGTTGCACGATGTAGGGGCGGCGCAGGTCGTCGGCCTGGGCGCTCAGCGCGAAGCCGGCCAGGCACAGCGCGACCGCTGCGGTAAGGGGACGCAGTTTCATGTTGGTTTCCTTCTCTCGTCGTTCTTGTCGTTATGGTTCGAGGGGGCTCAGGCTTGCAGGCTCAGGCTTGCTGCAGCTTGCGGCGGCGCGCACCCACCAGGCCGGCCAGGCCCAGGCCGAGCATGGCGACGGTGCCGGGTTCCGGCACGGCGTTCAGCTCGATGTTGTCGATGCCGAACTGGGCGCGGTTGGTGTTGAAGGCGGTGCAGCTACTGCCGGTGGCGTTGCACACCAGGCCGAAGGCCAGCAGTTCGACGAAGGCGGTCTGGGCGAAGGCGCCGGTGGTCTCGAAGCGGCCGAACTGGAAGCCGGCGGGAGTTGCGCCGGTGAGCTGGAAGTCCTGCAGCAGGTAGCTGCCGTCGGCCAGGAAGCCCTGCAGGCGCACCAGGGCCGGGATGGCCGGGTAGCTGCCCAGGCTGGGGCTGCTGCCGATGAAGGCGGCATCGAAGGCGGCGACGCGGAACGCGGTGTCGTCCTGGGTCCAGATGTCGATGTAGCTGTCGTTCAGGGCGCCGTAATAGGTGCCGGCGTGGCCGACCGGGCAGGCCATGCTCGAGCTGTCGCAGGACGACTCGATGCCGTCGATGAACTGGCCCACCAGGTAGCCTTCGCCGCCGTCGGCCTGGTTGGCGTAGAAACCGACGTTGTAGTTACCCTCTTGCCAGACCTCGGTGCCGCCGACCGGGCCGAGATAGCCTTCGAAGCCGATGTTGGCGGCCTGGGCCGAGGCTGCCAGCGTGGCCGTGACGGCGATCGCCGTGGCCAGCTTGCGAGCGCCGCGCCACGCGGCGGTGGAAAGAGGATGTGTATTCCGGATCATTGATATGCCTTTGCTTATGGTTGGTCGACGTCGGGCTCGTGGCTGACGCAGGCTTTCTCGCTTAAACTGGTTTTACCCAGTTGCAATGAAATATAGCAATGGCATTAAGCTTTATGAAAAAAAATTTATTATAAAAATGTATGTATTTTTTTCCCAATCACCGAATTTAATTTGCCTTCTCCTATGAAAAATGTTTCAACTTGTTACAAGTTTGGTGTGAATTTTATGCAACAAGCCTGTAATAAATTAATGATATAAAATTAATTTGTATTTATAGAATTGTTGTATTTGGGATTTTTTTGTTTCTTTATGTAATTGACAGGAGCCTGGAGCGCTTACTCATGGACGAGGCTGGCTGCTGAAGGCAAACTGTCGCATTGCTGTCACATGCACGTGGCATGCTTTGCCGTCAGTGCACGGAATGGAACGACCACACCTCGCCTGCATAAATAAATTTGTTCGACAGGCAAGCCCGTGGTAGCCTGTGGAAAGTCTTTGCGTCGATGCAACGCTCAGGCCACCGTGCACATAGCGAGAAGATAATTGGGGGAGTCCGTTAGATGTATCCAGTGCTGAACCAGGGCGCTTTCCGGCGTATCCGCCGGGCCGAACGTGCGAACGCGGGCTTCACCTTGCTCGAACTGCTGGTCGTGATCGTCATCATCGGCCTGCTCGCGGCCTACGTCGGCCCCAAGTATTTCTCGCAGCTGGGCAAGTCCGAAGTCACCGTGGCCAAGGCCCAGATCGAAGCCTTCGAAAAATCGCTCGACACCTACCGCCTCGACGTCGGCCGCTACCCGACCACGGAAGAAGGCCTGAACGCGCTGATGGCAGCGCCGCCGGCGGCCGCCGCCAAGTGGAACGGCCCCTACCTCAAGAAGGGCGTCCCGGCCGACCCCTGGGGCCACGCCTACCAGTACCGCGCTCCGGGCAGCAAGAGCGAGTATGACATCGTCTCGCTCGGCAAGGATGGCCAGCCGGGCGGCACCGGCGACAACGCGGACATCAGCTCGCAGTAACGCTTCTCCACCTCCTTCCCGCGGATCTTCCCGTCATGCAGTTTGCGGTACGCACCCTCGCGCCCGACATGAGCATCGCCAGCGTCGTGGTCGAGGCGCCCAATGAGGCCGATGCGCGGCGCCAGGTCGAAGCGCGCGGCCTCTATGTCAGCTCGATCGTGCCGGCGCGCGCGCCGCTGTTCGCGCGTTCGCGCGCCGGCAAGCTCTCCCTCGTCCTGTTCAGCCAGGAACTGCTGGCGCTCCTGACCGCGGGCCTGGGCATCGTCGAAGGGCTCGAAGCCCTGCTCGAAAAGGAAGGCACGCCCGCCACCCGCGCCGTGCTGGAACGCCTGCTGGCCGGCCTGCGCGAAGGCAAGCGCTTCTCCGGCGTGCTGGCCGAGCAGCCGGCGCTGTTCCCGCCGCTCTACGTCGGCATCGTGCGCGCCGCCGAAGGCACCAGCGACCTGCCACGGGCACTGGAGCGCTACATCGAATACCAGCAGCGCATCGACACCGTGCGCGCCAAGATCGTCAGCGCCTCGATCTATCCCGTCATCCTGCTGCTGGTCGGCGGCGGGGTGTCGATCTTCCTGATGTCCTATGTGGTGCCGCGCTTCGCCGAAGTTTACCAGGGCGCCGGGCGCAACCTGCCCTTCATGTCGCGCCTGATGCTGGACTGGGGCCAGTTCGTGGCCGGCCACACGGCCGGCCTGCTGCTCGGGCTCGCACTCGTGCTCGGGTCCGCAGTCTGGGGCGTGCGCCGCGCGCTGCGGCAGGGCGGGATCGCGCGCCTGCTGCGCCGCCTGCCGGGCATCGGCGAGCGTGCCCGCATCTATGAACTGTCGCGGCTTTATCTGACCCTGGGCATGCTCAGCGAAGGCGGCATCACCATCGTCGGCGCCATCGACACCGTGCAGGGCATGGTCTCGCCCGGCGTGGCCACCAGCCTGCGCGCGGCGCGCGCCATGATCGAGGCCGGGCGCCCGCTGTCCGACGCCTTCGAGCAGAACGCGCTGACCACGCCGATCTCGCTGCGCATGCTGCGCGTGGGCGAGCGCACCGGCGAGATGGGCCCGATGCTGTCCCGTTCGGCCGCCTTCTACGACGGCGAGATCGGGCGCTGGATCGACCGCTTCACCCGCACCTTCGAGCCGCTGCTGATGGCCGGCATCGGGCTGGTGGTGGGCGCCATCGTGGTGCTGCTGTACATGCCGATTTTCGATCTTGCCGGAGACATGTCGTGAACCTCGCTTTCGACGCCGAACTGCTGGCGCGTGCCCGTGCCCAGAGCCGCCAGACGCGGCGCTCGCTGGTCGACGAGCTGCACGCGCTGTCCGGGCTGGAGGCGCGCCAGGTGGTGCGCCAGCTGGCCGAACCCTTCGGCCTGACGGTGATGGAGACGGTCGAGATGTTCGGCCAGCAGCCGGCCTTCGACCTGCTGCCGCTGGCCCAGGCGCTGGCGCGCCACTGCGTGCTGCTGCGCGACGGATCGAAACGCCTGACCGGCGTGATCGCCGACCCCTTCGACCTCGACCTGCAGACCTGGCTGCAGGCCCAGGCCGGCGCCAGCGCCGCCGAACCGCTGCACCTGCGCCTGGCGCTGGCCGGCGACATCCAGGCCTACCTCGGCAAGCAGGAAGAGACCGCGCGCGCGGTCGACAGCCTGGTCGGCGAGGGCAACGACGCGCGGCGCGACGGCAAGAGCGCGACCGTGCTCTCCTTCGCCAGCGTCTCGGAAGCCACCAGCCCCGCGGTCAAGGTGGTCAACTCCACGCTGTACGACGCCCTCAAGGCCGGCGCCTCGGACATCCACCTGGAGAGCACCGCCGGCGGCCTGGCGGTCAAGTACCGCGTCGACGGCGTGCTCGATCACGCGGCCTCGGTCGGCGGCATCGAGCTGGCCGAGCACATCATCTCGCGCCTGAAGGTGCTGGCCGAACTCGACATCGCCGAGCGCCGCGTCCCGCAGGACGGCAGCTTCCGCGTGCAGTCGGGCGGGCGCGACATCGATTTGCGGGTCTCGATCATGCCCAGCATCCACGGCGAGGATGCCGTCATCCGTATCCTTGACAAGCGCGCCATGATCGAAGCCTACGGCTCGCTCACGCTGGAAGCGCTCGGCTTCGACCCGGGCTCGCTCGTCACCCTGCGCCAGCTGGCCCAGGAAGCCTACGGCATGCTGCTGGTGACGGGCCCCACCGGCTCGGGCAAGACCACGACCCTGTATGCGGCGCTGACCGAGATCCACAACGGCCGCGAGAAGATCATCACCATCGAGGACCCGGTCGAGTACCAGCTGCCCGGCATCCTGCAAATCCCGGTCAACGAAAAGAAGGGCCTGACCTTCGCGAAAGGCCTGCGCTCGATCCTGCGCCACGACCCGGACAAGATCATGGTCGGCGAGATCCGCGACCGCGAGACCGCGGAGATCGCGGTGCAGTCGGCGCTGACGGGCCACCTGGTGCTGACGACCGTCCACGCCAACAACGTGTTCGACGTGTTCGGCCGCTTCACCCACATGGGCATCGACCCGTATGCCTTCGTGTCGGCCCTGAACGGCATCTGGGCGCAGCGCCTGATCCGCATGAACTGCCCGCACTGCGCGACCCGGTACGACCCGGCTGACGCGGAACTGGCGGCTGCGCACCTGGAAAGGAAGGACGTCATCGATTACCTGTTCATGCACGGCGTGGGCTGCGGCGATTGCCGCGGCACCGGCTACAAGGGGCGCCGCTCGATCGCCGAGATCCTGACGCTGAACGACGAGATCCGCGAACTGATCGTCGACAAGCAGCCGATCCGCCGCATCAAGGCCGCCGCCGCCGCCAACGGCACGCGCAGCCTGCGCCTGGCCGCGCTCGACCTGGTCAAGCGCGGCGCCACCACGCTCGAGGAAATCCGGAGGGTGACCCTGCATGCGTAACTGGCTCGCTCCCTTGCTCGGCCAGTCGCTGCGCATCGGCATCGCCCCCGATGGCCTGGCGCTGCTGCGCACCGGCGCCTGGCGCCACGAGCGCACCATGCTGCTGGGCCAGGTGCGCGCCGGCGGCGGCGATCCGGGTTCGGTGGCCACCGCGCTGGCGATGCTGCTCGGCGAGCACGACGCCGGCGGCCTGCCGCTGACGGTGGTGCTGTCCGACGAGCTGGTGCGCCTGTGGCAGGTGGCGCCGCCCGAGGGCGCGGCGCGCCTGGCCGACCTGGAAGGCGCGGCGGCGCTGCGCTTCCAGTCGCTGTTCGGCGGCAGTGCGGCCGGCTGGACCATCCAGGCCGACTGGAGCGCCTCGAACCCCTTCCTGGCCGCGGCGCTGCCGCAAGCCCTGCTCGACGTGCTGGTGCAGGCGGCGCGCACGCACCGCTTCCACCTGATCGAAGTGGTGCCGCAGTTCGTGGCGGCGCTGAACCAGTACCGCCGGATGGTCCGCCCCGGCGCCTGGTTCGGTGTGGTGCACGGCGGCGTGCTGAGCGTGGCGGCATTCGACGGCAAGCGCCTGGCCGCGGTGCGCACCACCCCGATTCCCGTCGGGGCCGACCGCGACTGGCTCGAGGGCCACGTGGCGCGCGAGGCGCTGCGCGTGGGCCTGGGCCGGCCGGAGCGGCTGCAGGTGTGCGGCCCGGCGCCGAAGGGCTGGGCCAGCAGCGCCGGGCGCCTGAAGTTCGCCTGCACGCTGTTCGAGGACGAAACCGACGCGCTGTGGCCGGATGCCGCCCGCCTGGCATTGACGGGGAGGGCGCCATGAAGAAGGTCAACATCGATTTCGCGCCGCGCGGCGTGCGCCGCGCCATCCTGCGCGCGCCGCGCCATGCCTGGGTGCTGGCCTTGCCGGCCTTCGTGCTGGCCATCTCGACGATCGCGCCGACCACGCAGTATCGCAAGGCGCAGGCGGAGAACGCGCAGCGCCAGGCCGTGGTCGAGCAGAAAGCGCGCGCCGCGCTGCCGCCGCCGGCCCCGGTGCGCGCGCCGATTCCCGAAGCCCAGGCCAGCGCCGTGAACGCCGCCGTCATGCAATTGAACCTGCCCTGGCGCGGCCTGCACGACGCGATCCAGGCCGCGACCCCGGCCAATGTCGCCCTGCTGGCGCTGGAGCCGGACGCGAAGAAGAGCAGCGTGCGCATCACCGCCGAAGCCAAAAGCAGCGACGACATGATCGGTTACGTGGCCCAGCTGAAGGAAGTCGACTGGTTCGACGCGGTGGCGCTGGTGCGCCACGAGATCAACGAGCAGGATCCGAACCGGCCGATCCGGTTCCAGGTCGACGCGCGCTGGAAGGGGCTGCCATGAAGGGCGTGAAAGGCATCACGGCGGGCGGCCTGCTGCTGCGCGCGCGGCTGTTCCTGATGCAGGCGAGCCCGGTCGCGCTGGTGGCGTCCGTGGTGATCGTGCTGAGCGTCGCCAACCTGCTGCGGGTGCTGCATGGCCTGTCCGAGGAGGAGACGCGCCGGCTTGAAGCCGGTGCGCGCGCCGCTGCCGCTGCCCGGCTTGCGACCGCGTCCACTGCCGCAAGACCGTCAGCGGCAGCCGCACCCGCGCCGGTGCCCGCGCCCCTAGTCGACCCCCTGGACGCCTTCTACGGCACGCTGGGCCAGCGCCGCTACGCCGAGCGCCAGGTCAAGACCCTGTTCGGACTGGCCGCGCAAAACGGCCTGACGCTGAGCCAGGGCGAATACAAGAGCGGCTGGGACCGCAACGCGCGCGTGCATACTTACCAGGTCAACCTGCCGGTGAAGGGCAGCTACGCCGCGATCTGGCAGTTCGCGATGGCGGCGCTGCGCGCCATCCCGTTCGCGGCGCTGGACGACATCAGCTTCCGCCGCGACAGCATCGGCGACCCGGCGGTCGAGGCGCGCCTGCGCCTGACCTTCTATCTGACCGACGCGGGGAGCGCACCTTGAAACCGCGCCACCTGCTGCTGGGCGCCGCGCTGCTCGGGGCCGCCGCGCTCGTGCTGCTCGGCGACCGCACGCCCGACACGGAGGTGGCGGAGGCGGTCGACCGCCCGGCCGCGGCCGCGCCGCGCAGCGTGGCGGCACCGCTTCCCGCCGCGCCGGCACCGCGGACGGCGTCAACCGCCACGCCCCCGCCGGCCGCCAAGGGACAAGCGATCCTGGCGCTGGTGCCGCGCGATGTGCTGATCGGCGACAGCGAAGGCCGCTTCGGCCAGGGCGAGAATGGCGGCAGCGTGTTCGGGCGCCAGGACTGGACCCCGCCGCCGCCGCCGCAACCGGTGGTGCAGGCCGCGCCGCCACCGCCGCCGATGGCGCCGCCGATGCCCTTCACCTTCATCGGCAAGTCGGTCGGCGAGGGCGCCTGGGAAATCTACCTGGCGCGTGGCGACCGCACCTATGTGGTGCACGACAAGGACGTCATCGACGGCACCTACCGCGTCGATTCGATCGCGCCGCCGGTCCTGACCCTGACTTACCTGCCGCTGAACCAGGTTCAGCAAATGAATATTGGAGTATTCGAGTGAGGTCCCGTATGTTCAAGCGCCTGGCCCTGCCGGCATTGTTGTCCCTCCTGCTGGCCGGCTGCGCCGCCAGCCAAGCCTACCGCGAGGGCAACGAACTGGTGGCCCAGGACAAGGTCGAAGCCGGCCTGGCCAAGTACCAGGAAGCCGTGGCAGCCGACCCGACCAACGTGACCTACAAGGCCGCGTACCTGCGCGCGCGCGACGGCACCACCAACCGCCTGCTGACCCAGGCCGACCGCGAACTGGCCGACGGCAAGCCGGAGCTGGCGCTGCAGGACTACCGGCGCGTGCTGTCCATCGACCCGGTCAACGACCGCGCCCGCGCCGGCGTGCGCCAGGTCGACGCCGATCGCCGCCATGCGGTGCTGCTCGAGGACGCGCGCGCCGCGCTGGAACGCAAGGACTACGAACTGGCGCGCCAGAAGCTGGGCGCGGTGCTGACCGAGCGCCCGACCCACGAGCCGGCGCGCCAGCTGCTGGCCGAGGTGAATGAACAGGGCAGCGCGGCGCCGGGCGAGGCGACCCTGGCGAATGCCTTCCGCACCCCGATCAGTCTGGAATTCCGCGACGCCCCGATCAAGCAGATCTTCGAAGTCATCGCGCGCCACTCGGGCCTGAACTTCCTGTTCGACAAGGACGTCCGCACCGACCAGCGCGCCTCGATCTTCCTGAAGAATTCGACGGTGGAAGCGGCCGTCTACTACCTCCTGATGAGCAACCAGCTCGAGCGCCAGGTCATGGACGGCAACACCATCCTGATCTACCCGAACATCGCCGCCAAGCAGAAGGAATACCAGGAGATGACGGTCAAGACCTTCTACCTGGCGAACGCCGAGGCGAAGGCGGTGGCGAACACCCTCAAGACCATCCTCAAGTCGCGCGACGTGGTGGTCGACGAAAAGCTCAACCTGATCATCCTGCGCGACAGCCCGGAAGCGGTCAAACTGGCGTCGCAATTGATCGCGCTGCAGGACGTGCCCGAGCCCGAGGTGATGCTGGACGTCGAGGTGCTCGAGGTGCAGCGCAGCCGCCTGCTCGACCTTGGCGTCGACTGGCCGACCAGCCTGGGCTTCGCGCCGCTGATCGGCGGCGGGACGACGCCGCTGACGATCGACGAGATCCGTGGCCTGAACAGCGGCAACATCGGCGTGTCCGGCGTGTCGGCCACGCTCAAGGCCAAGAAGACCGACGGCGACGCCAACACCCTGGCCAACCCGCGCATCCGCGTGCGCAACAAGGAAAAGGCCAAGGTCGTCATCGGCGACAAGCTGCCGACCATCACGACCACGATCTCCTCGGGCGTGGGCGGCTTCGCCTCGGAATCCGTGAACTACGTCGACGTCGGCCTGACCCTGAACGTGGAGCCCACCATCTACCTCAACAACGAGGTCGGCATCCGCATCTCGCTCGAGGTCAGCAACCTGGTCGACACCATCAAGACCAGTACCGGCACCACCGCCTACCGCATCGGCACGCGTTCGGCCACCACCATGCTGCAGCTGAAGGATGGCGAGAACCAGGTGCTGGCCGGCCTGATCAAGAACGAGGAGCGCAGCAGCTCGACCCACCTGCCGGGCGTGGGCGACGTGCCCCTGCTGGGCCGCCTGTTCGGCAGCCGCGAAGACACGCGCGACAAGACCGAAGTCGTGCTGTCGATCACGCCTCACCTGGTGCGCAACATCCAGCGCCCGCCGGTGACCAGTTCCGAATTTTCCGCCGGCACCGAGGCCAGCTTCCGCCGCCGTCCCGACACCTCGGCGCGCGCGGCGGCCGTGCTGCCGGGCGCGCGTCCGGGGCCGGGCCAGACCGGGCAGACCGGCCAGGCGGTGTCGCCGCAACTGCAGCAGCAGGTGCAGGGACGGCCGCCGGTGCCGCTGCTGCCGCCCGCGGCCGTGCTGCAGCAGGCGCCTGCGCCTGCGACGGCACCCGCACCCGCCGCGCAGCCGCAAGCTGCGCAGCCGGGCGGCATGGTGCCGGCGACCAGCGTCAACATGGGCGGCAGCCCGCCCTCGGCATCGCCGTCCTCGCTGCCGCAGACCGTGCCGGCCGGGCAGGGCGTGCAGGTGACGCCGATCCCGGCGCCGAACATCACGCCCGTACCGGCACGCTAGTCCAGCATGCGCGCGCGCGGCTTCACGCTGATCGAACTGCTGGTCACGCTGGCCATCCTGGCCATGCTCGGCGCCATGGTGGTGCCGGTCAGCCAGACGGTGCTCCAGCGCCGCCACGAGCAGGACCTGCGCGTGGCGCTGCGCGAGATCCGCGCCGGCATCGACGCCTATAAACGGGCCGGCGACGAAGGCCGCATCCCCAAGGCGGTCGGCGCCACCGGTTACCCGCCCAAGCTGGAGCTGCTGGTCGAAGGCGTGGTCGACCAGCGCAGCCCGAAAAAGGCGAAGATCTTTTTCCTGCGGCGCCTGCCGCGCGACCCTTTCAACAACGATGCCGAGCTGAGCGACGCCCAGACCTGGGGCAAGCGCAGCTACGCCAGCGAAGCCAATGAGCCGAAGGAGGGCGAGGATGTCTACGACGTCTATTCCACCTCCGGCAAGGTCGGCCTGAACGGCATCCCCTACAGCCGCTGGTGAACCCATGCCCAAACGACGCGCCGGATTCACGCTGATCGAACTGCTGGTGGTGCTGGGCATCGTGGCCCTGCTCCTGACCCTGGCCGTGCCGCGCTTCTTCCCGGGCATCGACAGCGCCAAGGAAACCATCCTGGCCGACAACCTGCGCAGCACGCGCGCCGTGATCGACCAGTACCATGCCGACACCGGGCGCTACCCCGATTCGCTGGAGCAGCTGGTCGAGAAAAAATACCTGCCGGCGCTGCCCTTCGACCCGGTCGCCGACAGCGACAGCGCCTGGGTCATCGTGCCGCCCGAGGAAGCCGACCAGGGCGCCGTGTACAGCATCAAGAGCGGCGCCGAGGGCAAGGGGCGCAACGGCAAGCCGTTTTCCGAATGGTGACACGGCATCGTCCCCTGGCAGGCGAGGGCGGTTTTACCTACCTCGGCCTGATGGTGCTGGTGACCATCATCGGCCTGGTGGGCGCCGCCACGCTCAAGGCCGATGCGCTGCTGCGCCGCGCCGCCGCCGAGAACGAGCTGCTCGAGACCGGCGCCGCCTTCGGCGAAGCGCTCAAGCGCTATGCCGACGCCACCCCGCGCGGCCAGCCGCCTTACCCGCCCACCCTGCAGGAATTGCTGAAGGACCCGCGCGTGCCCGGCGTGCGCCGCCATTTGCGCAAGATCTTCGTCGACCCGGTCACCGGCAAGGCCGAGTGGGGCGTGGTGTGGGTCGATCCGGGCAGCCAGCGCGGGGTGCTGGCCGTGTACAGCCTGTCGCAGGCCAGGCCTTTGAAACAGGCCAATTTCGATTCGCGCTTCCCGAATTTCGAGACCCGCGAGCATCTGTCGGAATGGAAGTTCGCGGCGCTGGGGCAGGGCGTGGGGCAACCGGGTCGACCGGGGCAACCTGGGCAGCCGGGCCAGGCCCAGCCTGGGCAGCCGCCGTTGCCGGGCGTGCCGCCGGCGCCATTGCCGCCCGAGGCGCTGCCTTCGCTGTTCCCGGCCCGCACCCCGGCGCAGCCGGACACGACGCCATCTCCGCCGCCCAGGCCCGCCGAGGCGCCGGAGCCGCCCCCCGAACCGCCGCCGCCGGCGGAAGCATCCGGCCCGGGCGAGCGCGACGACAAGGGCGATGCCCAGGACAAGCCCGAGCAGGATGAGAAAGACGAAAAAGAGGAAAAAGAGCAGGCCGCGGCCGACCGGCGCTGAACACGCCCGCCGGCCGGGAGTTGAAACGATTTACTTCGCGCGGCGCATGAAGTCGCGCGGCCGGAAGCCCAGCGCGAACAGCACCGCGAAGTACACGGCGGCGCTGACCCCGATGATCAGGAGCAGCGCGCAGATGCGCAGGATCGCGTGGGCGCGCATGCCGACCCAGTCGAGCTGCCCCTGCATCAGCCAGGCGGCGCCGCCCATCACGGCCACCGCCACGACCACCTTCAGGAAAAACCCCAGCCAGCCCGCATGCGGCGCGTAGATGCGGCGCCGGCGCAGGCCGGCGTACAGGAAGGCGGCGTTGATGCAGGCGCCCAGGCCGATCGACAGCGCCAGCCCGGCCACGCCCAGCAGCGGCACGAACAGGTAGTTCATGGCCTGGGTGGCGATCAGGACGCCGATCGCGATGCGCACCGGGGTGCGGATGTCCTGGCGTGCATAAAAGGCCGGGGCCAGGATCTTGACCAGGATGATGCCGAGCAGGCCGGCGGCGTAGGCCATCAGCGGCGCGGTGGCGGCGGCCACGTTGGTGCCGCTGAATTCGCCATAGTTGAACAGCGAGGCGATCAGCGGCGTCGACAGCGCCGCCAGGCCGACCGCGGCCGGCAGGGCCAGCAGGAAGGTCAGGCGCAGCCCCCAGTCGAGCAGGGCGGAGTATTCGACCGTGTCGCCGTCGCTGTTGGCCTTGGACAGGCTGGGCAGCAGCACGGTGCCGAGCGCCACGCCCAGCATGCCGGTCGGGAATTCCATCAGGCGGTCGGCATATTGCAGCACCGAGACGGCGCCCTTGCCCAGGTTGGAGGCGATGTTCGTGTTGATGAGCAGGCTGATCTGCGCCGCGGAGACGGCGAACACGGCCGGGCCCATCTTCTTGAGGATGCGGCGCACACCGGGGTCGTTCAGGCCCGCCAGCGGGTTGATCGACAGGCGCGGCAGCATGCCGATGCGTTTCAAGGCCGGCACCTGGATCGCCACCTGGGCGATGCCGCCGACCATCACCGCCACCGCCATCGAGTAGATCGGCACGTCGAAGTACTGCACCAGGAACAGCGAAAAGAAGATCGACGACAAATTCCACAGCACCGGCGTGAAGGCCGGCAGCTTGAATTCGCGCCAGGTGTTGAGCACGGCCCCGGACAGCACCACGAAGGACATGCACAGGATGTAGGGGAACATCAGGCGCGTCATGACGGTCGCCTTGTCGAAACCGTCGCCGGACAGGCCGCTCGCGATCGCCATCAGGATCAGCGGCGCGCCGATGACGCCCACCACGCTGACCAGGAGGGTGGCCCACACCAGGGTGTTGGCGACGTGGTCGACCAGGGTGCGGGTGGCGGCCTCGCCTTTCTGGTTCTTGTATTCGGCCAGGATCGGCACGAAGGCTTGCGAGAACGCGCCTTCGCCGAACAGCCGGCGCAGCAGGTTGGGCAGGCGGAAGGCGATGTAGAAGGCGTCGGTATAGGCGGAAGCGCCAAAGGCGCGGGCGAACAGCGAATCGCGCAGCAGGCCGGTGAGGCGGGACACCATCGTCATGCTCGAGATGGCGCCCAGGGTCTTGAGTAGGTTCATAGCCCGCGATTATAGCTGGGCAATTGCTCGAATATGCCACTTGGCGCCACCGCCAGTGATACATTCTTTGAAATGGGAATTGCCTTGCAGGGTATCCTTCGCTATAATCGAGGGCTGTATTGAATTCAGTTAGCAGACACACGTTTGGCAGGCACTGGAATGGGCCGGTTCGAGACGCTACTGTTTGCAAACGCAACTTGACCCCGAATAGGAAATTCCATGGCAAATACCGCACAGGCGCGCAAGCGCGCTCGTCAGGCAGTTAAGCAGAACGCGCACAACTCGTCGCAGCGTTCGACCCTGCGTACCGCAATCAAGGCAGTCCGCAAGGCGATCCAGGCTGGCGACAAGGCCGCTGCAACCACCATCTTCCAGCAATCCGTGTCGACCATCGACAGCATCGCTGACAAGAAGATCATCCACAAGAACAAGGCCGCTCGCCACAAGAGCCGCCTGGCTGCCGCCATCAAGGCCCTGTCGGTCTAATACAACCGGCACGCGCAGCCCCGGCTGCGCACCTTGAAGTGGATGTTCAAAAGCCCGCCCGACCGCAAGGTTCGGCGGGTTTTTGCTTTTCCTCAAACCGGGGTCAGAGCCCCTTCGGGGTCAGAGCTCCAATCCCGCCAAATTCGGGGTCAGAGCACTTTTATGAGAAATAGCAATTAGGCAAATTTTCGATGTCGACTTGCTGAAAAATGCAAATTAGCCATGCTCGGGCCAGCGTAACTTAACGCTGACATATTTCTGCAATAAGTGCTCTGACCCCGAATTTCATGAACCAAGTGCTCTGACCCCGAAGTCAACCCCGAAGTCAGGGCCGGCTGCCCACTGCGGCCGCCGGCACTTCCATCCATTCCCCCGGCATCAAGGGATGCGTCGCCAGCGAAAACGGTCCGATGCTCGAGCGCACCAGGCGCAGCGTCGGCAGCCCGACCGCGGCCGTCATGCGCCGCACCTGGCGGTTCTTGCCTTCTTCCAGCGTGATCGCGATCCAGCCCGTCGGCTTGTCCTGGCGTACCCGGATCGGCGGGTTGCGCGGCCACAGCCAGTCCGGTTCGGCGATGCGCACCGCGCGGCAGGGCTTGGTCACGAAGTCGCCCAGGTCGAGCGGGGCCTGCAGCCGGGCCAGCTGCGCGTCATCGGGCACGCCGTCGACCTGCACCAGGTAGGTTTTCGCTTCCTTGTGGTCCGGATGGGCGATCTGGTGCTGCAGGCGGCCATCGTCGGTGAGCAGCATCAAGCCCTCGCTGTCGGCGTCGAGCCGGCCGGCCGGATACACATTGGGGATGTCGAGGTAGTCGGCGAGCGAAGCGCGGCCCGGCTCGGCCGAGAACTGGCACAGGACCTGGAAGGGTTTGTTGAAGAGGATGAGTGGCATGAAGCGAATGGGTCGGAAACAAGGGTGGCCATCGGCAGGCGCGTCAGCACACGCGGCGCGCGATACTGGTGCATAATTATGAGACCTGCCATCTTGCGTCTTGCACAAGAACGACGGCGAAGCCGCTATTGTAATGGGACACCGGCCCGGCCGGCCGCATCCACTTCGGAGAAGACGATGTACCAACATATCAACGTACCCGCCGACGGCCAGAAAATCACCGTCAACGCCGATTTCACCCTGAACGTGCCCGACCAGCCGATCATCCCCTACATCGAGGGCGACGGCACCGGCGTCGACATCACACCCGTGATGCGCAAGGTGGTCGACGCGGCGGTGGCCAAGGCCTATGGCGACCGGCGCCGGATCCGCTGGATGGAAATTTACGCCGGCGAAAAATCGACCCGCCTGTACGGCCCCGACGTGTGGCTGCCGCCCGAGACGCTGGACGTGGTGCGCGACTACGTGGTCTCGATCAAGGGCCCGCTGACGACGCCGGTCGGCGGCGGCATCCGCTCGCTGAACGTGGCGCTGCGCCAGGAACTCGACCTCTACGTCTGCCTGCGCCCGGTGCGCTACTTCAAGGGCGTGCCGTCGCCGCTGCGCGAGCCGGAAAAGACCGACATGGTCATCTTCCGCGAGAATTCCGAAGACATCTACGCCGGCGTCGAGTGGGCCGCCGGCTCGGACGGCGCCAGGAAGGTCATCGAGTTCCTGACGCGCGAGATGGGCGTGCGCAAGATCCGCTTCCCGGACACCTCGGGCATCGGCATCAAGCCGGTCTCGCAGGAGGGGACCGAGCGCCTGGTGCGCAAGGCGATCCAGTACGCCATCGACAACGACAAGCCCTCGGTCACGATTGTCCACAAGGGCAATATCATGAAGTACACCGAGGGTGGTTTCCGCGACTGGGCGTACGCGCTGGCGCAGAAGGAATTCGGCGCCGAGCTGATCGACGGCGGCCCGTGGTGCAAGCTCCGCAATCCCCGGACCGGCAAGGACATCATGATCAAGGATTCGATCGCCGACGCGTTCCTGCAACAGATCCTGCTGCGCCCGGCCGAGTACAGCGTGATCGCGACCCTGAACCTGAACGGCGACTACATTTCGGACGCGCTGGCGGCCCAGGTCGGCGGCATCGGCATCGCGCCGGGCGCCAACATGTCCGATTCGGTGGCGATGTTCGAAGCCACCCACGGCACCGCGCCGAAGTACGCCGGCAAGGATTATGTGAACCCGGGCTCGCTGATCCTGTCGGCCGAGATGATGCTGCGCCACATGGGCTGGCTCGAGGCGGCCGACCTGATCATCAGCGCGATGGAAAAGGCGATCCAGTCCAAGCGCGTCACCTACGATTTCGCGCGCCTGATGGACAGTGCGACCCAGGTGTCGTGCTCGGGCTTCGGCGAGGTGATGGTGGAGAGCATGACCCTCTGACAGGGAGGAGGGTGTTGCGCGGCGCAGCGGCTGAGGTTGCTGCGCCAAAGAAAAAAACCCCGCCGGAGCGGGGCTTTTGCTTCCGAAGGAACCGATCAGGTACCCTGGATGTTGGAAGCTTGCTTGCCTTTAGGGCCTTGCGTGACTTCGAATTGGACTTTTTGACCTTCTTTGAGGGTCTTAAAACCGTTCATGTTGATTGCGGAGAAGTGTGCGAACAAATCTTCGCCGCCGTCATCAGGGGTGATGAAGCCAAAGCCTTTGGAATCATTGAACCACTTAACAGTACCTGTTGCCATAAAATAACTTTCGATTAAAAACAAATCACACGAGCCATAAAAGCAAGAAGCTTCTTGCCCCCTCCTCAGCCTGCTCACTTCTTATCAACTAGTACATAAGTACATGTCAATAACTGCATTGTTGGTGCAATAATCTCGTAAGTCAAGCGCTTTTGAACACGTGTTGCAAAAACTTCCATGCGTCTTGAGAAACAGGCTCTTGATTTTCGCAATCGAACCGCCATCTGCGCACGGAAGTGAAAACGCGTAAGATGGAAAGCAAATGGAATTACCCTGATTGTTAACGTACGCACGAACGCAGAAAGCATTTTAGAATACCCTTATGGCAACCAAGCACGATACCGAACAGCTGCTGGAGCGGCAGACAGTCAAGCCACCGCCCTTGTACCAGGTGGCCCTGCTGAACGACGACTACACGCCGATGGAGTTCGTGGTCGCCATTATCCAGGAGTACTTCAACAAGGATCGCGAAACGGCGACGCAGATCATGCTTTCCGTACATCGGCATGGCAAAGGGGTGTGCGGTGTGTTTTCCAAAGATATAGCGTGTACCAAAGTGG
>Ga0265780_10002022_pt1 | contig 28080 bp, 22 predicted proteins | sample P1T30metagenome_FD_192432 | JGI IMG/M metagenome (GOLD analysis project Ga0265780, IMG submission 192432) | Plant litter microbial communities from East Loma Ridge, Irvine, California - P1 T30 | ecosystem: Environmental > Terrestrial > Plant litter > Unclassified | place: USA: California...
TGAGATGGGGTTTCTAATGGGGGGGGGAGGGAGAGAGAATTAGAACATCAAGTCTGCTCGGTTGATTGTTGCAAAGAGTAGAGGCGAGTCATGTGCCGGATTGCGGAAGTGTGTTGGGAAGATATAGAGAAGGTGGTGGAGAAATGGGGAAAATAAGAAGAGCTGCGGAGAAGGAGTTCGTATGTGAGGAACATGAATAGAGTCGGATGGAGTGATGGGCGTAATGAAAAACTAGGACATATTGGCGACAAGAGCCAGGATCGAGGCAATGCTAGTGAAGACAAAACATGAGTTGCGTTATCCAAACAACATCAAAACCGAAAAGAATGCAGGATCAAAGTCGCTAAACACAAAAACTCCTTCTCTGATCTCTCCCTCCCCACTCCCCCTAACTTACAGCCTACTCTCCACCCTCCCCCCACCACCCCCAACCCCACCCCACCTCTCCTCCCCCGGCCACACCCTCCCAAGCGCCTCCCACACCCCCCCAACAAAAACCACCTCCATCCCCCTCACCACCTCCTCCGGTACATCCCCCACATCCTTCCTATTCGCCTCAGGCAGGAGCACTTTCTCCACGCCCGCGCGCAGGGCGCCGATGAGTTTCTCCTTAACCCCCCCAACAGGCAGAACTTTCCCACGCAAACTCACCTCGCCCGTCATCGCCAGCGTAGCCGGGATAGATTTATCCGAGAAAAGACTAACAAGCGCAACAATATGCGCCAGCCCCGCCGACGGCCCATCTTTAGGTACAGCGCCCGACGGACAATGTACATGTATGCTGCGGTTCTTCATGATATCCACATCTCTCCCCGTCGTAAGACCCAGCTCAAACGCATGCGCTTTAACCCAGCTAAGCGCTACTTCAACACTCTCTTTCAGCACGTCGCCGAGTTTACCAGTCAGTTGCACGCGTCCGCTACCCGGCATATCTAGTACTTCAATGAAGAGAATCGAGCCCTGCCCGCCGGTGCTGTATGCTACTAGACCCGTTACGACGCCGGGGCGATTATGCGCCTCGGTTATTTCCTCGGCGAATTTCTCGATGCCGAGGGTGGAATCGAGGTCGGATAGTGTGACGGTGGGGGTGTAGGTGGGGAGTGTGTGGGTGTCGGTCGCGGTGGCGTATTCGACGGCTTTGGCGCGGCATACGGAGCCGATTTCGCGCTCGAGGTTGCGGACGCCGGATTCGCGCGGGTAGGAGGTGATGATTTTGTCGAGGACGGGGGTGGGGATGAGGACTTCGGTGGGTTTGAGGCCGTTGGTGGTGATTTGCTTGGGGATTAGGTGGCGCGATGCGATGTGGCGCTTTTCAAGGGTTGTGTAGCCGCTGAGTTGGATTGTTTCCATGCGGTCGAGGAGTGGAGGTGGGATCGTGTCGAGGCTGTTGGCTGTCGCGATGAAGAGCACTTTGGATAGGTCGATGGGGATGTTGACGTAGTGGTCTGTGAAGGTGTGGTTCTGCTCTGGGTCCAGGACTTCGAGCATGGCGGCAGACGGGTCGCCATTGTAGTTCGACATACCCAGCTTGTCGATCTCGTCGAGGAGGAAGACGGGGTTCGATACACCCACCTTCTTCAACCCATTGACGAGAACTCCCGGCATGGCGGCGACGTATGTCCGGCGGTGGCCACGAATCTCTGCCTCGTCACGTACACCACCGAGCGAGATGCGGTGGAACTTTCGACCAAGTGCTGTTGCGACGGACTTGGCGAGCGACGTCTTGCCGGTGCCTGGTGGGCCGACAAGGAGCAGGATGGGTGACTTATCGACCATGCGCTTCTTCTCGCGGAGGCGCAGTTCTTGCTCTGATGGCTCTCGCGACACCTTCCCATCGACATCCTCCTCCTTTGCCTCTTCTTCCGCGTCTGCCTCTGGTGCCTCAGTCAGGGCGCGAATCTGCTCGTCAATGCTCCTGTTCGCCTGCTCCTTCAGCTTCAACACGGCCAAATACTCCAGCAGCCTCTTCTTGATCTTGTCGAGCCCGTAGTGGTCGTCGTCGAGCTGCTTTTTCGCCTTGATCAGCGTGGTAGTGTCGAGCTGGTCGGCCGTCATCTTCGTCCACGGTATCTCGGCGAGGTTCTCGAGGTAGTTCCTGCAGACCTGGTACTCTGCTTGAGCAGGGTTCATCTTCTCCAGCCGCTTTATCTCTCGTTGTGCCACCTTGTCGGCCTCTGGTGACAGCTTCGCATCTTCGAGCCGCTTCTTCAGCTCGTCCAGCTCATTCGGCTCCTCCTCGCCCTGCTGCTGGCCGCCACCAGGGAGACCAGGGAAGCCTGCCGGCATTCCACTGCCAGTCTTGCCCTGCCGTACGAGCGCCGCCTGTTGTAGTCGCCGCAGCTGGTTAATGTCGAAACTCCCACTCGGCACCTGCGTCGTCGTGACAGTAATCCGCGTGCTGCCCTGGATATTGCTAATCTGCCGCTGGAGAATCTCAATAACCCTATCCACCCTGTCCTTCGCATCGACCGCGGCCAGCACACGCAGCTTCTCCTAATGCGTGCAATCCACCACATTCGCCATAAAGTCCGCCAGCGACCCGGCCTCGGATATGTCCTTCCGCGTGATATACAGCTCAAGCCTGCGCGCCACAATCGGCGACAGCGTAATACTCGGTGAGCGCGGCAATATAGCCGACAATCGCACCAGCGCCAGCAGTTCGCGCGAGAGCTGCTTCAGCAGCGTAAACTGCGCCACGAGCTCCGGACTCGCCACATCGACGTATTCTTCCACGGCCGCCAGCTCGCCCTCAAAGTACGGCCGCTCCTGCACGACATCGACAACGCGCACGCGCTCAATGCCCTCCACGACGAGACTCAAGTCGCCCTGCCGCCGCCCCTGCACGCCGCTGACCTTGGCCACGCACGCATACCCGTAGATGTCATTCTTGCCCGCCTGCAGCGGGTCGCTCTCGTACAGCGTCTTGGGCGCCTTGGCCGCGTCTTCGATGAGCAGCCGCCCGTCCTGGGGGCTGACGGCGTTGGAGTTGAGCGGCACGCAGGCGACTGTGATGGCGGCGTCGGGCTTTGCGGTCGGGCTGATGCTGTATATCTTGGCGAGTATGGCGGCGACGTCGGAGCGGTTGGTGATGGGGATCTTGAGCGTTGTGCCGGGGAGGACGGCGAGAGGTGGCGCGAGGGGGATGAGCGGAAGCACCTTGGTGCTGGATTTGGATGAGCTTTTGCCCATGGTGATTGTGGTGGTGATTGTGGTGTAGTGTGTGGTATGGAGTGAAGAAGAGGAGAGTGAAGGCGAAGGTGATCGCGTGTAGTGATGCAACGAATGGTGCGGATCCGGTGGCGCGCTACTGAGGTACTCAATGAGTTGCAGTGGTCACGGCCGAATACTGAAGCCGGTAGTTTTAATTGTATGACGAGTTGAGAAGTGAAGCCAAAAACACGCAGCGATCAATCGACGCCCGTCCGAAGATGTGGTGAGGGGGCGCCCGTGTCGCGCTTCCAGAAGATGCTCTGTCGCGAAGTCGGCAGCCACGCGGTTTACAGCCGAGGCTATCGCTGTCATCACGAATCGGGTCCTTCGCATCTGACTGTGGCGGCATCAGATAAGATGCACCTAATCTTGTCCCTACGAGTGCGTGTGATGCTTCGGTCGACTGACATTAAGTTTGATTCGCGACTTCTCTTCTTCCGCGAGGTTGAGCCAGTACTCTGCTTATAGTCGCCGTTTTGGTTGAAACCGAGCGCAGAACATATCTTCTGATACTTTCAGTGAACCCTCAAGTGCGTTGAGGCTGTTCAATAAGCCCCAGCTCGACATTTTGATAGTACTGCAATCATTGAACATATAATTCTCTTACGATGCTATAAATAAGTGCAACGACACCAGCGAAAGAATTTACTTTGTGAGACGCTGGCAGCTGTGTGGGCTCTCCAAGGGGCACGCCTCAATATCCACACGAAGCAAACATCGCCCTTCAAAATTCAACACAAAACACTCCACCACCACATGCGCCCTCTCCATACCATACCACATGTCCAATTCAGATTCCGCACACCATCTGTCCGACACACTCCCTCAATCCAAACCTCCTAACGCAGCGTAGGCGTATTCCTCCCCCGACTCGCAGACATACTATACGGCGCCTATCACGCATTAGCAAAACTCTCAACCCACACCCTACACACTCCCACCACCACCACCACTTACAAGAATCTTCTTAGCATTACACACCCTCCACGCCAAATTCCTCGCATTCCCATCCGCCTGCACCACCTCAGGCGCAAACTCAATCCCAAACATCTGATGCACCGCAAAAACCACGCGCTTAGCAAACTTACCATCCCGCTCGACTAAACTGCCGAAACTCTCCTCGGGACTACTCGGCGCGATCTCAGGGTCGCGGTCGAAGCAGTTTTGCACGACGGGGAGGAGCGCTTGTTCGGCGGCGTGGTGGAACATGCCGTTGGCGTCGACTTCGACGTCGTCTTCGTCGAAGCGTGGGATGCGGATTTCAAAGGCTTGCGAGAGGGCCATTACGTGGTGTTTGGCGCCGTGGTGGTAGCGCAGTTCAAAGGTGCCGGTTGTCCACCAGAGTTTGTCACCGCGGAACTCAACTTCGCCGGTGTAGACGTCGGAGACTTCTTCGTTGGAGGGGTCGGCGGGCTTGAGTTTGTCGGAGACGAGGATGCCTTGTTCGGCGCGTGCGGAGTCCCAGACGCCGGGGTTGGTGGCGACCCAGCGGCCGTTGGAGCTGATGTGCGTTACGGAGCGGGATTGATTGTCGGCCACCATGTACAGGCCGATCCAGTCTTTCTTGCTGTGGTTGAGGGGAGCTTGCCAGCGCACTTTGATCGGGGCGCCGTATTCGAGGGCTAGTGGTTTGTATTCGCTTGTGCGTGGGGGAGGGATACGTGCGAGTTCGCCTTCGCGGCCGCCGGACTTCTGTTGCTCGACGGTGGGTGCTGATGGAGTGCCCTCGATTTCGAGCTTGTATTGCTTGAGGTCTAGGCCGGTGAGGTCGGATGACGCGCGGGTGATGGATATGCGTGTCGGGTAGGATTTGAACAGGGCTGTCGTGTCTTTGTAGATACTCTCCACGCCAGCTGCTATTTTGGGGCGAGTGTGCTCCAAAAGGTTCTCGATGTATTCGAATGTGGAATTCAAGTACTCGTCTGTGGAAGTCTGCCAATTGCGCACGGGGCTTGGGAGGACCTTTTGGACATTTTTGCTGACACCAGAGACCTCGCGAAGCTTCTGGCCGTATAGTCTGATGAAGTCGTTAGTGTCAATTCTGAACTGAATTGCTCCTAGACATTGAGTAGGTGGGAGCCTGAAGTTATCCGCGACATTATTATGACGACAGCGAATTGTCAGTAGTCCAACGAAAGCCTCCATGTCATACCGGGACGAAGCGAAAAGAGCTGATGTACGTACTTTGTCATGTGAGGGCGCTCCACAAACTGCAAAAAGGCCAAACTCAAGATATGAGCAATCGCCGCAAAGTAGAACATGGGCACGTTCCACGTGATGAACGCGACGCCCCAGATTCCAGCCAGACCGAGGACGCGCTCAGGGTTGTTGAGAAAGCGGTAGATACCCGAGTAGGTGAGATTACTCGCTGGTGGATCGAAGAAGAAGTCTCCGCCTAGAAGCTGATTGTCAGCAGTTGCCTCACGTGTGAGTTGTGTACGAGGGTGCTCGTATGCATTGAGTCAATGACACTAACGTTTAGTGTGCCCTGAAGTTGACACATTCAAAACGAGCACCTTCGTAGGGAGCACTCACAAAACCATCCGAACTCGCCAAGCGAGTCGTATATGCTCATCGCGGTCCACAGCTGCAATGCAATGAGACTGACACCAAGGACGTGTCTCAGGAGAGTAAGACCCATAAACTCAGCGGGCAAGGTGTACATCTTCCAGGCCGCAGCTCCGAGCGACGCATGGCTCATCGTCATGCTCAAGTGATAGATACCTTTCCACTGCTTCCACGCCTCCTCCTTCGTGTCGCCGTGCTTGATGAAATGACGCGTCCAGTTCTTCTTCTTCGACTGCCGATCTAGGATATATCCTAGTCCAACTGCGTACCACAAGCGCCATACCAGCGCGTTCAGGAATAGAAACCATCGTACTGCGAAAGTGTTCGGGGTGAAAACAGCCATGCACAACATGTAGAAAGAGAGCGATACTACTGTCACGTCGATGGAGCGATGGAAGTCGGTGTTCAGTGGGCCAACGATGTGGTGCATAGGGGCCGATGGCGCGCGCATGGAATCGAAGGTGGCTCCACCGTCAGCGAAATGGGCATCTGACGGCGAGGTGGCAGGTCGGTCTTCAGGGTTGAGCCTCTCGGAGTTTTGGCGCGTTCGGCGTGGTGGAGGCGGGTTGTACGTCTTCTGGATATGCGGTTCTTCAACCATGCTCAAGAAAGCAAACTGTGCAGCGTGACCAATTATGGAAATTAGGAGGACACGGTAACTAGCTGTCATCAAAGCGATACCGTAGAAGCTGTAATCATAGAAACAAAGGTTAGTCAAGTCTCGCCAGTGATGAATTTTGAGGACCTACCCCGCGTAGCCGATGGAATACATTGGATGTCTAAAACGTCAGTAGCTGCCATAGAGAGAGCACTGAAGTACAACTCACGGTGCCATCTCGAACACACCATCAAAGGTCAGGTTCTGATCGATGAGATAGAAGAAATCTCCCCTGAAGGATGTATATACTGAGTCAGTGTATGTCTCCCCTGCAGTACGTTATTCATCAACTGACCAGTACCAAGCGAAGTCCTTGACAACGCGATGCGCGTCAAGCTTGACGAACACGTTGAACACGAAAAGGACTATACCAGTCATCCATCGTAGCGCCCACAACAGCCAGCTCTCGGGCGGTCGGTTGAAGCAGGCAATGGCGAAGAGGCAGTACGACACGAAGTCACACATCAAGATCAAATCTACCACGCGCCTGAAGACGAGCCACGTATTGTACTCCAGCGGCGCCTCTTCGAACTTGTAGTCCTTGGGGATCTTGGTCTCCATCTCACGCTTGAGAATCTTGTACAGAGTAGGATGCGGATTGTTGCCCTTCTCTGGGTTCTCGAAGATATGGGAGTTCTTCGCCCACAGGACGAGACGGTTGTGCTTGGACTGGCCGTCGAGCAGCCATCCGATGCCGGCGTTGTAGGCGGCTCTCCAGAATAGGAATATGACAGCGAATACAGGTATGCGGGCGCTTTTGGGCAGCACGTAGAGGGTGAGGATGAGGCCTCCGAGCACGGCAAGGACTACAAGGTCGGACAAGTTCTTTGGTTGCGAGGGCGAGAGCAGCTGCGAGACCATGTCATGAGTGTGCGGCACGATGAAGACTGCATTGCTGGCGTCAGTACAGACATGTGAAGAATGGGGACGAGATTGAACGAAGCTGTCATTGTATTGACTGATATCTTTGCATATAGCAACATACCTGTGCCGTCTGGGGTCCTGCCATATGTTCGCTTTTTGCTGTCATCTTTGTCGTCATTCTCTTCTTGCTTGTTCAACTCTAATACTCGCTCTTTCGCGTCTTGGGAACTGTGAAGATGGAGGGGCTTCGCTGAGGGCCGCTCTCGAAGCTGGCTACCATCGGCAACAGAGCCGTTGTGGTTGGACTCAGCCATGGCGTAAGAATACAACAATCGACGAATGCAATCGACGTCGTGAACTGCAGTGAAGGCGGGGCGTGCTGCCAGATATTCACGGCGTTGTGTGCCGTGACGCTACTGTCTACGGGCTATGCGGGTCGCTGTATACCCTGCTTGCGTAGTGCGAAGGCTGTTGAGGTTTTGCAGTAATGCGCGTCTGGCGCGGCGGGAGAGGCTTGCACAAGAGTCGGACAAAGCCGTGGGTTGATCGCGAGTAGCAGCCAATACGTCTCCGGAGTGTTGAACTCCAGTTGGCCTCTAATGTTGAATTTGTGGGACGCGTGAGCGCATTGTGGTCAGTCCCTCGGTTCTGCGAGAGGTGCTGGTCCCGCGCCAAGCTGGCCGCTTCGTACCAATGACGAAAGCCCCACCAACTGCCGGTTGGATGTAGAGCGACGACCCGAATACACCACACCATGAAGTCTTGCATCTTGAAGCGGCACCGCAGTATCATCAGCAGCGCATCGGTTATTCGGCATGTTTTCTGATGGACCCCGCATAGACAGAACGACAGACTTGGCATGCGTCTCCACAGCCACAGCAGGACGAAGTTAGCTTGAGGGATATTTGTTGGAGATCTCACACTGAAGCGGGATCTTGAATACTAGGTGCTGCGGTGGTCTATTTACTTTTCTCTATCTACCCATCAAAATTTTGCGAACCGTTGGCGCTGATCACACAAAGCCAAACTATGCTGTGGACTACTGGTGCTCCGTCGAGCAATCAACACCTAGCAAGCACGCAATTGACGCACATCGCGACCCGACCAGTAGGAGACAAATCCAGCCACACATGCATGTGCTGGCACGCTCGTCGAGGATGCAGTCGAGGCGCAAAGTTCGCGCGTGACGCTTAGAACGAGTCTCTTCTGTCTCTACCAACGTTCCTACTCGTGGCCTCACGCGGGCTTTCTTGAGGGGACGTGTTACACCACGTTAGACTACCCCTTCGCTGACATGCTTGCTTTGAGTGGAGGGAAAGATGCTGCATCGACGTGCTGATATCTGCTCCCTTGAAATCTCGTGCTCGTCCAGCTCCCAAAGCTTTGGCATCGAGCCATGATAGGTCGTTGAGCTTGTCGATGCGGCGCGGCACAGTTGGTGCTATCTGAGAACCACCATCGACGGTTGGCTCGAAGATTGTCGCGTCTGGACTCAGTGAGGATCGGGAACAGGCAGTGGGTACGCCATCCGTTGTTGCCCTTTGATGGAGCGCGGGCGATGGTTTGACGTCCTGCATAGATATGGTGCCGTCTTGTGGTTCGTCGTTGAACTCATCAGGTGCAACCTCTTTCGTGATTGCCGTGGTGAAACGCTGCTTGTTGAATAGCGACACGTCCGCGTTGTCGGCCCAGCCTTTCCAGCTAAACTCTGGAGTCCCCGGCTCTCCGTAGGAATATTGAGTAGCGCTTGAGGCATAGTCGGCTCCCGTTGACGAGAATTCCGTAGGCATATACGAGATTCCCTCCGCAAGATTCGGCGTCGCTTTGCAGCCCCGTAGATTGTTCAGGAATGCCTGCTCATCTCTTTCTCGGTTCTTGATTTCCTTGCTTAGCTCGCGGTTACTTTGCTGGATCTTCTTTCTCTTCTTGCGAGGTGGCAACGGATCGACATTAAGGTGTCGTTCATTCCGGGCTTGCTTCTTGCGAAGCGCATGCAGATACGTGACGCAGTTGGCGAGACCATTTTCCAGTATTTCTCTCTCGTGCCGCAGCCTTGCTACGTCGACGTTCCAAACACTGTAGGGGTCCACTGTCACCACATTCTGGAAGAAGATGCCACTCGGGTGCGCGAGGGGACGGAGCAAATACTCCATGATGAGGGTAACACGAAATGTGCGAACGATGAAGTGGAAGCAGGATCGGACCTGGATCTTCTGCAGATGATGAGCATCAAGACCAACAGCGCGTCACCTACAAGCGCGTGGCCTGAGATCGGGAGGAGCACAACGATGGTCGAAGGGCCAGGTCTTTGATGTGAAGGTGGCCGGCGAATGAACATTTGTAGAGAAAGCCTGCCGAGCCCAGCCAAGCAACCTCTTTCAGTGCTCTCAGACCGCGGAACGCCTTTTTGCGGGGAGAGGATAACACTTGGCTTTAAGAACAGTATGGCAAATTGTCGGCTTCGCGTAGGATCGAGGTCGATTCCAAAGCTGTCGCCAAGGCTGTCGCGAAGGCTGTCGCGAAGAATGTCGCGTAACTCACCAGTCCGTCAAATGTACCATAATTGGCTGATTAGACGCCCGCATGCGTCTATATTCCTAAATAACGATTGAGCCGATATTGGATAGACCCGAAGGTTCTTGAGCCTGTGCCATTCCCACTTACAAACGAGCTTTCGGGTCGTCTTTGAAATTGCCAACCCAATCAAAGTCCTGTGCCGCATCCAGCGGAATGGTCATTTACGTGTAGCATGGTCCATGCTCCGGATTGTCAAAGAAAGCCAAACGGGCAATCCCCATGGGAGGGCGTTGATCAAAGGACCTGGCGCTCCCTTTGTCTTCGGGCTAGGTCCGTCAGGGGCAATCGTCTCGACACATGAAAACAGGCTGTAAGTTGAGTGTGTATAGAAGGCCGTCTCTGATAGACAATAAGGTTAAAGAATGTTGAGGATGAGAAGAGCTGGCCATTGTTTTGTCTGGCCTCTTCGAGAGACATGAGTAGCACTATGGTACGATGTCTCTTGTCTGTACTTCTCGGCGCGTCAAAGGATAAAGAGTATGTTTCCGATGATTGCTTGTGGTATGCAAGATAGCACTGGTGTACCGTGAGGTCTGGTGTTGCACTGTAGGAAAAAGCGAGATACGCGACTGCGTGAGACCAAAGCTTGGCCCCGCGAAGACGCTCTAGTTTCCAATGCTCTTCGTGGTACCTGAAGCCTCTCGACACCCCTCCTCATCACCACCGCCGCTTACAAACCTCACCTATCACTGTCTTCCCAGTAATATCAGCTTCAACGCAGGAATTGAAAGTACATCCAGCTTGCGACCACAGAAAAGGCGCAGGTGCGGTCGCATTCCGCTCAAAAACGCGACACTGGCATTTGTCAACGCGTCAAGATCCGCTCGCTGACGCCGTCATGATGCCATTTTCGAGACTCTGTACCCCGCAGTCTGATCAATCTGTCTGGGGACAGCATTCTCTGATCGCTGAACCTTGCCGCGGTTCTTTCCCATCAAAATATCGAGAAAAGGCGCTCTTGAATTTGCGCTCCACAAGGCAATAATCTGATCGACGCGTTCGCGCAGTTTGCCGTCGCGCTTGTGCGATCCAACATGCCCCTCTCATACGGTGCATGCCCCCATGGTGCCCGCATATGAGGAGTGACGTCATCATCTGTCGTTCTCGAAATGGTTCCTCCCAATGCCACTTCATTCCGTCCACTCCGCGTCCAGATGCTGGTGGGTCACTGCGTTCCTGACATGCACGCTCTGTGGCAAAGTAAGCACGTTCTTCAAGCCACCGCCAACGATAGGTCACGCCAGTCGTTTTTGATTACTTTAACATGTACGTTGTACCTTGTACAGCTCTCATCAGCACGCTAGCAAAGCGGTACCTGGTCACTGGCGGTAGTGTCAACACTAGGATTTGAAAACACCTTCCCGGGTATCTGCTCCACTGTTAAGCGGCTAGGTGACCCTCATTACGTATGGTGCAGTTCATCGTATAAAAATCAGCGCAAGCCTGATCCGCCCAAGATGCGGGACAGCACAGCTCTTTCAGGAGCCATTATTAACCATCGACATACAAAGAACCATGGCAGGCGGAGCCAAGATTATCGACATACGGGCCGATACTGCGCACTTTGATCTCGTGAAAGATATCAAAGAAGGCTTGAGGCCCAAGAATGGCGGCGAGAAAAAGTTACCTACACTGCTCCTGTATTCGGAGGAAGGGCTGAAGCTTTTCGAGCGTATAACTTACCTGGACGAGGTCAGTCACCGCCTTGTAGTTCGTAAATCCACTCTTTTCCTCTGACGTGCTTCAGTACTACCCTACCAACGCCGAGATCGAAGTACTAGAGAACTATGCGGACCAGATTGCGCAGAGAATTCAACCCGGCTCTATTCTTGTCGAACTTGGAAGCGGGTAGGACCCTACCTACCAGCTTCTTGGACACCGAAGAAGATCGAGCGGGTGGTGAATACTGATTTCAATTAGCAATCTGCGCAAAGTCAACATACTGTTGCATGCGATCGACCGTCTTAGCATCGATGTTGAGTACTATGCCGTCGATCTGTCTTTACCTGAGCTCGAGCGAACATTCTCGCAGATACCCATCGGTAAGTTGATTGATACCTTCGCGCAATTCATGTTCCATAAGACGTTCGTCCGAGCATGTAGTCAGGGAATTTGCCTAGAAACTTTCTGATTGGCCGATGATTGGCTTTGCATGCATCGAGCGGTAGTCTTTAGTTGCCTATCTCGTGCCGCCCTATTATCCGCCAGCCTTGCCCCGCAAATTGTCTCCGCGGCCTATTACAATCCACCTTTTAAATCATAGCTGATAAGATTGCAGAAGGGTATAAGCACGTCAAGTGCCACGGTCTTTGGGGCACATATGACAACGCTCTCGATTGGCTGAAATCATCCAACGTCAATTCGAAGCCGAAGACGATCCTCTGGCTCGGTTCAAGCCTCGGAAACTTCAAACGCCACGAAGTGCCTCCTTTCCTAGCGGGCTTTGGTGAAGTCATCAATCCTGGGGACACTATGCTCATTGGCATCGACTCGTGCAAAGACGCAGATCGTGTATATCACGCTTACAACGACCGCGATAACGTTACCCACGAGTTCATCATCCACGGACTGCGGCACGCCAACGAAATCATGGGCGAGACTGTCTTTGACATCAACGACTGGGAAGCCATCGGTGAATACGACAAAAAAGCAGGTCGACATCACGCCTTCGTTGCACCTCTCAAAGATGTCGTCATTGATGGTCTACGCATTCCGCGAGGTGAAAGAGTGCGTATAGAGGAGAGCTACAAGTACTCACGCGACGAAATTCTGGAGCTCTGGGAGAAGTCTAGACTTACTGCGAATACTGTCTTTCCAAACTCCAGAGGCGATTATGGTGAGTTGCTCACCCCAAACGGCTGTGATAAAACTGACAGGAACAGGCCTTCATCTCGTCTCAAAGCCCCTGGCATTCTTTCCCACCAAGCCAGAGCAGTATGCTGCAAAGCCTGTCCCCTCGCTTGATGAGTGGCGAGAACTCTGGTCTTCTTGGGACGCTGTTACCAGACAGATGATCCCGGAAGATGAGCTGCTGTCCAAGCCCATCAACTTGAGAAATGAGTGCATCTTCTACCTTGGACATATCCCGACGTTTCTCGACATCCATCTCTCTGGAGGCACCGATCAAGAGCCATTGAATCCAGGTTTCTGCAAGATATTCGAGCGTGGAGTCGATCCTGACGTGGAGGATCCCACGAAGTGTCATGACCATTCCGAGATCCCTGAATCCTGGCCGCCTCTAGCAGACATCTTGCAGCACCAGCAAACGGTGCGCGACAGGGCTGAGGCGCTCTACGCCTCTGGCGAGGCCGAGAGCAATTCTCGTGTTGCGCGCGCTATGTGGCTTGGTTTTGAACATGAGGCGATGCACTTGGAGACGCTACTATACATGCTCATCCAGAGTGAGAGAGTTCTACCACCCCCCAACACAGTCAAGCCAGACTTTGAGGCGCTTGCCAAGCAGTCGGCAACTATAGCTGTGGAGAATGAATGGTTCACTATACCAGAGGCCAAGGTCGACATTGGCTTAGACGACGCAGAGAGCAAAGATTCTACGAAACGGTACTTTGGTTGGGATAATGAGAAGCCACGCCGTTCGGTGAACGTCAAGTCATTCCGTGCCAAAGCGCGCCCCATTACCAACGGCGAATACGCTGTGTACCTCACGCGAACCGGCAAGACCGCCATACCGGCTTCATGGTGCGAGCAGCCGACCACTAACGGCAAGGCTATGCAGAATGGTAAGCGGGACAGCGTCGTCAATGGACACCATAATGGTACAAACGGCACGACTCAAATCACTGATGGGAAGTACGTGCGCACCGTGTACGGTACTATTCCTCTGCGTCTAGCGCTCGACTGGCCCGTCATGGCGTCTTACGACGAGCTCGTGGGCTGCGCACAATGGATGGGAGGTCGCATTCCCACTATGGAAGAAGCTCGCAGCATCTACAGCTACGTCGACTCGCTGAGGGCTCCAGAAATCGAGAAGGCGCTAGGCAACACGATCCCAGCAGTGAACGGGTGAGTACACCGCTTCCTTCACACAACCACGCTAACCATTCCAGCCATCTGAGCAACAACGGCGTCGATGAGTCGCCGCCATCCAAGCTCTTGTCTAACGGCGCCTCCGGCACAGCATCTGGTCCCAACCCATGCGATCTCTTCATCGACCTTGAGGGAACGAACGTGGGCTTCAAACACTGGCATCCCATTTCAGTGACCGACAAGGGCAACAAGCTTTGCGGTCAGTCTGATCTGGGCGGTGTTTGGGAATGGACCAGTACTGTGCTGGAGAAGCATGAGGGTTTCGAGCCAATGTCGCTCTACCCTGGGTACACCGGTAGGCTACATCGCTGTGTGACACTTCATGAAACTAACAAACGACAGCCGACTTCTTCGACGGCAAGCATAACATTACCCTTGGCGGTTCGTGGGCGACATTGCCGCGAATCAGTGGACGCAAGACTTTGTAAGTGTTTCGTGCAAAGTTCGATCACATGACCTGACACTTTCCCAGCGTGAACTGGTACCAGCGAAACTACCGCTACGTCTGGGCCGGCGCTCGAATCGTCAGCGACATCTAGGTGTTGGCAATGCAAGGTGAGATGGCATTGCCGTGCGGCTGGGTGGTACAGTAGCCTCTCATTCGTGGAGGCAGAGGGGCAAACGCGCGACTCCAGCAAGTAGCCGCGACACCTTCACCACACGTTCAGACGCGACCGAGTGTGAAATCTTCTTCTTCCCTGTCTTGGCTCAAATTGAATACTGTCGTTTGCTGGGGTGAAAAGTCCGGGGTTCGGTTCGGTCGCTACGATTCGCTCTCGCGTTGCGTCATCGCAAATAGTCGCTCTTTCCCATAGCAACAGTCAAATCAACAACTGCAGCCTTCCGTCGCGCACCACAATTTTCTTCGCGTTTCAACCCCACTCCAAGCTCCCAAATCGCGGTGACTGTCGCTGTTGCTAGGCGGAATTGTTGTCTCGGGTGCGCGGAAATATTGACCAAAGGAACGCGCGCTCACCTGCACTTTTCCTCTTTTCTCTACTTTTATTGCGCACTTCCCTCCCAGTCTCTCTACTTCTTTTCCATACTCGCACAGATTCACTCAACCGAGGATCCTTAATTGCCCCATTGTACCGACGAGATGGTCAAAGGTCTGCTGTTCAAGTGGGAGGACTCGCCGGCGCTGAGTAAGTACACGTCTTGTAACTTGTTGGGCTGTATTGGATGGACGTCGAAGCATTTTGAGACTGACTAGATTTGATCAGGCCACCACTGCGGCTTCTGTGACCGTCCCCTGAGCCACCCGGGTGCTCGATCGAGCTGCTACGGCACTCATTCGGAGCCATGCTGGCGCTACCACCAAGGTATGAACTGAACTCGGACCTTGATATCTTGACATCAATGCTAACAAGAATCGAGCGATGTTCATGCGTTTAAGGTCCCATACCTGTCACTACTGCCACACAATCGATGAAGCCCACCACAAGCGCCATCGAAAGATCGCCGAGGCCATCCGCGATGTGTACGAGAGCTACGACGAGTTCGACTGGAACATCATCCCATCCGAACTGGAAGAGCGCGGTAGAGCTCGCGAGTACAGCCTGGTATCGACCGACGACGGAGACGCAGACCGGCCCTGCTCCGAAGATGCGCCGTCGTCGAAGCGAGAGAGAAAAGATGCAAAGAACCTGTCGCGAGCGGCGAGTAGAGCTAGGATCATCAGTCAAGACGAGATCGTATATGTCGACTCAATACTCCACCTCTCTGACGGCGTTTCGGGCGACGACAGCGACGGCCCTTGCAGCAACGAGGAGCTCGAAGAGATCAACCGCCACCTGATGTTCAACGCCCACGTCTTCAATAGCCAGTGCGACAACCGGGCCATCAAGAAGTACGCTCGCCTGCCAGATGTAGACGTCGACTTCGACGCAGAGATCGAGCGCATTTTGGACGTTTTCCGCATCAACGAGCTGCTCCAACGCAACACCAGGAACCGAGGCCTGCAAGGCAAGGAGCTGAAAACATTTCTCACGCTCGTCAAGGACCTGAAGAAGATGCTTGTCGACGATCTGGTTTCGGTCAAGCGCGATGTTCTCGAGATCAGGATGCGGCGAGCTGGCTACCTTCGCTACACCAACAAGACGGCGCACAATCTCGTAGAGGAGCGGTACACAGACAAGGACTGGAAGACCGGCGAGAGGTACTATTCGAACACGAGCGATTCCAGTTCGGCGGCAGAGTCACCAATTGATGAGGTCGATCCATTGTGCAGTAGTCCCCCGCCTCTGCCTCGCGCCTCTATCAAGCACGGCCCTGACCTGCGGCACCTTCAAAAGACACATCTACGTGTGAATGGCGACGACGGTCTTGGTCAGAGGGTCATCGAGCCATACCACACTCCACTACTACCCATGACACCTGACACCACCACGAGGAAGCGCGCAGTCCAGCTCAAGGTGGTCAACGACAAGCCACCGGTCCTGACAATCATCCCCAACGGGTCTCGCCAGAAGAGCGCTCGTCCGGTCGATAACGGTACTTGGCAGACGGTGATGTCCTCACACAAGGCCGCAGCTCCGTCTGTCAAGCCTGCGTGGGGCATGGATGCGTCTGGGCGGCCTGCGAAGGCTCCTCGACCGGCTGTCAACCCTTGGGGTGAGAACGAGTGCGAGATCCCTGACCTACGATCATTCAAATCTGATGCAGTACAATCGGCTGACGTTACCGCGGTCACGCCCACGCGCGGTCCGGATGGCTTCGTCGATGCTGCTAAGACTGTCCCGACAAAGGAGAAGGAGTCTGTTGGCCATCCTGCGGTCAATCAGAAGAAGGCTAAGAAGCACGAGCGCGAGGCGCGACGCAAGGCTAAGAAAATTGTTGTGGTGGAAGAGGAGGTCAGCATCGCCGCTATCGAGAGCACAGAGAAGGTGGAAGACGCACCCAAGGTGGAACGCACCATCGTCAAGGGCTCGCGTGCTCAGCTAGACGTGAGCCTCAAGACAACCGCAAAGCAGGCACTGACTCCGGATACCGTTGTGGTGAAGACCACGGTCGAAGTGGTTGCAGAGCAGATCCCTATAACGTCCCCGTCCACGCCTGGGGTAGAAGTCCTTGAGCCATCTGTACCTGCACCGCCTCGGATCACTCGATGCGACAAGCAGATGAACTGGACCAAGTTCAAGCGTCAGTTCATCGTAGACCAGATGACAGACCCTTGCCTGCAGTCGTCCTCTGGCTGCTCACATGGTACCTCATGCGCCTATGAGGCCAATGGAATGCTAGACTGTCCGTTCCACGAGCCTCACTGTGGATGTGCTGACCCTCTTATGGATGAGTGCTATCTTGTCTACCCCTGTAGCCAGGTAGCATCGTCCGGACCGTACAACCGTCTGCGTGGCCAGAAGCTCTTCTCCATGTACCAGAACGATGAGCAGTTCATGGGCCGCATCATGCTCGTCGACAGCGACCTACTCCACTACTTCATGAGTGACCCCAACACGCGCATGTTCAGCCGCGAGAAGGACTTCGTTCCGAAGCGCATCGCAACTGAATACGCCGACTTCGCCGAGGGGTATAACCCAGGCCCGCTAATGGAGCAGGAGAAGCAGTTCGAGAGCTTGTGGTCCAAGAACAACATCATCAAGCGCAAACTCACTACTGAGGCGTTGATGAAAGTCCAGCGCGAGAAGTTCGAGAAGAAGGGCGCGGAGTACATGTGCTACTGTCACGACATCGTGCCTGACTCTGGTCTACCCGCCAACGTTATCGAGTGCACGCACCGCGACTGCACGATGAAAGTCTTCCATAAGGCGTGCGTCAAGAAGCTGGGCGTCGAGAAGGTGAGCCGCTGGATCTGCACCATGTGCGAGGAGCAGATGCGTACAACTGCGTACCGCCTACTGCGCGACCTCGGCTACGACGATGTTCCAGACGTCGATGCGGAGATTAAGGCGAGCATGGAGAAGTTGCAGGAGCGTTATGGAGCGACTGATGCGCAGATGAAGACGCTGCGGGACAAGATGGCGAGGGTGGGTGGGGCGAGGGGCGTGCGGGCTATGGCGATGATGATGGGCGGTATCTAGAAGGGAGGGGGATGTTGGTCTAGAATATGTGTGGATGTATGGTACGGATGGATGTACGATGACGGATAGTTAGCGACGCCCCGCTCGCACGTGAGACTGAAAGGCGTTGAGAGGTGTGGCTCGTCTAGTGTACCAATGTGAAACATTGTGATAACGATCGAGATGTACCTGCTGTAACAGTGCTTCCTACATCGAAGATCATCACTCTTGCACAACTCTTCCACGCATAGATTCAACACATGTGACTTATTTCACTCCGCGAGTACCTTGACAACTTCAACACACGAGTCACACACGCACAAAATGTCTCGGACAACACGATACAATCTACCCGCGTACATGCTGAGACCATGCACCTCGCCCGCCGCCCTCGCAGCAGCAAGGGAATCGCGCTTTAGCACTGCATCTACTACGTCCACCTCCTCTATGTTCACCTAATCCTCAACACCGAAACCCACCCTTTCATCATCAAAACCAAAGTCTACCACCGCCACATCTTCCCCAGCATACTCCCAACTCATCTTCGCCAACTTCGAAGACTCAGAATCACACGAGCCGATCCTTGCCAGCATTTTTTGCATGTGTGAACGGAATAGTGTGGAGTTGGTGAGGGATAGGGAGGGGAAGAGGGAGTGGGTATGAAAAGGAAGGGGAAGGGGGATGGGAGGAGGAGGAGTTTTTGGGAGTGGGTTCGGGGGTGGGTGGGGAGGGGATGAGGAGGGTTTGAGGTGGGATAGGTAGGCAAGACGGAGACATGGGATGGAAGTAATGTGTTCTGATGTGATGTGTGCAGATGGTAATGGAATGTGAGAACTTGTGTTTGACTTGTGATGGTTGCATTCATTCCCCCGTTACTTAAACTACTGCTTGATCCGGAAGTTGGACATCTTCCGGAGGCGGCTGAGTTTACCATTCCTGGGGCGCCAGCACGAAAGCGAGAAAGGCAACGACTCCCGCTCGCGTTCCTTGTGGCTAAATGCAGGATTTGCGCCGATGTGACGTTGGTGAGCGGTGATAGAGGTGCCGGTTGGTGGGAAAATCGATGGCGTCGACGGGCGTTGCGGCTCGGGTGGTGATGGCGGTGGAGGACTAAAGTCGCTGCGACCTTTCGTATCACATACACTCGACTTCACTGTAGTATTTCCGGCATCACCGTGAGTTTTTGATGATTCGGAGACGCCTGCAGCGCTCCGCAGATGCGATGGAGCGTGTTTGCGCACCGGATATGGCTTGAGCGCATTTGCAACTTGCGAAGAACAGATTCTTGGACGTTGCGACGTCGACGATGACTCCTGACGACTCTCCTGTGCAACTTGCCCTCGTCAGTTTAGTTCAGACAGAGCAGGTATCAGACCGCGACGGGCTCCCAGCGTCCGGATGGTATGATATTCGATGTCAAGCGGTCGGCATCGAGGCGGATTTGATACGCTTACGTAGAAGTAATCAAGCTTGTATTTGATGCTGTCGCACTCGAAAGACCTGCTCTCTGCCAAAAAGTGCTTCAGATGTCTTGCGATCGAATCCGTTCTGCTTGAGTTGGCGCTTGAGATCGGGTATACTTGGAGTTGTACGGCCCATGAAGCAAACGAGGAAATTTTCGGCTTCGCTGTCTTGTCCGATCTCTTGATGTAGATGCCGGAACGCTCGGAGAATTGTTTTATCTGCAGGGAAGGCGACCTTCTCGCCCCAAAGCGCGTTGTTTACCGCTTCCATATAGATGATGCGCATGGCTGCTACGAGCTTGTTCTGTAGTACTGGAAGCCCCATCCGAGCAGCTAAAGCCCAAGTTCGAGCGAAGAGAAGCAGTTGATATGTGTCGAGATTAGCTATCGTAGGCGTGGCGAAGCAATCCTCGCCGCTGAGGTGGGACAAGATGATACGGAAGGGTTTGACATGCACGTTGGGTAGTATGGCTCCAGGCGAAAGGGTGCGGAGGAAAGCGCATCTCTCACGAGCTCGACTGCCGATATGAACTGTGAAAGATGAGTTGTATGCGAAACCAACCGTGACGGAGATGCTGTAATCATGGGCCATGTTCGACGTAAGAAGCATTGGTAATGTGGAAGACTGGAGTCTATGTTTACTCCAGAATCAATACAGAGCCTTTTTACGAACCAATGAAGGATACCAGCATGACTTATATTAGTGCAGATTGTTTGCAATGTCAGTGCCGGAGCATACAAACTGATTTCACCAATTCATCAAAGCCTGAGCTCTTTGACAGCGAGCAAATGCCTTCGTTCAAGTCTATCATTCAATACATGTACACTGTTTGCTGGTCGTGCTTGTTCGGATCCGTAGAATGTGATCTCCTCATAGTGTTGATGTCGCCACGTGTAGCAAACACTGTGCTGTCATCTATTCAAAGCCTGTGCGCAGGAACGTCAGACCTTTGCGTCAGCCGTCGTTTCCAGAAGTTGACCAATGGATTCCAGATTTTGTTCTTGCCGTCGAGGTAGGAGTAGCCAATGCCGATCACCGTGCCGGACAAATGCGCCTGGTCATCGTTAGCACCAAGCAAAACGTGTAAAGCTGGAGACTTACAGCATGGCCAAAGTTCACGAACGAGTATCCACGGACCATCCCAACGAAGTCGAACAGCATAATGGCTGGCAGCACATATTGCGCATCGAAATGAACGGGTACGAACATGATACCGAGGCCTGCCGTGGGATACTGCATACAGAAGACACCGAGCAATCCAAGGAGGGCTCCGGATGCACCGCCACAACGAATGAAGATCTCAGGTACAGTCTGCCTTTTGGGTATGAGTGTAGCCCAGTGCTGCGCAAACCCGGACAAGACTCCAGTGGAGAGGAAGAACGCAAGGATGTGGTATGGTTTACCCTCGAATGCCTGCGAATAGCCGACTGGTCCCATGAAATTATAGGCGACGTACATGTTGACGAAGAGATGCATCGGACCCGAGTGTACAAACATTGACGTGAATTGCGTGTAGTTGACGTTCCTCGCAGGCTTGTGCCATAGCTTCAGCCACATATTCGGGACAGCAAAGCTGCTCAGATGAATGGCGCTGTTGGCAGCGATGATACCGGCACTCAGTCTCGATATCGGGTTCATCTGTGCCCATTGCTGAGCGGCGAGTTCTGTTGGTGTAGGCGGCGCGCGCTTTTGCATGCCCCACTGTGGTGCTTCGTACCAGCCTTGCGATTTCCTTGATTTCAATTCTTGCCGAGCTTGGAGAAAGGCGAGGCCGGTGAAGATGCCTCCAGAAACAACAAGCGCCCATAATGCGGGTCGCAGGTAATGGACCCTTGGCTTATGATATTGAGCGTCATCGTAGGGGAACGCTAGGAAGTCGTCGCTCGAAACGATTCGATTATCATCTGCTTGATCCTGTGGAGGGACAGCTTTGGTCTCTGGATTTCGACTTTTCTTTGCCGCCTTCGACATCGTCCTGTCGTGTTTACGACGCGTCTGAAGATGGAACCTCAATAGACATGACGCAGATGATCCAGGTGCTAGAGACGTTTGTCCACCAAATGGCACGAGGCGTAGCGGCCTAATCCTCAAGAAAGACATGGATTGACGAGTGAAGCAGGCAACGTGGTAAAGTTTTGGGCGAGATGATGCGGAGCGATCGCCTCGGCCCGCCTTGCTAGCCGTTTCCGCTATAGCCCGGGGCCCAAGCTCAACGTCTTTCTTGGTCGTCCTTCGGAGCTTCGTTCCGTCCCCACTCTCGTCACTAAACCAGTATTCGACGATAGCCTCGTAAGGTCACGGAGGAATGCAATTGAGCTCTCATGGTATCCAAAGTGCGGGCGGATCTCTCACAATGACAGACATTCAACAAATGGACAATTATCTCGAGGTTCAGAACTTAGCAGCAGCGATCATGACTACTTCTGGAGTATTTCGTGTCTTGTGCGCATGGTGTGCTCAAACAGCGCTTCTCTAGGTTTATGGCTCAACCCCGAAGCTTTTGCTGGTTAGACTTACTCATCGATTGAAGTAGCCAAGGTTAAGCAACCTAGCCTCCTGATTTGTGCCTTCATGACTATGAGAGAGCGCTATCACGAAGACTCCTCACTTGCCCGGCAAAGACTGGCTCTCGATCTGGCGCGAAGATAGAGCAATTGTGCAATGAAAAGGAGAACTCCAGATCGTTCCAGCAGAAAGCAGCCAAAACTATCAGGTACTTCAGTCTTCTGCACCGTGCTTCTCGCGGACGTCCACCAGTCTGATTCACGACCTCCAAGCAATCCCCGCTGCTCGTACTCTACGCATCCCAAGTCCGCAGAGCCAACAGTCCCTGTGCTCAAATCGCGAAAAGTACCATTGTGTTCGCTGTGGACGCGATATCTGGCGCAGCATGTTCACGTACGTAAGGAGCCTCTTCGCAGAGGCTCCAGCACAAATTTCGCACTCAACTCCCAACCCTACGTAAGCTCAGCATATCGTGGCTTGTGACTTCGCTGACTGGAGGAACAGATGCCTTCCAGCAGACGGTATCGAGGTGCATGTGGGGAAACGATCGGACAGGCGGACTTTTCGCGTACCGCAATCTACCCTGGAGGCGAATTCGACGCTGTACAGCTTGCTTTTCCATGAAGCAATTGTTGTCAACGTAGACCCGCATATCTTTGAAATTGCGCTCGAATTTTTGGAGCAAAACATATCTCCAGCACTTCGCCGCCGCGGCGCACCGAGTCCTTTCAATAAGCTTACCGGAGGAAACAAGATGATGCTGGATCTGGTAAAAGCATGGCACTTAGGAGAGATGCTCGGCCTTCCAGCGATGCAGAACGAGCTGATCGAGACTTTCAGCGCACGTTACCGTCATATGCTTAGGGGACATGCTTGCATGTCGGTCAGTCCAGAGCCGTTTAAGTACCTTCGAGATAACATGGGCAATTGGACAAAGTGTGAGGCATTCGTCATCGACTTTCTTGCTGGCCTCGCCAGCAATGGCGACGAAATTCTAATAGAGAGAGTACTTGGAAACTTTCCGGATGTCGTTCAAGCGTTACACATCGTGCGACATGGCCTCAAGTCCAATGAACGGCCAGACTCCATTAAGGAAGGCACGACACTTTTCAAAGTGAGCAGCTTCGACTACACTCGACCGTGTACCCCGCTACGAGTTTTGAGACCAGCGAGGCCAGCATCTCCGTCAATTGGCTGCGAACGTGGTCTCATGAGGTCTGCGTCCTCACCAACCATTCTCTCTGCTAGTAGACAGAATCGAGCGAGTGTGGATTGTGAAGGGTATCGACCGCGGCTCTCCCTCTCGACAATACCGGACCTGGAGCGTGGCCCAAGCGGCGCAATGTCGCAAAGGCGGGGGTCTACGATGCGAAGTCCTCGAAGACCTCCTTTCAGTCCACGGCAATCTACACGAACCCCCTCGATATGTTCAATACACAGCCCTGCCTCGTTTAGTTCTAGTGATACGCTCTTCCGTGTCAGACCGGAAGGAACAGACCCGGACGACGACCCATCGGACGACGAGTGCTTTGTGTACGACGTATTTCCGCCAGAGGACGTGCGATCGAGGCAGGACTCTCATCAAGTTAACAAACGTTCAAGGCTGGAAGAAGATGAGCGTGTTTGGTATTTAGGAGGTCTGACGGTAGAGGAAGCACAATGAAAGGCTTCGTTAAGGCAAAAATATAAACAAGAACATTTACCCTTGTACGCTGACTTACTGGAGGACTACTGAAGAAGTCATGGTCATGATTCATGAAACCCTTCAAAAATACCAAGCCTCACAGACTTCAACGCATATCCTGGCCGACGTCGCAGTATATCTCCATCGAAATAATAATGTAATTTCCATACATTGCTGGAATGTTGCCGCACGCCTCAATCTGCTGGCGCATCAATTCCTCGGCGATCGCACGACGATATAGTATATCGAGGCTACATGGAAGAGCTCCATCGACTCAACTCAGATAGACCCGTATATGATCCAGTAGCACTTTACTTCTATTGATGATCTGTAAAGATAATATCACTTTCAACACCTCAAAGGCACAACGCCGTCCAGCACCTCTTCTCGCCATCTCTACTAATTGTGACCTCCGTGGAAACGAGCGTCAATATACAGCTACTAGCATCGCGTAAACCACATTATTCGTCCTACGCGATTGTTGCATCAAATGGTACAGCCGTGCTGGGTTGACCGGCATTCGTCTCGTCCGTCGCAATGTTGTTGTTCAGCTTCGTTGTCTCCTCTACCAATTTTGCAGCGACGTCCTGGCCTTGCGCTTGCTGCGCTTCCAGCTTGATGACCGTGGCCATGAGCTTGAGTACTTTGTTCTTTATTTTACCGTTCTATTGATTCTGTCAGCATACTGTATTTCATCGTTGTTGTATAGCCTACCTGAACCGCATCGGCTGCATCACCTGTGGCAGCCTCAACGGCAGGGTTGAATGCCTCTTTCTCCGCATCATTGGCGACCTGGTTGACCTCATTTAGAAAGTCCAGATCCGCTTTCGAGATGCTGGCCGGGTCGTTCAAGTTGAGTGCTGAAAATGCAGCCGCGGCTTCTGCTTCCGCATTGCCGGCGGTGCCACCCGCAATGGAAATGTCGTTGAAGGTCGTGGCTTTCAGGACACCGGCTTGGCGAGTCTGCAACGATGTCGGAAGCGCAACGGAGAGAGCGGCGAGGGAAAGAATGATGGAGGACTGGAAATGCATGATGGCGATTTAGTCGGCGTGACTGATCTATGTCTGGTGGATTTTGGTTTAGAAGTGTAGAGAATGACGACAGCGCAGCTGTGATAAGATATAAACTAGAATGTAAAGATCGAAGTCACAGCGTCAAGCCGGAGAAGTGATTTGGAAGACAAGCGGAAACAACGAAGAACGCTTGATAATGGCGAGAAACTTAATATGCAGGTATGCGTTCTTATACAAGCATCGCAAGATGCCTTTGAGTCAAAATCGATCTCGTAACCGAGCTCATCGCTCCCAGGTATCTGCTTCATGCCTCAAAAACAGGGCTTACCCGCCCTTCGAGCCTTCTCAGGCGCCACCTGGTACACGAACGACACACTAGCTGCTATGCTTCGGCTCACGATAGCGTGCAGCGGAGCGTTCGGCGGAACGCCACTAAGGAGTTCCCGCGAGTAGCGACCGTTGAAGACTTCGGGTAAGCCTGTTCGATGGGTTTCGCAGCCGAATCAAGCGAGAGAGTGGAGATGTGAGGCTCTGAGACACTTGTGACGTTTGAGGCTGCGACCGGGGATCTGTAACGCATGAGCCTTGGCGATCCCCAGGCACATCGCATTGTCGATGAAATATCGCGCAAACGCGGCAAGAGCGGGAGGACGATAAAATACTGGTACCTGAATTGTGGTTATCGGAGCTGTGGTACCTTAAGTGTGGTTGCCGGAGACGAAACTTTGGAAGCGCAGCACATCCTTAGCGCCTGCCCAATTAGGATACGGAGCCCTGCAAAGCCTCTTACTATCATCCTAGGTATATTTGCGGTAATAGTCTACCTCTGCGAGCATTACATCGCTTCGGTACTACAGACCTTTTGAGATGTGGGCACCTTCGAGAAGCTCTACACATACTTGAACTCTACCCTGCCTTCATGAATGAGGGAATTGAGACTGGCAGGAAATTTTCCCGCTTCTTAGAGGAAACTTTCCGCAGATACTAGTTCGAGGTCCACATCACATTGAACGAGAGTTGGTACCAGGTCATCGAGTGTTCCTCTACCAACTATATCAACGACGCAGCAGATATTCAATGCGACGGTTGGCTTCAGCGCGACAAACATCAGCTATCCCAGCAAGCCGCCCACTTTTCAAAGGGCTTCCTATCGTAATTTATCGGTATAAATGAGAATTACGAATCGCAGTACACGATGATGGTGTACTATACCATGAGCATATTGGGCTTACCCTTATGAGAGCGGATCACACTCGCCATGTCGAAGGACCGGCTGGTTGCGAGGCAGAAATTCCGAGCACTTGTTCAGAGAATGAAGGGAAGCTTTGTGAAGAAAGAAAACCAAGACGTGACATCAGTTCAAGGAAGATCAACATAGGCATGATCTATTGCGCCAACTTCAAGGTGATAGACGCACTTGATTTAGACGTGCCTGAGAACTTTTACCAGGTTGACCGAGATTGACACATCGGCTCGAACAGCATCGAGGACGTTGCGTTCGCGCATGACCAAAGCCTAAGCACGCCTGTATCGAGATGTACAACAATAAGCCCGAGAACGTCTCGGCATAGCGTCATATCTCTCAGACTTCGACCACCGGTTTGTCTACATCAACATCTTGAAAAGAAAAGCTGTGTGCCCTTTGAAGATGAACAGTCATTTCCTCGCATTATGCGAGCAGTCACTGTCAAGATCTATACTGAGCCGGTTGTGGGAACTAAGCGAAATTTCGAGCCCAACGTATCTTCAAGTTGGATCTGAACATCATAAGCGAGGACATCGTCTTGAAGGAGAACATGGAAAATGCGCCGAATTTGACGGATCTGGGCGACGTGTATTTCTCGAAGTACGCGGCGATACAGACGGACATCATGCTGGACTAATGTCGGCCAAGACCAATGGAGGCGGAGGTCAGCTCGCTCTTTAGCGCTGTGGCCAGTGATGTTAAGGAGTCTGGCCGTCGCCGTCGCTGTCGCCGAAATGTACCTCGACGAATTGAACGAAAATTCGAGGAGTCGGGGTACATCGGACCATATATTCGTACGCAACTAGTAGTCGGCGATCAATTCCGTCTTGTGAACGCCTGAGACGGCGTTGATGGGGGACTTCTGACCACAGCAAACATACGTTCCTCGGAGCTTAACTGGGTAGGTATACGCCTGTCATAGCTTTGGTGGTAGTCTTCACAACGCTGACGAAAGAATGGCTCGCAGGTGCCCACCCCTTTTTCTGCAGCAACATTCTTCTCGCTCCCTCTTAGCGCATCAAGCCGACTCCGGAGTGTCACAGTTACAGCGTTTCTCGTACTACCATGGTGCAGAAATGACTTCCTGGATACCACACAAGGTCGATGCGATTGTTTCATGAAAACGACTCGGCTATGCAGCACGCGAAGTCGTATCCCACACTCATCGAATACCCAGTGGTTCGATTACGCTTCCGTCCCTTTTGTTGTACAATAATCAAGAGTTTTGCCGGGTGAAAAGCTTCCGGTCAGCCACTTCAGCCATAATATGGATGCAAGTTATCGAATGCGGTTTGTGTGACCCGACCGACCAACCCACGTACATGAGACAAAGAGGACACCAGCACGAGATCGTGATCACCGTCGACTTTCCAAACTTCCAAACTATCGACATGTGCTGTACGATTTGGCATGTGACACTGGAGGTCTTGCATCGTCAAGCTGTATAAAGAGCATCACATCCTCGCTTAATATTCGCAGCTACACTTACCAGGACGCAGTCAACGTAGCGACACTCTGTCAGCTTGATACAGATTCTTTCTTCATCATGCATCTGGTAAATCTATTCTAAAAAGCAAGAAATACTTGTTAACCATGGTACAGACAGGCATCGTCTTTACAATCATTCACTTCACATTGTTGGCAGCCGCAATTCCTGCGGATCTCGTCGGCAGCACCATCCTGCAACCCGACCCCTTCGAGTCTGTCACAGCAACCGCTTCACTGGGCCAATCCAATGATTATGATTCTCTAGCTGCGCGTCAGAGCTCGCTGCTACCATCAGCTGAGATCGTAGTCTATTCGGCCCCAGAATGCGTCTTCAAACTCGATAAAAACAACTTCGGATCTACATACTTTGGATTCAGGAAAGCCAACACATGCTTCTACATGATTGGCAGCGGCGGCACGAACTCTCAGGAACCGTTCCACAGCATCTACGCCAATGCTACGATCCCGGAAGGCATCACATGCCAATTAAGCATGTACAGGCAGTCCGGCAGAGAATGCGCTGACTTGTTTTTGGGTTCGAACAATTTAATTCGTCGGGAGAATGGAGGTGATATATGCATTTTGTCAGCCTGGCACCTTAGTTCACATGGTACACTGTGAACTGCACCTCACGTGACTGTGTTAGTCACCTGCTTACTCATCTGGTTGTGTATATAATCGCTCGCTGTAGCTCTCTCAATACAACAACCTTCTGCCTCTTTCCTGTCTGCCCTGT
>Ga0265780_10002023_pt1 | contig 28073 bp, 40 predicted proteins | sample P1T30metagenome_FD_192432 | JGI IMG/M metagenome (GOLD analysis project Ga0265780, IMG submission 192432) | Plant litter microbial communities from East Loma Ridge, Irvine, California - P1 T30 | ecosystem: Environmental > Terrestrial > Plant litter > Unclassified | place: USA: California...
CAGGGAGCAGCCCCTTACGACAAGCCCCTTCCCACCCTCGTGCCGCACGACTTACGCCACACCGCCGCGTCTCTCGCTGTCCAGGCTGGTGCGAACGTCAAGGTCCTGCAGCGGATGCTCGGCCACGCCAAGGCCTCGATGACTCTCGACGTCTACGCTGACCTGTTCGACACTGACCTCGACGAAGTCGTCGCTGCTCTCGCCCCGGGCGCCCAGGCGTCAGGAATCGCAGCGCTTCTCAGGCCTGCAGGGAATGGCGAACTGCCCACGCCGAGAGCACCCGGTGATTCGTAGGGCGCGGCCCAACTCGACACCTCTTCCGCCGGATGTGTCGGCGAGGACATCGAATCCCAGGTCCGCCACGTCACGCACGCGCACCGTCCCAGTCGAGCGCTCACGAGAGTGAACGCTGAACGGTGGAACGCCCTCCCCCTGGTGATGCGAGCCGTGGTTTGGCCAGTTTCAGGCCACGCTCCGACTCGGAGAGACTCACCGGTGGAACTTGCGCAGCTCAGGCACCCGTGGCAAGTCGACCCAGAGACGCGCGCTCGCTTCGGTGACACCACACCCGCTCACGGCGAAGGCAGCCTCGCCCAGCCTGTCGAGAAGCGGTGCCAGGCTCGCAGCCTTTGCCGCGCTGAGGTAACCGACCTTTCGCTCTTGCCCGTACACGGCGACTGCGTTCGCGTCGTAGACATTCTCGGGTTCACGCACCAGGCGGTACTCGACCCCGCCGAAGAGCGAGCGCTCACGATCGCGCAGATAGTTGGCCACACCCACGATCCGGAGCCGCCGCGAGGCGAGCGAGCGTAAGTCGATCTCGGGGAGGGCATGGTCGATCCAGGCTTCGGTGACCGGCTTCCGGGCTTCAACGCCGCGCTTGGCATACGCCTGCTTAGCTTCCATCTCTTCAACTGAACCGGCGCCCGAGGCTCTGTCCACGGCTGACACCCGCCTTGGGCCTTGTCCCTTCAACGCCGCAGGGCGGGGCCTCTCGAGCGCAGCCGGTGGCGGCTTCGGACGGTAGGTCCTTACTCCGTACCAAGCCAAGAAAACAGCGGTGACAATGCCGAGCACCACGAGCAGCTCCATGGGGTCACCGTACTGGTGAGGGCGACCTCGGGAGCAACCGTTCCTCCCGCAGCAGAGTGCGCGGTCGCGAGCTAGATCCCGAGCGAGTGGCCGGCCAGGCCTGGCGGCAACCGAACCCCGCTCGGGGCGGAGTCCAACTCGCTCGTGATGCACCCCACTCGCTCCGTCCCCGCCGAAGGAAGCCGCCGAACTCCTAGACACGCTGCCTTGATGGGCGCGCGGAGGTGCATCAGCCGGTCTTGTGTCCAAAACGTGTCCACGGGTGCCGTCTGGGAACGCGAGAAGGTTCCGGACAAGACAAAAGCCCCGGCGGACCGGGGCCTTTCTTGTGGGCGATACCGGGCTCGAACCGATGACCTCTTCCGTGTGAAAGAACCGGACGCGTCAAAGAATGGCCTTGATTCCCCGGAGAATCGGGGTTATGGCACGGCGTCAAGGTCCTGAAGATGGCTAGACCTCAGCTGGCATCAGCGGGTTTTGTGTCCAAAACGTGTCCACGCGTCAGGCCCCTAGCCGCTGCGAATGTCTTGCAGCCGTTGTGTCTCTAAGTTGACGCCTCGCGGACGCGGCGCTAAACACCCCGAACTGCCGCTCCAGGTCGTCCTTCCGGGGAATCTACCCCTGTCGATCGTTCACCAGAGGGCGGCTGAGTTAGTAATCTTGCGGGAGCCGAGCACTGGAGTGCGGATGATCCCGGAAGTAAGTGAAGAGATAGATCGGCAGCTCGTCGAGCAGCGTGCGAACGCCGAGGCAATTGCTACGAGGGCTGGGCTGATGATCGCTGCTACCGCGGCGCTCCTGGGCTTCTCTGCATCGACGACAGCACAAGTACCGCAGCAACCATCGATTGGCTATTGGCTCATCGGAATCGCATTAGTGGTGGGCGTGCTGATCTTCTGGATGGCGCGGCTCGGCGTGGGCCCGACACCGTCGGCAATTGTTCAGATGCAGGATGCCAGCATGCTGATGAACTCCAAGCTGATTCTGGTCGAGGCGAATGCTTCCGTGCTCACCCGAGTGCAAGTCGTCTTTTCGATCCAGGTGGGGCTTACTATTGCCGGCGTTGTCATCTTGTCCCTCTCCCTTTGGCCGCTTCCATGAGCGCCGCTGTCATTGATTTCGCCACCCGCGAGCTGATCCGGAACAGGGAATCCCCGTTGCAAGGGGCACCGGTCACTGAGCTCAAGCGCGGCGATGTCGGTGATCTTCGTACCGCCCGTCAGATGCTCCGGCCTCGCAGCAAGATGGGATCCATGTTTGGGCTTACAGGCCGAGACCTTGATCGGGCAATCATGCGCATTGAGACTGGCGCACGCTTCATGCCTGCGGCGGAGTTCTTCAAACGCACATTCGACATCCTCCTGTCTGCCCTCGTCTTGTTCCCGCTGGTCGTTCTGTTGCCGATCATCGCGTTGATCCTTCGAAGCGACTCCCCCGGGCCACTGTTCTTCCGACAGAAGCGCATGGGCCTCAATGGGGAGGAATTCGGGATGCTGAAGTTCCGCACCATGCGGGTCGACGCTGAGGAACAGCTTGCGCTCCTTCTAGACCCACTGGACGGAACCGCCCCTCTGTTTAAGCTCAGAGACGATCCCAGGGTTACGAAGATGGGGCGCATACTCCGCCGGTACTCTCTTGACGAGTTACCTCAAATTTGGAATGTGCTGCGTGGGCAAATGAGCGTCGTGGGACCGCGGCCACCACTACCCCGGGAAGTCCAGGACTACGACGGAATCGTCTCCCAACGCCTGCACGTCAAACCCGGCATCACCGGGCTATGGCAAGTCAGCGGCCCACGTGATCTCTCATGGGAAGAGAGCGTGAGGCTAGACCTCTACTACGTCGAGAACTGGACGCTTGCAGTCGATTTGGTGATCATCAGCCGCACGCTTAAAGCGATCATTTCTCCCAGTCCGACTATGTACTGAGCCTCGTGGACGTAGCGCGCTCGCAGTGGCCGGCATTCGGACTCACCCGCAGCGCGGCGGTCTGCCGCGCGATCACGCCATCGTCAGCAGGAGGTCGGCTAGCTAGATGACTTCGGCTGCTTCAAGCGCGTCTTCAAACTGCACTGTCCGGTGGCTGGCAGGGTTCGACCTCGCGACGTGCGGGGAGTAGACGCGGAGCGAAGTCGTCGAGCATGTCACCCCGCGACTTTCACGTCGACCTTGACCATGATGTTCTCGATCTCACCCCGTGCCTCTTCCGACAACGTGGCGCCCGCGAGAACCGCCTCGAAGTCGAAGTCTTCAAGTTCATCCAATCTGGAAAACTCGAGGGCGCCGAGGTGTTCGGTCAGCAGTTCTGTCGCAACCGCGCGACCAAAGCCCGCCTCCTGGAGCTGGATCGATCTCGGATCAGCGGTGCCGTACTCGACGAGCGTCGCGACATTGATGCCGGAAGCCTCACGCCCCAGTGCCATGACACTCACGTCGAAGAAGTTCTGCAGGTAGCCGATAATCCGGAAGCGCAGCCCACCCTCGATGTCGCGCAGGGTCCATTCGATAATGAGGTTGACGTGCTTAGGCGACTTTCGGTCGAAGGGCTCGCGCACCAGACTCTCCTCGCGGGAGTAGTCGCGGTAGGTTATCCACCCACGCTCGGAGTAGTAAGCGATAGAACTCGAGATCACTCGGCTGATGGGGTCGCCTCGCACCCAGCCGCGCATTAGGAGCGCCCAGTAGTACAGGCGCCTATCCCAACCAGCTGCGTCGGCGTTCTTCGGCATCAACGGATCGGTGCCGGACACTTCAGTCGAGCGCCATCCGTAGAGGTCGCTAAGCCTGCGGAGGACACCGTGAAACGTGTCCACATCTTCGAGATCAGCATCGTCGGCAACAAGCGGCTGGGCCTGCCCGCCAGATAGCTCAGTCCACACTCGATCCTGGTTCTCCGGCAAGATATTGGGCGACCGACGCAGCACATCGGGCGGTACCGTTACAGATGCCGCGGCCTTGCTAAGCAGTTCCTTACCGTCGGTGACCTTGTCTAGGAAGTAGCTCCGAAGGGGTGTCTGCTGATTGTCGATCTGGTGCAGAGTGAGGATCGCCGCGTACTGCTCGACACTTCGCCGGTGATCCGCAGACGGGGTACCTGGGAGATCTTCGCCACGCAGAATCCGCGCGATGTCGGTGTACTCCTTCTTGCGATTGTTCGCGGGCTGCACCAGAAAACTTTCGGCGCGCGCTGGCTCCGCCCTCGGAATGAGCGCTCGAGTGCCCTCGGCCCAACGGTTCCGTTCCTCCCTCACACAGACGACGTTCCCGGAGAAGTCGTAGGTGAGTCGCCCCGCCCGTCCGGCGAGGTTCTCGAAGTCGATCTTGGAGAAGGTGCTGTTGCCGTGCTTGTCGCTCAACACAAAGATGTTCTTCGCCGGAAGGTTTACGCCCTCCAGAAGAGTTGAGGTACAGACCACAAACTGAATTGGCGACTCCGGATCGGCGAAGGCCTGCTCAACCCGTTCACGCACCTCCTGCGGCATCTTGCCGTGGTGGAAGGCGACGCCTCGTTTGAGCGTCGAGCCGAGGAAGTAGTCCTTGTGCACGTACTCCCGGACATGCTGAATCAGATCATCGACCTTGTCGTTCTTGACCTTGCTTCGTCGTTCGGCAAGACGCAAAGCGAACTCCGCCGACTTTAGGGAGCCGTTGATGTAGATGATGGCTTTGCGAGTGCCACTGCGAGACAGGATGAAGTCCACGACGTTGCTCTGGTCGGGTGCCTCACCGAGTTCTTGCGACTCAGTGTTCAGGCCGGAGAAGTAATACTGCTTCTTCGCGACTAGATCCACGAAGTAGCGCTGCTGGGCGACGGTACGTTCACGAACGGTCAGGGCACCGTTTGTCGCTCGGCCGAATAGCTCCAAGAAGAGCTCCGGGTTCTCGATGCTGGGTGAGGCGAAGACTAACTTGGTAGCGAACCGCCGGGTGGCCTCGACGATGGCGTGATAGTAAAGCGAGCTGCGTGCGTCGTTCTTCGTGATCACCTTCTGCGCCTCGTCGACAATGAGGTAGTCGATCTCACGAACTGGGTCGGCGAGGTACCGCAGCAGTCGCTCAGGCGTCAGAACGAAGATCGTGCGTCGGTACTTCTGGCGCAGCAGTTTCGGCAGTGATGGGTAGGTGGCGACGTTGACCTCGGGCACTTCAGCGAGCAGCGTGCGCAGGTCGGCCGCCGTCTGCCCGATCAGCGCCTTGGTCGGCACTAGGACAACGACGCAATGGTCGTTGAGCTCGTCGCGACGAACGATGTCGTACAACGCATCTTTGATAATGAACGACTTACCGAGCGACGTCGGTCCCGAGAAGCTGAAGAAGTCCTCGCCGCGCATCTTCTCCGTGATCGCATACTGGGTGTCTGTCAGGATGGCGTCACCCTTGTTCGTCCGCTGCAGCACCTCCTTCGCGATGCGCAGGGTGCCTCGAGAGAGCGGCAGGGCGTAGCGGCTCCCAACCCCCTTTTGCAGCGTACGTATGCCGGGGAAGTTGCCGAGCTGCACGAGCACTGCCTCGGCGACAGCAAGAACGCGGTCGCTGAGATCCTGCGTCAGCCCGACGGTCGTGTCGTACTCGCGGAGAAGGGCAATGGTCGTGTAAGCCAGCTCACGGTGACGCGGATCGCTCGAGTGGGACAGCACGTCCGCGTAGCGCAGCAAGTGCTTCGCCTCAATCGGATCGAGAGCTGTCTGAACGTCACCAACCAGGAAAGACTCGGCCACCGAGCGCTCGAGGTCACCGAATGCCGATCGGAAGTCCTCGCGCGCAACAATCATCTCGCTGAGCAAATCAGCAGCAGTGGGCGACGTCACTTCTTGGATGCTTTCTTCTTCTTCGGCGGGAGCGGCGCTTTCCCGCTCAGCTCCGCAGCGAGATCCGTGCGGATGTTCTCAATGCCGCGCACGGCTCCGTTGACGTTGCGCTTCAAGAAGGGCACGGCATAGATGTGGAACTGGTACCCACCGAGACCTCGTTTCTCGATTTCGGTCTCGATTGTCTCAACCTCGGCCGACATCGCCTGAAGCGCGAGGGACTGCAGGTGCGCTTCGATCTCAGCGGCGGTGTGATTGGTGAATGGATAGGTCGTCACGTCGAGCTCGAAACCGACGAACACCCCGAACGCATTGGACTTTGTGATGGCTGGCGCTCCGTTGGCCGGCGGAAGAAGAATCGTCGCAAGAAGCTCGACCTTGCCTGTATCAAGGCTCTCCTTAAGGAGTTCAGATTCGACAAGCCAAGTGTCGAAGTCAAAGTCGTCCTCCTGCACCTTGCCCATTGACTGGAAGGCCGCCTTCACTCCGCGTCGGGCGCTCGACCCGACCCGGCCCGTGACATCGCCGTACATCTTCGACTCGCCGAAGATCAGTTGGTACTCGCCCTCGCTCACCTCGAGGAGGTGAACGCCATCCGTGCCGTGGACGTAGTGCTCCGATGACGTTTTGAGCTCCATCTTGGAGAGAATCTTCGGCGCCCCGAGATGCCCTTCAAGAAAGGAGTAGAGAAGTAGCTCACCACCCTCACCGGCATTCGGGTCTGGTGCCTTGAACTGCGTCTGAGCCTTCCGGAAAAACTCCCCCATGCGGCTCAGGTCATCGGTGAGTTTCTCGAGGTTCTGCCGGGACAGCACGTAGCTAATACTGTTGTTGACCAGCTCCTTGAACAACGGCTTAATGGCGAAGTCACCGCCATCGACACGAAGCACGTGAAGGTGCATCACCGTCTTGGTGTGGATATCGAATCGTTCCGCCTCGTAGAACAACGTAAGAAACCGCTCGCGATTCATGAGCGACAGGGGCAGAACGGTTTCGCTCAAAGCAGCTTCTCCTGGCGTGCAGTGCTGGAGCGGCGCAGCCGGGCGTAGTCGAGAAGCTCGCTCGCGCGGGCGTTGCCGTTCTTCCAGTCCTTCACGATCGTCTCGCCGAGCAGGACGTCGTGCCACCTTCGAAACGCCGTGCCAGGACCTGCGAGATCGCGGTCAGGCCAGGATCTAAAGCCCGGAACCGTGCGATCACGGTCGAGAACTCGGGCTGCAGTTGGTGGGTGCGGGGGTTCGGGTATCGGACATGCAAAGCTCCTGGCTCAATTTGTTGCCCTGTCGAGCTCGACAGGCTGGGACGAACACTAGAGCAATGTGAGAAAAGCTTAGAGGTAGCGACCGTCGTGTTGAAGGGCGTGTCTGGGTGTGGCCGCACAGCGAATGTCCAATATGCCTGAGCGTCAGAAGAATTACTCCCTGTCCGTTCGCGCAACGATCGCGGGCGTAAGGACGCCCCTACGTGCGATCAGCTGCCAACGCAGGGTCGGCCCGTGCGGGAGGCAGACACTTGAAGGTGAGCACCCCCTTCGAGGATCTCCGCAAGGCTCTGACGGAGGCATCCGAACGCGAACCTCTCGACAAGTCTCAACAGCAATACAAGACGGACCGCCCGCATTCATCCACGACCATGGGTTGCGTCTGGTGGTAGCAGCCGAATGTGGAAGTCTCTCAACTGCACCAACCGATCTGGTCTGAGCGCTCCGGCGCGGTAGAGCCGGCGCTGGTGGTCAGCCCAGAAAGCAAGTTTCGCCTCAGCGGCTCCCGCATCTCGGCGTGGTAGCCGGGCACGCGTCGAGTCCTGTCCGACAAAGTCTCTCCAGGCTGTCCAGGCCGTGGCCCATTGGTCATCGACGGGACTGCGGCTGAAGCCGGGGATGGAAGCCAGGCGGTAACGCGAGTACTCGACGCCGGAGGGGCCCCAAGCATCGTCCGCGCCTTCTCGTGCGAACTTTTTTCGCTCAGAACGTACCCAGTCAGCAAGCCGGGTCTCGTCTGTTCTCGGTTGATCTCGCGCCTTGTCTCGTGGCCAGCGACCATGGGCAGCCGTGAAGCGTTCCAGCTCGCGAATGCGCGCAGCCCAACGATGTTCTCGGGTGTTGGCGTCAGCGTCCGGTGTCGCCTCGTAGTTCGCGTCGGCAAGGTAGTAGTGCCAGGAAGCAGTGTCTCCGCGCTCTAGGAGTTCGCGTGCAACTTTCTCGTGCTTTCGCGGGAGGTTCTCCCCCGTTCCTAGGCTTTCCATCGCATCCGTCCCGGGCGGACACGGCGTCTGGCCCGGAAGGTCCATGCGCGGCAGGCACGTCAGATCAGCGCAACGCGCGCTTGCTTGTAAGCACGGGAGGTTCGTGACGGTCAGCCGCACTACCGTCTTGTTGCTGCGGAAGGCGTAGCGGCAGCTAGGGAGGTCCACTCAGTGCGATCGGGCGAGCCAGGACTGGCCGAAGACGAGTGGCCTGTCACGTTGATGGACGATGCCCGAGGCGACTTCATGGTCACGACTCGTGAAGCGTTCTTCGCCATCTATCTCGGTGTGGGCCTGGCGATGCGTACTGCTCGTCTCGATCAGACCGATCAGGACGGAGACGACGAATTGCTTCAGATTCTGGAACTGGACGAGTGCACGCTCGGGCGACCTCTGCGTCTGCTGGTCGACCAAGGAATCAATGCTCCTCCCGTGCGCTGGCTGACTACGCCCGTACAGCAGATCCACCGCATCCGCGGAACGGACAAGTGAAGAGACATGAGAGGAACAGAGATGGACCAAAACGCGAACTGGTGGGAGTCCGTACTGCCGCCCATGATGGGGCAGCAGGTCGAGCCAACCGCCGAAAAGTGGACTGAGCAACGCGTTCAGGACGGGCGCACCCGTGAGTCGTGGGCCCAGGCAACCGAGGACACTCGACAGCAGGTGAAGAACCTTGTGGCCGAAGTCTTCTACGCCCATGGACTTGTCATGGCCGACCTGTTCGCCAGCACTGATCAGCGTTCCTGACTAGGGGGCGGCCGTCATGGGTCGAGGTGACTCATGGCGGCCGTCCAGTCGAACTGCACGGATGCTTCAGCGAACGCCGCGAAGACACCCGGTCCGTCTGCATTCGCGGCCTCCCCGTAGATGCGGTAGTTCTGCCTGTCGCTCGGGCCGTAGTACTCGGTTGCTTCGAGGGTGAGCCGAGTTTCAGGCAGCGTGTGGGCAGTGGCCTTGAAGCGTCCGGCTCGGTTTCGTGGCTGCTGGTTGGTTGTCATGCCACCTACGTGTGCGGCGCCTTTCTTGCCGTCGCGTCTATCAGCATTCGACCTGCTCCAGCTCTCCTCCGAGGACCGTCTGGAGGGTAAGTGGAATGCCGCGGTCGGTCTTACCCGGGCGCAGTTTGATGTTCCAGCTGGTGACGTTGATGCCTGGGTACCAGTACCCCTCGCTTCCCAGCTGCCCGAGTGTTCCCCTCGCGGTCGAGCCGTGTGGGAAGGTGTCGCGGAAGGTGGACTTGAGGACTTCGAAGGCGGCGTTGTGGTCGATGTAGACCAGGTCGTTCGGGCCGCCCTTCCGACGGTAGGTGAGGATGCCGATGCGGATGCCGAGGGGGCGGAGCTTGCCGTTCGCGTCTGCGCTCCACCCGAGGGCCCGGTTGGCGGCGTCGGACCCGTTGGGCAGTGGCTTGTCGCCGGGGGTGTCGTGGAGTTCGAGGTGGGCCTTGCCCTGGCGGAACACGGAGATGATGCTCTCGAGCGCGGTGGCCCCGGGGCTCTGTTCGGCCATCTCTGCCAGCGATTGGGTCCCGACGCTGATGACGCCATCGACGAAGCTGCCCGGGGTGCCCGGGGCGAGGAGCTCCAGCATGCGGGTGTGTCCGACTCGTTCGGCGAGCTGGCGGAGCGGCACGAGGCCCAGGAGCAGGTCCGCGGTCATCTCCACGTGACGCTCGGGTGACTTGTCCCCGAGTTTGAGCGTGGCTGTTCGGCGCCGTACGGCTGCCTTGGCTTCCGTTCGCGCGACTTCGAGCTCTTTGACGAGTCCGGCCCATCCGAGCTCTGAGGCGCGCTGCTGCATCATCTGTACGGCCGCCACGAGGAGGCGGGGTGCGGCCAGGTTCTTGTCGCGGAACTCGTCCATCGCGTCGATGGCGGCGGAGTTCAGGCTGCCGACGTCGAAGTTGAGAATGAGCGTCCGGTCGCGCACGGACGCAACTGTGGCCGCGTTCTCCGCCGTGACGATGAGCAGCGCCTGAGGGGTGAAGGTCTGCTGCGCCTTAAGGTCGTAACTCGAACGGCGCTTGGCGGTCTGGTTGTGGACGTTGCGGATGACGTCGCCCACGGCAGCCTGCTGCCGGGTGCTCTCCTGCGAACTGGCAGAGGGGGCGAGGTCATCGAGCACCCAGATTGGCGCGTGTGCGAGGGCGAGTTCCGTCGCAGTCAGGGTGTCGGTGAGGTTGCCGGGGAGGTGCTTCCCAGTCCAGTTTTTCCGTGCCTGGTGGAAGCCCATGATGTGGGATGCCGTCCAGCTCTTCCCCGTGCCGGAGGGCCCCTGGGCGTAGAGGACCACGGTGGTGGGCAGGGGGTTTGAGGAGCGGAGCCCGGCGGCGAGTACCGTGCCGGCGATGCCTCGGTTCTTCCAAGGCGCGAGGTCGATGTAGTGCTCGATGAGTGAGTCCAAGTCCTCGCGCACGCGGGCAGTCCAGGTGTCGCTGAAGGGGGCGCTGTCGGCCTCGGGCAGGGTGAAGAGGCCGGCGCCGTTGAGGCGGTCCTCGGTGACGCCCGAGAGGACTCGGGCGGCATCCGACGGCCGGTGCGTGATGACGGTGTGGCCGGAGATGTAGGAGCAGACGTCCGTGCCGGGCGTGGGGACCCAGCCCATGGCGGTCCATCGCGTCGCTTGGGTGCAGCTCGCGGCGTCGTTGGCTTTGACTGCAGAGAGCCACTCCCGTCCATGCTTGACGGGCGGCCACTCGGGGTGCTGCAGGAGGCCCAGCGCCTGGGAAAAGGAGGCGTGACCGTCTGCATCCCATCGGTTTGGCGGGTAGTTCAGCACCTTCAGGGGGCCAGTTACGTACTCGACTCGGGGGCTTCCGTCGGCAGAGAGCCAGGAGGCTTCGATGGTCACGCGGCTGTTGTCGCCGACCTCGTTTGACGGGTCCAGGATTCCCGTCTCGCGCTCTAGGGCGGTCGGGGCACGATAGGTCTCAGTTTTGACGACCCTGCCGCCGATGCGGGTCTCCGTCTCCCATCGACGACCTCCAGGCCGACCGTAGGTGTCGGTGGGGTCTTCGACGAGGACCTCGACGCTGTAGCCGTCGTCGGCGACCATGCGGGTGCCGACGGTCATAGCGGTCCGGGGACGCATTGGCTGAGGAGGGAAAGCGTCCGTGGCGTCGTTGCGCAGCTGCGTCCATCCCACCGTCATGAGGTCGTCCAGAACGGTGTGGTCTGTGACCCCCGCGCCCGGTCCGGCGTTCAGGTTCTTGGGGTTCATGTCGGCCGCGCCGATGGTGCCCCGGAGCGTGTTTCGCGCGTGCCAGGTCGCCCAGTCGTCACCGCGGTCGCTCTCCAGTCCGATGATGACGGGTCGGGAGGGCTCCGCGAAGTGGTCCCAGGTGTACGTCTGCGACAGGTTGGTCCCGGCGGGGACCGTGACCACGAGAACGAGGTCCTCTTGAGGCACGTGTTCGGCGATGAGGTCGCGCAGGCGGTCTCGAGCCGCGGTGACGGTTTCGTCTGCCGTCACTTCGAGTTCGTGGCGGTGGACACCGGCGTGAACGAGCTGGGCGGTCAGGATGGCGTCGCTGGTCAGAATGCCGGAGACGACGAGGACGGGCGTCCCAGTGAAGGCGTGCTCTGGGAGCGCGGGGTGGCAGTCGAGGTCGACGGCATTCCCGGCGAGGAACAGGGGCGGCATCTCGTAGCGAGCAGCATCCGTCAGCCCGAACAGACACGACGGCATCGGTGGGCGGCCGTCACGGGCGGCGTCGGCGACTGCTGCAGCCAAAAAGGCAGGAACGACCAGCAGGTCGTCGGTTCGCAGCCGCGCGCTCATCTGCTTGTACCGGTGAGAGTTCGCGTTGCCGACCCTCTCTTCGCGGGCGAACGTCTTCGCTTCGTGCTTAGTGACGGCCCGGTAGCCGCGAGCACGAGCGACGAGGGGTGCTACGTGGGCTGCCAAAGAGGAGGTCGAGGCCGAGAGCCAGGAGTGGGCATCGGCGGTCCAGGGGTGGACGAGGGGTGAGGTGGTCATACCTCCTCTGTGCGGGCTCAGTGAGGACGGCTGGGACACGTTTCAGCTGAACCACGGGTAACCAACGCTCCCAGACACCTTTGGGAGGAAAAATCCTTGATTTCTAGGGGATCTAAGGGCCCTTTACCTACTAATAACCAAAAAACCAAGATTTAGTTAGAGATAGATAGATAGAGGGTTCAGGCCTTGCTTCCCCTCCCTCCTCCCCCAAGTCCCTATCCCTAGGTATGTGCTCCGGAGTGGTTTTCTGGTGTTTTGGTTGCGACCCAAGGAAAGCCCTGTTCAAGCTGCCTTTTGGCCTGCTCTAGGCCTGAGATGAGCCTTGGGAGGCTTGGTTACAGCGCCTCGTCGGCAGGAGGTGAAGGCTCCCCTGGTGGGGCGAACTTCCCTTTCTCCTCAGCCTTCTGAGATCCGACGCCCAAGAAAGTGCGTTCGTGACGTTCATCGACTTCAGGCCGCGCCGATGTCGCGAAACCAGGCATGGTCGAGTCCCGGGTCCCATCCGGGTGCATGGCGACCAACCTCCCGACGGGTGCGGCGGCGGTGCCCCCTCGTGGTCGTCACTTCAAGGCGTGGCGTCTTACCGGTGATTTCCCCGTTTATCACCACAATCAAGTGATGCTCAGGTTGCTCCGACAACGTGGAGTGCAGGCGGCCAAGCCGCCACTTCCCCAGCCCGCAGGTGCACCGCCTGCGAGGGGCGAACCGGTTAATCGCAGTTGGAAGCACTAACCGAAGGAGCACGCTCATGCAAGAGGACCGCGCACTAGGGGTCGGCGTCCTGCCGCCGATGATTGAGCAGCAAGTCGCACCGGCCGCCAGGCACTGGGTAGCCCTCCGAGTCCGGGCTGGCGTCACCCAAAAGCCTTGGCTCGAGATGGCTGAGCAGGAACGTCAGCAAGTCGAAAGCATCGTGAGCCAAGTCTTCCACGCTCAAGCGCTGGCGCTTGCGGATGCGTTCGACGACCCGGATCCGGTCGGCACTGACGGTAGCTCCGCATAGGCCCAATTGCCCACCGCCCCGGAACAGCCCAGTGTCGTACGCTGTTGCCACAATCGGACCAGCACGAGAGCAGGAGGTACATCATGACGAACGCCGTCGACGTGGCTGCCTTCATCACCGGTGCCCTCAAGCTGCCCCTATACGACACGAAGAAGTTGCAGAAGCTCGTCTACTTCTCCCAGGCGTGGGCGCTGGCATGGACCGGCAAGCCCCTCTTCGCTGATGACTTCGAGGCGTGGCCTGACGGGCCTGTTGCCCCGGCGGTCTACCGCGTCCAGAAGTACGAGGCTGCCCGCCTTCACGAGCCGTCCAACCTGTCGGCTGACGAGGCGGACATCGTGACGTCGGTTGTGGAGTTCTACGGCCAGCTCAGCTACACGGACCTGGTGGACCTGACGCATGAGCACAGCCCGTGGCTGGACGCACGTGCTGGTCGCGCCGCCGATGCCCCGTCTCACGTCAAGGTCCCTCGGGACGCGATCCGTACGTTCTACACGCGTCAGGCGATCCTGTCGGCGGACGGACCTGTGCGTCGTGGCCGGGTAAGCCAGCTCTCCGACGTGGACGCGCAGCGTCTCGGCCGGCGCGCCTCGTCTGACTGGGCTGAGGGACTGGCGCTACTCGCTGACGCGTGACCGCGTTCCTCTCGGTCGAGCAGGTAATCGCCTTCCACGACGACAACAGCGACGCTCCGCGATCGAGGTCGACTCGAGGCAGCCGTCATGCGCCCACAAGCTGAGTTCGGTGGAGTGTTCGCACACCCGACCTTGTGGGCGCAGGCGGCTGCTCTCCTGCACGGCATCGACAGAGCTCAGGCCTTCGCGGACGGGAACAAGCGGACAGCATGGACCTCGGCGGTGGTGTTCCTCGCTGCCAACGGGTTCGCGTTGCGCGTGTCTCAGGAGGAGATGTTCGCGTTCATGAAGGACGTCGGCAGCGGAGCGGCCGGTGACGTGCCGGAGATCGCGCTGTGGCTCTTCGAGCGCGCGACGGCCGCCTGACGCATCGTCCGCCGCCTCGCCCTCGACTCGCGCTCGTCGTGATGCGGTCTCAGTGTCGAGCGCCACGGTGAGCGTCCCGAGAGGCGAGCCGGCCGTAGCCCCGGTTGGCGGCCAGGGCAGCCCAGAGGAGCGCCAGGGTGCTCGGTCGGTGTCCCTCTAGCCGCCCGGGCAGCCGCCGCTCGTGCCGTAGCAGGGCGACGAGCCGCCGCGCGGTCCTCGGTTCACAGCGCGATCCTCGCTGTTGTAGTACTCACGGCTGTACTGAATCTCCAGCACATACGTGGTCCCCGTGGCTCGGGTCGCCCGGGCCAGGTCATCGCCTTCGAGGCCTGTCGTGGACGAGACGATCACGTCGTACGGCTCAGACACCACTCGGTCGAGGAACCTGTCGACGGTGGCGAGCGTGATGGCTGTCTCGTCGGTGCCGTACGCCTTTGAGGCCGGGTGCGTGGTCGTGAGGCCGAGCGCAGGGTCCGCAAGGACGCCCGGGTCGAGGACCGCATCGAAGGGGTCAACGGGTGAGATGTTGGAGTCTCGCAGGGCTGCGGCAGCCTGCACGAGCGCCATCTCGGCTGTCGTGGCTTCGGGAAGCGCATAGGCGGCGCGGCCAACTTGCGAGCATCGGGTGCCGCTGGCCTCAACGAACCAGTCAGACGGCACAGCAGACGTGCATGAGTCACCGCGAGAGAGGGTGATGAGGGGTGCGGTGTCGGAGCCAGGCCACGCCAGTGCGGCGCCGGCGAGCTCGCGCGCTTCCGGTCGTGCCCGGTCGCCCTTCGAGGGGTCCACGGCGTCCGTCGCACATCCGGTAAGCACCAGGACGGCAGTCATCGCGAGCAGTCCGATAGCTCTGCGTTTCATGAAGCCCTCCCCGCTCGTTCGGAGCCTAGCGCCCGCCTGCGCCCCGGACTCGCTCGGAGTAGCAGCGGCATGCGATCGAGTCATGCGCGGCAGGTGGAGAAAGGTAACCGTGCGTGTCCGGCTGCCGTCGAGGCCGGCCGCAGCCGCCGCCTGACGCCTCGCTCACCGCCCGGCCCTCCTACGCTGGTCTCACCAACCGGAAGGCCTCTCATGCTGTTCGCGATCGTGCTCCTCGCCCTGGGTCTCGTCGGCGTCGTCGGCGGTGCGCTCATCATCTGGCGGCGTGACGGCGGCAGCGCCGTGCCGGGCATCATCATCGTCGTCCTTGGCGCCGTGGCGGCTGCGCTGGGCGTCGCACTGATGACGTTCCCGGGCATCCCCGCCTGACGTCGCAGACACCGTCTCGCTCACCGTGCCGGTTGTCGCCCCTCGCCTCAAAAATCGCGTGATCTAACGAGACCGCCGAGTATCGCCCGACGCTAGAGCCTGTCTCGGCGCAGTTTGTGGAGCAGCCACAGCGCGCGAGACCCCCAGATGACGACGAAGCCGATGCCTATGCCGATTCCGCTCAAGCCGGCGAGATTAGTGGTTGCGGTGACGATCGAGAAGGCGACGACCATGAGGAAGCCGAAGGCAGTCGCGGCGACCGCTGCTCGCAGATGCGCTTTCGACGTGTCGCGATCGAGTTCCTGGGCCATGAGGGGAGCCTGCCACAAGGGCAGTCGTCGTCGCCGGGCTCGCACTGCTTCCCGGGGAGCTCGTGCGAAGAACGAATCATCGAGGTGGGCGCTCGCTCCCTCGCCCACCGCCCCGCTCCCCGTGCCGCGCATGACTCCCGCATGGACCCGCTGCTCTTCTGGCTAGTCGTCGTGCCCGTGGCATGCGGCTGCGCCTTCGGGAGTGCGTTCCTGCGACGTCGTCGATGACGTGTTCGCTGCTCGCCACACTCGATCCTGCTTCGGAAGGCCCCACCATGCTCGTGCCGTACATCTTGATGAGCGTCGGATTCTGCCTGTGCGTGACCACCCTGGTCAGCCTGCTGCACGGCCGTAGGACGTTGTCGATCTTCACGATGGTCTTGGGCTTGGCTTCGGGCATCACCGGCGGCGCCCTCCTGCTGATCAGCCTCGAGGCCGCAGGCGTCAGCGCGTAGCCGCCCCGCTCTCCGGTGCCGCGCATGGCCTGCCCATGACCGAACCCAGCAGAACTCCCGCCGAGGCCCAGCTCTTCATCTGGCGTCTCGCCAGCAGCCCCTGCGTGTGGGCCGTGGAGATGACCCCGGGCGCCGTCGAGCAATCGCACGGCGCGGAGGTGGAGAAGGGAAGCTTCTTCCTCGACGCGGAGACCCCTCACGCCCAGTACCTCTGCAGCCTCGCCGATGCGCTGTTCGGTACGACGACGGGCGGCCTCGCAGAGGCCCCTGCGTCGCTGCTCGAGGCCGTGCGCAAGGTGTGCGCGGAGTCTGACTGGTCGATCGACCTGCAGGCTGGTTCGTAGGCGCAGTCGCGACCGTCGCCCCAGCCGGAGCGATGCTGACCGCCGACGCACCCGCGGGCAGTCGTTCCGGTGCAGGCGTGCCGCGCATGACCTTCTCATGACCCGTATCCCCCGCACTGTCCTGCCGTTCAGCGGACCGCTCCCCTACCCGGCGGCGCACGTCCTCCGCGGTAGCGAGGTTGAGCGGTCGTTCCTCGGATTCACGCGTGCCCATGCCGTCGGTCGGGCGTTCCTCTGGGCCCGGCGCCAGGACGACCAGGACCGGCAGGCGCAACGCCAGGCAGAGGTTGTGCGAGAAGCGCCGAACCGTGTCCAGACGTCCGTGACCCTTCCGGCGATGGCAGCCACCCGGGAAGCGGCAGCACACCTGGCACTGGAATGGGGACAGGACCTGTCAGGCCTTCGAGCTGTCGTCTACTGCGCGCCCGCCATGACCGTGACTGATGTCTTCATCGACGAGGTCGTGCGCCAGGCGATGGACAGGCACGCCGAAGGCATCGAACTGGTCGGCCCGTCTGACTCGGTCAGCACTTCCATGATGATGGCCGGCGTTCGTCACAACTACGGCCCGATTCGTACGCGCCTGGGCGTCGACGTCTGAGTCTCTCGGCTCGCCAGCCGCCCCGCCCGCCGAACCAGCCCCCTCCCCCTCCATCTCGAACGGACCTCTTCGTGTCACCGCTCGTCATCCTCGTCGCGCAGGTCTTCGTCGTCCTCCTGTTCTCCGGTCTCTGCCTGGTGACGGATCGACGCTCTGTGCCGGCCGGCGTGGGGCTCATCGTGCTCGCGTTCACGCTGATGCCGATGCTGATGGTCTGGGTGCTGCTCGAGTCCGGTGCGGCTTGACCGTAGCGCCGGTGGGGCAAAGAGCCCAGGACAGCAGGAGAGGGCCCGAAATGGACCCGAAATGTACCCGACCCATCAGGCCGTACCGCTCCCTCGAACCGTCGGCCGCCGCCATCGCCACTCGAAAGGCACCCCTCATGTTGCTCGCGCTCATCGCCTCTGCCGCGGTCTACTCAGGCTCGTTCTACGCCGGCTCGACGCTGCTCGGCCGGCGACAGACACTGCCCCTCGGCGTCGGCCTGTTGGTCGTGTCCTTCCTCGCAGCGGTCCTGTTCATCATCGTCTCCGTCAACTACCCACGAGCTTCCGGTTCGTAGCCGGCCTCTCATCCCCGCCGACCGTCACCCGGCCCTCTCCCCGAAGGCCCCGAGCCATGTCAGGATCAGCCCATGGGCATGTCCGTCGTCATGATGGTCCTGGCGTTCGTCGGGATCGTCGTCAGCATCAGGCACATGCGCGACCTCAAAGCGGGCAGCATCGTGCTGGGGCTCATCTCCACGGTTGTGTGCCTGGCGGTGCTGCTCATCGGTGCAATCGTCTTTGCCTGGGCGAGCTCGTAGTCGGCTCGCCACTCGCACCGGTCAGGGTCCTACCCCGTGCTGATGTACGTCCGGCCGCCACCCGAGATGATGACCCCATGAACAACGCACGTCCCGACGCACCCGCGTGCCCGTGGCTGCGCATCAGCGTGGCCGCGAGCGTCATCGTGGCTGTCTTCATCGTCGCGTGGTTCCTGGGTGGAGTGCCCCGCGACTTCCTCGGCATCGGCCTGCACACAGCCGGAGGCAAGCTCGGCTGGTGGATCGGGGACCCGAACTCGAACGACGGCGAGGAGTCGTGGGGCACCGTGGCAGGTCTCCTCGGTGTCGGTGTCGTCGGCGCCGCCGCCGTCCTCACGAGCTGTGTTGTCCTCGCGGTCGAGAGGCGCGCCTGGCCGGCGCTGCCCGTGGCCGCGGCCGCCTACGCGACGTTCACTGCGGTCGACACCGTCGTTGGCCTCATCCACGACGTGCAATGGTTCGGGACCGCCTGAGGAGTGATGCCCGCGCCGCTCCCCCGTCCGCCAGACCTCGTCCCCACAACCTCGAGAGGATTAGCAGCATGACCTTCGGAATCGCTTGCATCATCATCGGTGCGCTCGGCGTCGTCGGCGGCGTCTGGCTGGCCAGGGACAAGCGAGCCGCGAGCGTCATCGGCGGCATCGTCATCGCCCTGCTGTCTCTCGTGCCGGTCCTCTTCGGGGCAGTACTCCTTGCTTACATCGCCTCCCCGTAGCTGCTCAACACCCAGGTGCACCAGCCTCCGCCCACCGGTGGACGCGCAGCGCGTCACCGTCCGCGAGCATGGGCAGATGGACGAGGACGCACACGATGCAGAAGAGGCGCTCGAGCAGCTCGGCACTACGTCGATCGTCGTCTCCACCGCGCAGAGCGGCTACTTGCATCTCGGCCAGGGCCAGGCCGAGGGACAGAACTTCGTCTACGTCTGGAAGCGCACCAACCCCTGAGGCAGGCCGGCTCGCCACCCGTACCGTTCACCGACCCGCTCTACGCTGTCCCACACGCCCCCGTTTGGAGCCGCCTGTGCCACGTCCCCGCTTGACTGCCGTCGTCGCCCTCGCGGCCGCCCTGTCCCTGTCGGCCTGCGCGACACCGGGCGTGAACGACCTCTACATGCCGCCTGTGCCTGACGAACCGGGGGCTTCGCCCTCGGGCGGCTACCTCGAAGTCGACCTTGAGGGTGACGCAGCGCAGGCGTTCCTCAGCGACCACGACTTGAGCGGACTGGACGTGTCCGAGGCTCAACGGCTCGTCGAGGAGGCTGGCTTCGCCGTGAGGTTCGATCCCGGAGATGGGAACGCCTCGGCGGTGGCGCCGGGCCCGTCGCGTGTGGTTGCGGCCTACGTCCTCACACAGGAGTCGTACCCGCCGTCGCACTTCATCGTCCTGGTGACCGCCCGCACGTAGCGGCTCGCCTCCCGCACCGCCCGCCGACCCGCACCTCGTCCTCGCGGTGGTCGCCTCGCCTGACGATTCGGGGCCCTTGAGCCCTGCACGGCCTCGACGTACGGTGGAAGGGTCGACGAGCACGAAGGGGTGACCATGGACGAGAACAGACCGCGACAGCAGGGCCGGCTTCGGCTGCAGTGGCCGACGTTCCGCGGCTCATCCGTCGGCTGGGGCCTTGCCGCTGTTCTCTGGCTGTCCTGCGCCGTTCCCGCCGTCATCCGTGTCGTGCACTTCGGTGGCACATCGGTCGGCGGCTTCGTGCTCCTGGGTGCTCTCGTCGTCGCGTCGGCGGTGTGCGTCATCGGTACGGTTGCAACGCTTCGGCATCCGCGACCAGCACCGCCAGCCGTCGACTCGTGACCGTCGCGCGGGGCAGTTTCCTTCTCGCGTGTGGTGGCTGGCCGTGCGGCGTGGCGTACGCGTGTGTCAGGGTGGGGCCATGTCTGAGAGTGGGGATAGCCGTCGTTCGAGGCCGGCGCTCTGGGTCCTGTTGGTCGGGGCCGCGGCGGTCGTCGTCGCCTCAGCAGTCCTGCTGATCGGCGATCCCTCGCGTGTCCCGACCTGGTTCACACTGGCCGGTGGTCTCATCAGCGTCTATCTGGCGGTGACGTACCTCCGGCAGTCGTCCGACCGCCGCTAAGGTCAGCTCTCCGGCAGGTGGTCGTGACTGCCGATGCCGTCCTGGCGGAGCAGGTTGTCGAGCTCGGGCTGTTCGAGGAGCTGCGTCATCACCTTCTGCAGGTCGCGGGTCCGTCGGTCGCTCATGTCGCGCGGGTGACCGGAGGCGCGGACGATCTTCGGGGGGCGCGGTGCTGCGAAGGAGTGCGACGGTTTCGGGCACACCAGCGTCGACCGGACGTAGTGCTGAGTGGCAACGGCATCGGCTTCCGACAGCCCCGGCCTGCTGGTGGCGGCGTGAACGGCGGAGGTCTCGGTCTTCGTCATGCAGGGCCCATGCGCGGCCACACCGCGGCGCCCTATGCGGAAAACCGCATAACGGTGGCCTATGCGGAAATCCGCATAACGAGCCGCATCGAGCGAACCCTGACGGGGACGAGACCGGCCGGCGCCGCGCATGACTCCCCTATGCCCGGCCTCGCCATCCCCGCCGTCTCCGTCACGAACGCACCGTCCATCCCGTGGGACCAGCTCGAGGTCAACATCCACGAGGTCCGTCCGGGCTCCCCCGTCTGGCAGGTGCACATCCACGAGCTCATCGACGACCTGCTCGACGACGAGCCGCGGTGGTCGACCCGGATGATGCTCTTCGACGACGAAGCCTTCGCCGAGCACTGGTTCAACGCCGGCGGGCTCGACACCGGTGAGGGAGCGACGGGACGCCTGCCTCAGGAGTACCGGGAGTCGATCGTCGACTACCTCGAGCACGTCACCGGCATGAGGGCCGCCGACCCGGTGCTCGCTGACGCCTGAACACCACGGCGGAGAGCGAGTCGGGGCTCGGCCCGGGTGACGAGCCGGTCGGTGGCGGATGACGCAATGACCATTACTTATGGCCTTGGGGGCTGTAACGACCAGGCTTGTGCTCGTTACCGGAGCAGGCCCTGAGCTCCCGTCTCCCGCCTTGGCGCCGCGCATGGTCCAGGTGCCGCCCGGGACCGCCCAGCGGCGTGAGAGCCGCCGAGGAGCCCCGCCCATGACCGTTTCCACCCTCGCGCCCGTGACCCGGGCCCTTCAAGCAGAGAGCCCCGACGCCTCTGCGGCCCGCGTCTCGGCTCTGCTCTACCTGTTGCAGGCCTGGTGCCTGGGGCTGACCGGGCGGCCACTGTTCCTGCCCGACCTCATCGTCGACGCTGACGAGGGCACCATCACCGCCGACCAGTCCATCGCGACCGACGTCGTGACGGTCCTGACGCTCGACGAGACCGTCGCCGTCGAGGCGGTAGCTGCCTTCTACAGCCACCACACCGACGATCAGCTCCGGGCGCTCATCAAGGTCGACGTCAGCTGGCTGCAGTTCGAGGGGCACCTGCGCGAGACCCCGAGTCGAACCGTCGTCGACGAGGCCGGCGCCCGCAACTCCTCCAGTCTCGGTTCGGGCCGAGGTGAACGAGGGTCCGGCTGCTGCGGGTGTTCAGCGGCGGTCGGACGCAGTAGGACGGCGTCCCCGCGCCGGGCCGGACGCCGGCGGGAGCTACCGGGGCTTGTGCCGCCCGATGAGACCGCCCACTAGAGCCAGGCCGGAGATGGTCGGCAAGAACCAGAGGAAGGCGATGAAGCCTTCGTTGCCCGTCGTGGTGAGCCCTGACATCCCCACTGCGAGAAGGGCGATGCCGACGACGACCCGCGACAGGGCTCGGCGCTGCCGCTCAGGTCCGTCTGCCGCCGGGTGAAAACTTCGTCGCGCACCCTTGGTTCGGCTGCCGGGCCGCCCCTCAGGCAGTCCGGGGCCGTCCACCTCGAAGGCCAGCTCGTCAATCCAGGGTCCGGCACCGACTTCGGGACAGCGGCCGCTCACGGCGTGCTCGACGGGCGAGTAGTCCGCTGGCGCGCCTCGGTACATCGTGTCGACGAGGCTGACGTCGAAGTCGACATGGCCATCGGGCCACAGCGCGTCGTAGCGAACCCTCCGGACGGGGCGCCTGGACCAGCGTGAGGGCACGGTGAATGCGACAGCGCGGACGGCGACGGGGCGCGGGGTCATGGGCTGATTCTGGCCCACCACCGAGATGTGGGCGTGACCGGCAAGGTTCGGCCGACCGCGCCTGAGGCGACGGAGGCCGGTGGGAGGTCAATACCGGGTCGCCGCCGATCGGCCGGCTGATGGAGCTGCCCGGGTCGCTTGACGAGCCGTGGCGTCACTTCACCGTGCGGACCCCAGCCGGCGACGGTGAGGGTGTCACCGACGACTGGCGAGCAGCGGTCGGCTACCTGCTGCGGGTCGCGAACGGCTGAGGAGCCTCAGCAGGGCTTGAGGCCGCCGGTGCCGTTGTCGGTCCAGCACTGGCCGCCTCCTCCGCCGAAGCCCATGCCGCCTCCACCACCAGGGCGAGAAGGAGCCGGGGCAGGAGCGGGCGCAGGACGCGGCGCGGGGGCCAAGCCTCGGCTGCCTCCGACTCCGGAGCTGGAGCCACCGCTGTAGCTCGATGCGCCACCACCACGAGGCGCAGCGGGTGCAGCGGCACGCTGGTTCACGGCGACACGAGCGGCCTCGGCTGCCATGCGGGCGGCCTCAGCTTCTGCGGCCAGGCGTGCAGCCTCCGCCTCCTCGGCGATGCGAGCGGCCTCGACTTCGGCGGCGACGCGCGTGCGCTCCTCGCCCTGGAAGACCGTGAAGTCGTCCATGAGGGTGGTGACGTTGGTGTCGAGCGTCTTGGCGTCGGCCGTGACCTTCTTGGTCGCGGCTTCGATCGTCGCGGCCTGCTCGCGCTCCTCGCACGTGCTGGCGGCCTTGACCTTCGCGAGGCCCGCACGTCCGTCCGTGACGATGCCGATGAGGTCCGTGCCGCTGGGACGCGCGGGGACTGCGTCTTCGGCGGCGACCGCTTCGACACCCTCGCTCGCTTCGACGGCGGGGACCGCGTCGACGGCATCCGCGCCAGCCCGAGCGGCGTAGTCGGCGCTCGTCCAGCCCTCGTTGCCGGGGAGCGCGACGCTCTTCACGGCCTCGAGCGCAGCGTCGGCATGCTCTATGGACGTCGTGGCCGTCTTGACGGCAGTTGTGCTCCCGGTCACGGCGAGCCCGCACTGGCGCGCGGTCTCTTCGGCGGCGTTCGCCGCGGTCACGGAGGTGATCGTGATGCCGCCAGCGACGACGAGCAGCGCGGCGAGGCCGATGGCGACATGCTTCTTGCTCGGTCGTCGCGACGTCGTGGTGGTGCTGAGGTCGTCAGCCATGGTCATCATCTCCTTCTGAGAGTGTCGAGTCGTGGGGTGGTGCGCAGGCCGAAGCGGCGTCGCTCAGCGTGGTGGGTCAGTCGCGCGAACGTCTGCCGGAGGTCAGCGCACGGACCTTCTGTCCGAGGCCGGCCCAGCCGTACTTGCGGACGAGGACGAAGGTCGCTGTGCTCGCGGCGACCACAGCTGCGGCGATCGAGCTGAGGATGACGGGCCACGGCGAGGGGGCAGCAGCTGTGCCGCCGGTAGTTTTGGTCTCGTCACCCCCGTCTGACACGTCGACGAGCCGGAGGACCGAGTCGGGCCCGCCTGTCGACGTCGGTGACGGCGACGTGCTCGGATCTGTGTCGTCGCCCACGTCGCTCGTTGTCACCTCAAGGTCCGTGACTGGGCTCGTGCCTGAGGTGCCGCCCGAGGGAGCGCCGCCAGTCGGATCGGCACCGCCGCCTGTGGTCGTCTTCTGACTGGTGCTGGGTGCCGTGCCGGGTGACGGGGCGTTGGACGAGCCGGTGCCACCGCCGCCGGTCGAAGGTGCGGCGGGTGCGGCGGGTGCTGCCGGTGCGGGCGCCGCAGGCGCGGGCGCAGCCGGCGCAGGGGCGGGTGCGGGAGCCGGGGCTGCTGGCGCCGGGGCAGGAGCTGGGGCGGGCGCAGGCGCCGGGCCCGGTACGGGCGCAGGGGCGGGGGCGGTGTCCACAGGTGACGAGCACCGCACCGTGCCGGAGCTGTCGGTGATCGGGTAGGTCCCTTCGGGGCACGCAGCGTGGGCCGGCCCCGCGGCGGCGGCGGCGGCGACAGTGAGTGCCGCTGCGGTGAGGAGCGTCGCCAGGGCAGCGCGGACCGGTCGTTGCGTCATCGTCATGCGGTGGTGCTCCCCCTGGTGCTGTGCGTGGAACGGCGGCCGGTGATCGTCGACAGGTGTCGTCCCACGGACCTGTCTACCTTGGGCGTAGGGCGGGGCGGCAGCCCCTGTGCGGGTGTCATGCGGCCAGGAGGGGCCGGTAGGTCGCCGGCCCCGGCTGCTTGGCGAGGAACTCAGCCGTCATCGGCCGGATGCGCATGATCTGCTCCGGACGGGGCGGCGGGCCGAAGCGGTGACCGCACCGGCAGAAAACGTTTCCGGCTTTGAGGACCACGCCGATGGTGTTCCGCTCTATGCCGGTGGCGAGGGTGCGGAGCATCCGGAGGTCGGCGCGGGTCGCACCCGCGAAAGGCGAACGGTTCCGGCGGCGCCGGCGGGCGGTGGTCTTCGGCATCAGAAGTCCTTCGGTCGGGGGCACCGGACTCATGCGCGGCCGGAGCAGACTGTCGCAACTGACGCACGCCACGGTATGCTTGACTGACGCAACTGACGATGGAGGAACGATGAGAGGCATAGCCCCGGAGGCCCGCCGCGACACCGAGCACGAGGTCGCACCCGCTGCCGGCATCGCCGAGCGTGAGGAACTCCTCGCCGCCATCCGCGAACACCTCGAGGGTGTAGACCTCCGTCCCGTCATGGACGTCCTCGGCGGAGTCGACGCCATGGCCACACGGATGCTCGCCAGCGTCCCCGGCGCGAACGTCTACGACCACGCGCTCGGCCCGTTCTACGACACCACCAGCCTCGGCCGCTGGAAGGGCATCCGCCGCCAGTCGATCGACGGCCAGGTCCGCCGCGGCGATGTGCTCTGCGTGATGACGTCGGACGGCCACCGCCTGTACCCGTCGTTCCAGTTCGACGGCCCCGACGGCACGCCGCTGCCCGACCTCGCCCGTGTCCTCGCTGTCCTCGACCCACGTCGCGCCGACGTGTGGGGCGACGCCATCTGGGTGCGGGAGCCGCGCCCCGAGCTCAGCGGCCGCTCCCCCGCGCAAGCCCTACGGGACGGCGACACCGACGACGTCATCGCACTCGCGCGCCAGGCCGGCGCACTGCTGGCGTCGTGACGAGTCGCACCACCCTCGCGCAGCAGTCGCCGCAGCCGGGTCAGGACCTCACCAGCTTCCCCGCCGTCGACGGCCCCGCTGCACGGCAGTGGAGGGCGCACTCCGTCCACTTCGGGCCGTGGTTCTTCGGCACCACCGGCGCCGGCCGCTTCGACCTGCCCGACTCCGGCGACGACGGCACCTGCTACTTCGCCGACGAGGTCGAGACCGCCGTGCGCGAGAGCCTCGGCCCTCGCCTGTCCGGCGACCAGACCGTCACGCCCGACCTGGCCGCGGCGTTCACCGTCTCCGCCATCGTGCCTCCCGCGCCGCGGCGGTACGCCGACGTCAACGACAAGGCAGCCGTCCACCACGGCGTCACCAGGGAGCTGACGACGACCGTCCGCTACGACGTCACGAACGCCTGGGCCGACGCCCTCCACCAGGCGGGCTTCGACGGCGTCCGGTACGCGTCGCGGTTCACGACCGAGGCAGTCGCGAACTCCTGGGCCCTCTTCGGGCCGAAGGGCCCCGACGCGTCACTCGCTGTCGTCGACTCCGAGCAGCTGACGGGCACGGACGCGTGCGCCGCCGCGGGCATCACCGTCCTCGCGCCGCCGCCCGCGAAGCGCGCACTGCGGATCATCTGAGCTGCGCATGATGAAGACCGACCTCCCCGATGGCGTCGACTGGACCGCGTTCGCTTTCTTCGAACGAGAGATCTACGGCCGGGTTGCCGATCCGAGAATCAGGGGCGCCGTCCCACCCGACCTGAAAGAGCGACTACCGATCGTGGCCGGAGAGCGTTCCGCGTGGAGCACGGCGAACGACGACAGGAAGGGCTACCCGGCCACGCTCTTCGCGGAGACGTGGGCCTACCTGCGATCGTGCGGCGTGCTCCGTTCGCCAACGCCCGATGAGGTCGCCGCGGTTGAGGAAGCCGTGGAACAGCATCGCGTCGCCGCGCCCATCAGTACTGACGTCGTCGACGTGGACCGGCTCCGGGAAATCTTCCCCGCCGTGCACGAGGAGCTCCTCCGACAGTGACGCTCCGGTGCGCGGTCGCGCGCCACCCCGCCGGCGGTCGCCGACCACCAGCTTCACCCCCGCGAGCACGACCCGTGCGAGCCCGGCGGTCGCCGAACCTGACGACCAACTGGCGACACCGATCTGACGGGAGGGAGCCATTTTAGATGAGAGGGCAGCCCGATTAGAAGAAAGGGTCGGTCGCTGGCGCTCCCTCCCCCGTTCCCCTTCACGAACAGCCACACGCCCACCGCGACGAGACACCCTTCTCGTCTGACCTCCTCACGCCACCACCTCCACACCGCAGCCCACCTCACCCGGCCATCTCGACCACGCGACCCGCACGCACGACTCAGCCACCTCGACAACGACGCGGCACGCCTGGCGCTCCGCGCCGGCGCCGCACACCGCGCGCTTCGCGCGCTCTCCCCACACGTCCCGTCCGGGTCGCTTCGCGACCCTCTCCTTGCATCAGCCCCACCCCCGCACGGTCACGATGACCTGCTCGTCCACCATCTCGTCCCCCGCGTGCACGGCACGCGTGGCAGCGGCTCGGTCCTCTGCTCGTCACCCCGTTCGTCTCCCCAGAACGGATGCCTAATCGAAGGTGCTGACGCACCTTGCCTGCCGGCGGCCTCACACGGGTGGGGTGTCGCAGGTCGTCTCTCGGTTCGGGCACCCGGACGTCTGGCATCTCGTCTCCCTGAGGCGTCCACCGGTCCGCCTCCCGCTCCGTCATCCGAGCCGTCTGGCCTGTGCGTGCCGGCGCCGCACCTGCCGAGGCTTCGTGTCGTTCCGGTCACCGATGCGGTGGGGCGTGGCGGGTACCGATCCGGTGTCGAGGTGGCTCCCTGCCGGGGGCTTCCTCATGGCCGGGTGAGTGCGAAGGAGCTGCGGTTCGTCTGCCGGTGCGGTGGAGCGGGTCGGGGAGCGTCCCGGTCCCGGAAGAAGAAGACCCGGTGCGCATGAACCAGCCATCGGAGTGGCCGCCGGCAGGGGTGACGACGAGCACGCAGGCTGCGCGCACAAGGAGGGCGCTTCCCGACGCATCACGAAGTGGTGTGGCGTGCCAGGCGAGGCGGACGCTCACAGCGTCAACCAGCCCCCGAACTGCACACGGCAGCGAGGTCCCCGCCCACCGGCAGGTGGGTTCCAGCAGCGAACGAGTGAGCTGAGGGAATCGCAGCCGTGACGGACGCGCCAGCGTTCGGCGGGGCGGAGACGCTTCTCGCGCAGCGGGAAATCTGACGGGGAGCGGAGTGGACCGGAAGAGGGCGCCGGAACGAGGGTCAAGTGCGGAGCAGTTGAAAGTGCAGGTGGAACGGCGCCAGCTATGAGCGGCGCCGTGGGCGATACTCGTCACGCTCAGCTCACTGCGTGCTGTCAAGGAACGTGCGCGAATTCTGTCCCGCAGATCTGCGCGCTGAAGCATGCCAAGGGTGCGACGTCGATGCCAGCTGACAAGCCACCTCAGCGCCCCTGGCCACACTGATTGGAGCCGCACCGACAGTAACCGAGTGACCCGACGGCGGCGCGCATCTCCGGCTTTGGCGGAGGCACATGGGTCAGCGAGGAGCCTCACCCTCAGGACGCGCGCGCGAGTAGATGCCACTCCATCTCTGATGAGATTATGAGCAGCTCACAGGCCGCGCAAGCCAACCAGGTCTGTTCGCCGAGGTGCCGCGCATGGGTCGTGCATGACCATCACGATGACCGAAGAACCGCTCGACTCGATGCTGCACAACGAGTACCTGACGTTGCAGCAGTTGAGCGCCTACATCCAGATACCCGTGCGCACCATCCACCACCTGCGGAAGAGAGGTGAAGGGCCCGTCGGCCGCAAGGTCGGGCGCTCGGTGCGCTTCAGCCGGGCAGCGGTCGATGCCTGGTTCGACGGTTTGCCCACCAGCGGAACGAACCTCTGATGCTGAAGAAGGACGACAAGT
>Ga0265780_10002024_pt1 | contig 28071 bp, 36 predicted proteins | sample P1T30metagenome_FD_192432 | JGI IMG/M metagenome (GOLD analysis project Ga0265780, IMG submission 192432) | Plant litter microbial communities from East Loma Ridge, Irvine, California - P1 T30 | ecosystem: Environmental > Terrestrial > Plant litter > Unclassified | place: USA: California...
GTTCAGATCGCTGCGAGGAGATGCTCGAAGCTATAGAGATAGCGGTGGGCATCTGGGATGGTCTGAAAGATCACTCCATGGAAGCATACAAAGCGCACACCACGCTCAGTGTCATGCTGGATCAACTGAAGAAGAACCGGGTAGCCAAACAGACGCCCAATGGCTTCCAAGCAGCTACATCCGCATACCCGACCATGGCACCAATGGAAGACGCCAATGTCGCACCTGAACATTCGGCAGCGATGACACTAGGCCTACTCAGCACAGGCGGCATGACGCCCAATGCCAACATGTTCGATCAGCGATACCCTGCCGGTATGGCCAATCTACTAAACGACCCAATGCCTCAGCCGTCGACGGGCTTGACACCTCAATACAACCAGCCGACAAGCGGACCAACCGGACCAGAGAATGCACCAAGTCCGTTCTCAAACCTGTTTGGAGCGAATCTATTCCAAAATCTAGATCTCCCACCGACAGATAATATCAATTGGGTACGTCATCCTCACGATTCCGCCAGTATTACTCTGCTAACATGACTAGGACGCATGGGACTCATACATCCAAGGCCCCAACCCTGGCATGGAAGCGACCAACAGCTTCTTCCCTATGGATCTTGGTAGCATGCCTATGCAAACAGAGCAAAATGGTATGCCAGCCACTGGACAGACACCGAATCAGCAACCTATCCAAGGCAACCGAGCAAACATGTTCGGGCAGGATGTCTACATGGGCGTAAGTACTGATGATCACGACTCATTACATGTTATTGATAGCTGACAGCAACAAGGCTGATTCCACGAAGACGAACTCTGGTGAAGCGTACACCATGGGATTCCTGATGCCGAAGCAGTCTAACTAGTACTTCGCGCTCTTACGTTGTTTGCGAGCGGGTAATGAGTCTATGGTTATGTAACTTGAGCGCCGTATGTATTTGCATGGTCTGTACTTTCGGGGGCCGAAGCTTGGTGGTGTTGCTAGATACCCGTCAGCTATTGGATGTACAAAAGGGCGGGAGGAAGGAGGCGCAGCAAGCCATGTGCCCCGCGCTGCGATGGAAACATGAATGAACTCAGCTCAGCCTTTGCGCTTGTTTCAAACCCACACATACCCAGTGTTCCCATGCCTTCTTCGCCAACTTAACCCTTAGTGTTGTTGCGTTGTTTTCCATCCAACTCGTATCCCGATATAGCACACGACGATCAAGGTCCATACCAAGACATCGACCCCGGCCAGCTGCCGCGTCGCTGCCCCACTTCAACCGCTGGACCCTGAATTGCCGGCGCGTGGGCGTCAAACGTCATCGCGGTCACGACCTGCTTACGCGCTCGCGGCCTTTTGTTTGGCCGTGAGGCTGCGAAAGGCGGGCTGCCTGAGGCTTGGGTTGCACAAGAGGCAGCTGTGCCGCCTACGTACGTCTGTGACATCTACTCGTCACGCACCTTACCTCGCGACATACAGCCGTGAGAGCGACGAGGCTGAGAAGTGCGCATACCATCATCACTACTAGACTTCTACCGAAAACTCCTCGTGCCTCAGATACCAACATCGCGACTCCCTCCGCCATACAAACCATGACAAACCCACCACCCACCATCTCTCCTCCCCCTCTCACTGCAACCGCCTCTGCTCCCAACTCCGGCCCCATCTCCCCCGTCTCCCGCACCTCTACCTTCCCGCACAAAACTAGTCCAGCAGTCTCTAGCCAAACACCACTGATCGACACGAATACACCCGCGATAAACGATGCGCCGGTCGAGTTGGACGGCGGCGCGATAACGCCTGAGGAGCTGAGGAGGCGTATGAGTACAACGGGAGATGGTTTGGGAGGAGTGCGAGGCTCCATGCGGTCGCCGGATGATAGCGAGGGAATTGATGCGGAGTTTCTGGGTGAGGGAGTGGATGCTGGGAGGGGGGTTAGGGAGGTATGTTCGTCTTTGTTTCCTTCTTCAGGTCCTTGGCATGAAGCGTAGACGCATCAGGCTTTGATGGTTGACGTTCAAGATGATTGAACGTGTTGGGCTGACATACTACAGAAACGCGCCGCGATGTTGGCCTCCCGCTCGAAAGACCCTAGCGTCATCGTCGATGTACCGCAGGAACCGACCGCTGAGGAAGTGGATGCTGCAAGGAAGGCCGATGCGCTGTTGCTGCCGGGGATGAGAGGGAAGATACCTCCGGCATCATGATGATGGATGTCAGCGAACCATTTGAGCGGACGATATAACGACGGGCTGTATGAATGAGTGATGATGGACCGAAACTTACATGAGCGGGATGGCGCTTGGGCTTGGTCACTCGCAATCGATACATGACATATTGCCGCTGATCCTTTTCTTATTTGGCCACAAAACCCATGTCTCCAGGTCGACGCTTTTTTGAACAGAACCCCCAGCGCACCTTCGCACGTGCACACATATCTGGAAGGGTCTATATAAACCGCTTCAAGTCCTCACTCTGTTCTTTCTTTCAACACTATCTGTAACGTTCTCATTATCAAAACAACCCTCGCTTTGGTGTATGTCCGCCGCTCGGTCTTCCCTCCTCAAAATGGGCAACTACCAATCCCATGTCCCGCCTTCCTCTCCATCCTTTCTACAAATTCCAAATACAAGCCGGAAGCGTGGATGACTTTGCCGGCGGACGGCATATCGAAAACATGGAACGTTTTCTCCATGCGACAGCGACTGTTCTGAACGAGATTCCAAAATGCGGAGATCATATACTGCATGTGCTGCTTCCAAAATCGCCCGACCACTGACGCATGTTGTTCGGCCGGCGCTGAAGCACCCCGACCACCTGATGCTCCCGCCTATAAAAGCCACGTTCTGCATAGCAGGATCTTTGCTCACCACTACACTCCAAACTATTCTCAATTCACCAAAAATCACGGACGATCGGGATATGTCTGCTGTCTCCTCTGGCACCAAAAAATGCCGAATCGAGCTTTGGATGTTTCGGCTGCGCTGGTGTGTCTCTGCGGACGGCACAAAAATTACGAAATCCAAAAGCTCATGGTTGTTCAAGTTCGATTAAACATGCGAATGATCGTTCTGATGTTGAGAAGAAGACCACCGGATCTTACAAAAATATGGTATTCGCACCCGTCATGTTGAATCTTCCCGCGACCGAGAGTAGTTACTTCAAACACGTTCGCGATTGGCGCATGTTGTATTCTTTGAGCAAGGACAACAGTAACCTTTGAAAACGTCTGCCAGGCAAAGATATGACTGTGTCCTGGATCTTGGCGAAGACTCCATGGGTCTGTGCCTGCACCGAGACCTCACTATAAAACTCTACTCCCTGTCATCTTCTTCACTTTCTTCAACAACTTCCAAGGCTCAATGTTAAAACAAAGAGCACATTTGCACATGTTGCCGGCTCTCTCTTTTCAAAAACCGAGAATTTAAAAACATGTGTTTTCTACTATGTACAAAAAGCTGTCCAATAGGATTGGGATGTCCTTCGGGCAGCTCGTTCGCACGCCTCGGATGCCACCTTTTGAATTGCAACCAAAAAAGCTATATTTTCCTGGTTCATGGCTCGCCTTCATCAACAAAAGGCTTCTCAATGAACCTATGTCCCAGAAGAACAGTGTCCGATTCTTACCACGCTCGCACAATACCAAGAGCCTGGTGTACCAAAGGAAACGGAGAAAAGCTTCATGAGCTCGAGGGATGCCAGAAATTTACAGTTGTCCGTTCGCATTTGACGCTGTACATATGTGGTCTTGCGTGTCCCCTGGATCACCATAGCGCTAACGCAGGTGTGTATAAGTGTTACTTGCATCTTTGTACTGCCTGCTTCCTCCAAGAAACTGTTTGGGCGTGATATCAAAAAACAAGTACAAAGAAGTCATGTTTTTCTGTCTCTCTGGACTTCCAAAATCGTCCAAGGTAAACACCATGGCGTTGTCTCGTTGAATTGCGAGCCTTAAGATGTACAAAACCACGGCTGGAGAGAATTATGGAAGAGAAGGCATTCAGAAACGTGCTGTTGCACATCCACATGTTATGATCAGCCTTCATGGGCTGTTTATCGCGTTCAAGATGTCGAGAAAGGCAAACGCAGCTGCTACATGTGGACGAAGAGGAACGAAAATGGTATACTCAGCTTCCATGTGTTCCCCTGAGGAAAGTGCGCTGGCTCACAGTAGTTCATCGGTAGAGTAACACCACCTGGGGCCTTTCCAGGCTATCCACCCTCGCAGTTTCTAGCGAAGTTAAAAATAGCTTTTGATGAAGCTGAGCTAAGTTACATACATTGAAACAAACACAACACAGCTCCCACCCAGCATCCACCACAAGCCTGTCTTCAACCTCCTACTTACAGTTCGTCCCCTTGTACACGAACGTACCATCCGAGTTCTCACACCCACAACTCCCGTCTTTCGGACTCTTAATGCACCCAGCCCCGTCGCCCTCTTCCTCTCCCTCAACCTCCGCCTTCGCCCAAAAGAACGTCCAAGTCCCCGCTTTCTTCTTCATCGCACTCCCCGGCGCGCAGTTATACGCTTCACATGTGCCGTATGGCCAACCGTGGTTACCATCGTACTGGTGGTCTTGGGTGAAGACGGCAAAAGTCTGGCCGGACGTGCGGGTGTTGTGGCTGCATTCTGCGGCTTGGATTGCTTTACTTGTTTTGATAGCTGGCATGGAGTTAGTGAGTGGAAGACAGAGGGGTGGGGATCGTACGGGAGCAGGATGGGGCTGAAGGGTAGCTGCCGTTTGTGTTGGAGGTTGCGGGGTCGAGGGTTGCGGTGACGGCTGTGGCCAGCATGAAGGCTGCTGCGATAGAGTAATTGGTGAACATCATTTCGATGTAGATGTTGGGTAACGAGCGTGTGGTGTTGTGAGTTTGGGGTGAAGCGGGTTTGCTTAGCCACAGCGATTGAGTATCTTATACAACACCAATCCCATTCTCATCCCTTGCCACGTCTATCACGGTAATGTGTTTTTCCATTTACATGAAAAGGATGGTGTGATCCACAAACACGCACCACCAATTACGCAGTCTCAGGAAATTTGCGGTCTGGATGGTCTTGAAACGGACTAGACAGGGGTTGTGGGTGCGCAAAGCCACATCACATCTTCACATAGAGTGGAGGTGCATCGGATGTTTCGTGCCGCCAACGGGCCGAGCCTACTAATCTTCAATTCCTACTTACTGGTTCCGGTGCTGCGACATGCTGCAGCGTGGAGATGTTCATGTGCCAGTGGAGGTGAACCTTTGCGTCGGCGATGAGGTCGGAGGATTTTTGGAAGGTGCTTCAAGCGTCAATGACCGGCCAGGTGCGTTCACAGAACTTCTTGTCGCACCGTAGGATCCAGTCTGGAGAATACCTAAGCCAGTCACCATGGGGCAGGCTGCTAGTGTGAGCCTCGTATCTCTCACGGCCGCGCAAGCGATATGGTACCGGCTGGGCCTGCAAGCTCCGTTTGCTCACGATCGCGACCAAATCTTTCAAGAGCACCCAGACTGGAGAGCCACACACAACGGAGCAGATGGACCTGGTACAACCAACGTTCTCATCTACGGCGCATTTACATCAGTGGCACTATATGCCGCGCAGATGGTACGACTCAGCGCCAGAGCCAGCGGTAAAGCGATCGGATTGTACGGCGTCGCTAGCGAAGTTCGATGGGAGTTTCTCAAAACGGAGGCCTATGGGTATGATACTCTCGTGGACTATCGCAACCTCCATTGGCCAGAGCGGATCTGAGAGCTCACAGGACGTGTTGGCATTCATTATGAATGCGACCTGTCCGCGCTGAGAAGCTTGTCTGCGGTATCTAAAGGCCTGTCAGTATTTGTCAAAATGTTGCATCTTGCCCCGTAATAGTATTCTCTCAACATTCGCACTCCTTATGATGCAGCCATCGTGTAGTCCACACAGCCGGGTCGAGATGGCGTCGCGTGGTGCTGTTGCGAATCGTTACGCGTAGTCGCGTGACATGACCTGGCCAGACCACGGAGATGTGTGCGATTACGCGTGCACGAATCTCCCCGGATGCATCATGTGAGAAGTGTCAATAATCGGTGTGGAATGCGATGGCTGGGCGACGTTCGCAATATTTGTGGCGTTGTTGGTGATGGTGTCATTAGTTCTTACGCGAGAAGGGGAAGTCGGGGTCGCCGGTGGGGCTAGCTACTTCTGCATCCGAGGTCGTCCCACGATTTCATTAATACATCGACACACGCGACCCCTGAAGATGAGTTGAGCTTCCGTACGACGTATATAGGCACACAAAGAGCAGCGTCAATAATTCTTTGACCTCATGGCTGCATCGGGCAGAGCGTTTCGCGTGGAAGCGCAGTAAGGAGCACCCTTGCGATGCACCGCTTTGTTTGCGTCGCCTCGGCGGCCTACGACAGCACTGCCTTTGCGTCTGATGATGGTTTGATGCAAACATGCTAATGAGGCTTGATCATGGTGGTGGTCGCACCTTCATATCTGGTCGCTCTCGTCCTATCGTCATCATTCATCGATCAAGAAATCTAACCTAACACAATGATACCCGCACTTCGAGGAAGAGACGATGGCTCATGCCCGGAGGGAGGCGTGTTCTACAAGTGCAACGACTTCCGAGGCTGCTGCACGATAGACCCATGCATGCCAGGTAGTACCTGTCCTGCCGACAAGGACCGGACTCCAGGGCGATGTAAGTGCACCCAGTTTGTTGGGCGGTTGTAAGAGCTGACCGTAAGTAGCCTCACATACATCAACGCCTACCCCAATTACATCGGTCTTGATGATCTCGATCACCGCGACGACTTCTTCGATAGCTTTTCCAACGGCCTCTGGATCATCTCTTGAAACTGGTTTTACTATCAGCCTAGAAGAGCCCTCATCGAAGACTGTTACACCGAGCTCATCAGCCACAGCGACACCGTCTATCAACCCACCAGTATCAGCTGGCCACGCTCAGTCGTCAATCGTAGCGCCCGTGGTCGGTGCAGTGCTAGGCACAGTCATCTTGTGCGCAATGATCGCCTCTATACTCCTATACCTAAGAAAAAGACGGCGGACGAAGGTATACAAAGCAGCCACATACCCTTCTCCTTTAGTCGGTGACGATATGACATCGCAGTTATCAAGTAAGTCCACGCGTTACGCTTCGATCTTCAGTACACAGTGCTGACTGCATCCAGGGAAAGCATCCACCCAATTCCAGCAGAAAATAGCAGCACTTTACAGAGCAGACTCGATCACTGAACCAGAAGATCCACCCCAGCTAGACAGTCGAGAGATAGGTCAGCATGAACTCCATCGCAACGACTCGATGGCACGTCTCTCTGAGCTTCCCGCTGAGCCCATACCATGGCCAGGCCATGCCGCCCACGGCTAGTCCTTTCTTCGATCATGATCATATTACAACAGAAGCCGCTGGACTATATCAAATCAGCGAAATGTAATGAATACTGTAACTGTACGAGACGCAGGTCGTCGGATTTAGGCGCAAGATTGTTATGAGTCAATCCAGTAAGGCTGATCACAGTATCAGACGAGAAGGAGATGTACCATAACACACAGATACCCCGTAGCTCAGGTAGCTTAGAAACTTCGAGATTGCACTAGCACAGCACATGGAGTTCCTGGTGTGATGTTTGCCAATTTTCGTTCTAGCCTGCGACTGCCACAGCTGACCAATCATCGACGACTAGCCCCGCTGACGTCACAGTCGGGCAGCTACGATCCCACACCTTTCCGTCACTCGCGCATGCCTAAATCTGCGCCAACTTTACCCGTTCGCTTTCCAACGAGAGATTTGAATCAACTCGACTCAATATACTCTTATCATCATGTCCGAAGACGGCGCGCCGCCTGCAGATTCGGCAACACAAGCAGCACCACCTCCCTCCATACCCCGCTATTTTCGGAATGATGCGCCGTTGGCACGACGAGATCCTCACAAGCAACTGCTAGCGTCATTGGATCGATTGATTACCGACTATCCTCCGCATCATGTACCCCCAGGCGGTGGTCTATACTACGGACCGATTTCAGTAGCCTACCTCTTCTATGCCCTGCACAACATATACCCGGATCTGAAGCTGGATGACTACCCCTTGAACACATGGTCTGCGGCTTACATCGAACAAGCTCAGGCTCACATCAAGGAGTTCCCGCCACCATCTCCCAAGAAATGCGGTATCTCCAACGACATCATGTCTCTGCTTGCCCTGTACGCCGTGACTGCACAAGACCCAGACACTGTAAAGGAGCTCTGCGATCATGCCGCAGTCATGCTTGAGGATGAGACCTCCAACGAATGGCTATACGGTCGCGCTGGCTATCTGTACCTCCTCCGCTTGGTCCGCGGGGCGTTCGCTCACAACAAGGACGTGACCGAGCTCATCGAAGACACGGCCGATGAGGTCATCGAGAACATTATGCAAAGCCCGCGTCCCTGGAAGTGGCATGGGAAGGCATACGTGGGTGCCGTTCATGGCGCAATCGGTATCATTACACAGATCGTGCTTACCGACCCTTCCTGGGCATCTAAGCTGGAGGCCGAACTAGGCGCCTTGCTCAGCTACCAATACGAGAGTGGCAACTTCCCTTCATCTCTCCCACCAGGTCGTGACAAGCTTGTTGAAGTCTGTCACGGAGCACCGGGTGTAGTCAATTCCATTCTCTCAATCCGAAAATATTTCCCAGGACTTCGAGACCGCATGGATCGGGTTGTCGCAAAAGCTAGGGAATGCATCTGGGAAAGAGGCCTGCTCACCAAGGAGCCATGTCTCTGTCACGGCATCACTGGAAACGCTCTCGCTCTGGACGGAAAGCAATTCGAACACTTCTTGACGTACACTACAGGCCATGAGATCAAGTCGATGGCCAAAGATGGAATGCTTGAGAAATCAGAAGACCCATCTTCCCTATGGTGTGGCGAGGCAGGTCGTGCCTGGGCCTGGGCGGTTGCGGATAAAGATCTGCCAAAGACACTTCTCGGATATAACGACATCTAAACCCTCGAACGGGTACTTCCAGTATTTCGACTGGCACTTTGACGATACACACGATGTTATGAACGAGATGGCCGCCAGGCGGTTTGCGCATGTGGTCCTATGCGGAATACTTGTGTGAGGATGCACAACGCAGTCAGCTACGGCTAGCGGCACGAATGACCTGTATTAGCGTCTTAATTAGGAACCATTCAAATCAGCAATCAACTATTTCCGGAGTTTTGCAACGTTCCACTATCATGTATGCGAATCAGTTCACCTTATTCCCCGCCATCGGTCGCCGTAAGTACCCGCTAGGCGCGTCGGTGCTTTGTCGAGCCTCAAACGGCACGAAAGATTAACGGAAAAGCTAGGATTGTGGAGACTTTACTCGCGACGTCTCCTTCGGTGGATTCATGTTGGGCAATCTCCGTCCGTCAGACACGTAGCCGCGCGGGGTACACAGCATGTTGCGCATTGCTCCACGCGCCGTGCAACATTGAATGCAGAGATCCGCGGGTGTTACCGAACGCCGACAAATGGCCCTACCATCTTTTGTCTGTATATTGAGTTGTGGATTAGGCTGAAAAGCTTATGCGTCGTGCGAACCATATTCGGCGTTGACAGACAGCATGCGTTCCGAAACCGCGGTCGAAACTATGTAAGATTGCTTGCGGTAATGTATCCGGCTGATGTTTCACACAACGGCAATTCGCGAAAACCTTGGAGCGATGTTATTCTGTGCTCCTACGACTTGATAACTACCGGTGCGGGAGAGACGAGGTCGTGATCAGAAAAGCACATTTCTGGCACGTCAACAAACCCCTTGACGATGCTTCTTTCGTCGATGCACCTTCGACTCAAACATCACACGCTCTCTTTCTATCTCAATCGCTAGCTTTCGCCCTGTAATTAAAGTCACCAACTGTCATCGTCGCATCTCTCTTTTCCGCTTCTAGAAGAACGCCAGCGGGAGGGTAAACTTACAACGCACCCGCCACGCCTGCTCTCATACTGCGTTGCTGCATTAGCGGTATATCCTCCCATAACAGCGGGCAACTCACACCTCTTGTGCTGTATTTCTCGTGTTCATCGCGTCACAAGGTGAGTGCGTCACATTTCACCCAGCAAATCCCTTGGTTCAGGGCACGTTTTCGCTACCACATCTCTTGTCATCACAACAACAACACAGGTCTGAGAGGCCAACAATTCTGGTCCGCAATACGCTCTGCTGGTGTATTGCATCCTATGCGACATCCAGTTGCTTTCATCTTGGGCTCCTAAACCTAGTATCACACCTGTGGATGACAGGCGCGATCGTCACTCACTCTCACCGCATAGACCTCAATGTGGCTAGTCTGTTTTACACGCAGGGACTGCAGGCTCTGATGTACAAATATATATCTCTCTGCTCCCCTCTGACCGGCTCTCCGCAGATATACCCTTCATTTGCTGCGACAGTCGCTCACCATGCTCATACCGTGGCTCGCTCGATATCTAATACCGTGGCTTTTGATGTCATACGTCACGTGTACGCCTGTATCGGAAAAGAGGAGTTCTCACGCGGTCCGGCAGTCCACAGTGGGCGTAGTGACCGGGGTGAAGTCGCGAGATGAAAACGGTTAGTACCCAGCTAGACCGCACGTGTACCGATCACCGCTAACTTTTCACAGGCAACGTCTATGTGCGCCGAGAGGTGAGGGACTTGAAGAGCAACGCGCCAGACCAATGGAGTCTCTACATCTTGGCGCTACGACAACTTCATACTACTTCCCAGAACAATCCTAACTCATTCTACGGTATCGCATGTGAGTGCATCCGCTGCCATCATGGTTCATCGCTTACTAACATACTTCTCAGCGATACATGGAAGGCCTTACGATGTTTGGGGTGATGCGCCAGGAAAGAAAAACAAGATCGGCAAGGCTGGCTACTGTCCACATGGCAATGAGTTGTTCCTGGGTTGGCATCGCCCGTACCTTGCGCTATTCGAGGTGAGTTTCATACCTTCGCGTCTTCACCCTTCTCTAGAGGAATAACGACAATGGTACTGACTGATCGTAGCAAGCACTTTCAAGCCATGTCTATGATATCGCCAAAAAAGCACCCGCCGATCAGATCGAACGGTATCTCAAGGCAGCAAATGAATTCCGCATACCTTACTGGGACTGGGCCCAAGGTACAACCATTGGCGCCGTTCCCGACTTCTTTACAGCCCCGGAAATAGCGGTAACGGATACGGACGGCAGTCTGACAGTGGTGTCAAATCCGCTGTATTCCTACAAGTTCAATCCCATACCTGCGGGCTTTGATCAAAAGGTAAGCGATCTCAATCTCGGAAGATCGTGGTAAAAGTTTTCTAACCTATCGTGCAGTGGGCCTCTATGAGTTCGACGATACGATGGCCGAGTGACGCGACCGCCAATGCGACATCGCGACAATCGATGTTTGTCGGTGCCTTCAATGGCCAGTCCACCAATCTGATCTCTCAGGTTGGTGTTGCTTTCCGAGCGAGCACTTTCTCACGATTCTCTAGTATACTAGAAGACCCGCATGGCTGGATACACGGCGTTATTGGCGGTGGCTACGATCCCACCACGTCTACCCCTGGTCATATGTGGCCGCTGGAGTATTCGTCATACGAACCCCTCTTCATGTTACATCATGCGTAAGTGCGCTTAATCCCTAGAATCACATGATCTAACAGACTGTCAGCAACGTCGACCGCCTACTCGCACTATATCAGGGAGCGCACCCCGATCTTTGGATGGAGAAATCAAGCATAGGACCGCACGGCAATGTTTATCTCGACGACTACCAAGACGTCGACGCAAACACTGAACTCCTCCCATTCAGAAAGGACCCCGGCAAATTCATGACCTTCAACGACTGTCGCAACACCACTGTCCTAGGCTATGCCTATCCGGAAACGAAGCGCTGGGAATTCGCATCGGATAGCGCCTATCAGACGGCTGTCACAGCGAGCATTGCAAGGATGTACGGAGGACGCGCCCGCGCACAGAGCAAGGTCACAGTGATGAGTACCAAACCAACGCCATTCGGAGAAACACTCGAGGACAGCAACGGCACCTACACTGATTGGACTATCGAGACACAAGCGATCGCTTCCAAACTTCCACCATCATTCATCGTCAAGTACTCGCTCGGCGGCATGTTCAACTCCGATCCAGTTGTCGACGTGGGAAGCTGGATGATGTTGATGCCAGAGCGACTAGACGACGTGCACACCGAGAAAGATCCCTCAATACCGGAGAAGTTGATGAACGGTACAACGAGTATCACACCTTATCTCGTCGAGCAGATTGAGAACAAGAGCCTGAAGAGCCTGGAGCCCAGGGACGTGGTGCCTTTCTTGACCGAGAAGTTGACCTGGAATGTCTATGATGTGAGTCCACCCCACGTCATGCCTGATATCAATACTGACTTATACTTTTAGCAAAATGGTGAACGTGTAAAGTTCCCAGACCAAAAGACACTCTCAGTCAAGGTATTCAGCACCAGCGCGCGCGTGCCAGACAACGACGAAGACCCGATCGAATACGACGAGGGAAGCACAGCTTATCCTGAGATCACGGCAGGTAAACATGGTGGTGACAAGACGGGTCCCCCGGGAATGATGCCTCCACGATTCTAATGTCTTTGCGCCTTCAGCAAGTTCGTTTTCAGAGTCAATAGCTTTCCTTGTGTCCTCTCCCGTAGGAGGTAATGTGTGGTAGCAAGACAGATCAGGACCAACACTGAGCCTTCTTTGATAAACCAAAAGTAGAATTGACCTACAATGAAAACGTGCTTCATGAAATTGCAAGTGTCTTTTCCGATTACAGAGAGCAAGCTGTGAACCTCTTCGGTGATGCGTCACCCCGGACATACGCCGATCTTAACCCCATCCGCTAGCCTCGTACCCCACACACGCAATCTGACTCGCTGAGCTGGGCTTCCAGACCTCAGCACGGCGCTTTTCCGAAGAGCTTGTCACCTCTTGTACATACTTAACCACCTCAAGCATTACTCAAGCATCATTAGCCGTTTCCCCAGCTGATGCAAAGATTCTGCGCAGATGGCCTGCCCAGTCCTTCGCAGCTCTCGAGCCCTTCAATCGGCCCGCCTAGCCACACTCCACCCGCGGATACATATCCGCAGTCTATCAACCATCGTCACAACATCGTGTCCATTTAACCAACGGCACACACTCACAAACCGTCAAATCCAAAAAGCAATCCAACACAACCTCTACAACCATCACCAACAACACCAGCCCTTCAGCACCTCATCCCCCACCATGTCAACAGAACCCCCACCAAAAAAAGACTGGTCAGCAACGCAATACCTCAAATTCAACAACGAGCGCCTCCGCGCCGTCTACGACCTCGTCTCTCAAATCCAAACCAACATCACCAGCTCAACCCTACGTATCTACGACCTCGGCTGCGGACCTGGAAACAGTACAAAAGTCCTCCTCGATGCGTTTCCCTCTGCGCGCATCACGGGTATGGACAGCAGTCCCGACATGCTGAAGAAGGCAAACGCGGAGTTCGAAGGGAAAGATAGTGTAGATTTCATACGAGGCGATCTAGCGACGTTCAAAGCAGATGGAGATGTGGATGTATTGTTCAGCAACGCGGTATTCCACTGGCTCCGGTCTTCCGAACGTATTCCCACCCTCGCGCGCCTCTTTTCTTCACTGAAAAGCGGGAGTGTGTTAGCCATCCAGGTACCGGATAACTACCACGAGCCGTCGCACCGGATGATGCGCGAGACGGCGTTGCAATCAGGGAAAGCGTGGTCAGACTCCTTCGTGGATACGCAGATTGGAGATTTGAAGGATACGAGAAGGCCGGATTTGGATCCTATAGAAGAGCCGAGTGCGTTTTATAATGCGTTGGTTGGGCAGGCGAGTTTGGTTAATGTGTGGAGGACAAAGTATATGCATGTGCTCAAGGATGCGGGCGCGATTGTGGAGTGGGTCAAGGGGACGGGGTTGCAGCCTTATCTGAATAGGATTGAGGGGGAGGAGGCGAAGAAGGCGTTTTTGGAGGAGTATGAGAGGGGATTGAAGGGCGAGTATCCGGAATTGGTGGATGGGAAGGTGCTTTTGGGATACCCGAGGTTGTTCGTTGTTGCGGTCAAGAAATAGAGCTTTGTGAAGTGAGAGTTGCATTAGCGGAATTTAGATCCGATGTCGACTAACTACTATGCTATGCTGTATTTATATACATGCTCTCTGGAGAGTGCCATGCATATGCGTTCATATAGCTAGCTATCTATACAGGTAGCATACGACCTATCTGTGAGCAACGTGTAGACTGAAACTCTCCGCCTGATATGTGTTGCGCTCGAAATGTAGAAGGCGGCTTTCAGGTTGTAGTGGAGTTGGGATGGTAACGCTTCGTGCATCGCCAACAAACCCGCACATCACACCCTCTAAAGTTACAGCCATGGACCCAGCGGTCCTGGTTCTTACAGTAATCGCATTTGGTATCAACGCCCTTGTTCCAATATAATCGCCTAAACTCGTGGTCATCGGCCCGAGGATGGTGTTGCTGCGGATGCTGACCGAAGGGTTGAAACTGTACTGGGACATGCAGTTGAGGCTGAAAGACGGGAGCGTTTGGTACTGGGGCATACACAGCTGGTGCAAAGCCAAACGGTGGGATAGGAGGTACGACGTGAGCGGGGTTTGCAAGGTAGATGGGAGCATTGTGAGCCGCCACTGATGCACCGAAGAACGCTGGTACGGGCGGTGCCATGTTTGCGGGATTGACGACGTTTGGAGCGGCAAAGTTCGCGGGTACTGGTGTATCAGCAATGCGGCGCGCATTCTTTCCGCAATTACATGTACGCCATGGCGCCTGGCACCGGTAGCAGAAGTGGTGTTGGCAGCGGCATCTAAAAAGTCAGTTGACCGCATCAGATGCGCAACGGACGTGGGTACGTACGTGATGTGAAGACATCCACCCTTTAGCTCTACCATCTCGTTGCAATTGGGGCAAGTCTGCCATTGCTTCTCTTTAGCCACATCCAGAAGCTTCTTCACATCCATATCGTCTTCACAAAGACCTTCATGTTGCCCACGTTTGCAGGTCTCGCAAGTTTTGTGGATGCATGTTGTGCATGTCGCGATATTTGCTACGATGTTGACAGGTCTGATCCATTTTGAGCAGAGAGCGTTACTGCAGTACGTTCGGTTTGGCGTCTCCAGTTCTTCACTTTTGGCCACAAATCGTGCGAAGAGCGCAGGCGGCAAATACGGGATGCAGGCAAAGACGGGTAATATCTGATTACAGCATCGCGGTGGGAATTGCGAAGAATCTGTAATGCAGGTTTCGAAGAGGTGGATGAGACATTCGCGGCAGTATGCATGAGCCTCGGCGTCACCAGTGTTCTTGCATTGAAGCTGGATTGTGTCTCGGATGGGGTGCATGTCTAAGCATGCAGAGCATTTGCGAGACATGATAGTGCCAGATCCCGCTGCAGGGAGACCATGATCTTCATTGCTGATTGTGCTGGACGAGGCGGCATTGGCGGTAGCATTAATAAGGGTAGTGCTGGCCTCTGATACAAGCTTGGTTCGCTTGGTTCGCCCGTCATCTGCCTCCCTAAGTTCTGCCGGCTCAACGCAGGCGGTCCGTTTCTTGAGTGTAGATTCATGCGTGTATGGTGTGAGTGAGTTCTTGTCTTCATCATCCGCATCTTCAACGCGCGAACGCTTGAAACTGTTTAGTGACAAGGCTGGCCACCAGCTGTTTCCGGCAGGAGGCTTGGTCTTGGTAGGTGCCGTTTGCGTCCCAACGGAGCTGAAGCGGGGAGCTTCTTGAGCGAGCGTCCTGCCGTTCACGCCTTCGGACTGCTTATCTGCTGCGATTCCGTGGGCTCCGTGATCATTCGATACCGCAGGGCGTTGAGGCACTGGCAGACCTGCAAATCTGCAAGCCATCTCGTAGTTGCCTTCATAGTGTTAGTATTGATTCATGTACCATGATCAAAACGCTTGTACTCACGATCAGCCTGCTGCGCTTCACCCGCGTGTTGCGCAAAAGCCTCTCGAACGGCGTCGTCCTCCCGAACGATGATGAGCGTAAAGACTGCATCGTGTAACTTGTTCCAGCCCCTCATCAGCTCATCGCGAAACGCGGCGAAAGCAGCCCCTTCGAGGTCATCAGGGCTGGTCCTGGACAGGCTCTGAAGGGCGGCGTTCAGGTCCTCGGGATGGAGCCCAAGTATGACCTTGGTAGTGGCGGGATCCATCGTGCGCGCGACGCGTGATACAAGTACAAGCACCGGTTGATGCGGGCGAAGAGAGCTACCGTCTGAAGCCTCCCATAAGGCAGGTAGTGCTGCGAAGCGATGACCTTGGGCAGCACGCAGCGAATGCGGCGCCTGCGTGAGAAAATTGAGGGAAGGAAGAAAACACGCAGTAAAGTGAGGTTCCACTGCGGAGGACGTGAGGGAAGCTTCATGAAGGTGAGTGCTAGCGAGCGGCAAGTGCCAAGCACGGTGAAGATGAGGAGGAAAGCGCGTCCCTCGCACCGTAAACAACAAGACGAAAGATGACGTAGAGAGTGGGAGAATGATCAGATACCTACACCGGCTTCTAAAGCCATCTACCAACAGTAGGCAACGTAAGTCTTCGAAGACTTCATCGCGCGACTTCATACATTATCTCCACCTTCGGCTCGACTTCTACCGCAGCAGCCTATGCAGCTTCCACGCAGCTCGGCCATGCAAGTCCACCCATCCCAATCCGTAGTACTCTTCACACTCTCAAACACCACCTCTACAAGCACTCCGCACTCGCACGCGCATAATCGCGCCACCAGTAAACAATGCCAAGATCGTATATGGCACAATGTGATTACCCAGAAAACGCCCATACCAATGCTGCAGCAAAAATGTTGTTCCTTCCAGTACGCATCGCGCAAGCGCAGGATGCCTACAATGCAATCAAACAAGTTCGTCAAACTTATGCCAAGCCGATGCGTGAGAAGATGGACTGGCCAGTCTAGATGTCATAACGTAGACTCTGGCCAGGGGTATAGAATAGAATTCGCCGCTCATTGAATGCTTTTCGCTCAAGCCATGCATAGATGGTTGCATGCAATCAACGCCTTGTACTCCGGGAGGGTTCCAAAAAGAGAGTGGTCGTGTCTCATCCAGCGCCCGCGGTGCCAATCTGTGTATGTTTTTGGAAGCCGGGCGAGCGGTAGCTGTGCCGATGAGGCGATGCAGTGCGGTGGCCGTCGGAAGAAGCTTGGGGATTCTGGGCGAATGCAGGGTTGGGTGTATTTCGGTCGTACCCTGGTGTGGGGCTGTGCTGATTGCTGCCCATAGGTTGAGCACCCCCGCCGGGGATCTGGCGAACGGAGGCTTCGCCAGCTTGAGCCGAGGGGTTATTGTCCGCCGTCGTAACTTGAGGCGAATTGCGCTGGTCTTTCCTGGAAGCTGTGCCGGTTTGGTCTCTAGGTGATGGCGTAGGAGCTGACAGAGGGTTCTTCCCCCTCTGCTCCCATTGGCGCATGATTTCCTTCGCGCTCATGTCGGACACTTCATCGCTGAGTAGTTCCATGATCTCGGGTGGTACCTGTTGACGTTAGTATGAAAGTGGATTGGTAGTATGGCGGAGCAACATACCTCCGAGAACTCATCGTTGTTTTCGATGAGATCAAACACGACCTTGACCGCGCCTTGATCCACGCTCTTGACTTCTTTGTCGTTGCTCTCTCGCAGAATGTTGGGAGCCATTACGGTGGCGATGTTCCAGGTGTCCATTTTGTTGCCTGTCTCTTCGTCCACAGTGTGGAACGATGAAACCCAGTTCAGGAAGCAGAACAGGACTTCCATTGTGTCGCGGTGGGCCTTGGGCAGTAGGCAAAGCACGAGATGCAAGACCTTCTTTCTTTGTGCCTCATCCTCAATGTCTGCTAATGTTAGTCAAGCACGACCGGTAAGATGAAGCGACTTACCATTAGCCACCATGAACAGCCTGTATAGCTTCAATGTCAATACCGGCTCAGGCATCAACCTGAGGAAGCGCTTCAGGAGGTTGGCGAGTATGACTGGGTTCTTGGTATTCAGGTCGACCTTCTGAACACCGTGAGCGTCAATCTCTTCCTCAAGTTCGCGCAGAGCTTTGAGGTTGCCGTTCTTCCTGAACACGCCCTCGATAGACATGTCCATACTTCTCATCGCAGTGATACAATCCTGAAGCAGAGCTGGAACTTTGAGAGCGCCCGGTCCTACACCTTCCGTGCACTCATCACCATACTTTTCCACGAGGTACTCAAGCGACTGTCGGAAAGTTGCTTTGTCGGAAACTGGCTTCTCGACTCCTGTAACGCCCTTCTTCGGCTTGCTTTTGTCGGCCTTGAACGCTTTGCCGAACCCGATCTTGCCCCAGAAGTTGTTTTTCTTCGACTCGATGAGATCGAGCAGATCGCCCTGGTTGTACTGATTGTCGTCGAGCAAGAGGCCAAGCTGGAGTACTGCAAGGCCTTTCAGCTTGAAGTATTCAAGTGGCGAAAGCTCCGAGAAGTAGGTTCGTGAGCGACCTTCGGTCATCTGTTGTAGATCCTGGGCGCCAGAGAAGTCGCGACGATGGCCATTCTGCAGCTTCGGTTGATCTTCTCGTCCCAGTAGTGCGCTTCCACCAGCGCGGAATGCATTTGGACGTTGCTCTCGTTGCTGCTCCAGCGCAGCCATGCGAGCAATGTCGTCTAAAGCGAGAGAGTTCACAGCGAGTGTTACAGCGTCGGCGTCGCCCCCTAGCTCACGTTCCTGAACGATTTGCATCCCTCCTCGCATTTGTCCTTCTCCTTCGAGGCCCTCTGGACCGTCAATGATTCGTGACGCGCGCGCACGCTTCATCGTGTTGGATAGGTGCTTGTCAAGTCGTGTCGATCGTAGGCGCTTGATGTCAGACATGGATTGCTCGTAGGCGGCGTTGTTGCTGTTTTGACTGTCTGTTGCTGATGTCCCCCCATACGACTTTGATCGTGTGTCTGGTCGCAAATGCGGCGGGTCATCCCCAAGGCGATGTCCCTGTGTGGAATCATAGCCTGCCAGGTTGGGATCATCTACAAGTCATTAGTGGGACGAATGTAATCTCGGAAGCGGCTCCAGAAATCTGAGTCGGAGTGTCAAGATGAGTGGTGACGAGGTGATCTGTTACGGAGAGTTATTCTTACCTGAAGTGTGTGGCAATGCGCCACTGGATCGTAGGGTCGCCATAAGACGTGCATGTGCCACGTTTAGTAGGTGCACATATTGGCGCAGCTTGGTGACCTGCTCGAAACCGTTCTCGGCATCTGGCTGCGCTGCTGCACATGCCGGACAGAAGATGCTTCGCTTCGATTTACTCCAATAAGCGCTCTGAGGGCTATGGCGCAAGTCGGCATTGCACCCCCGACAAACCATGCAGCTGTAGTTGTACGACATGTTGTTCAGGTGTAAACACTTGTCTTCGACCTGGGCATCGCATATTGGACATGCGTCAGCCCATCTTGGGACAAGCCGCGCGGACTCAGCCGCCTGGTCTCTTTGGGCCTCGTCCTCCAACCGCGCATCGAGTGAGTTTACTTGGGTAAGGAAGTTGGTCAAACCGGTGGAGCTCCGGGTCTCGCGCTCTAATTTTAGAGAACCCTGCAGACATATACGAATGAGAAGCTTCAGGTAATGGGCTAAGCCAGTAACCAGGGACAGCAATTCTTGGGTCACGCCCAGTCGTCGCACGCCAGTACCCTGGGACTGGGTAAGAAGCGCGAAGAAGGCTACCACTTTCTTACAAAGTAGCTTGGATTCGCGCGAATAGGTCAATCCCTTGGGTGTCCTGACGATCAATTGCGCATCGAGCGCGTCGGCGGCCGCGAAAAGCAGTTCGACGTGCACAATGAACTTCTTGGCTGCCATGACACCGTCGACGTAAGCACCGTTACTGACGTGCAGGAGCATGTCGGAGATGCAGGTCGCGGACTTTTCCTCGAAAGCTGATAGGGTCTTCCAGATCCAGTTGACTTTGGCTTCGATCTCTTCCTCCTGTTGGCGGACGCTCTCGCGCACCTCATCTGTCGCGTCGCCATCGGCATCCTGCAATCGCTCAATGACAGGTTGGCCTGTGGAATGAAGCCTGACATTCCAGTACTTGTGGATCATGTAGCATTCCGGATGCCAATGCTGGTTCTGTCCATTTCGGAAGATCTCGACGAACTGCTTCAGAATCGATGTCTGACAGCCGTTACACCGCTGGGCAAATTTGGTGGAGTAGTGGTAGTGACAGTAGACGCTGCCCTCGTGTTCGTAGTAACTGTCCGAGGCGCCGAAAACGGTAGGACACACGGAACAGGTAAAGTGCTCAATGTGGTATTTCCGGTCTAGCGCTGTGATGTAGGAGCCGCGCAAGGCTTGCCCGCACTCGAAGCAGAGCAGATCGAGACGTCGGAAATAATCTGTTTCGCAGAGGGGGTACTGGCCGGGTGGCTTGTCGGGTACGGGGAAAAACTTGGAGGCAACGATTTTACCGCAGTCCTAGATAGCAGGTCAGCATTGTGATCAGAGATGCTATGTAGAGAATTATCGCGCTCGAGACAATTGGGAGCAGTCCATCCAGGACAGCGATGCGCGCGCTCGCGTCGCTAGAGATCAAGAGACGTGCGTACGCCCAACTCCTCCAATCCAGAAAATAACGTGGGTGTCTTACGTGACAAGTAAAGCATTCCAAATGGTAGGTGTCGCCCAAGGCTCGCACGAATTGTCCAGTCAGTCCTTCCCCACACTTTCCACATATCTTCCCGCTTCGCTTGGGCTTGGCGACGGGCTGGTTCTGGTCCCCTGGATCGGTCGACGATCGCGGGGGGTAGTTGGTGCGGTCGTAGGGCGCAAGACTGTTGGTCGACGATGCGGCCTCGTCGGTGGCGCGTCTGGAGAGGCCATTGTTGCGCGGGTCGTAGTTGTACTGTGACTGGGCGCCCTGATGATCCATCGGAGGCGGTCCCTCCGCCGGTGTTCCCATGTCCAGTTACGCCAGCTTCGACAATCCTCCACTTCGATGCAGGGTCCGGAACGGGTGCGTGGCGTAGCCGAGGTGGGAGGGGCGCGCGACAGGGAGGCGAGAGGTGGCAGGGACGGGTTTGTCAGTGTACGTTTGTCGTATGAGCTGCGGCGTTGGTAGGAGGTGCCGCGGACGAGGGGTGTCGAGTCGCGGTGGATCTACCCGGGGAGGTGGCCAAGGGTAGAAGGGCGGCGATGCGTTGGCGAGCGCGCTCTGTCTAGCAATGCGCGGCGTCTGGCAGGGCGGGCTGGGCTGGGTGTAAGGGATGCTATGTACAATGGGCGCAAAAGCAACTCGGACGGCATGCGGTCGCCGCGGAGGAGCAGGCGTGTGGTGAATTAGGCCCGGCGTGCTATGGGGGGCATAGGACGAGGACCCTGAGCGGTGGATGAAACGCGGTCAGGGCGGGCAAGGCAAGTAACAAGAGGGAGCAGCACCGGACATGCAACTCGCAAAAGCGCAAATCAGTGGTCGCTTGGCGGAAAATTCGCAGGAGGCGGCTTGAGGTGTGAGGCTGGTGGTTGTTCCTGTGTCACTGCGGCTGTGGTCAATGTTCGAGGAGTGGACTGCATGTTGCAGACGGCGCTAGCCGCTTTGGTGCACGCTGATTGCGATGTACAGGCAGATGGCCGGCAGCAGCATCGGCGCCTTGGGACCCCTTGAGCTTATTTTAGCCCTCTAAGAGAGCCGGCATTAGTATGCCATTATGCACTTGTTCTGCGCTGCCGGTGCGTATGCGGCTAGCTGGTGGGTTGTGAAGACGTTACACAAGATATTATACGTCCAGCGCACACACGAGATATTTCCCTCAGCATCCTCGGTACATGGCAGGCTATTCCTGGAGCATAACGCACTGCAGGCCGTCTGCAGGCCGATGAAAGTCAGCGCGCTGGGCGGGGAAGGCTGTTCGTTTCAAGGTTCATGGGTGTCGCTAGCGCTTTCGGAGAGTCTTGGCATTTGAGATCTCGACAGTCGCGACTTCCACCTGGTGAGGCTGTTGTTCGCGGTTGGAAGGCACGTCCGTCGTCACTGCCATAGTACAGCTCTCACTCGCTCTCACCCGCTCTCACCAGCTCCGCCGCTTTTGCTAGCAGGACCGAGCTCGCGCACCGCCCGAAGAACTTGCGCATATCCAACAAAGACCATCACAGCTCACCGATCGCGTCTATACCTTTGCCTACCGTCGTTTACCAGCCTACCACATACCCTTACACACCTTCGCCATGGAAGGAGAGGGAGAACACGCGCCGCCCCAGAGGCAGGAGCCACCCGTCTTCAAGGCCCCAAGGCTAGTTTCGCGCCCGAAGCCCCCGGTGCAGCAAGAGGAGGAGATGGGCTCTGAGATCAAGCTGGGCGACTTTGAAGACGTCCACGCCCTCTCCGTCTCCGAAGCGCGCGCCGTCGTCACAGCCGTCCACGAGGCCCGGAAGAAGAAGGACCCCGAGAACAACCCTCTGCGCGATAGGATATACAACGACAGCATGTGAGTCGCTTCGAGAAGACACGACACATGGGGAGCGTCAAGGAAAGAGCCAGGACTGACTGTAGCAGAACCATCACACAGTTTCTCGACTACCTAGACAACTTCGCCCGCTACAAGGAGGAAGACAGTCTGCACTCGATCGCTGCCCTCTTCGATGCCCACCCCGAGATATCTGTTGTCGAGAAGGCGCTGCTGGGTAATACAAGTATTGGAAGAGCATGGATTTGGTGCTGACAAGCATGCTAGGAACGCTTACCCCGGACACCGCAGAAGAGGCCACCACCCTCATTCCCTCGCTGAACATGGACGAAGACGAGCTCCAGTTGATCCTGGATGAGCTGAACAAAATGCGTGAGTTGGAAAAGTTGAACAAGATGGTCACGGGCCCATAAAGCTGACTTCTCGGACAGAGGATCGGCTTCGATAGTACACTCCCGGATTTCTGTACCGTTGCATGCACCTTTTGGATTACGCCTTGAGAGAACTCGATAACATGTCGAAAGCGTCCCGTCAACGCATCAAAATTGTTCCATGTTCGCCCCCAAGCGGTTCTTGAACCGTTCCAGTTCATCGTTCACGTATAACAACCCCATTGGTTTGGAGAGCATCGGTATTTCCAAAGTTGATTTGAGACTGCATCCCCCATGCTTCGACAGCGACAGCCTAAGGTTGGTAATAAGGACAAGTATGAGAGGACTTAGATTGGGCATTTTGAACCTCGCCGAGGACGAAGAGCAATTATTTGCGATACTCACCACGATATTGTTTTGCTGCTTGGGGCTTCTCATCAATACATCCAACTTTCATTCGATCCAGAATGACAAGATGCCGCCACCCTTTACTATGTACATTGTGACATCGAAACATCATCCTTCCCCACCTCAAGTTGACCTGATAGCAACGATACCGAGTGGGATTATGCGTATCACGGCCTTGTACGTCTTTACAAATACTACCAAACATTGTGTATGCACCCCTCATCGGCGTTCAGTTACACCACACTGCGAAGTTGCACTGTGAACAGCCTACAACATTGACATTTGCTTCTTTTGTCTAGTCTTTCATACCGTCCACAACATTCGATTCAGGTTCAAGCACCCACAACGACAACTCCAAACTTCTCAACTTCACCATGAAAACAGTCCATTTCTCTACAGCCGCTTGTAAATGCAGCACCATGCGCGCATCCAGGCGCAGACTGCAAAGACTCCATGCATTGAGTCTAGCCTACCCCCGCCACCAAACTGTCCCATCCCTTACAACCGACTGGATGATAGACAGCGTTGTTACAAACTGCTATACACGTGGATGTCCTTACGCAGCTTCTGACCCTGTCATAAAGTATAGCCTGGCAGCAACCGTCCTTGCAATCGGCATTATCGCCGCCATTGAGCCGGCAACCGGCGTCGGTATAGCTGCGGCTCTCGTGGTCACCATCCTTATCGTGGGATAAGACTGTTCTCTCTGCGGCTGCAAGGCGAGTATTGTAGACAACGCCGAGAGGACACAATGATTATTTAAACCCATTATGTTACTATGATATCCTGGGTATACATTGCTCTCTACTTTTGACTACCATCGTAAGCGTTGACTCCTTGCAGTTCCATAGCCTCATCAACCTAGATCTCCTTGGCTACCGTGGTTGAGTATGGAGACGACCATTCCGACGAACAGCCCTGGCAAACCACCGTTATCGACTTACCAACCCACTAATGTACACACCTAAAGTATCCCGCGAAGACTTGAAGCTCGAGCGCGAAGTCCGGAAGATCAACCTAGATCTTTGCATTCGTTCCCCATCTCATGACTTTCACTCCTTGTGAAGTGGTGACCACTGTGACCTCGAAGTACGCGGTCGTTCATGCACAGCGCAAACTCACTGCTGCATGCAAGCAACAAGCAGGAACCAGAACCTCGATACTTGCCACTAACGCTCCCCTCAATCTATATAACGACTCGGTCTCTGAGCCTCATCAAACGTTCACTCTCTTTACCCCCGTCAACCACTAAACCACCAAACGACTGTCACCCATCAACCACCACACCATCCAACCCTCAAGTCATAATCCATCCACAATGCCAGGCTTCACATCCTTCTACCTCAAAGGCCGCATGGCCAACGCCACCGCACCCCAAACCGACTTCGCCTACGACTCCGAACCCGATTTCGAAACGCTAGCATCGAAGAAACATCATCTCCAGCTACAGAAACGCCTTGCCCGCCAAGTAACAAACATCTACGGCACCGTCATGACACGCTCTGACGCTGACCAAACTTTGACTCTGCTGAAAGCCGTGAAGTCGCATATCGATGCCCAAGTGGAGGTGTTCCATGACTTGGGGCTGATGTCGCTGATCGAGCGGAACAAAGCTATCGAGTTGTTTGTAAAGAAGAGCCAGAGTGTTTATCAAGATGGGTCGCGCGCAGTGCAGAAGTTTAGGTCTGCACAGGGGCCTGTTGGGGACGTTGCGGAGGGGCTTGGGTTGTTGGGCAAGTATAAGGGTTGTAAGAATGGGGAGTTGGAGATGTGGGATGTGGAGTGCATGGTGGTGATTTATCAGAGGAGGATTTTGAAGCCGTTGAAAGAGGTGGTTAAGGAGATTGAGAAGGTGGTTGGGAGGGAGGACGGGTGGACGGACCCGCAGTGAGTAGTGTTGTCATCACGGAGCAATGCGGCATGATGATGGCGATATGCTCAGATTCTGTGGCGCGGAGATGGCAGTGTAGTTACCTAGGTACCTATGTAGTGTTGTCGTACAAGCCGGGGTCACCAGCCGAGACCAAGAAGAGGCCGCAGTCTGAGTCAAAAGCGCATCCCATGGTCGTTCAGGGTTTTGTTGTAGTCTCTGCAGCTTCAGGCGTTCTTCTGGAGCGAGTATAATAGTAACGTTTGTCTATCACCGAGAGCTGGCACGTCACGGTATGCAATCGCAGGTCATGCCACCTCATATGCTTACCTCAATCCTTCCAAGATTTGCTTGCCGCCAGCTTCCACATGATCTCAAACTCCACTCTCCTCTTCTTCTGTTTCCTTCCTTCCCCACTTCCGGTGTACATCGGGCTACTTTTTCTCCGGCTTCGCTTTCCCTGAGTATCTTCCAAGGTTTTCTCAGGCACAGCCTTCTGACTTGGCAACGGCCATGTCAGCATAGCGAAGACAAGGCATTTCGTCGACGCGTCATGGGAATTCAGATTCCGATGATCAAGACCACCTCGGCCGGTCAGGATGTCGTGGTCTTGTACGACAAGCATGTGTCATTGTCGTCCAGTGGCCCGCTTGATTGGTCCAGCCACCCGTTTGGTGTTACACAGCGTGAAGAGATTCCGATGTACATGAAGACCTCCACTTATCCTACGAAAACATCATCGTGAACAAACACCTTCGCCTCATCTGTCAACCTTGGGCATCCGGTGAGTGGATACAGACGTCCCAATGTCGCTCTTGACGCCTCATTCTGCCGTATGCACCTGCGCGGCTTTCGTCGCTCTAAACCGAGCTACTTCACCCAGGTTTTCTCTACGGACTAAGTGTTTGGTACATTTAAATCATGTCTCAGCACCGACTTGTCGCCACCATGTTTCAAGCTCCCTCCAAGACTCGAATCACACTATTCACGAACGATGCCACACGCCCATCAGGCACGCTTTGCTTACCCTATGGTACGACCCTATCCGTACCGGTGGTATACACCAGTCGTTGTTGTTGGCGGACTCTGCTTGACGGCACTATTTACATACATCAACGTCGCCATTAGTGGTTTCGACCTAGTCTTTGAGACAACATTTGATCCCAACGCGACCATCGCCCAGCGATCTCAGAATGACTGGCCATCCTGGAACATCCTCACCAACAAGTACGTTACATCCTGAACCAGAGTTGCTATGTCTTTGACATGCTTGACTTACACTTGACCCCACTTGTCTGCCTGATCTGACTTTGTACCCGTACGTATAGGATACAACCCAAGTGCATGCCAGCGGACCTCTCTAGGCACGAATCTTTCTTCACGAACCAGACGGCTCTCTCTTACACACTCACAGCTGTCTGGACCGAGCAAGACACGCAGGTAACCGAACTGCCGTCGTTGACATATCAGAACAACATCTTGGAGGAATGTTCCATTGTCTCGATCGGAATCCAGTTTCAAGCCTTGGACGAAGCGACCAACCAGATTCGTTACGCTGGATGGAACACTGCAGTCCGAACGTATGCCACGTGCCAGATCTCGAATCCATTGGGTACGGTCTTCTTCAACCTGACGCAAACGTACAACCACGTTCCATCGCCGACAACGCTCTCGCGGATGAAGGGTCGCTCCTCGGGTAGAGAATTCCTCACCCACAACAAGCAGACGCGCGCGAGTCTGTGGTGGGGCGAGTCGCTTATGTCCGACTACTGGGGCTATACGACCTGGTTCATGCAACAATACCGCAAGAAGAAGTTTAATAGAGGCGAACATGCCATCGAGAAGGGCATGGTGTATCTCATGCCCACGGACACAGTAGAAGACATCGCCGACATAGACTTCTTCACTCCCAACTACCGCTTCATCGTGGCCAGGGACAATGGCGTAGGCTTCAAGAATATCTAGCCGGGCAGTGGCAACGAAAATTCGACCACTCTTGGCGACCTCAACGGGCGAAGCGTATATCCCAACATCTGGGTACCGGTTGACATGCTAGCCAAAGCAGCCTACTCGGCTGTCCTCGCGGACTTGGGACAGGCCGACACGCCAAACATCCTCAGCAACGAGACAGCACTTGGGTATTTCACGGCGAACTTTACCACTATACACGAATACCTGTCAACCGATCGATTCGGCCCGGAGCGCATTCCCTTCGACGCCGAGCGCTCGACCAGTGGTCCTCTTGGCGTTGTTCCCTCGGTCATCAGGCAGCAATACTATTGCCAAGTGCCGCAGTTAAAGTCGACCGGTGACCTGGTCCTTTCGATCGTGATCGCCGACTTGGTGCTCTTACAGGCGGCTTGGCAGCTATTCAAAGTCTTTACCGAGTGGTTGGTGACACGAAATGGGGGTGATGGACCACCCGATCCAGATGGCGCGGTCGAACAGGGACGTACCTCACCAAACTCATCATCTGGCACTTCGACACCGTCAACCGGCGACTCCGGCATAGGAGCATCGATGGTTACGCGTGATCATCAACATCCATCGGATGGCGCGAGTAGCTCTGCCTCTTCCGACACTGCGCCACAGCCATCAGATAACATTCCTTTAAGAACTCTTTCTGGTCATGAACACGGTGCGCATGTTCCTCGGCACGCAGCGGAATCCGCAACTAGCCTTGACCATGGGCCGTAAGTGTTGGAAGCGTTAGGCGATTGGGACTGGCTCTACACAATGACGAGTCGTAGTATCGCGGAAGCAGCATCATCACGCGTTCGTGAGGAGTATAGGGGGTTGTATAGCGATGCGTGGTAGGTGATATGACGAGTGACGCGTTGGCAGGGATAAGAGGCGACGGTTATGGCGGTACTTGTGCTAAGCATTGCATCTCCCCCGCATGGGGTTCATTTGAGTAAAGATGTAGATAAACATAAAGTTGTATCTATGT
>Ga0265780_10002026_pt1 | contig 28064 bp, 33 predicted proteins | sample P1T30metagenome_FD_192432 | JGI IMG/M metagenome (GOLD analysis project Ga0265780, IMG submission 192432) | Plant litter microbial communities from East Loma Ridge, Irvine, California - P1 T30 | ecosystem: Environmental > Terrestrial > Plant litter > Unclassified | place: USA: California...
ACAACGAAAGAGATTGCTGGAACGCCATTTTGTTGTGGAAGTGAACGCGCCAAGCAGAGATACCCCTGCTGTCGCCCCGGGTGGAAAGGCCGAGAGAAAAGTGAACGTGGGCCGGACTCGCAGGGCGAAAGGGAGAGCGTAAGGTGAAGAGGGGTGTTTAGATGACCTAGAGCGACGGGCTTTTGGTACTCCACACAGTTGTGATACTGTCAATACCGCCCGACATGTGAACTGCACGCTCGCGTGCACGGGGTAATGATAAAGGATATATGCAGTGTTCTCAGTATGTCAAACGGTTGGCGTGGAAGTCATAGTGGATCACTTCCGCACATTTGTTCAAGAGAAGCGTGCTTGAAGCGGTGACTGTGGTTTCCTCTGGAGCGAGAAAGCGCGCACGGATCAAGGTGCGGAGATTGGTATAGCGAGAGAGGGAGAAGAGGGAAACACCTGTGGGGCAAATCATGAGCGCCTAGGAGTCTAATTTGTTTAGGCAACAAGTCTATACGCACCATCCACGGCGACACGGCTCTGCGCTGTGATTCCTTAGCACGCGTCCTTATTGCGCATCACGTACTACGACCTCACGACCGACAAACCCAACTTGCTCACGCGAATCATGACGCCCAAAACCCTGGAGCTCTCGGATATCTTCGAGAGTGCATGGGAGACCATCAGCGCGGCGCTCCCGCCACTCCTGTTGGCAAAGAAGAAGGTAGAGGGCGTGACAACAAGCAGTATGCGCTACATGTTTGAGGGTCCTCTGGGCGTGTGGGATGTTCAAGGCGAGCTGGAGGACTTCTTAGCTGCTATCAAGCCAAGGTGAGTAGTAACCCTGTATGAGCAGCATTGGGGACAAATACTGACCATCTACTCCCACAATTAGGTTCGACGACTGTTCAGCCAAGACGAACGTGAAGACTTCAGTGATTCTCAAGTATCACCCAGACTTTGCGACAGCCGATGGAGGGACAATGGCTGCAGAAATCGACGTGGACGGGCGCATCAAACAGAATGTTGCAACGCCAGTGCGAGCGGTTATACATGCGCTTGCAAGATGTGCAGACAAAGCTGATGAAGTGCTCCTACCCACTCGCGTTGAATACTCCAGGTAAGTCCACGCCGCGACATGCATATAAAGCTTTCACTGACACCTATATCCACCGGTCCCCAGCTCTAAATTTGAGAATGTCAAAACGCGCTCCAAAGGCTCTGAGCCAGACCTCGTCTTCAAGGTCGGTCCCAAAGGCCGAGACCCGGTGCGCGTATTAGGAGAGTTCAAAATGTGTACGACTGTTGATCTTGCCGAGTTGATCTTGGATCCCAACTCCAAAAAGGCGAAATCATTTCGCAACCTTCTTGGTAAGTTATCACATATCTCCACCAGTCCGCACAGCATTGTCACAACAATCATCAGAGGTCTCCGATCGAGCTAACTCCTCATCACAGGGCAACCAGGTAGGGATATGCGAGAAGCCAAGCTCAAGTATGGATTTATTTCCACTTACAAAGAGACCATTCTTCTCAGGATCGAACCAAACCAGTCTGATCCAGAAGAGTATGCTCTGTATTACTCACGCATCTTCCACGATGACATCGCGACTCATCTGGACAAAAACACCAATGTACAGGAGTTCGGTACACGTTTCGCAATTTTCTTCCTGCTACACAAAGTCGTCGTCGACGATGGAGGAAAAGGCTACAGGCTTAAAGGGACCGAGATCCCGGACCAGAACCAGTGGTTCTCTACGAAGCTCACCGACAATGACGTCCCAGCGCGTGTAGCGTCGCCCTATGTCGAGACACCTTCACCGTCACACTCCAAACCCAATCGGCGACTGCGTCCCAAAGCTAGCTTGTTGGACGTTATGTCACCCCATAAAGCTGCAGCTTCCTTCAAGAAGAGCATGCAAGTGATAAAGGATACCTACAAGCGGACCAAGCAGAACAACAGCCGGTCACCAACGCCCAGGTCTCCGCCCGGGGTCAGCTTTGCACCTCTTCCCAAAAGCGCCGAGTACTCCGAGGTGGCTGGTAGCTACTATGACGACGGCATCGACGATAGCGAGTACCGGGATGATGATCATGCCCCTTCTGAAGATGATGAACTGGAGGAAGTTCACGAAGTGGGGGCACCGATTACGCCACTGCCACTGAGGAGAAGTGGGAGACTAGGTGGCAAGTAGCTTGAGAGTATCAGATCACCGTCTGTTAGAAGGGATTGACAGTACTGTTGAATTGTAGACGGTCGATCTTCGAATACATGTATGCATTACGGTGGAATGTTGATGCAAAGCAGGGCAACAAAACGCGGTCTAGTAGCCCTACATAGTAGTCTCAATGTAGGTGTATTTCCCAAACACCTTATGTTCGCTGTAGTGCAGCAGTAGGTATACATGTATGTAAATGCAAGTAAGAAGACATGACCAGCTGTATATATCATAGTACATATAAACACTTGATACCCGTGCATTGTGACACTTGAATCCACGAACGGATTTCATTCGCGGGTATGTGCATCAATTGCACATACACAGGCAAGTTACTTGCGGCCCGATGTAGAAATCATTTATTAGTCCTCAAGGAAACTAGTACGTTTCTCAAAACTGCAACACTAAGTCATCGTTCGACATTTCCAATAACAATTGCGAGACGACTTCATGTTCGAGCACTGAGCCAAGAATTTGCCAATGAAGTTACTGACGTTAGGTGACGCTAGATTTAAATGAGCTAGGCCCAGATTTAGCGCATTCCCGACTTGAGCCTGGTCGGGCGGTGCAACAACACACTGAGGCCCCAACATTGATCCACCTCTGCATAACTGTACACACTGCAGTCTAATCCGTTGAAATTGCTTCAAGATGAGCTCTCTTTCTATCTCCAACACTTCAAGCTCCTCCAGCGACTCACCCAAGCCCGAGAGTAATGTCGCCCCTGGTCGCGCGAAACCCCGCAAGTCGAAACCGTCTTCCAAGTGGCTGCGCAACAATCCGTACGTCGGCAAAATGTTTCGCATCACCGACAACTCGCGATGGAAGATTCTCGCACCGCTATCGAAGCTACAATTTCAGGACGTCCACAGTCCTTGCGAAGCGCGCCAGGTCTACACATGTGTTTGCCTCGATGAGCCCTGGAAAGACCTGGGCGAGTGTGTAGTCAAAGTCAAGTTTCAGTGAGTAATGTTTCATATTTTTCGGACGTGTTAGTAACAGAATCAGGATGCGCGCAAGTATAGATACGGTTGAGATGTACGAGGCGATGATCGATGATGGGGAGAAGGAGCTGCAGGATCAAAACGACGCCCAAATCGCGTTCTTGTCTGCATACAAGCATCATCTTGAGATGTGCAACGCACCGGCCAGCTCAAGCGAAAGCCCCGCCACAAGGAATGAGATGCAAGCTCTTGACCTTCTTGAGCGCGAAGACTGTCAGCATTCTCCCTGGCTCTATGGTACGTCTATAGGCACGGTGCGCCCGGGTCTGCATCGCGAAGCCATAGTTGGAGGCTATAGTGTCCTCATACTCATGAACAAGCTGCCTGGAAAGACCTTGTCAATGGACATGTTCTGCGAGATGCCTCTGAAGGATAGGCAGTCCGTTCGCGAAGCCTTCAAACAGGCATGGCTGTAAGTTTTCGTCTCACCAATCCCCTGCCTGTCTTGCTGACTGTTCGACAGTGCCGTGGTGAAATGTGGAGTTGTGCCGACCGATTATGGCCTGCGCAATATCATGTGGGATCAGGAGAGTCGCAAGTGGTAAGCAGGGCTTCTATCCTCCACTAGCAAAATGCTGACGCTTGCATTGTAGTTACCTCATTGATTTCGAAGAGATTGACAATCTTCGCACGGACGAGATTAGCGCTCCCAGCCTGACAGATCGCGAGCTCGGGATGTGGATACCAAATGAGCGTAAAGTCGCGGAGTATTTGGCGTCTTGGGATGATTGATCTTCTGGTGTTGGTCAGTAGTCGACTGGAGGAAGGGTGCCCATGGTAAATGGGGTCGATACATTGGGCTGTTGCACGAGGAACTTGAACCTCTGCACATAGATTAGATAGTGATCAATACCCACGCATGCAAGCTCATTCATACGTTATTGATCGTATGAAGACACTGACCGAGGACGCATCTATGATGAACTCATGAAGTTCGAAATCGCCGCGGAAGTCTTCCTTTTCGGGTGCTAGCGCGGCCGAGAAAGCCCCGAGCCCAAGGCTCATTGAACCCCGCGTCACCCCCTCGCCTTCTCCTTCGCAACTTCCAGCACTTCCCTGGCTAAGAAGCTTCGCCCTCAGCGACTCGTCTTGCACCACCGAACGACACCGAAAGTGCTTTGATGTGCTGAAGTCGATCATACCTTTGTAGCTTCAACACGTCACCGCGCAGCCCGACTGCGCCCGCATAGCCATCGCCACAGACCTTGAGTGTCGTACCCTCCTCCGACATGGTTGTATAGTGATGGATGTTCGTGCGTGGTACTGTCATCTCCATAATGCCAGCTTCCCACGACATGCCCATTCGAAATTAACCACGCAAAGTGCGACTATGCCACGGAGAGTAAGCCGAACGCAACGAACTTTGGAGAGTATGCATATTAATACAGGACATGGGAGCGGTGAACGGCACATGTGTTTCTAAGTATATTAATCGTCTCGGCTCCTCAACTTTCACAATCTATCTTCATTGTCCTCCAGCCTGCTTATTGCGCAGTACCACAATAACCTGTGGACGATGAGCAACATGGCGTTTATGCAACACAACACTCGGTGTCGCCAGAATATGCGTCGCATTTTGCTCCATACACACATCTAAATATACGCAGATAAATACTCACTAAGACAATGTATACATTAACTTGCAAAAGAAGAAGCACGCATTGAGGCCAACCTTGAGAAAAGACGAGAGGAGCGACACCAAAACCACATACAAACGACGTTGAAGAAGAAGCCACAAAAGAAGCATCCACCAGTGCACCATACCCGACGATGAGCGAGAAACCATACCTTCTCCTACCGACTCCGACGTCCTCCCTTCTCCCTACAGCCAGAGCCCGTTCTTCATGGCTGCAGCATGTTTACAACCCCTCGCGCCTTCGGTCAAACTCGTCAACGCAATGCATAATTGCAGCGACACCCAGCTCGGCGCACGAAAAGATCGCCCTTTCCTTCTTCCAAAGGCGCTCGTCCATCCTTTTCGTCTTTCCAACCTCATGCGAGATGTGGAAATTATGGAAGTACCCGCATATCTGACAAGGCAAGCGGGCCTTGATGTTATTGTTGAAGGCGATACCAGGACTAAGGGACGGAGGAGCCTTTTCGTAGGGTGACTCGGTACCCTGCGGAATGTCATGGTCCTTGAACTTGTTGATGAGGTCTTGTTTGGCGCGCTGCATAGCAGGTAGGTGAGCGAACGACTTTGCGAGGCCATCCCGGCGTTCCCTCAACAGTGCTTGTTGGCCTTTGTGATTCCACCCCATGAACGTGGAGCGGACGGTGACCCAGTGCAGTCCTCGCTCAGACTGGCGGCTCTTGGATGGAAAGATGACGTAAGAGCACAGAGGAAGGACTCTCTTCTCCAAGCCAAGATCATGCACCGTAGTCTTCATCTGTTCAACTGGATTCAGCGTTAGCCAGCTTTCTCGGATGGATGCTTCGGTGAACTTACGAAATACCCTCAATTCCTCCGGTGTCGTAGGGTAGCTACGAGCCTCAGCTTGTACAACCTGGGCAACAAGTTCGAGTGCGATTTCTGGAGGCGATGCTCGCACCTCATGTCCATCGGCGTCGTCGGGTGGGTTAGTCTGCTCGGGTAGCAGGTTTTGCAGCGATTTGATTACACTATCCAGTGACTTCAGCGTCTTTTGCATACTCGGCATATGCATCTTGAACCTTTCATTAGCTCTGAGACTGAGAAACCTTGGACGGAGTAGTTGTTCCGTCTGCCATCGAAGAGTACTAGCCATATCTTCAATGTACGGATACCAGCGGCTCTGGTGGCTGGAACTGGCACCGTATTTGATTCCATCTTTGTCCGGATCTTGGAACGCTGGCGATAAATCCAGATAACTCTTCCGTGCGACGAGTGTCCCGATTGCCCTTCCAACAGAAAGCAGTGTGTTTGCATCTTGCATGAACTTGCTCGCACTGTCATGCGGATCGGCCAGAATTGATTCGAAATTGACTGTCGCTGTCCAAGATGGTAAGTCGTCCACATTCCCGACACCCAGGTGTGCGTCGCACTTCACGCAGTCTATGATGCCATCTCCAGTCCCACCCCATCGCCGGAACCGTCCCAAGTGTTTTGAAGTAATGCGTGTACAGCTTGGACACACTCCTCTTCCAGTAGGATGTACGTAAGGCACAATGGCAGGAGGGAGCAGTGATGTGGGAGACGGCTTAGGAGAGAAAACAGCTTTGAGAAACAATGAGAGTGTGTAATTTGGTCTGGTAGCAGGCAAAGAGCCATGTGATCGATATGATAGCAGGTTGGGTGGGCAGTATCGATGATTGAACGCTAAAGAACCCAGCTTTCGCATAAAGGCCATGTTGCTAAGGAAATGTTGTGCTACTCCAGGTGTGCAATTGAAACGAACATACGCAACATGTACATTTTCTTGAACTACATACTGGGTGCCGCTTGCTACAGCTGTTACTGGCTCTTTGATGAGCTCTGAGAAGCAACTTGCGCTGTCGATTTGTGACGTTGAAACTGCGTCGAATCGACAAGCTTGTGACACGTCTTGCCTGGGGCATCCATCGTGCGGGTGCCAAACTTGCTTGCGCTCGCTATGATTTTGCTCGTCAGATCTGAAAGCCTTCTTTGGGCGTCGATTGACTTTGCTTGAGTTTGACATGTTGACAAACTCCCGTCGTTAAAAGGTATCTTTGTTCGTGGTCTGTTTGGCACCGCTTTGTTGAACATATTTGTGAGGCTACTATAGTGAAATCATGTTTGCGCCGGCGCTTCATTTGCCTGGCTTCTAGACATTTTTGATTTTCATTCAAGGACACATGCAGTCTGGTGTCGACTTTGCTCAGGTGTGGTGGAGAAACCCGCTGGTTGTTGCGGCGTTTGTCGCCGTCTTGCCACCACGAAAGAGTGCTCAATCATCTAAATTGAGTGCTGTAGACTCCACAGTGTGGTGAATTTGCTTCCAAACATGTTCGCCGCTTTGACGAAGTCGCACCGAAATCATGTTTGGTGTTGCAAATGCTGTGCATAGCACAAAGAGTTCCTCCGCTCCGCAGCCTAGACAGATCAGTTTGCCCAAAGTAGTTTACTACCTGATCAACATCCGTGCAGAATGACTTCACTACCGAGATCTGAACAATATCATCGCGACGTTGATGATTCGGGCGCGACCTTTGCTATCACAGTTAACGCGCTAGACCCTTCGCTAGTCTCACCTCTAGCCTATTATAACCCCTCTTACCCTGCGCACCTGCCTGCCTCCACTAGTGCCCACATACCTCACCTACCTAGGTATTAAGCCTCAACTCACCCCAACAATCTTCGCGCTCATGGCATCCTCCCGTCTTCTTCGACGAGCAGTACCTTTCTCACTCCCCGCCCGCCTTCTTAACCAACATCGAATGTCGACGAACAAGAAGGCACGTCCACACCTGCCTACGCTAGGTTTCGGTAGGATGGCTGATATGAACAAGAACGCACATCACGTTGGAGCCCAAGAATATGCGGCTTTCTCGAGGTGGCGAGTTAGCAACGACAAGCGCGCACTCCCCTTCAAGCAACAGGTTCGCGAGTACTTCGGGATCGAGGTAAGAATTACGGAGTGTGCGCTGCTTTTGAAAAACTTACTGACTTCACGTGCTCTCAACTCAGGTGGAGGATAAACAGAAGTTTGGCGACATCTTGGATGAATACATGAAGAGACGGGATGCATACGCGGAACTACCGGTGCCTCAGTTGGGCGAAGTGACCGATCTGGACAAAGTGCTTCGCCTGAACTTCAGCCAGGAGTCGACAGTGTCTCAGATGCGGCAGTTTGAACTGCAGCTATCCAGCCTACACACCTACCGCATGGGCTGCGACAAGAACGTCCGTCTCTATCTAGAGCTTCTTCCAGCTGAGCTCACCGCTCATTACGCCCCACCAGCTATGAGCGAGGCTAATCATTACTCCAACGCGGTCTCCACCCCGTTCATACACGCCAAACATCATCTCGGAGAGCCAGACCTCAGTCGCAATGTCCACGGACCAACACAGTCTGGAGGATCATTTGGACCTATGAGACCATCGCAGATCTGGCAGTTCGAAGCTAATCCGAACGCAGCCGGGAAGGCGCAATCCCCAAAACTGTTCAAATCCAAGTTGGTACACATCGGAATCATTAACGCCGAGGAACACAAGGACGGCGGCATCAATACTTATCAAACACCATACGCCGCCGTAGGGCAGGTTGAAGACAACGGCTTTATTAGTGGCATCTACGCTATTCCGCTGGACTTGAAGGACGACGAAGAAGAGAACGAAATGTCGCCGTCGAGGTGGTACGATCTAAATGACCTCTGGAAGCCAGACAGGGTTGGTGTCTACTATCTCGGCAAGACGCTCGAAGAGTGCAGGAACAACGAGTGGAAGTGGGTGTCCGACGGCCCGGTCGAAGTCATCCACATACCGGAGGACGAGTAGTGAGTGGACTGTCCGGCCTTTGTTGCACGGAGCGCGAAGAAGACATGCTAATCTCCATCAGGAGCATGGCTATGGTGTCGAGGATGTAGTCTTATGAGTGTGGTGTTGCTTGGTCTTGAGTTCTGTCGTGAGGCAATGTCGGAGTCTGGCGTGGCCAAAAGGCTTGATGTTTTCTTGTTCTTCTCGCACAACCCATCACTACTCGACACCACTTCCAGCTGGCTGTATCTCCTGCGATCAGCGTTGTCGAGTTGGTGATGGCGGGTCCAAGCGGTAGCGAGAAGTTGATGACTTTGATGCGCGCGATGGGTTTAGGGATGCAAGGATAGACTCCGGTAGTGAACAGCTCACCGAATCTTGTCCGTCGTGCGTTGGTCCTGGGTAGGTGTAGCGAGATGTCCCAGTGCTGCATGCCTTGTCAGCGCCAGTCAAGCTTTGGGTGTTACCTCGGTCCATGGGAAAGGTAGGTGTATCTTCCAGCCAATTGTGATCTCGCTAGTTTGGTCGCTTGAGCTGGTGATGTATCTCCCTGGAAGAGATATTGCCTGATGTGAGACGTATGACTTTTGAAGGCGTGGGTTGCACATTGTCCTTGTGACCTTGTCGGCACTGGTCCAAAGGAAAGCCATGTTCAGTAGGATACACGAACGAATGGAAGTCCAACATCCACATGCTTCGTTTTGCTGACAATGCACGCATTGTGAGTGACTTCATGCAGGCATCAAGTCACTTTGGTAGAGGAGAAGTGTCGATATAGGCAGACGCGGGCTTGCCATCGCGACCAGTCCTCTGCGGAATAGATGAGTAAAAGCCATTGCGATACTAAGCTACTAAGGCGCGCACGTTGAGCGGATATGACGCGCAGTCGTCTCCTGCCCTCACCGAGCGGCGCGCACCTTCATGCCCAGCTCGTCTCTTCTAGATCAGAAGGCCGGGTCCATATGGATATGTAAATGTTGTCATCGCGTCGCAGCTATACTGATGAGCTGTCTTTGAGTTGGAAGATCTTGCGTAAGGGAAGAAGATGCGCGTGTTGATGAATGTTACGAGTTTTGACGCGGCTGGCGATCCCAACACGGAGCTATCGCGACATGACCACTCCCGCGGCGATCTCTTGAGCGCTATTGGCGGAGCGCGAGTCAGCCCGGGAACTTCACAATCCATCACCCGCGGGGTCTGACTCTTCCCACAGCCGCCATGCCTTCTCAATCAATCAATTCCGGACCAGAAGGACCTTCTTTGTGAAAGTAATGCTGCACCCCCTACATCTCTTATTAGATTTGAGCTCCTGGCATGAATCTTGCCCGGCGTCTGGCGACATGAGAAGCAACACGTCGCACTTCTGACTGCTTGCACTTGCACCAGCGATCCATGGAGTGCTGCGTATCGCGATGGTATGAAGGCTGTGTTCACAAAGCTTGAGTTCGCTCGCGTGAAGGCGAAATCTGCCTCATGGGCCGCGGCAGCACTGCACCACATGTGGCGTGCTGCCGCGCTCCTTCCCTCCAACCTTCACTACGTCAGACGGGCAGTGAACCTTTGACGGCTAACACTCAGCTTACCCGGGCAGAACGGCATCCTCGAGCTCTTAAAGATGTTGCTTGTTTGACTGCTAGTCGGAAGAACACTCCAGGCCGATGCATACATCCCGTCCCGGATCTGATAACTCATGTGTTTAAAAAGGCAGCCATGGCACGAAACAACCACGAAGTATTGGGTTAAGAAAATGCTATGATGAGCACTTCCATCGTTTTTTTTACCCATATCTGACTTAGGAAGTTACAACCTTGTGATCGAGGACGGAACGGCGTATCACATCGCAGATGCATCATGGCCAAAATGCACGATGGGACAGATGATGTCAAGCAAGGTTTTCATTAACTCTTTCAATATAGATTGATATGAATGGGTATCATCATGGTAGTCATTATTCGTGTCTTTTTCTTCCGTCCGTCTTCTAGTATGATCCAATCTGTGCACCGGGAGCGGCCTCCATATCGATACGACCATGAGCCTGCGTTTCAGGGAGTCGGCAGCAGCAAAGTCCAGAGACACCAGGGGGTCATGGCGATGTCGGCATTGTCGAGCTAGCCGACGAGTCGGCGCTACGAAGCACTTCACCTGTTGGCTCTGCGTCGCTTGACGGAATCGTATAAGGAACTGCATGTAGGACTGGTAAAACCATCGTCTGAGTCCCCAGCAGTATCCCCATGTGCGTACAGCCCTCCGCCCACCACCTTGTCTTTGCCTTTTCCGCTGTCGCGCTTGTCCTTTCTCTGAATCATGCCGAAGACACTGTAACGCGGCCCTGCGCTCTTCTGAGCCTACTTCTTCTACTTGCCCTTCCCTTTCTCCTGTTTGTTTTGACCCTCTCCCAGAACTGACCGCATGCTGTTATCGTCTTGCACTGCCCTCTTCATCACTTTCTGCTTCTATTTGTCCTCTGCATTCTCCTTCTTTATTGCCTGCACAGCTGGCGTGGCTGGAAGCACCGGGGCGCGGGTGATGTTGATGGTAGAGGGACCGGGCGCGGGGGAGGCCTCGACTGCGGTATCGACGTCCATCTCCTCATTCTCAGGCTGCGCATAGCTGGCCTCATACTCCGCGGTCGAGACGCCCCCAATGACGCTCACAATCTGCCAGGTCGACGGCCACTGACTGCCGTTTCCATCCACCCCAGCTCATCGCACACAACACTCCGGTTCGTCGGAATTCCCTGGGTGTCTCTTGTGGGTAAGGCAGTCGACTTCGTAAGTATCTTTGGTGTGATCCGCCGGAATTCGAAGCTTCGCGCGAGTGCGATAGGTGCGCGGCTCATAGAAGTTGATGCTACGAGCGGCTGAGTGGTGGGACAAGCGGCGCGTGGGCGCGGTGGAGTTGTCACCTACACGACGTTAGTACGACGATCAGGTACAACGCGGATGGCGGTAGCGGGTCAGAGCAAGGGTCCTACCGTCGCGTGTCATAGTGGCGGGGTAGCGTGGGCGCTACGCTGCTGGTGTGGCCGAGATAGATGGGGATCGGACCGGAGATTTTGCCTGAGTGCGCTAGCCAAGCTTACGTCAGATGGTAGACATGCGCAGCACCTTCTTTCAACGACGACACGCGAAAGCAGCACTGATTTCATACCGGCAGGCAAGAGAATGACGACTTATGTATGGACATGCACCCTCATTGAGAACGAAAAGGGCTGGCGTCGTTTTGAGTTGGGGCCCTATCTGCGCGCAGAGGTCTTGGTGAGCTGCGGCGTTTCTGGCTGCGGGACGCCCGCCCAAAGTCTTATGGCTGCGCACACCTGTCCACAGCCGCAAAGCGATCCAACCTTCGTCATAACTTGAAATCTTTGTCGCATTGATCATCTCGAAGTACTTGTGCTTTCACGAGGCTGATTTCTTCCCGTCGTGGTTGTGGTGTCGCATGGCACTGTTTTGCAGCTTACCAGCAAGCCTCACGCCCAACGCGTCCCGTTTCGCCCGGCGATGCCACCATGTTCAGGTCGATCGAGATGAGATATTGACCCGCTGAATCTTCGTGATAGAAGCTCGATATCATGATGAAGGTACCATACACTAATCTGCATGGGTGTTCGTGGATGAAATTTGTCCACCTTGTCGGTCGTCCACAAAGATGCTCAAGAGGCCGAGAACGTGTGAGGGTCGCATGAACAGAGACATTGGCTCCAGCTTATGTTTCCTTTGGACTTCCCTGAACTCTTATCGTCATTTCGAATTTGTGTCGCTGCGAGGCAAATGTGAGACACTGAATCAACGCCCTTACTCTCACCCCTTCGGTTCAGCGCCAGCGCAGTTGCGAGGTCAAGGAAGTGCTCGCATCGCACCTGATGTATCGCTTCCCCTATTGGCTAATGGTCCGCCAGCATCGAGAGCAGTACCATCATTTGCATTGTCTACTCATGCCGAGGCAGTCTGTGCCATCCATAGCGTACTGCGAGCGAAGCCAAAGACCACGAATCATAGCCTCACACCTCATCAATATTCTAACCAGATTACAGAACCAAGGCCTACACAGACGGCATGATAAATATCGCGTGTTTCCTCCCGAATGTTCTCATCGTGGCATATTCTACGCAATCCCCAGAACGTTACCACCACCCAGCGGACCAGAACCGTTGCAAGTTTTCCATATCGTTGAACATCAATCGGACCTGCTCTGTAACACATCCGTAAGTCCATTACACCGAATCACGTACCCTTCTTCAATGTGCTTCTCCGCTGACTCCGAAAGACCAGGCGCAATGGACAACCGTCGTTCTCCTCTACCTATCTGGCTCGATATCCTGTTGTTCATAAACCTCACGACTGTCATTATCTGTACTTCCAAGATCTTCCTTCACAGTCTCGGCTACTTGGATACCCACTATGTCTCCGGGTCGGACACAGATGCTCGCGTGTTGCTTCTTGGAGGGTTCGTCATGATCCTGACTGCCAACATGATCATGATGAGGGCACAATCCTTCATCAGAGACGTGGAGAAGCTCAAGTCCAGCATGTTGCTAGCCCGTCGTGAGCTAGCTGTCGCCGAGCGTAATCGTCGAGAGTCGCTAAGGGAGGAAGAGGACGAGGAATTCGAGCTCATCTTATCGGACGCTACCACCGATACGGTGCAGGCAAACCTGAACGCAATCCGAGCCTATGCCGACGCCAACAACGACATCATGGCGATCCTGGACAGAATGCATGGTCGCAAGGACCCCGATATGGCTTCCATCAGGAGTGTGCTCGAGGTCAGGACCACCATCGAAGAGCTGAGGAGGAAGAGTGGCGATGAGTTCGAGTTGTACATTGCTCGCTTGGACACTATCCGCTCGGCTTTCAGGCAACGAGACACCTAGGATACGTACCATGTTCTTCTGCCCGGGCTTTGTTAGCGAGAAGAAGGAAGTCGTGTTTCCTTTCGGACATGTACTCGTGTCCAAGACATTCCTAAGTACTACGAAAAAGCTTAACTAGCACAGCAAAGGTTTTGGCAGCATGTTGTCAGTTCTCGTCCTGTACTGGATGGATGTGTCCGTTCTTGCGATTCTCATATATCAAAATTAGGTATAGCCAGTGTACTACCGTCTCCTCCTCGGCCCGCCTTCACCCAAAGTTGCTGCGGAGGAAAGAGTAGTAGGACAAGGAACATGTTTATATCGTAACGCGTCGTCTTTTTTGCCCATGGTGATACGCAAGCCCCTCTTCCCTCATGGGAGGTGGAAAGTCCAATGATCTTCAACCTCACTTCCAACTCGGACGTGTAGTCTAAAAAGCGCGTGTGAATGTAAGTACATTAAGGCCACCAACATGTCGATTGGGCGAGCAATGCGGGAAAGACAAGCCAAGGCTGGTACGACGGGCGGCTCGGATCGATAACATTTGACAATGAGGCATCATGCCGGCTTCCTCCCACACAATATGACATTGACATTATTACCTGCTGAGGTGCGGCACCGGTATGGCAATATTGGGACCGGTGCGGAATACAGGCCACATCTGAGCTCGTCGAGGGGCCATCAGGCTGTGCGCATTCCTCTCCGCCTCTCCTCGCTACCCGACACAACCCACGATCTAGCTTACAGGCTCATGACCTCAGCGGGGCCAACACCATGCAACCGGGTGTATGTATGCGTCATCCTCCTCGTGTATCACCAACCCGCCGGCATAGCAAGGAACGACTTCGCTTATTCGGACGTCGTCGAAGGGACAGAGTCTAAAGAGGGCAGCCCTTTGGCACACCCAATATCATTCAAACCCATTCAAACCATTCACTGCGCCTTGGTCACATGATACCCACATTCTGCTCTGCACACGTGCACGCCCAGATTTCAGCTGCTACATAGCCCTCACACTCTCTTCTCTAAAGAGGGTCACCGTGGGCGCATTGTGGGCGGGGACAGGTGCTACAGATAGTCGCATGGCTGGCCCGGATCGACTGGAAGGAGGCTCGGATGAAGATTGGAGGCGAGCGATGTGCAGAGAAGGGGAGCATCAGTCTCGACCGCCAACGCGTAGCGCAGTGAAACCGCCAAGATCTTCGAGCGCGGAGATACATGACGACGCGCTGTGTTCTACTTGTCATCTGATGGCATTGGCTTTTTCCCGGCATTGCTCCAATATCCTGTCATCTTGCGGTGTCGGGTCAAGCTCCTGCAACGATCAATCGAGAAAGACTGGCCAGATGTTCCAACGCCAGTAGCCGTATCTTCTCTTTCTCACTCAGTCGGCTTGTCTGATCTCGTACGCATGGAAGGGGTGTCGATGCGGGGTGGAATCGAAGACTGGTGCGTGTGCGTATGCGGTAAAGGGTTCGTTGACGGAGGTTGAAAGGCAGTCGCAGCCTGGTCAGTTTCTTGAAATCATGAGTTAGTACGAAACTGATCAGATGAATGGAGCCTGGGCAGTTCGTACCCTTAGATGGCGGCGATTTAGCATCGCAGCACGAGCTCTTCGGATCGCAATGCCCTCCTCATAGGAACTAATGTGCCTTCATACGCGCCTCAGTACTTCCAATGTCATCTCTCTTATTCGGCAACACGACCAGAGGTTATGGCGCCGTTGGCACTGCTGGGTGTCGTGGGTTGGCGTTGCGAGCCGCGCCGCACATGGCTGGTGACGTCGCATCACCAACGGCGCATCGCATGGCTGTGAGTCGAGAAGAACGCAGTAATGGTGGTGTAGAGCGCGGGATCAGTCCAGCGTACGGGTACTGAATGCTCATATGGGCGAATTCGGTGTCCGCACTCAAGGGCGCGGTGGGCTGCCATCTTGCCCGGGTGGAAGCTGATTAGTTGGCACGTGATGACGACAGCTTGGCAGGGTCCAGGCTCCCCGCAATCGAGGCGCAGCGCCTATGCCAGGTGCTTTCGAATCCTCGTACTCGGTCGGCACATAGAAGGACACCTAATCTGCCAATGACAGCGCTATCACCCACGAACGAGAGGCATCGCATCCGTGTTGGGCGCGGGCAAGGCAGCTGACTTCCGCGCTAGAGAGTTCGCGCTGAACTTCAACGAAGGGCGACAACACTATACCAAGCTCGACTTTTGTCTCAAACCTTGGAAGGGGGTAGGAATACAGCTGAATCGATGTTTCTCTATTCTTTTGCCCGGATAAAATCGATAGGTCAGCCACTACGATGGACTCATCGATTTCAATTCACATGTGCGGGTACGAAGTCAAAAGAAGTCAAATTACATTGTGGCATCCATTGGTTGAGAAAGAGCTGGATACTGGTCCATGTATCATCCCAAACCGTACGCAGAGAAGAGAAAGATCCGGAGCCCAGCATACCATCCTAATGCCAATGCCAGCCGTACTCCACCACCTACAAGTCCTTGATGATGCTCTTCATGAACCACAACATGACTATGAGCGAGAAGAACATGAGACTTAGGGCCTCCCCGATTGCGACGGCAGCCATGATCATGGCGACAATTGTAGCGAGACCCTGGCTGATAACCACGCTGCAGAACATCGTGATGACGACCTTGGCTTTGGCTTTCGCAAGAGCCACGTCTACCTCTTTGTCAAGACATTCGACCGGCTTAGAAGGGACTGGCGCCTCTGCATAGTCGTGCTGGCCGGCGGCTGAGAATTTAGATGTAAGCAAAGGTATGCAAAAGTGCGGGTATATCGTACCTTCCACCGACACTACCTTCGGGGCTTCAACCGCAGAAGGCGCTTTCTCACATTCATTCTCATGCGGGTTCGATGATGGGTGCTTTGCCTTGCCCGCGAGTAGCAGGTCATCGTATGGGTCTCCCTCAGTCTCTGGTCCAACGTTAGTTTCGCCATCACGGCTGTCGCATCAAGACCGTCACTTACCATTGCTGGAAGCATGCATAGTGAAAAGCGTGCTGATACGTTCGGCAAGCGGGCTTTCGAACAGCCGGTCAGGATCACCCAGTTTGAAGAGAGGTTGCAACTCATAGACCTCTTCGTGGCGTGAGTCGTTGACGTTGCCGACGCCCGACATGACGGTGAGTGGGTAGAACGTCCTGGATTTGGGATAGTGGGTGCGTGATGATGGGCGAACACGGGGAATGTCAACTCTCAAAAGGGAACAGCTGTGAACAGATCCTTGATTTCGTCCCCAAAGGAAGAGGACGGAGGCTGACTTCTTATCCAGACCGCGTTGCACGTTCGATACTCTTTCAAACCAAATCAGCGATTGTGCTTAGAGACACTCATACTTTGGGTAACGCATGGCCACGCTCTGCTCTGTCCGTGTTTTGGAACTTCTTCAATCGACGTTTGGCCCAATCTGCTAGCCGAGACATGAAGGATTCGCTCCCGTCTCGATCATGGGAAGCAAAGCCCTCAAGTACCGGACCTTGAACCATCGCTGGTATCATCAAAACTGCGCGTACTCGGATCGACTCTGATCCAGCGAGCTGCATTATCAGTAATTCTCCGCTCCTTGTTCGCAAAGACCATAGTGCGATACGGCGACCATTGGTGTTCGTGCGAGTTGCGGCGTTTGAGGCTCATGCGGCACAGACACGACGTTGCACAAGACGCCACTGGCCACGCCGATTTTGAATCGTGTGAAACCTGGTACCAAATACTTCCCGTGATTGATGTTCTTGGGGGCGCTGTCAAGACCAAAACAAGCAACGCACCCACGTGCGCGGGGACAACGTTCTTCGCGATAATACACATCCGGACTGGAGAACGCCAGTGGTGGGTAATCCCTGCGTGCTTCGTTCCGCGAGATGTGCTGTTGTCTTCGATACATTCTCCATGGCTATAGATCGGATTGAAGCGTGAATGTACTTGTGCCGCTCATGAATTGACTTGTATTTGGCCATATTTATGCAGACTTGTTGCAAACACCCGGAAGAACGTCTGCGCACAGTGGTTAATACTTGAACCCTCAGCACAACACTGGCCATGACGGCATTTCTGATCAACACTATTCTCGTCGCTGTCTTGACAAATAGAGAACGCACAAGCGTATCGTCCCCAGAAGCGGTCGCGACGCTATTCTTCACGATGGGGTTTGAAATATGCTGTAAGAGGTGTCGATAAGGCTAGAGAGAACTTGAGCGCTCGTGATTTGAGTGAGACGTTGTTACGCGGGCAGTAAAGAGTGAGCATAGCTTGATTGAAGAACCGTCCGCGACGATGCCGGGGATTAGAAAGAATTCCCGACGCCTAGAAGAAGTCGTTCCATTGATCTGGTCGATATGAGGGACGTATCAGTTCGTCGTGGTGTACCTGCGCGTTCGGTTGTGGATGGTTTGAGCATCTCGGATACCCATGCGCAGGAGACGCTAGCAGAAGTTCCCCAAGTGAGGAGTTGATTATGTTCATGAGACCGAGCAGATTTTGAAAGAGGCAAGCATTACTCCGATTGAATTTCGCATTCGTCAGCACTCAGCCTAGCTTGGTCACTCAATCGTGGAGAAGGAGGAGATCTCGAGATGCCGGATACGATTTCGGGGTGATAATTGAGACGCAGCTTAACGTATATATCCCCTTTGCTGTCGTTCCTCACAGCCTCTGTGCTACTGACTTCACTCGAAGTGCATGTCCTTATACTCATCGTCCACCCTAATAAGTTGTCTAACCTATGAACCACGAACCTTGGTCATCCCAGTGCCCGCAGAATACTGCCGCATCGACTGCTCGGAGCGCACAAGCTGCTAGCAACATCGCTGCGCAGTACTACATCGACGTCATCTTCGCGTCGTCCATGTGTGGGGTGGGGACATCCAGCTGCGACTGCGTCCACGATGACCTGAGAAGGCATTGGCGAAGCCGGATAGGATGACTTGGCAACGGACAGGGATGCGACATACATCATGGTTGGCAGGACCTCGGGATGGCAGGCCTGCGTTGCGAGGCGTTTTGATGGCTGAGGGCTGCGACGGAGAGCGATGCGACAGTCCTCATGGTGGAATGGACGGTCGGCTTGATTTGGAACCTGATTGAGTTGGTGCACCGCCCATGGCCGCGATGCCAAAGTGCGACGGCAAGGGCTCCATCACATCCTTGTTAACGACGTTTGGCAAATCCACGTATATCGCATCCTTTGAGGTTGCCGTAACCGTCCCGTTTTCCATGCACCGTGATGTGGCGAAATCCTTCAAACGCCACTTGTATATGTTCTTGTTCGAAGAGGGAGATACAGGATGACTGTATAAGAAGTGGGAGTGCTGGGTAGCGACTGCGGATCAGGCGCGATCGTACTTGTAGCTTATCGATGAGAGCGTCCGGCGATGACGCTCGAACACATGCTCGTGATTCAGTCTATCTCGCCTCCGGCTACGTGTTGATGACTCCATCCTGTACGGAGCGAAGGCCCAGGGACTGGGGAGGGAGGATCGGCTGAGAGGGAGCAGTCTGGCTGCAATAAGTGGGAGCGTCAAGTTGTCGTCGCCTGAGCAGCGCTGAGGTGGGCGGGGTGTCGGTGGAGTGTCACATCGGTGTGGGCGTTCATGTATAGCGAGGGCGTCGAGTGGGCGGTCTTGACGTCGAATGCGACATCGGCGACATGTTGGCAATGCTCGTCGTCACTGCCTTGCCAAAGACACGCGGTACGTCCTATAGTGTCGTGTCAGACGCGACAGAAGTAGCTTTGGGGATAGGGCGGGGAGCATGTATTCATTCGTACGTTCAGGATATTGCGATATCGCTCGGATTACATCAACATGTAATGCGTGTGGTGTAGAGCAATTGCGCAGGGCACGTCTCTTCGGCGGATGTAGGCGTATCGTAAGGGTGGAGGGGCTTGCCTGAGGCGCGACGCGCGCCAGCCCTGGAGCGCGCGGGGCCTTGGCGGCTACGTCAAACGAGAGGCCAAGCGTGTACAGGAGAAGGACTGCCCGAGCTCTGGCTGCGGTGAGGGCGAAGGCAAGTCATCGTGGAGGAGGCGATTGTGTGGGAACACAAGGGTGCGGGTGGTTGGGCGTGGTGCTGGCAGTCGCGTCCCGGGTGAAGGTCGGGTGTCGTCCAGGTCAGCTGAGCATGTCGTCTGGACGCAGTTTAGTCGTGTAGAAAAGGCCTAGGGCAAAGGGGCCTTCGAGTTGGAGTGCAACATTGTCGTTGAATTAAGCCTGCGCCGGACGCCCGAAGCCTGCCAGAGGTGCCAGCGCCCCAACCTTGGGGTTAGTCCCTGTTGCGCCATTCCCCCCGCTCAAGAGATCCTCCCCACAACCATCCGACATCTCGACCCCGGCTAGCGGACACGGCCGCAGACTTTCGCACCCGCTACCCGTGGTGAACAGACTGTAAAATGGGATGCCATGTCGACTTGTGGTCGCAACAACCTCCTGGCGGTGTTCACCAGAGCCCAGGCAAGCTGGTGAAGAAAGAGGAACAAGAGTGGGACAATGAGGCTGAAGATTTGGATACCAGGCTCAGCGCGATGCTCGGTGTGGGCGTCTTGAAGTACTATTCGCCTAGTATGAACACTTCCAAATGCTGTCAAGACCAACCGCAGCGGTGTCTTATCTCCTCCTCACTCACGTCAATCAACACTTCGAGATCAAGCCATTCCTCACCACCATCGTTCGCTAGCCGACCCTGGTGCCCGCGTTCAAACCGATATCGCGGAGGAGCGCGGGGTAGACGCGGCGTTGTATCTTTGAGAACTGTCACAGGATGGATTATAAAATGTGCTTGGCTGTCGATGTTCAGAAGACTTCGCACTGTGGCTGGCCAAAGTCGTGTGGAGATCCACGAAGTAGCATAACCTGGGCTGGCTCATGGAAGCCTCGTAGTTTTTGCAAAGTCAATGTAGGCGCAGTTGAATTTTTTTTCAAAAAAAAAAACTTCTACTGAACTAAGATACTCTAACCTGTCAAGAGCTTTTGGAGCATTTGTGCTCCACATGCTACACCACGAAGTCCTCCGGGAACCGCACGAGTCCTCGCCTAACCTCCCATGTCTGATGCTTCTCGGGCCTCTTCACCAGCCTAAACACATGCTAATTCTGTGTCGGACGAGTCTGCATCCTGTTGATCACACCTTAAGGCGGTCCTCAGTTCTGGTATCAGACTTCTCCGTATGACCGCTAACCATCGAATAGACTATAGGGGGGGATGTAAAGGCGCTTCATTTGCACCACCCAACCCCATGCCATCAATCCATTCGTGGATGACTTCGAAGCTCTTCTTCATCTTCTCTTCTCCGCTATCAATGCTACTCTCGCGGATTATTTGGGCGATATTACGGCTTGGGATAGCGGTGTTGGTCCACCTCTGGTCGCCATGAGTCGAGCGGCGGTGGCGGGATTGGCGTATATCTTTCGAGTTCTGGTCTCCTTGACCAGGGCCTTGCCCCATAATACCAGTCTGCATGGCTGGCCCAGTGCCTGGGACTCCTACGCTGGCTTCGTTTCCGGCAGTCCGATTCTGTGAAGTGTGCTGATGATTTGCTGGGCGCCTGGTGCTTATCCTTGGTCGAAGCGCACTTCTTGCAAACGAGCGACAACGTATGCTCTTGCGGTTGCTTCAGTTGACATCACGACACGATCGAAGACGTTCGACTGATGACATCTGGCGGGTGTGCCTTCGAATGGCTGAGCTCGTGTATGCTTCGCATCTTGCCCTTGCAGTTGAGAGAGTGTGCCGCGTGCGTCCAGACTCGCATGGTCGGCTTGGACGCTCCATGTTTACATTTGATCATCACCCATCATTCCCGATTTTTCACGCCGCGACGAGTATAGACGGTGGAGATGGGGCAACTTGGGCAACTGCAAACGCTGAATACACACGTTAGCCATCCAGAACGGGTGAGGTGAACTCGTCCTTACGTTTCGCGTGGTCACGAACCTGCCGAAAGCAAAGTAGAGGTGAGCGACGGCCGTTGGAAACATGCGCTACAATAAGAAGAGCTTGTGTGAATTGATCAATAAATGGAAGCAGCATACCATCAGTAGTTGACAAAGCTTTATGGGGATAGCGAGGTGGCAGTTCTCGCCGAAGGTGTGGTTGATTGAGACCAAATGGTTGTAACACGGACATTACAGGCGTAGAAACGTAATTCGATTGGATGGTAGAGGTTAGCGGTAAGATGAGTACTTCGATATATATATATATATATATATATGAGATGTATCTCGCACGCGGGAGACCGTCTCTAGGGTCGATCAAGGCAGATGGTGAGAAAAACGACGTCAGTTTATTTGGGCAGTCGAATCCTCCGTTGCACGATCCGCTGCGTTTCTTGTTGTGGGTGCGAAGAACACATTGTTCTCGCTCAGAGTAAACATGCGCATGCGGCAAGTCAACTTAGTCGACAAAACTCAGGGTTTGAACAACGCTGTTTGACTGCTTTTGGTACGTTAGATAAGGTGATGTGAGTTATGTACTACTATCGAAGCTCCTATAGGTCCTAGCGATTGCCTGATTTGCATCTCGTGCTTAACACATCCCCGCCACGAATACTATCAAAGTTGCAGAAATGCACCCTTCGTTGAAATCTGTGTGCTGCTCAACAAAACGAAATGCGGTAGATATCACCAACCGAGATCGATCACCGTGATAGACCTGAGTCGATGCCCTTTATGCATCTCATCGCCTCGTCTCTCTTCAGCTCCATGCACTCGTAAAATGACTTGCCGTATGGCGTCGATATTAAACCTCTCCGTATGCCCACCAGTCCGCTAGTAAGCCTGGCGGTGGCTCAGCAGGCGCTTGGTTGTACCCACCTAGCAGCATCTCGTTTATCCATCGACGGACGTGATCGACGTTTTCCATCTCTTTCTCCTTGTAATCGAAGCTGGCCTTGCTGATGCTTCGACTGTCGTCTTCACACGGACTACTGTCATCGTCTCGCGTCTCGTAACCATCGTCTTCCTGGGTACGATGGTGGTAGCGGGAGTCCTTGACTGCAATACGCGGGTCGCCGGAGGTTTTGCAGTCCCTCTGATCGAAGCCGTCGGCCCGCTTGCGCGTTGCGTCCTTCCTGGTGATTGTCTCGACCTTGCCTCTCGCAGCCTCGCCCGTCGCTCGGGCAGCACTACCAGTGGCAAAGGTATTGTTTGGGAATAAGTGGTGCGAGGACACGTGAGCTCGACCAGGTGGGCGCTCGCCGCCGTCCCTTTCGGGTTGATCCTGCTGCATCGTGATAGCTTACCGACGGACGCGCAAGTTCAGTCCAGTGACTCCCCTTCCACCGTCGACCTTGCTGGAATAGTGGAGGCGGGCCGCGTTCTTGAGCTTTCAGAATTCTCGGTCGCTGGAGGGTCGCATTAGCAAGCCACGTTGCATGAGCATGATGAAGACATACAGCTGGTGTCTGAGGTCGCTTCATTGACCACATCGATAGTGACTCAGTAGTTAGGGATATTCGGATAAGAATGTACGCTATGCCGAGATGCGTGCTGAGTGGCAAGGCATACGCCGCACGCGGCGGATGGCACGTTGGCTCGATGATGATGAATGGTGTAAGAGGGGAGTCTTATCTAGCAACAGAACTTCTTGCTAGAAAAGTCGCCGCGAACACAATTGAACACAGCAGTTGGAAGACGGCCTTGTATCCGGGGCTGGTTACCCGCCGATGTATGACGCTGAGAGTTGGTAGAAGGGAGCTCCGCGCGGTAGCCCCCTCGATGCGCCGCGAGACTCTCACATTGTAAAGAAGCTCATCTCCCGCTTCAAAGGTGTCCGCTCATATCTTCGATGGAAATGTGTCCAGGAAATGGCCTGGTGATGATGCTTTGCTAGCCCCAGTTGGTGCGTCTCTGTAAGTCATTGGTCAGCCGAACCAACGCAGCCACTCAATTCCCAGACCAGCAGATGCTCGAAGCCTGGTACGTAGCGACGCCCATAGCCCGAAACAGGGAACTACCGACTCCTTCTTCAACCGGCCCACGTCGAGGGCCTGAGCAGTGTACAAATCGCATCGATCGCTAAGCCTGGATGAATCAAAAGGATTGCGCAACTCGTTTAAATAGGACTAGGTCCAAATGTCAGACACATGTGGAGACGCTGGAAAAGCTATAGGACGAATAATTCGACATGGCAGAGAGGCGGAGAGCGGCCAGCGCCAGCAGCAGCAGTGTTCAATCTCCTTCACCATCTTTCCTTTCTGCCAGATTCGGAAAATGCTCTTCGGTGGTTGGGTGGTTCGATGGGAACGGCCTTTCCCGTGGTCGAGCGTTGGACGGGAAAAGCCTCACACCATCTTCCCCTCCTTACATTGGAAACAGCTCTCTCACATGACCATTCGTGAGACTATGCCAGCTACGTCATCAGCGACGAAGAAGACCAGTAATGTTGCGCAAAGACCCGGCGAAAGTGCTCTAGGCTATCCATGTCTGGTGTGCTGAGGCGTGGTAGGGGGTTCGGTGGGGAGGTTGAGGACGTTTGTTGCTGTGCAATCTCCTTGGTATCAACGCAATTCCCGCGTCTTTGGCTATCCTCTGCGCATAATGGGAAGCCTCGGCGCGAATGCCCGACGCGGTACCCGCATAGCTATTTGGCTGAGTAGATGTTGGCTGGGTTCAGAACAACTTCGGTGAGGATAGCGGTGATAATGCCGATACGTAGAATTCGTTGCTTCAATTTCGGGGTCCGGGAAATTTGGGGGATCCATCGGTGATCATCCGGGAGGATACAGATGTTGCAGATGACTATTATGAAGGATACAGGTCTATTAATTGCCATGTAGGTTAGAACGTGACGCTGTATGTGTCAAGTATAAACATTTCGGAGTCATGATTGACTGACGAAGATGAGCTGTTGGTCGTGGTACAGAAGTCTTGCAGCGATCTACAAAGACAGTTTTAGTTCTTGGTATATCATGATGTCGGTGATGATGGCGATAGGAGTGTCATAGCCGTCTTAGCAGTCATGGGAGCTTGTCTCCTACTCATCGTGACGAAGCGGGACCGTTCACATCGACTCTGCGCTGGCTTTCGGTCTGACTGCCGTATGCGTTCAACCAGGAGCAATCTATAACTGCGACAGTATGGTAGAACTGGAATGGAAAGAGATCGTTGTTAAAGATGCCGAGTGGGTGGCCGCGTATGCGCACTCCTCGAATTGGGGGCCGCTGTCTGCAGCGTTGTGCTATGTCGCAAGCGGCCATCAACTAATAGCGTGGGTGAAACATGTCGGTCGAGATTGGTCCCCTAATACTCATGTGGAAATGACGAGAGTGGGTGACGAAGTCATAGGAAACAGAAGGTGGGATGATATGGTGATGCACGCAGATGCGCCAACCCTTGCTCCACCTCAACGCCCACCAAGCCGATTGTCAGCAGTACTCTTCCACCCGACTCGGCCAACCATCAGCCGGACTCCTCGGCCTCGCAACAACATTCTCCAAAACATGAACCTTTCTCTGCCCGGATAAACCTCGCCTATCCTTAGATTTCCGCGGGTCCTTGGCGCGTCCAACCGCAAAGCCAACGATGTAGCAACCCACGAAAACGCGCCGCCGACAAAACTTACGACTTTGCTACACCAGCCGATCGACCATGACCAGACGCATCCGTGCCCTGGAGCATTCTTAAGCGGACACCGGCGACACACATCCAGCTGCCTACAATGCGCATACGAATTGCGGAGAACGAAAGCCTCTTCACTTCCCCCCCCGGAAGATGCGGCACATAGCGATGCGCACGTCTCAGGCTTCAACACCTTTCCTACCCGAAGCTATGCGCTGCCGACGCGTCGAGTGGCGCCTCGGGGCCCTCAGACAGACAACCGGCGGTCAGGGTGGCCGGGGCGGTGATCAAGACTGGCCCGCAAGCTACACATGTTCAAAGGCATCGTGCAGAGGGCGGACGGCATGCCCAGTAAGCACGCCGTGCGTAATGGGCAGGCTGCGAGCAACGAAGATCGTTTCCTCATCTACCTATTCCTCGTATGGGCTACATTGTGAGAGAGTCTTGTCGTGGGTTGCCATGTCCACGATCATCTCATGTCTGATCAAGTACTTTGCTGATGTGTGCGCAGATCTCCGTCGCTTTCCCCCTCAAGTAGCTCGACGAACGAGCTCGACGATCACGGCGCCGTATACACCAGTCTACACGGCAGCTCATACAGCGGATCACACGAGACACCAGGCATGTCGATGTCCACCAGCGACTACTGTGTGGTGGCATTGTCGGCGTTACCCTCAACTACCTGCTCGATATCGTTCGTGCGCGCCCATTCGTCCACCCGGCGTCGTTCCCCCATCGCAACAAGGCAGCTGACTAGAAGCCACCGGGCATTTGGGCACTCCTCACAAACATATGCAAGACCAAGGGTGGTTTCCTTCCTATCGTGGCAGGTGTCGCATCCTATGGTGCCCACAACTGCGTCGCATTGGATTGGTGGAGGTTGTGCGTGACAATCCCCCGTCCCTTGATGAGCAACCTGGTTGCGGCAAAGGAAGAGGGTCTGGTCGGGTAGCTAATTGCTTTGCGGCGGAAGCTCTCAAGACACCGTGCGGCGCCATCACATACAAATATCGCGGTTTATCGGGCGCCCCTATACTTCGTGGCCAACGCTCTGGACGCACCGTCTGCTCCTCAGGCCCCATATCAGGATCGGGAAGACAGGCATACAACTATCGTAACGAGTTCGCCGATCTTGTCCCGCTGCTCGCCGCTGCAGCCACATAACACACATCTGGGCCGACCGAGAACGACGCATTCCGAAGCACACCATATACGCGATGAAAAGAGTCACCAATCGCCCAAGCCTGTTACTTTGTCGCTCCTCAGAATGCTACGAGCAACCTGGCTGCAGCAAAGCGAAAAGAGCAGACCGAGCACCTCGTCCACGTTCGCTCACTACCAACGCCGGTGAACAGCCGCTATCGGTTTACACATTTAAGGTGAAGCAGGATTCAATCTGGACTTCTGTCCCCGCACACGAACCTCACCGCCTCCATCTTTCAAGCCGCACACAGCATCATCTCCACCAGCATGTACGCACAACAGTATTCTGGATGCCCCTGCTGCTGATGCTCGAGTGTGTACGACGATGCCACACCAGGATCCGGGTCCATTTCCTTCAGGTGGGGGCCTATCCGATGCGCGATTCGATGCCTCCATCTCTTGACGCCTTGTGAGCCGTGGGCGTTACAACCCGATCGTATGTCCATGCAAGCCAAAGCGGGAAGGTGGATGGAAATACCCATGTCGGACTGAGGCCGCCGAGCAGGAAGGATAGAGCTGGGTTGGGGAACTTGGATGTAGAAGGTTGAAGAATGAAGTAGAAGGATAGAGGGCGAAGGAGACGGGTAGTAGAAGATGTACACGGGTAAGGGCTAGAGACAATGAGTGTAGGCCTAGGAACAAAGGGGGAGACTGAAGATAAAGAAGAGAGATAGTAAAGAGAGTGGTGAGGGTTTGAATGAAAACAAGGGCAACGATCGCAATACGAGGTCGCTGGTAGAGAGAAGGAATAAAAGTCGTTGCGAGTGAGTAGTGCAAAGAGATGGTGGTAGAGACACTGTTGAAGAGAAGGGCCAGATGTCGGATGGGAAGAAGCGTAATGATGGTCGGAAGCAGAATAGTGCTGGTGACAAGAAGGGCGATGCTGATGGGATGAAGAACTGGTATTTGAAAGGGAAAACGTTGGTGTTAGTAAGAGAAATTAGCGAGAAGTTCGAAAGAAGAGTGGTGCTAGTAAGAAGAAGGGCGGTACAAAAAGACTAGCTATAGTAAATGGAGAAAGAGCTAAAAGGTGACTTGGAAGAAGGGTGACGCTGATGAGATGATGGGCTACATGAAGAGGATAGGACGCTGATTGCGGATTGATGATGTTACGATCAACGGGCTCTAGGTGGAGCCTGGGCTATGGTTTACAGTTGCCCACGACCTCCGTTACTGAAAGCAACAGCTCCTCCCCCGCATCTTACGGACGGCGGATACTGCGCGGCTCGGACGCGATGAAATGGGCAAAGAGCTAGTCAAACGTATCTCCGCCATGCATGTCAGAAGACTGAGTTCGGCGATGGATGCCCTTCCGCGAGCCTTTCTGCGAGCTCTTCCGCAGGCCCTCCCCTGACGTGAGCCTCATCACCAACCCGAACCTCTCCAAAGCCCGCGCTCCTCTAGTCTCTCGTCGATTCCACGAGAAGTGAGAGCTATTTGCGAATCCAACGAAGGAATACACGGCGAAGAGCCAATGCATCAAGCGAGAAGCTGATGCCGCCCTAGACTGGATGAATCGGAGGATATGCCAGATCTCCGGTCATCGAGCCATCTCTTCTCTGATATCGTGGCCGCCGCTCGCGCCGAGGTTAGTCGGATGTTGGGCCAAATCGTCATGCGCCCCCTGTCTCCTGTAACAGCGCATCTCTAATGTTCGACTACCCAACTCAGTCGATCTTTCCTGGATAGCAACATTGTCCTCCCCTCCGTCCCCATCTTCGCCTAGAATGACTGTGTACCACGTCTCGCGTAGATAGTGTGGAGTGTGTTGATGCTGACGGACGCGACGGCCATCTTGTCGGCGCAGAAAAG
>Ga0265780_10002028_pt1 | contig 28048 bp, 21 predicted proteins | sample P1T30metagenome_FD_192432 | JGI IMG/M metagenome (GOLD analysis project Ga0265780, IMG submission 192432) | Plant litter microbial communities from East Loma Ridge, Irvine, California - P1 T30 | ecosystem: Environmental > Terrestrial > Plant litter > Unclassified | place: USA: California...
TCAAACCGATGTTCTATTCGCTGCTGCCGAACGGCCTGTTCGTGTTCGGCTCGGAACTGAAGTCGATCATGACCTTTCCGGAACTGTCGCGCCAGCTGAACCCGCGCGCGGTCGAGGATTATTTCGCCTACGGCTACGTGCCGGAACCGAAGACGATTTTTAACAACGCCCATAAACTCAGTCCCAGCCACTGCATCACGCTGAAGGTCGGCGACCGTGCGGTGCAGCCGCAGCGCTGGTGGGACCTGGCCTTCCGTCCGGCACCGCAGCGTCCCGAGGCCGAGGTGCAGGAAGAACTGATCGCGCGCCTGCGCGAGACCGTGCACAGCCAGATGGAATCCGAAGTGCCGCTGGGCGCCTTTTTGTCGGGCGGCGTCGATTCCAGCGCGGTGGTGGCGATGATGGCCGGCGGCGGCGAGCCAGTGACCACCTGCTCGATCGGCTTCGACGACCCCGAGTTCGACGAGACCGAGTACGCCAACCAGGTCGCGCGCCGCTACCACACCACCCACCACGGCCAGATCGTCGACAAGGACGACTACGGCCTGGTCGACACCCTGGCCCACCTGTACGACGAACCCTTCGCCGACAGTTCCGCGATCCCGACCTACCGCGTATGCCAGCTGGCGCGCCGCCACGTGACGGTGGCGCTGTCCGGCGACGGCGGCGACGAGAACTTCGCCGGCTACCGCCGCTACCGCTTCGCGATGGCCGAGCACAGCGTGCGCTCGCGGGTACCCGATGCGATCCGCAAACCGCTGTTCGGGACCCTGGGCAGCCTGTACCCGAAGGCCGACTGGGCGCCGCGCATGTTCCGCGCTAAGACCACCTTCGAAGCGCTGGCGCGCGACCTGGTCGAAGGGTATTTCCATGGCGTGTCGCGCATCACCGACCGCCAGCGCGAGCAGTTGTTCTCGGACGGTTTCCGCGACGATTTGCAGGGTTATCGGGCGATCGACGTGATGCGCGAGCACGCGGCACGGGCGCCGACCGACGATCCGCTGTCGCTGATCCAGTACCTCGATTTCAAGACCTGGCTGCCGGGCGACATATTGACCAAGGTCGACCGCGCCAGCATGGCCCATTCGCTCGAAGTGCGGGTGCCGCTGCTCGACCACACCTTCTGCGAATACGCGGCCACGCTGCCGAACGACCTCAAACTGCGCGGCGGCGAAGGCAAGTACGTGCTGAAAAAGGCGCTCGAGCCGCATCTGCCGCACGACATCATGTACCGCGCGAAAAAAGGGTTTTCGATTCCGCTGGCGGCCTGGCTGCGCGGCCCGCTGCGCCAGGCGGTGCGCGACGCCGTGCTCGGCGCGCGCCTGCTCGATACCGGCATCTTCAACCGCCGCTACCTGGAACAGCTGGTCAGCCAGCACGAGTCCGGCGCGGCCGACCACAGCGTGGCATTGTGGTCGCTGCTGATGTTCGAAGCCTTCTTGCGCGTGAGCGCAGGCTCGTGAACGCCAACCGGGCATTTTTCATTTATTAAGGTAATCCAGTGCGCATCCTTTATCACCACAGGACCCGTTCCAAGGACGGCCAATTCGTTCACATCGAAGAAATGATCCATGCCCTGCGCACGCAGGGGCATGAAGTGATCATCGCGGCGCCGCCCAGCATCGAGAACGAAGAATTCGGCGCCGACGCCGGCGCGGTGGCCCTGCTCAAGCGCTGGCTGCCCAAGTGGTTCTATGAAATCGCGGAACTCGGCTATTCGCTGGTGGCCTACCGCCGCCTGGCGAAAGCGATCCGCGCGCACAAGCCGGACTGCATCTACGAACGCTACAACCTGTTCCTGCCGGCCGGCGTGTGGGCCGCGCGCCGCCATAAACTGCCGCTGCTGCTGGAAGTGAACGCGCCGATCCTGGAAGAGCGAAGCCGCTACGACGGCCTGTCGCTGACGCGCCTGGCGCGCTGGTCGCAGGCCTATGCCTGGCGCAACGCCGACGTGGTGCTGCCGGTGACCCAGGTGCTGGGCGACATCGTGGCCTCCTACGGCGTCGACGAAAAACGCATCGTGGTGATCCCGAACGGCATCAACGGCGAGCGCTTCGAAAGCGCCCCCGACGTCGAGGCGGCCAAGCGCGCGCTCGGCCTGGAAGGACGCCTGGTGCTCGGTTTCACCGGCTTCGTGCGCGACTGGCACGGCCTGGACAAGGTGCTGACCCTGATCGCCGCCGACCCGCCGGCATCGCTGCGCCACTTGCTGGTGGTCGGCGACGGTCCGGCACGCGCCGGCCTGGAACGCCAGGCGCGCGAACTCGGCATCGAGAACCGCGTGACCTTCACCGGCATCGTCGGGCGCGACGACGTGGCGCGCCACGTGGCCGCCTTCGACATCGCGCTGCAGCCGGCGGTGGTGGCCTATGCCTCGCCGCTGAAACTGTTCGAATACCTGGCGCTGGGCAAAGCCATCGTCGGCCCGGCCCAGCCGAATATCGAAGAGATCCTGCGCCGCGACCACAATGCCGTGCTGTTCGACCCGAAGGACCCGGACGGCCTGGCGACCGCCATCAGCCGTTTGTGCGGCGACGCCGTGCTGCGCAACAAGGTGGCGGCGAATGCGCGCGCCACCATCGCCGACCAGCAGCTGACCTGGAGCGCCAACGCGCACCGCGTCATCGAACTGTTCCGGGGGCTGCTGAGCCGTGCGTGATGCCGTCCTGTTCCTGGCCTTCCTGGCCATCATTCCGTACATCTTCAAGCGGCCGATCGTCGGCGCGCTGGCGTACGCCGTCGTCAGCCTGATGAATCCGCACCGGCTGACTTATGGGGCGGCCTTCGATTTCCCGTTCGCGATGCTGATTTGCGTGATGACGCTGGCGAGCATCCTGATCTCGAGGGAGAAGAAGAAGCTGCCGATGACGGCGCCGGTCATCATCCTGTGCCTGTTCTGCGTCTGGATGAACATCACCACCCTGTTCGCGCTCGAGCCGGATCTCGCCTGGCGCGAGTGGAACCGTGTGATGAAAACCATGCTCATGATTATCTTGACGCTGATGGTGGTGCGCACCGTCAGCGACGTCAAGGTACTGGCCGGGGTCGTCGCGCTGTCGCTCGGTTTCTGGGGTTTCAAAGGTGGCATGTATACGGTGCTGACCGGCGGCAGCAGCGGCATGCTGGGTCCCTCCGGCAGCTATATCACCGACAACAACACGATGGCCCTGGCGTTGGTGACCACGGTGCCGCTGCTGGTGTACTTGTCGTCCCGCATGCCCGGCAAATGGCTGAAGCGCGGCGCGATCGCGCTGGCGGTGCTGACCGCGCTGGGTGCACTGGGCTCGTATTCGCGCGGCGCCTTGCTGGGCGGGGCCGCCATGACCTTCTTCCTGTGGGCCAAGTCACACAACAAGGCCAAGATCGGTGTCGTGTTCCTGCTGCTGGCGCCGTTGATCTACGTGTCGATGCCGGATCAATGGACCAGTCGCATGCACAGCATCGACGACTACAAGGCAGACGCGTCGGCGATGGGGCGTATCAACGCCTGGCAATTTGCGATCAATATCGCCAGCCATTACCCGCTGGGCGGCGGTTATCTGACCTTCACCCCGCGCCTGTTCAAATTTTACGCTCCCGAGCCCGAAGCCTTCCACGTCGCCCACAGCATCTTTTTCCAGGTACTGGGCGAGCATGGCTACGTGGGCCTGACGCTGTTTGTCCTGCTGTTCCTGGCAGGCTGGCGCACCGGCACACGCGTCATCAAGCACTGTATCGGCAAACCCGAGTTGACCTGGGCGCTGACATTGGCACGGATGTGCCAGGTCAGCATCATCGGCTACCTGGTAGCCGGCACCTTCCTGTCGATGGCGTATTACGACCTGATCTATTACATCTTGATCATGCTGGTCGGCATGGAGAAGGTCCTGATTCTCACCCCCCAGCCGGACGACACGCCGCCGCTACGCCTGCCTTTCCGCAAACGCCCACCGCCGCGGCGCGCGGCGAGCGGCAACCTGACGCTGCCGGTGCACCACGACGGCGCCTAGCGGCGCTTCTTGAATACGGACATGACGGATCACCATGAGTAAGCCAAAAGTATTGATCAGCATCCTGAACTGGAATGGTGCCTCCAAGACCCTGAAGTGCGTCCGATCGCTGAAGGGAGAGGCGTCGCTGGTCGACGCCGAGGTGACCGTACTCGTCATCGACAATGGCTCCAGCAGGGACGACGCCGCCCAGCTGGCGCCTGCGGCGGCCAATGGCGATTTTATCCTCAAGTGTTTGCCTGAAAACATAGGTTTCACTGGCGGACACAACGTGTCCATCGGTATCGCCATCGAGGAAGGCTACCAGTACATTTGGCTGATGAACAACGATGCCACGGTCGTCCCGGGGGCCTTGTGCCAACTTGTCGCCGTCATGGAGGAGGACGATCGGTGCGGCGCCGTATCCCCGGTGCTGCGTGATGCCGACGATGGCGAAACAATTGCCAGGTGCGTCAGTACGCACGACTGGCGCAATCGCACTTATCAGCGCATCACGTCGATCGAAGAAGCACGGAAAATCCAGGAACGGCAGCCGACCAGCGTATGGCTGGACGGTACGGCAATTCTTTTCCGCACCGATGCGCTCAAGGACACCGGACCGCTCGACGACCGCCTGTTCGCTTATTACGACGATAACGACATCGGCGCCAGGATGTCGGCGAAAGGCTGGCTCAACCGGTGCGCCTTCGACGCCTCGGTCATTCACGAAAACCGCAAATCCGTCGCGGAATACCCGCTCTACCTGAGCTATTTGCTGCAGCGTAATGAGATGCTGTTCTGGTACACGAACACCCCGCCGGCATTTCGTCGCCTGTTGTGGCTGAAACTGGTCGACAAAGCCTTGTTCGAAGCAAACCGGCTCTATCTCAAAGGATATAAAGCGCATGGCGACGCGGCATTGGTCGGTCTGCACGACTTCCTGCGTGGGAAATTCGGAGCGCCCGCCTACAATCGGAAAGTGCCATGGTTTCTCAAAGGCGCGTGCAAGCTGTCGGCCAGGTTCAATGCCAAAAAGCTGCTACCGGTACTGTCGCGCGAGACGTCTCCCGGCATCTAGAACACATCAAAGGAAGAGAAATGCACGCACCATCCGTCTTGATCAGCATATTGAACTGGAACAATTGGGAAGATACCCTCGCGTGCGTTGCGTCATTGGCGGCCGAAACCGGCGACAGCGCCATGAAGGCCGAGGTGCGGATCATCGATAACGGGTCCGCGCTGGACGATTATCAACAACTGGAGCGTGGCGCTCGCGAGCAGGGCATCGGAGTGACCCGCCTCCCCGACAACCTGGGCTTTACCGGAGGGCACAACACCTCAATCCAGTTCGCCATCGAACACAACTTCGATTATGTCTGGCTGCTGAATAACGATGCGACGGTCAAGCCGGGCTGCCTGAAGGGCCTGGTGTCCGCGATGGAAGCGGAGAAAGACCTGGGTGCCGTATCGCCGGTAATCCTGCCCGAAGGCGGTGGCACCCCGTTTGCCGCCTGGGGCGGGCTGCACGAATGGAAGACCAGGTCGACGATCTGGTTTTCGTCCGAACAGGAATCGGTCTCGGCCCATGAGCAACGCCCGCAGGACGTTTTCGTCGCCGGCACCGCGATCCTGATGCGCAGCGCAGCCCTGCAGCAGACCGGCGGCCTGGATGACCGCTTGTTCGCCTATTACGACGACAGCGATATCGGCGTACGGCTGGCCCGGAAGGGATGGCGCAGCAAGGTCGTCTTCGATGCCGCCGTCGAACACGGCTGGCGCAGCCTCGACCAGTTGCCGAAACACGTGTTCTACCTGATGTACCGAAACGAGATGATCTTTTGGCAGACTCACATGCTTGCGGAGTACCGCGGCCTGCTCGCCTTCAAGCTCGTCAACCAGGCGATCTACAATGCGATCCGCCTGTCGATGCGCGGGATGAAATGGCAAGCGGATGCGGCATTGCTCGGCATCTGGGATTTCATATTCCACAAGCATGGCCGCCCCGACCTGGATCGCAAAGTGCCCGGCCTGCTGCGGCTGGGATGCAGGCTGTCGGAATTGATGCACAAGTCCAGACTCAGGGAATTCCGGGCCGCCCTGCCCTCAAACTCGCACTAGGACGACCCATGCAGCCACTCGAATGCGGCGTCGCACTGATCACGTACAACGGCCTGAAGTACCTGCCCGAGCAGCTCGACAGCATCCTTGCGCAAACCCGCCCGGTATCGCAGATTGTCATCTCCGACGATGGATCGACCGACGGCACGATCGAATTCCTTGACACCTGGACAAAGAACAGCCCGGTTCCCGCGACGCTGCTGCGGAACCAGAGGCCGCTGGGCGTCATACACAATTTCGAGCAGGCGATCCGCGCCGTCGATGCCGACATCATTTTCTCGTCGGACCAGGACGATGTCTGGTTGCCGAACAAGGTTGAATTGATGGCGGCGGTCTTCGAGCAACGTCCCGAAGTGGACCTGGTCCATTCCGACGCGATCCTGGTCGATGCGCAGGGCCGGGACATGGGCAAGACGCTGCTCGGAGAGCTCGGTCTGTCGGCAAAGGAAAGGGGCACGATCCGCGACGGCCACGCGTTCCGGGTATTCTGCCGCCGCAGCCTCGTCACCGGTGCGACCGCGGCCTTCCGCAAGCGCCTGCTGGAAGTGGCGTGTCCGCTACCGTCCTCCATGTACCACGACGCCTGGCTGGCCTTCATGGCAGCGGCGACCGGCAAAGTCCATTTGCTGGACACGCCGACCGTCCACTATCGCCAGCACGGTGCGAATGTGGTCGGTGTCAAGAGAAAGGGACGCATGACGAAACTGCGGCAGCTTTGGTGGGATATCCGCGGCCCGCGTTCGTTGAGCATGGATATGCAGCCTGTCGTGACCTTCCGCGCCGACGTCCATGCACGGCTGGCGGCGCAGCCCGGGGTACCCCAGCCCTACCTGGCCCTGGCGAGCGAAGCACTGGATTTCGCCAGGCGCAGGGGCAGCCTGCCGCGCAATCCGATCAGGCGCACCGGCACCGTCCTGCAGAACGCCTCGGCCGGCCGCTACGGCAGGTTTTCGGCGGCGCCGTGGGCGGACGCGCTGCGCGACCTGCTGAACAAGTAACTCAGACCAGGACTTCGAGCGCCGCCGGATGGCCCAGGAAGGCGGCCGGGCTGGCGCTCGGCCCGTAGGCGCCCGACTGGAACACGACGATCAGGTCGCCGACCTGGGCGTGGCCCAGATCCATGCGGTCGGCCAGCACGTCGAGCGGCGTACACAGGGGCCCGGTGACGGATGCCGGGCTGCCGTCGCCACCGCCCATCCGGTTACCGACCGCTACCGGATAATTCTTGCGGATGACCTGCCCCAGGTTGCCCGATGCGGCAAGATGGTGGTGCATGCCGCCGTCGATAACCAGGAACACCTCGCCGCGCGACACTTTGCGGTCGAGCACGCGCGCCACGTACACCCCGCATTCGCCGACCAGGTAGCGTCCCAGCTCCAGCGCCAGGCGCGCCTGCGGCAAGGCTGCCACCAGGCGCGGGAGTGCCTGTTCCAGCGCGGCGGCGATCGGCGCGACGTCGAGCCGCTGCTCGCCCGGGAAGTACGGAATGCCGAAACCGCCGCCGATGTTCAGCTGGCGCGGCGCGACCGGCGCCGCCTCGGCCAGCCGGATGCCGAGCTCGATGCTGCGCGCCTGGGCTTCGATGATGGCGTCGGCGCGCAGGCTCTGCGAACCGGCAAAGATGTGGAAGCCGAGGAAATCCAGCCCCAGCGCGGCGGCCTCGCGCAGCACGCGCGGCACCTCTTCCGCATCGATGCCGAAGGGCTTGGCGCCGCCCCCCATGCGCATGCCGGACGACTTCAGCTCGAAGTCCGGATTCACGCGCAAGGCAACGCGCGGCGCAATGCCCAGCGCCTCACCGATGCGCGCGGCAGCCGCCAGTTCGCGTTCGGATTCGACGTTCAGGCAGACGCCGGCGGCGATCGCCTGCGTCAGTTCGGCTTCGCCCTTGGCCGGTCCGGCAAAGCTGATGTGCTGCGGCGCCATGCCGGCGTCCAGCGCCACTTTGAGTTCGCCACCCGAAGCGACGTCGAGGCCGTCGACCAGGCCGGCCATGTGCTGCACCAGGGCCGGCATCGGATTGGCCTTGATCGAATAATGCAGCGCCACCGCTTGCGGCAGTTGCGTGCGCAATTCGCGCACGCGCTGCGTGAGCAGGCCGCGGTCATAGGCAAAGAAGGGGGTGCGGCCGACGCGCTGGGCGAGCCGGGTGAGCGCGATGCCGCCGACTTGCAGGACGTCGTCGACAACCGGAAAATGGGAATGGAGGGCGTGGCGGGGCCGGGTAGCGGTCATGAGCTGCTTGTTTCTAAAATGTCAGGGCCTGGCGCAGCAGATTGCGGTCAATCTTGCCGTTCGGGTTGCGCGGCAGGGCGTCAAGGCGCAGGTCGATGCGGGCCGGCACCATGTAGGCCGGCAGGCGGCGCCGGCATTCGGCCAGCAGGGCCGCCGCGTCGATGCCGGGTTCGGCCGCCACTGCGACCACGGCGACGGCCTGGCCCAGTTCTGGATGCGCGACGCCGAAGGCGGCCGCTTCCAGCACCAGGCCGGTGGCCTGCAGCACGGCTTCGATCTCGGTCGGACTGATGCGGTAGCCGGAGACCTTGATCATGTCGTCACCGCGGCCGATGAAGTACAGGTAGCCTTCGGCGTCGCGGCGCACGGTGTCACCCGACCATACTGCCAGCTCGGTCAGCGGCAGCGACCAGTCCTGGCCGGGGGCCGGGCGGAAGCGCTCGGCGGTGCGCGCCGGATCGTTCCAGTAACCGAGCGACACCAATGCGCCACGGTGTACCAGTTCGCCAGGTTCGTCATCCTCGCACAGGCTGCCGTCGGGCCGCACCACCAATACCTCCGCGTTCGGAATCGCGCGCCCGATCGAATCGGGACGGCGCGCAACCTGCTCGGGCGGCAGGTAAGTCGAGCGGAAGGCCTCGGTCAGGCCATACATCAAAAAGATCTGCGTGGCCGGCAATGCCGCGCGCAGCGCTTCCACCGTCACCACCGGCATCGCGCCGCCGGAGTTGGTGATGAAGCGCAGCGTGCAGCCGGCCGGCCAGTCCAGGCGCGCCAGCGCGATCCACAGCGGCGGCACTGCGGCCAGGCCGGTAATGCGTTCGCTCGCCACCATGGCCACGATGTCTTTTGCGAACAGGTGGTTCATCAGCACCACGCAGGCGCCGCGCAGGAAACAGGTGGTCAGCTGGCTCAGGCCATAATCGAAGCTGAGCGGCAACACGGCCAGCACGCGGTCGTCGGCGCGCAGGCCGAGGTAGCCGGCGACGCTGGCGGCGCCGGCTACCATGTTCCGGTGCGACAGCACCACGCCCTTGGGCGTGCCGGTGCTGCCGGAGGTGTACAGGATGGCGGCGACGTCAGTGTCAATGCGGCGATGCGGCGCGTGGGCCTGCACCTGCGCTGGCGCGGCCTGGGGCCAGGCCAAACGCGGCACGGCGCCGGGCGGCGACGCATTCTGGCCGGCCTGGGCCAGCAGTACCGCCTGCAGGTCGGGGCAGCCTGCCAGCACCGGCGCCAGCTGGGTCAGGCGCTCCGCCGTGGTGGCCAGCACGCGCACCTGGCAATCGGCCAGGATGTAGGCCACTTGCTCCGGCTTGAGCAGCGGATTGACCGGGACGAACACACAGCCGGCCGCGGCCGCGCCGAACATGGCGGCGACATTCTCGACGCGCTTTTCCATGTACACCGCAACGCGCTCGCCGGCCCCCAGGCCCTGTTCGAGCAGGCAGGCGGCGACGGCGCGCACCTGGGCCGCCAGTTCCGCATAGCTGCACTGCTTGCCGCCATAGGCCAGGGCCTGGGCATCGGGCGTGCGCGCCGCGGCCTCGAAGATGGAGTCGTGGATCAGGTGGTTCATGAATGCCTTGTGTTCTGACGCCATCTTACCAGTTCGGTACGGACCGGTAATAACAAAAAGATACGACATGGGGACGGCAGACCTGCATGGTATATTAGTTCATGCCGTTGATAAACTATGCCCCAACTGCGCGCCGCGCCATTCCTCCGGTTCCGGTCCTGTCGCTGGCCGCTTTTTGGCGCGCACGGCAGGACGAGGCCAAGCTGCCGTCGCTGCTCGACGGCGCGCAGGCGCGCCTGGTGACCAGCGGTCGCGTCGCCATTGGCCTGGCCCTGCGCGCGCTGGGCGTCGGCGCCGGCGACCTGGTGCTCGTGCCGGCCTACCACAGCCCGTCGATGATACCGCCGGTGCACTGGTGCGGCGCCGAGGTGGTGTTCTATCGCGTGCATGCCGACACCACGGCCGACCTGGCCGACATCGCTGCCAAGATGAATGGCCGCGTCAAGGCCGTCATGGCCACCCATTTTTTCGGCATCCCGCAAGACCTGGGGCCGCTGCGCGCCCTGTGCGACAGCCGCGGCATCGGCCTGGTCGAGGATTGCGCCCATTGCTTCTTCGGCGAGCGCGACGGCGTGGCGGTCGGCAGCAGCGGCGATTATGCGATCGGCAGCAGCATGAAATTCTTCCCGATCTACGAGGGCGGCTGCCTAGTGTCGCGCCGCCATGCGCTCGACGCGGTCCTGCAATCGGCCGGCGCCGGCTTTGAAGCCAAGGCGGCCTTGAACACGCTCGAGAACAGCTTCGCCTACGGCCGCCTGCAAGGATTGCGCGCCCTGCTCGCGCTGCCGCTGCAGGCGAAAACCCTACTGTGGAATGCGCTCAAAGCACGTACCCGCAAGCTTGGCACGCCGCAAGGCCAGGCGGCCACCCTGGCGCCGTCCTCGTCCGACAGCAGCTTCGACTTCGACCCGCACTGGGCGGATAAGCGGTGTTCGCGCTTTTCGCAGCTGATCATGCGCTTTGCATCGCGTGCGCGCATCGTCTCGCGCCGGCGCCGCCATTACCTCGCGCTGCAGCAGGCGCTCGGCACGCTGCCCGGCTGCCGTCCGCTGTTCGCGGCGCTGCCGGACGGTGCCTGCCCCTGGGTGTTTCCGTTGTTGGCCGAGCGGCCGGCACCGCTGTTTGCCGCCCTGCAGGCGGCCGGCGTACCGATGGTGCGTTTCGGCGCAGCGCTTTGGCTCGGCGTCGACGACACGGTCTGTGCCAACAGCATGGCACTGGGACGCCACCTGATCGCTTTTCCCTGTCATCAGGAATTGAGCAATACAGAATTGACCTGGATGATCGCCAGCGTCCGCCGTGCCGTCGAGACCGCCGCGATGGTGCCGGCATGAGCTGGACCGTCGTACCGGCAACCGAGTTCGGCGCGCACGCGCAGCGCTGGCGCATACTGCACGCACTCGGCGCCGCCTCGCCCCTACTGGCTGTCGAGTTCGTTGAAGCGCTGCTTGCGGTCTTCGGTACCGACGCGGAAATGCTGGCGTGGCACGAAGATGACACCAGCACGGACGCGATGACCATCCTGACGCCCGGCAGATTCGGCACCTGGAATACCTTCCAGCCATCCCAGGCACCGGTGGGCTTATGGCTGCAGCGCGGTCAGGAAGCGCCGACGGCCCTGCTCCCCGGCCTGCTGCGCAGGCTGCCCGGCTTCGGCTTGGCACTCGGCCTGACGCAGTGCGACCCGATGCTGATGGCGCGGCCGGCCGACAGCGCCAGAGTGCGCACCCTCGACTATATCCGGACTGCCCGCATCACCGTGCAGGGCAGCTTCGACGCTTATTGGGAAAGCCGCGGCAAAAACCTGCGCAACAACCTCAAGAAACAGCGCAACCGCCTGCGCCAGGACGGTGTCGCGACGCAGATGGAGATCGTGCGCTTGCCGCACGAGATGGCGCAGGCTCTGGCAGACTATGGCCGGCTTGAAGGCAGCGGCTGGAAAGCGGCCGGCGGCACCGCGGTCGATGCCGGCAACGAACAGGGCCGTTTCTACCGCACCATGCTGGAAGCCTTTGCGGCACGCGGCGCGGCCAGCGTAGTCCGCTACAGCATCGGCGGCGAACTGGCGGCGATGGATCTATGCGTGGAAGGCGGAGGCTGCATCGTGGTTCTGAAAACCGCGTATGACGAGAGCCTGGCGCATCAGCTGTCGCCTGCGCTGCTCATGCGCGAGGAGAGCTGCCGCATGCTGTTCGACGAGGGTAAAGTGGAGCGCATCGAATTTTACGGCCGAGTCATGGAGTGGCATCTGCGCTGGACCGATGACGTGCGCACTATGTACCACCTGAATGCCTATCGCTGGCCGGGACTGGCCCGCCTGCATGCGCGAAAAGCGCCAGGCGACAATGCACTCAGCGCTGCGCCGCCAGCGCCGCCTTCAATTGCGACAAGCCCATGAACTGGCCGCCGATCTCGTCGCGGAACCAGGTACAGTAATCGTGCACGGTGGCGACGAAGCGTTCCAGCTCCGCCGCATCGCGCACGTAGGGCGTGTGGCCGGCCACCATCGACGGGCTGTGGTAAGTCAGCGAAAACACCTGGCAGCCGCCGGCGTGCAGCGCGCCGGTCAGGCGGCGCATGTCGTCGCAGCTGGCGCCCTCGGGCGTCAGGCGGATGCGTTCGACCGCGCGCGAGCGCGCCAGGATGCCGCCCATGCGCAGGCTGCGTCCGAGCGGCGCCTGCGCCATCTCGCGCAGTTGCGGACCGAGGGTGCGCAGCCAGCCGGCATAGCCGGTCGTGGCCGGCAATTCGAGCAGCTCGCGCCCGCCCGCCTTGAACCAGTAGGGGTGTTCGCGGTAGCCGCGGAAGTCGGGGCCGCCGTCGTCGGTGAAGGCGGTGTAGGGCACCACGCTGGCGTCGATCGTGTAGCCGAGCGCGGCGATCGATTCGGCCGTCTGTGGGCCAAGCCCGTAGCGCCCGGCCTTGAAGGTGGCCGGCGCGCGCCCGAAATTGTCGGTGATGGCCGCGGTCAGCACGCGCAGCTTTTCGTATTCGAGTTCCGGCGGCAGGTTGCCGGCATAGGAATTGAAGGTCGTCACCTGCTCCTGGTGCGGCGGCGACACCCACGGGTGCAGGTGGGTGCCGATTTCGCAGCGCCCTTCTTCCATCAGGCGGCGCAGCACCGCCACCGAAGCCGCGGTGGTGGCCACCGGGTAGTCGCACACATAGGTCGGCACGATGCCGAACTTGTCGAACACGCGCTCGTGCATCAGCGGCTGGCCGGCGATCGAGGTGGTGCCGGTGCTGGCGCGGTCGAACGGCCGGTCCCAGGCGAATTCTTCTTCGGTGTCGACGACGACCAGCAGCACCGGGCGCTCGCCGGCGGCCAGGGCGGCCGGCACGTGATTGGCTTTTCTCAGCATGCGGTGGATTCCTGGATGCGATGGGAAGACGCCGGCAGCGCCTGCGCCAGCGCGGCCAGGCAGGTATCGATACGACGGTAAGTCGAGGTGAAGGTGGCGTCGTCCTTGCCTTCGGGATCGAGGATCTGGTGGCCGAGCGCCGGGCAGGCTTCGCCCAGCAGGAAGATGCGGTGCTGCAGGTGCGGATAACGGGCCGCGATGCTGTTCAGGTTGATCTCGTCGAAGGCGATGACGATGTCCGCCGCCTCCAGCAGCGCCGCGCTCGCGTGGCGCGAGCGGTGTGTCGACATGTCGACGCCGTGGCGTGCGGCGGCGGCGATCGCCACCGCCGGCGAACCGCGCCGGTTGCGCGGCAACATCCCGGCCGAACTGAAGTGGAAATGCCCGGGGGCGAACAGCTGCTTCGATTTCAGTTCGGCATAGCTGCTGCGGTTGATGTTGCCCTGGCAGACGAACAGCACCTCGACCGGGCGCGCCGGCGCCGCTGCGTCCAGCTCGGCCAGGCGCTGCGCCAGTCCGGTAGGCGCCGCATGCCGCTTACCCTTGCCGAGCAGGGCCTTGACACGCGGCGCGACGATGTCGCGCACTTCGCGCAGGCCCGGCTGCATGTCGTCCAGCACCAGGGTGTCGTGGTGCTCGCGGCCGAGCGCGACGCGGTGGAAGCTCCACAGCCAGCCGGCGCAATGGGCGGCCAGCTTGTGCGGCTGGCGCACCAGGCGCGCGGCGCCCGAGCGGGCCTGCCACATGTCCTGCACCAGGTTGCGGCAATAGCGGCCGGCCGGGTAGTCCACCGGCGGCGTCGCTTGACGGCGCGCCAGCAACTGGTACAGACGATAGGGGAAGTCGATGCCGATCGATACCGGCAGCGGCAGCGAGCCCCAGGGGCGCGCATTCACCTCGATCAGGATCCACTTGCCGTCGGCCGGGTTGACCTTGAATTCGAACATGGCCAGGCCGGTGTAATCGCTGGCCTTGACCATGCGTTCGACGGCATCCAGCCGCATCGGATCGAGCGGCGCGCTCTTGCGGTAATAACTGCTGCCGTTCATCTCGTGGGCGCGGTGGTGCTCGAAAGCCTGCAGCACTTTACCCTCGTGGCACAGCACCGAGACGCCGAGGCCGAAACCGGGGAACATTTGCTCCAGCAGGATCGGGCCGGCATGGTCGTGGCGCGCCAGCCAGTCGCCCAGCGCGCCGCGCTCGCCGATGATGCGGGTGCTGGTGCGCACGTACAGTTCCGGCAGCGCGTACGACATCGGTTCCTTGATCACGGCCGGCAGGCCGATGTCGGCCACGATGCTGTCGACCGTGTCGGCGCGCGCCAGCATGCGTCCCGGCGCCACCGGCACCCCAACCGATTCCGCCAGTTCGCGCGTCTTGACTTTGTCGAAGAAGATCTCGAGCGCCCGGGGCGACGGAATCGCCAGCGGACAGAAGGCTTCGAGTTCGCTGCGGTGCAGGCACAGCGGCAGCAGGCCGCGTTCGTCGCACGGGATCACCAGCGAAAAACCGTGCTCGCGCAGCAGCGCGCGGATCGCATCCAGCCATTCCTGGCCGCCGTCCAGGTAATACGGCAGGAAGTGGATGCCCTTGATGTAGCGCGAGGCCAGCGCCGGCGCGCGGAAGTCGAACGGCGCCACGTGCACCTCGACGCCCTTGCGGCCGAGCGAGCGCACGGTGGAGAGGAAGCTGCGGGTATCGTCGCCGATGACGAGGACTTTGTCGGGACCGCTCATGCCGCCCTTCCCCGCATCAGCTGGCGCCAGCCGAGCGCCATCGTATACAGCGCCCATTTCAGGGAAACGCGCGCGGCCAGGGCGCGGCGCGCATACAGCAGCCCGAGCGCATGCTTGCCTTCGCCGCTCAAGGCTTGCGACAGGCGGCGCAGGATGTCGCCCTCGTAGGCCTGGCACAGCGCGCGGATCGCCGGGCTGGCCACATTCATGGCGATGTGCTGCGACACCAGGGCCGAGATCATCCAGCGTTCGTCGCGGCTGAAGCTGCGCGACAGATTGTCCTGGCGCGCCGGATCGGGCACGTTGTGCTGGGCAATACGGTCCGGGTTGAAGAACACGGCACGCGCCGCGTCCGCCGCACGCCAGAAGAAATCGCGGTCTTCCTCGTACGCCGTGCGGGTCCAGAAACCGCCGATGGCGAGCGCCGTGGCCTTGCGCACGGCCAGGATGTTCAATTGCGCGAAGCCGCCGCCGCGCACCAGTTCGTCCAGCGCCAGCGTGTAGCCGCGCGCATGGCTGCGCGTCTTGGCGGCGGCGATCGTCATCAGGTTCGGCAGCCAGTCGCTGCGCTCGACGGCGTCCTGGGACGTGACCGCGCTCTGGTTGGCGATATACAGGTCGACCGCCGGTTCGCCATCGAACACCTCGGCCATCATGGCCAGATGCTCGTCGCTGGTCCAGAAGTCGTCGTCGTCGCAGAAGGTGAGGATGTCGCCCGTCGCCGCCGCAATGCCGGTATTCCTCGCTACCGAGGGTCCCACCCCGGGTGCATCCGGGCATCCGAGCTGGGCCAGGGTGAAGCGGCTGTCGAGGCTCTCCCACAATTCTGCATACGTGGCGCGCGTGGCGCTGCTGGAACCGTCGTCGACGACGATGACCTCGAAGGCCGTGAAACTCTGGGAATGAATGCGCGCGAGCATGCGTGCCAGTAGTGCCGGTCTGTTGCGCGTTGGCACGACGACCGAAATACGGCACGCAGGCAGATGTCCGCGGGGAGTCCCGGCGTCACGGTGAAGGGACAATTGGTCGGCCTTTAGTACGGTTGGGAGAGGCAGCAGGCATGCCGCCGATAATCTTGCCATCCTAACACAAGGTACATCCGTGCGGCATTCCGGTGCGGCAGGCGTGCGGGCCTGTTACTGACAGCCCCGAATCGGTGCAGCGCAATATAAGCCGCCGTCGAATGCCGAAATTATTAAAAATCCAACGCGTCGATTTAATAATTCTTCTTAGCTATATTAATAAATCGATTACACCTATTAGCAGATTGTTCAATTAATTGAATTGGCGTCAATTCTGACAAAAAGCATAGTCTACATTTATTTATTTTTATGCAGCAAAGTTACTTTTATACTTTTGGGCAATAACGGGTGAAAAAACCAATAGAAAAGCCGGATCAAAATCGGCTGATCAAACTTAGCTTTTCGTTATCTCAACCATAGCGGCGAACGGTCAGCAGCGACGAACCAATCTCAGGCAATATCATTCAATATTTATAACAAAATACCAAATTTGCATCAATTTATTGCACAAAATGCAAAATTTAATATTCTTGGACGTCTGTTCCGTGCAAAAAAATCCAGATACTCTTGACAGTTCAAAAATTTTTCACATTGAGAACAACACTTTGTGTTGTTTCCGTGTGGAATTTATTCTTATTCGAGAAAAATCAGAACACAGTGTTTGTTAACCGATGTAAAGTTCAGTTCTTCGAAGAAATTGATTCCCACCTGAATATCTAACGACGAATACTTTACGTCTATAAATCATGAAATCCAATACCACGCCACGGATTCTGAATTCTGACAATGCCAATGGCAATACTGCATCCGATGCCTTTATGGCTCGCCGCAGTGCAGCACGCACCATCGCTATTTATGTAAGCAGCGCCCTGAGCGCAATCGCACTGGCCGCCTGTGGCGGCGGCGCCGGTTCGAGCGGCACGGCAGACAACGTATCGCTGGCCACCATCAGCACCGGGTACAGCACCAAACCCACGCCCACAACCGTTCTCAGCCCGCTCACCCCGCCCACTACTGCGCCGTCCCAGGTCCAGGTAGGCGCCGTCATTACCGACGTGCGCATCCAGAACACCGGCGCCGCCCAGACCAACGTACCGTTCACCTTCGGCCAGGTGTTCGCCGCCGGCCAGCTGGCGCCGACCGAGGGCCTGGTGGCTAAACTGGCAGATGGCAGCCTGGTCCGCCTGCAGTTGGACGTCAAAGCCACCCACGCCGACGGCTCGGTGCGTCACGCCATCGTCTCGGGTATCCTGCCGTCGCTGGCTGCAGGCGCCACCCAGAAGCTGGACCTGGCAAAATCGACCGTGTCCGATGCAGGCAGCGCAACCCCGCAAAGCCTGCTCAGTGCCGGCCTGAACAGCACGGTCACCCTGACCATCGACAATGTGAAGTACACCGCCTCGCTGGCCGATGCGTTGGCTTCGGGCACCCCGACCAAATGGCTGTCGGGCAATGTAGCCACCGAATGGTTCGCCAACGCGCCGCTCAAGACGGCTGCCGGCGCCGTGCACCCGATGCTCACCGCGCGTTTCGGCGTGCGCTGGTATTCGGGTCTGAACAAGCAGGCACGTGTCGAAGTCATCGTCGAAAACGACAAGACCTTTGCCGCATCGGCCCGCAGCTATACGTATGACGTCAACATCGACGTCGCCGGCAAGTCGGTGTTCAGCAAGAATGGCCTGACCCATTATCACCATGCCCGTTGGCACCAGTACGCATGGTGGGACGCCAGCGCACAGCCGGCCATCAATATCCAGCACAATACTGCCTACCTGATCGCAACCAAGGCAGTCTCGAACTACGATCAGAGCGTCGTGATTCCGGAAACCTCGCTGGCCTTCATGGCCCAATCCCTGACCCCGTCGAATACCGGTCCGATGTCGATCGGCACTACCACCGCCTACATGGGTATGACCGGTGGCCGCGGCGACATCGGCCCGCTGCCGGACTGGGCAGTAAATTACCTGCTGTCGATGGACAAACGCGCCAAGGACCTCATGCTGGCCAACGCCGACGGTTCCGGCTCGTGGTCGATTCACTACCGTGATGAAAACACCGATTATCCGGTCCGTACCGACAACGAGCGGAACGCACGCATTTCGACGCACCCGAACCTGGCCAGCACCGGTCCGCTGCCTGTACCGCGCTGCGTTTCCGACAGCGCCTGCGGCACCCCGTTCAACGCCGATATTGCGCATGAGCCTTCGCTCACCTATCTGCCTTACCTGGTCACCGGCGATTATTTCTACCTTGAAGAGATGCAGTTCTGGGCAGCCTCGAATCCACTGGGTACCGATCCCGGCTATAACGGCAACGGCCAGGGCCTGCTGCGCTGGCACCAGTTGCGCGGCCAGGCATGGGCCATGCGTACGCTCGGCGAAACCGCCTATATCACGCCGGATGCCAGCCCGATGAAGGCATATTTCACCAAGCAGCTCGACAATAACCTGAACTTCTATTCGCAGACTTATGTCACGGGTAACCCCAATAACCTGGGCATGTATGACGGTTCCGGCGACGGTTCCTTCGCGATGACTGGTGGCACGGCCCCGTGGCAGGATGACTTCTTTACGTGGTCGTTCGGTTACCTGACCGACCTTGGCTTCACCAAGGCGCAGCCGATTCTGCAATGGAAAGCGAAATTCCCGGTTGGCCGCATGACAGCGGATGGTTTCTGCAACATTCTGGCGGCACCGTACGCAATGCCGTTCATCCGCGATGCCAACGGCAAGATCTTCAACAACTTTGCTGATCTCTACAATGGCAACTTCGACCGCGACCGCGTCCCGAACGACAACTGGGAACTGGTGACCTTGACCACCGGCGTGATGTTCAACCAGCTTCCATGCGGCAGCCAGGCCCAAGCCAATTATTTCAGCGCCATCAATGGCTACGGCTGGCAAGTCGGACGCATGGTCGGTTACGCCGACTCGGTCCTGGGTTATGTGGCAAACATGCAACCCGCGCTGGCGGTGTCGGCCGATGCTGGCATCCCGAATGCGACCAAGGCCTGGACCCTGTTCCAGAACCGTACGGTCAAGCCGGACTACAGCAAGAACCCCCAGTGGAACATTATTCCGCGTTAAGCAGCATTGCTATATAGATAATTGTGTATAGTGATGGCCGGGCTTCCTTCAGGAAGCCCGGCTGTTTTTATTTCAGATCCAGGAATCATGCGTAACGACGTAGACAAACCAGGCGTGCTGTTCACCATGCGCTATCCCGACGATACCGGCTACGTGTGGAATTACATTGCCGGCGTACGCGACCGCGCCAGCGCCCACTTGCGTGCGCAGGCCAGGACATTCATGGCCTTCCCCAGGCTGACCGGCAACCCCAGCTACCACGCCAGTCACCTCGAACCGGTCGAGCTGGATTGCTACGATAATTCGCCGGCCGGACAGGCGGCGATCCTCGATTTCGTGCGCAAGCACGACATCAAGGTCGTAGTGTTCATGAGCGCACTGCCGCAGACGGTGTGCCTGCAGGCCCTGCACCGGCTCGGCGTCCACACCGTGAATACCGAAGACGACAGTTACGATCCGCTGCGCCGCGACCATCCCGTCAAGCGCGGCACGAAATTCCTGATCCGGCGCGTGCTGCGGCGCCAGCAGCACGACCTGCATCTGGCAAATTCCGCCGCCCAGCACCAGTTCCTGCTGAATTACCAGCTGTTGCCGCCGGACCGGGTGGCGCTGATGAAGAATTCGGTCGACTGCAGCCACTTCTGCCCCGGCGACCGGGCGGCGGCGCGTGCACAGACCGGTCTCGACCCGGATCGCTTCTGGATGCTCGCGGTAGCCCAGGCCCGTCCCGAAAAGCGTATTGGGCAATTGATCAAGGTGATCTCCGAGCTGCGCCAAGCCCGCCCCGATGCCCGTCTGGGCTTTGTTTACGTCGGTGACGGTCCGCCTGTGGCGGAATGGAAACAGTTGGCGGCGGATCTGGGTGTGGCCGACATCTGCGTGTTCGCCGGCCGCCATAACGAGGTGCTGCCTTATTACCGTGCCGCCAACCTGATGGTGCATGCCGCCGAGCGCGAAAGCTTCGGCCTGGCGATCGTCGAAGCGATGGCTTGCGGCATTCCCGTGGTGGCGAGCGCGGCAGCCGGTCCGCAGGAAACCATTGTCGACGGCGAGACCGGTGCCCTGGTCGGCCTGCACGATTTCGACGCCTTCACCCGCACGGTCCTGGCGTACGTCGATGACGTGCCGATGACCGAAATGCAAGGACGCAATGCGCGTGCGCATGTCGATACAGCATATAATGTTGTGCGTCATGGCAAGGAATTCGCAGAACACATCATGCGTTTCCTGTGACGAATGCATGTCAAGGATCAGGAACGAAAGGGAGTCGACAGGATGTCTTTGGTGAACAGGGTGGTTCAACGTCTCAAGCGAGATTATTTTCGTGCCCAGTACCAGAAGGCGGCCCGGGATATCCTCGCGACCCGGCCGCTCGAACGCGGCGACCTGCCCTTCACCCTGCTCTCGATGGTGCACCAGCGCGACGTCCATTCCTATCTGGTCGCAGTCAAGTCGTTTGCCCACTTCCTGAATCCGCGTGCCCTGGTGGTGGTATGCGACCCGTCGATCACCCAGGATGACCGCGCGTTGCTGCAGCGGCACCTGCCGCACGTCCAACTGCGCGGCGCGCACGAGTTCACCCATCCGGACATTCCCCGCGGCGGTACCTGGGAACGCCTGTATGCGATCTCGGAATATGCCCAAAACAGCTATGTGGTCCAGCTGGACGCCGATACGCTGACCGTGCAACCGATTCCCGAGGTGCGGGAGGCCATCCTGGCCGGCGCCGGCTTCGTGATCGGCGAAATGCCCGATACGCCGATACGCTCGCTGGCGGCAACACGCGAGAATGCGCTGCCCTGGATGCGTCCGGGCGCCCATATCCAGGGTATTGCGGAAACCGAAATGTTCAACGTCGGGCTGCCTGCCGATGCCCGCTATATCCGCGGCTGCTCGGGCTTCACGGGTTTCCCGCGTTCGGACACCATGCGCACCGCCATGACCGATTTTTCGCACCGCATGACCGACAAGCTTGGTGCGGACTGGACGCGCTGGGGCACCGAACAGGTGACGTCGAATTACCTGGTCTCGAATGCGCCGGGCACGCGGCCGCTGCCCTTCCCCAAGTACGGGACGCCCGATTGCGCCACCGCGGACACCGCATTTTTCCATTTCATCGGTTCGATGCGCTTCATTAACAGCAAGTACGAGGCAACGTCGCGTCAGGCCATCCGTCTGCTCGACGGCGTGCCTGCATAACGCTGCCGCTCTTTCTCATTCGTCAGTCACCCGTCATGGCAGATTTGCGTCGTTCGCTGGTCATCAATTTCCTGTCCTCATCCGGCGCGACTTTCCTGCAGTTCGTGGTCAGCATCCTGCTGGCGCGCATCCTGAGCCCGAGCGACATCGGCGTCTATTCGATGACGATCGTGTTCGTCAATCTGGCGCACGTGTTCCGGGACTTCGGCGTTACTTCTTATTTGCAGCGCGAGCCCGACCTCACGCCGGAGAAAATCCGTTCGGCGACCGGCGTCGTGTTCAGCACATCCTGGATCATTGCGATTGCGCTGTTTCTGGCCAGTGGCTGGCTCGGACGCTGGTTCAACGAGCCCGGTATCGTCCCGGTGATGCGGGTGCTGGCAGCCGGTTTCCTCTTTATTCCCTTCGGCACCATCACCAGCGCCTTGCTGGCACGTAATTTTGAGGCGGAAAAGCAGGCTTACGTGAATGCAGCCGGCACCATCAGCTATTGCGTCAGCTGTCTGGTGCTGGGCTACCTGGGCTTCGGCAGCATGTCCCTGGCTTATGCCAACCTGATCAACATCATCGCCTGCGCGCTGGCCTACATTCCGTTGCGCCCGAAAAACCTGCCCTGGCTTCCGGGCTTACATCACTGGCGCAGCGTGGCCCACTTCGGCATCGGTTCCCTGTTGTCGAGTTGTGTCGGCGCCCTCAACAATGCCTTGCCCGACATCCTCCTGGGCAAACTCGGAACGGCGCGCCACGTCGGCCTGTTCAGCCGCGCCAACTCGACCGTGACGATTTTCACCTACGTGGCCGGCTCGACCGTGAGCTATGGCGCGGTGTCTTACCTGGCCCAGGCCCATCACCGCGGCGAGTCGCTGGCACCGGTGCTGTCGCGCGCCACCGTCCTGCTGACCGGCGTCGGCTGGACCGCGCTGGCACTGACCGCCGTACTCGGACAGGATGTCGTGACCGCGCTGTACGGTCCCAAGTGGCTGGAAGGCGTGCCGGCGATCGTGCCGCTGTCGGTGGGCGCCGCAGTGGGCATGATGTTCCACTACATCCCGATGGCCGTCACGGCAATCGGCCGGCCCTACCTGAGCGCGGTACCGATTGTCGTCACCATGCTGGCGCGCATCGGTTTCGGTGTGCTGCTCTTCGACGGCAGCCTCAGTGGCTTTGCCTGGGCATTGTGCCTGGCGACCATCGTCACCGCCCCGGTCGTCGCACGCCAGCAGCAGCGTCACTTCGGCTTCGGGACCGCAGCCATGCTGCGTGCGCTGCTGCCCAGCGCCCTGGTCGCAGCCGGTACCGCAGCCGTGGCCGCAGTACTGACGCTGCTGCTGCCGTCGACACTGGCGCCGATGGCGCGCCTGCTGGTCATGGCGGCACCTTTGGCGCTGGTCTGGTACGCGATGTTGCGCATAACCCACCATGAACTGGTCGATGAAGTGCACCGGCTGGCCGCGCCCATCAAGGCACGTCTGGCACTGTTGCGCCCGAATGTATAATGGGACGCTGGCCGTTCCCGATTATGAAGTGAAAGATTATGTACCTCGACGAAGTCAAGACCATCCTGATCGACGTGCTGAGCCTGGGCCCCGCCGGCCAGCATCTCGATGCCGACTCGCCCCTGCTGGGCAGCCTGCCCGAGCTCGACTCGATGGCAGTGGTGAGCCTGATCGGCAGCCTGGAAGAACACTTCGGCATCGAAGTGGCGGATGACGACATCAGCGCCAGCACCTTCGAAACCCTGGGCAGCCTGGCTGCCTTCGTGGCCAGAAAACGCGGCGCATGAGCGCGCCACGGGCCGGAACCAGCGCCGAACCGTTCTTCCTGAAGAGCGGCACGGGCCAGCGTTTCTGCCTGTTTCACCGGCCCGCCGGCGAATGCCGCGGCGCCGTGCTGTACGTGCACCCGTTTGCCGAGGAAATGAACCGCTCGCGCCGGATGGCGGCGCTGCAGGCGCGCCGTCTGGCCGCACTGGGCTACGGCGTGCTGCAGCTCGACCTGCATGGTTGCGGCGACAGCAGCGGCGACTTCGGCGACGCCCGCTGGGACCTGTGGAAGCAGGACCTGGCCGCCGGCGCCGCCTGGCTGCGCCAGCAGCTCGGCCAGCCGGTCACGCTGTGGGGCCTGCGCCTGGGCGCCACCCTGGCGCTCGACTATGCGCGCACGGCGCCCCACCCGGTCGCCGCGATGATCCTGTGGCAGCCGGTCCTGAACGGCGCCACCTACCTGACCCAGTTCCTGCGCCTGCGCATGGCCAGCGCGCTGCTGGCCGACAGCGCATCCGCGCACAGCGGCACCGGCGCCCTGCGCGACGCCCTGCGCGCCGGCGAAACACTGGAAATCGGCGGCTACGACCTGGCGCCGGCGCTGGCGGCGGCGCTCGACGCCCTCGATCCGGCCGAAGCGCTGGCCCCGTCCTGTCCGGTGCACTGGCTGGAGGCACTGAGCGCGCCGGGCCAGGCCCTGCCGCCGGCGGCGGCCCGCGTCAGCGCCGAATGGCTGCGCCAGGGCGTCGACCTGGAGCTGCACCCGGTGCACTGCCCGCCGTTCTGGGCCACCCCCGAAATCACCGTGTGCGAAGGTTGGCTGGATGCCACCTCGTCCGCCCTGCAGGTGACCGCCCATGCACCTTGACGAGCGCGCGCTCACTTTCCGCTGCGGCGAAGAAGCGCTGTACGGCATCCTCAGCGCACCCGCCGAACCGTGCGCACGCGGCGTCCTGATCGTCGTCGGCGGCCCCCAATACCGGGTCGGCAGCCACCGCCAGTTCACCCTGCTGGCGCGCGCGCTGGCCGATAACGGCATCGCGGCCATGCGCTTCGATTACCGCGGCATGGGCGACAGCGGCGGCGACATGCGCCGCTTCGACACGGTCGACGACGACCTGCGCGCCGCCATCGACGCCTTCATGGCAGCCCGGCCCGACCTGCGCGAAGTGGTGCTGTGGGGTCTGTGCGACGCCGCCTCGGCGGTGACCATGTATGCCGCCCGCGACGCCCGCGTAAAGGGCCTGGTGCTGCTCAATCCCTGGGTGCGCACTGCCGACGGCCTGGCGCGTACCACGCTGCGCCATTACTACCGCGAGCGCCTGCGCGACCGCAGCTTCTGGCGCCAGGTCATCCGCGGCCAGCTCGACTACACCCGCTCGTTCAAATCGATGGTCAAGCTGGCCCGGGTCGCATTCGGACCGGGGGCCGCAGCGGCGCCGGCATCGGCAGCCGCCGCCGTGGCGGCGGAAGTCCCGCGGGGCAGCCTGCCGGACCGGATGCATGCCGGCATGCGCGACTTCGGCGGCCGCGTGATGGTCATCATCAGCGGCGGCGACCTGACCGGCCGCGAATTCTGCGACCTGGCCGGCGCCACCAGCAAGTGGAAACGCCTGCTCGACTCGCCGCGCGTCACCCGGCGCCAGATCGACAAGGCCGACCACACCTTCTCGCGCCGCGTCTGGCGCGACCAGGTGGCCGCGTGGACCTGCGAATGGGTGCGTTCCTGGTAATCCACACTCTCTATCCACCTGCCGATTGCCTGCCATGTCGCTCAAAGCGCTGCTGATCCCTGTCCTGAACCAGCCTCCCAAACGGACCCTGCTGGCCGACGTCGCTGCCGGCGCCGCGGTGCCGAAGATCATCCACCAGACCTTTTACGAGCGCACCCTGCCGCCGCAGCTGCAGGCCAACGTCGACCGCCTGCGTGCGTCGAATCCGGGCTGGGAATACCGTTTTTATGACGACGCCGACGTCGCGGCCTTCATCCAGGCGAATTACCCGCCGCTGGTCTGGCAGTATTTCCAGCGCATCGACGCGCGCTACGGTGCCGCGCGCGCCGACCTGTTCCGCTATCTGCTGCTGTATAAGGTCGGCGGCGTCTACCTGGACATCAAGAGCACTGCGACGCGGCCACTGGACAGCGTGATCCGCGCGGACGACCGCTTCCTGCTGTCGCAATGGCTGCACAGGAGCCAGGAGCAGCAGGCCTGGGGCGGCCACGACGAGATCCACGGCCTGGCCGGCGGCGAATACCAGCAGTGGCACATCGTGTGCGCACCCGGCCATCCCTTCCTGAAGGTGGTGATCGACACCGTGCTGTCGAACATGGACCTGTACGACCCGCACCTGCATGAAACCGGCAAGCGCGGCGTGCTGCGGGTGACCGGCCCGATCCCGTACACGCTGGCGATCCACCGCATCCAGGCGGCACATCCGCACCGCGTGGTCGACAGCCTGGACGACCTCGGCTTCGAGTACAACCTGTACCCGAACCAGTCGCACCAGACCGCATTCAAGTCGCACTACTCGCTGCAGACCGCGCCGATCGTCAGGATGGGTTTCCGCAAGCGCCAGCTGAGCCACTTGTACCGCCTGGCCCAGTACCTGCACGACCAGTTGCGCGGGCGCCGCGGTTCGGCCAACGCCACCTGACTATCTACATTCCGTAAAGCTGTCGAAGGCGCCGTATGCCGGCGCCGCCGTGCGTGCGCGGCCGCACAGGCCGATCCAGGGCGTCGCGCGCGCGGCCGCCTTGCCGCGCGTAGGCGGATCGTCACGCCAGGCGAAATCGCCGTCGGCCGGCGCCGCGAACAGCGTTCGCACCGGATGGTGGCCGGCGAACGATTGCCACAGCGGCGCGTCGAGGTTGTCGCCCAGGTGCAGCAGGCCGCCGTCGCGGCTGCGGATCGCGCCGTCGACCAGGTTGCCGTCCAGCGTCGCACTGCTACCGGCGAAGCGCACGTCGATGCCGGCGGTATCGACCACGGTGTTGTCCTCGATCCGGCTGGCGGCGGCGTTGTTCAGGTAGATGCCGACGTCCGAGCAGCCGGTGATGAGATTGGCGCGCAGGATGCCGCCATCCTGCTCGGTGATGCACTTGCCGTCGCGGCAGACTTCCTTGCCGGTACCGCCGCCGCCCAGCGACAGCCCGACGCGCTGGCCCGGCAGGCCGCGCAGGCGCCGCTCGCACCACACCAGGTTGCGCTCGAACAGGTTACCGCTGCCCGCCCCCTTGGCAAAGGCGCCGTAGCTGACGCCATCGCCGTCGAGCTTGATGAAATCGCTGATCAGGTTGGCGCGGATGGTCCAGCGGCTGGCCGTGACCAGGTCGATCGGCGTCACCGGCCGCCGGGTGGCGCGCGCATGGCTGTTGTCGAGGGTGTTCGATTCGATCAGGCCATCGTCCGGAAAGCGCCCGTCCTCGGCGTTGATTTTAAAGTGGGCGTTGAAGTCGCTGATGGTGTTGTTGACGGCCGCAAAATGGCTGGCCGCGCCGACCACGTGGAAAGCATGTTCGCAGCTGTCGTCGTCGCCGCAGGCACCGCGGATGGTGAGGTTTTCGAAGCGCCACCAGGGCGCACTGACCTTGAAACCCTCGACCATCGCGAACTCGAGACGCACGCTGCCCGGCTGGACGGCGCGCACCGTGATCGGCGCACCGGCGCGGCCCGGGCGGCTGGCGTCGAGTTTCGTGCCTTCGACGCGATACACACCGGGCAGCAGCGTGATCACGCTGCCCGCTTCGGCCGCCGCCAGCGCCGCGCGCAGCTGGTCGGCCGAGCCGACCACGGTGCCCGCCGGTGCCGCCGGATTGACCGGCTGCGCCTGGGCGCCCAGCACCAGCGCCGGCCCGGTGTCACGCAACTGCGCGGATGACTGCGCGGATACCTGCGCGGGTGCATCCGCCGCCGCGCCGCGGTCCAGTTCGAGCAGGGTGCGTCCGACGAAACGGCCGGCGGCGACGATGGCCGGATTATGGCCGCTGGTACGGTGTTCGATGTAGGGTCCGAGTGCGCGCGGGGTCACGCCCACCCGCTCCACCGCGACCGCCGCAAGCACGCCGCCGAGTACCAGCATTGCGGCGGCGCCGAGAAGCAGGCGGCGGCCAGCCCGGCGCGGGCGTGACCGGGCGCGCTTCACGCGTTGACCTTGATGCCGTGCCGTCCCATCAGGTCATACATGGTCGGACGGCTGATGCCCAGCATCTCGGAGGCCTTGACGATGTTGCCGTCGGTGCGCGCCAGCGCCTTGACGATGGCTTTGTATTCGGCCTCGTCGCGGACCTGGCGCAAATTCAGCGGTTCTTCCTCGGCACCGCCCTCGGGCAGGCCGAGGTCGTCGGCGACGATGGTATTCCCGTCGGCCATGATGACCGCGCGCTTGATGCAGTTTTCCATCTCGCGCACGTTGCCGGGCCAGGCGTAACCCTCGATCGCCGCCAGCGCATCCGGTGCGAAGTGCAGCGACGCGCGCGATTCCTGGGCGCAGAATTTATTTTTGAAGTGATGGGCCAGCAGCGCGGCGTCGCCTTCGCGCTGGCGCATCGGCGGGATGTTGACCACGATTTCCGACAGGCGGTAATACAGGTCTTCGCGGAAGCGGCCCTGGGCGCACAGGTCTTTCAGCTTCTGGTGGGTCGCGCAGACGATGCGCACGTCGACCGGAATTTCCTCATGCCCGCCGACGCGCTCGATCACGCGCTCCTGCAGGAAGCGCAGCAGTTTGGCCTGCAGCGCCATCGGCAGATCGCCGACTTCGTCGAGGAAGAAGGTGCCGCCGTGGGCCAGTTCCACTTTACCCTTGGTCTGCTTGGCGGCGCCGGTAAACGCGCCCTTTTCGTAGCCGAACAGTTCGCTCTCGAGCAGGTTTTCCGGAATCGCCGCGCAGTTGATCGCCATGAAGCGGCCCTTGGCGCGCGGCGACAGCGCGTGCACGGCGCGCGCCAGCACCTCTTTGCCGGTGCCGGATTCGCCCAGC
>Ga0265780_10002030_pt1 | contig 28034 bp, 16 predicted proteins | sample P1T30metagenome_FD_192432 | JGI IMG/M metagenome (GOLD analysis project Ga0265780, IMG submission 192432) | Plant litter microbial communities from East Loma Ridge, Irvine, California - P1 T30 | ecosystem: Environmental > Terrestrial > Plant litter > Unclassified | place: USA: California...
GGGTTGCCCGAGTTGATCGACAGGTTGCCGGTGGTGGCGATGCTGCCGCCCGGCGACAGGAAGCCCAATTGCGGACGGGTCATGACCTTGGCCGCGCCGAAGCGCACGATGAACTCGTCGGTCACGTTGGCGGTCAGGTTGAACGAGGGCAGGGTGTCGGTGTAGTCGTGCTCCACTTTCACCGCGGTGCCGCCGCCGGCCGCCTGGTAGCCGATGGTCTCGAGGTCGGTCTTCACGTAGCGCACGCCGATGTTGCCGCGGACCGGAATATTCCACAGGTCGTGGCGGAACTCGCCCATCAGGTAGACGCCGTCGCTCTTCTCGGTGACCGAGCGGTTGTTGCCGCGCGCATTGCCGTTCTCGATCGACGACAGGGTGAAGTCGCCCGGGCCACCGGCAGGACCGCTCTTGATGCAGTTGCAGTAGATGTCGTAGGCGGCGGCGATGGCCTGCAGGTTCGGCATCACCCAACCGGTGGCGTTCCCGGCCGGCATGCCGAGCTGGCTGCCGAAGCCGGTCATGTTCGAGGTCAGGCCGGTGGCGCCGGCCGGTGGCGCGAAGATCGTGTCGTTCTGGTTGACGCGGCGGAACTCGTAGGTCTCCGACGTGTACTTCTTGCTGTTGACGCCGCCCTTGAAGGTCAGGCTGTCGTTCGCTTCCCAAGCCAGGTCGAACTGGGCGACGTTGTTGACGTTGTCGGTGCCCTGCGGACGGATACGGATTTCGCTGGTGGTGGTGTTCGGCACTGTGTTCGGCTGGGTGCCGCTGGCAACCTGCGGCACGCCGATCAGGCCAAGCTGGCTGCCATTGACGTCGAACGGATACGAGATCACAGGACGGCGGCTGTCGCCACGGAAGTCGATGCTGTAGCCGTCGACGTTCAGTGCGTCCAGGGTCACCGTGGTCTGGACCGGATTGCGGAACTTCGACTCGGCGCGGCCATACTTGGCGCTCATGCTCCAGGTGTCGGAGAGCTTGTGTTCCAGGGTCAGCGTCGGCTGGGTGAAGGTGGTCTTGAGTTCGTCGAAGCGCTGCTCGGAGCGGATGTCGACGTTGTTATAGCGGCCGTACAGCAGCGAGCCGTTCGGCGCGTACTGCGCTTCGAGCACGCCCACTTGCGGCTTGCCGCCCTGGCTGGCGCTGCGGCTGAACGAGGTCGCCTGCAGGAAGTCTTCCTGGCGGGTCGCATCGAGCTTCGAGTACAGCATGTCGAAGGTCAAGAGGGTGCCGCGTTGCGGACGCCATTGCACCGAGCCGGTCAGGCCCAGGCGGTCCTGGTCGTGGGTCAGGCGGCCGTAGCGTGGCAGGCGCGGGTGGAAGTTGTTCGGGTCGCTGGCGTTATTATAGGCCGCGATATTCTCCGGCGTGCCAGGCAGGCGCTCGGCGCCCTGGGCGGCCGGGCCGCAGGTGGTCGCGGTCGAGTTGCTTGGATTGGCGACCATGCCTTGCGGCGCGCACCAGCCGCCCGACGATGGGCCATTATCCCAGCGCACGGTGCTGAAACCGTCTTCCAGCACGCGGCGCTTGGAGTAGGCGCCCGAGAACAGCACGCCGACCTTGCGGTCGAAGAAGGTGTTCGACACCATGAAGGCCGCGCGCGGATCGGTTTTCTCCGAGCCGTCGTTGTACTTGCCCTTCAGGGCGACAGTGGCGTTGAAGCCGCGCAGGTCGAATGGACGCAGGGTCTGCAGATCGACGGTGGCGCCGAGCGAGCCTTCGTCGACGTCGGCCGAGGAGCTCTTGCGCACCGTCAGGGCGCTGAACAACTCGGACGCGAACACATTGAAGTCGAAGCCGCGGCCGCGGTTGGTGCCGCCCGAGCTGTCGGTGCCGCCGGTGGTGGCCAGGCCCTCGATGCCGTTGATCCGCACGCGGGTAAAGTCCTGGCCCAGGCCGCGCACCGTGATGCTGCGGCCTTCGCCGGCGTCACGGTCGATCACCACGCCCGGCACGCGCTGCAGCGACTCGGCCAGGTTCGTATCCGGGAACTTGCCCATGTCTTCCGACTTGATGACGTCGACGATGCCGTTGTCCTGGCGCTTGGCGTTCAGCGCGCTCTCCAGCGAGGCGCGCAGGCCGGTCACGACCACGGTTTGCGCATTGGCCGTTTCGGCGCCGGCCGAGGCCGTGGTCGATGCGGCCGCCACTTCCTGGGCAAAAGCCGGGCCAAGCGAGAGGGCCGATACCGAGGCGGTGCCGAGCAGGCACAGGGTGAGTTTGCGCAGGACTGCGCGGTGCGGGTTGTGATTCATCTTGTCTCCGTGCGTTTTTATAGCGGCGCGATCAAGAGATCGGCCGGTGTTGCATCTGGGATCTGGTCAGGCCAGTTTTGTAATTCTATGGCAACTCAACGACTTTTGGTCAGGCCAAAGTAAAAATATTTACGAATTGGCCTGACCTGATGGCACTTAACCCTTGGTGGATAGGGTTTGCTTGTAGCGTTTGCCTGCGATGGTGACGTTATCGAGCGTGATGTCGACAGCGTTGTGCAGGAACCACGGTTTGGCCGTGTTGCGCGGCGTGCCGAAGTCCGAATCGCTGATGCGCACGCGAGCGATGGGCGGGATAGCGGTACCAGGCTTGCCGTTGAAGCTCGATGCGACCGGCCCCAGCAGCACGAAGGCCTGGTAGCACGAGAAGCTGCCGTTGCCGGTATCGACATTCGACGTGCGCACATTGCTGATCTCGATGTCCGACACCTGCGGCGGCCGGATGCGCATGGTGTCGTCGCCCGGCACGTAGTCGCAGTCGATCGTGATGATCGCGCCGGCGGTCGAGGCCACCGGCTCCTTGATCTCGTGCGCGCCAGCCAGCGGCTTGTACAGCATCGGCTCGGTCGCCACGCCATGCGGCAGCGTGACGTCGCGCACGTACAGGTGGCGCAGGAAGCCGCCGCGGTTCATATTGGTCTTGAGCCGGATCGCGGTGTTGAGCGGGTCGCCCTTCCAGTGGATGTTGCGGAACTCCAGCTTCTCGGCATAGACGTGCTCGATGCCGCCGGCCATCTCGCTGCCCAGGGTCACGCCGCCGTGGCCGCTGTTCATCACGCAGTTGCGGATCACCACATTGCGCGTCGGGCCGTGGCCGGTGTCGAGGTTCTTGCCCGACTTGATCGCGATGCAGTCGTCGCCGTTGTTGAACAGGCAGTCGTCGACCAGCACGCCGTCGCAGGCTTCCGGGTCGAAGCCGTCGCTGTTCGGTCCCAGGCTTTCCATGTTCACGCGGCGGATCAGGAGGTCGCGGCAAGCGACCGGATGGTGCAGCCAGAACGGCGCCGCATTCACCTGGTAGCCCTGCAGCAGCACCTTGTTGCACCCAATCAGTTCGATCATGCATGGACGCAAGAAGTGGCCGTGGCCGAACACGCGCTTTTCAACTGGCACGCCAGCTTCGGACAGCGCCGGCAGGTAGCGCGAATCGGTCTGCCAGCGGTCGCCTTCGCCCTGGATAGAGGCCTGGCGCCGCGCATCGATGCCGGGGACGACCTTGTCGAGCGACGGATTGTTCGGGTTGGCGTAGACCTCGGTGCGCTTGCGTACCGGCTTGCCGCGTCCCTTCCAGTCCCACCAGCATTCCGGCCCGTCGGCGAAGCCCGGCTCGAACGGCACGCCGCCCTGGCCATTGAGGATGCTGGTCCAGTCCTCGCCGGTGAGGGCGATATTGGTTTCATTGATGGCGTACACCATCGGCGAGTAGTTCAGGCAGTCGTTGCCCTGCCAGCGCGACAGCACCAGCTTGCCGTTCTTGCCGCAATCGTGTTCGCCATGCTGGGCATAGTGGGTCGGATTGGCCGAGAAGTGGACCCGCGCGCCGGCGGCCAGGTGCACGTGCACGTTCGAGCGCAGCACGATCGGGCCGGCGCAATACCATTCTCCCTTGGGGATCACGACCCGGCCGCCGCCCTTGGCGTGGCAGGCCGCGATGGCCGCCGCGATCGCGGGATAGCAGTCCGGCGAGCCGGGCGCCGGCGTGTCGAGGGTGCCTTCGACCAGCGATTCGGTCTGGCCCTTCACCTTCACCAGCGTGCAGGGCTTGGCGCCGTGCGCGGTGATGACGAAGTCCTCGTCGCGAAACGCCAGCGGCGTGGCGAAGCGGGCCACGATGTCGGCCGCGCGTTTCCATGGGTCGGGGCGGGCGGCGTTGGCCAGTGCGGCGGCGGCAGCCGCGGCAGCGCCATCCTGGTGGGCACGGGCGATGCTGGCGGCGCCGAGGCCGGTCATCATCAGCGAGGCGGCGGGGACGGTGCGCAGCAGCGCGCGTCGTTTGGCTTGGAATGGCATGTCGCTCCTTATCGTTGTTTCGCCAGGTTCACGCGCACCGGGCTGGCGTCACGCGCGGCCTGGTCTTCTGTCACCTGCTGCCACTTGGCGCGGCTAGTGATCTCGCCGGCGCGGCTCCATGCGCCGCCGGCGTAGTAGCGCAGCGGCTGGTCGGGTGTGGCCTTGGCGAAGATCAGCTCATTGAGCCGGTCCTGGGCAAAGCCTTCGGCCGACGGCAGCACGACGGCGGTGCCGAAGGCGTCGTTGCTCTTTTGCTCGACCCACTGCAGCAAGACCTTGCCGTCGCGGCCGACCTGGATCTTCGGATCCTGGCCCTTGTCGCCCGGCGTCTTGTTCAGGCCAATGGCGACCGTGAGCGGGGCGGTGTCGCCGGCAGTGGTGGTAAACGTGCTGTCGATCCGGTCCAGCCAGTGGCCGGCGTCGACCGTGAAGCGCTTGATCTCGCTGACCTGGCGGCCGCCCGCATCCCATGGCGCGTAGTGGAGTTCGAACACGGCGCGGATCGGACCATTGGCAAGGATCTTGTAGCTGGCCCAGTTCACGCCCGTGTGCAGCGTCTCACCAATCCAGATGCCGGCGCCGCCGGCGCCGCGGGACTTGCCGACGTTGTACATGTCCATGCCTTCGCCCTGGTCCTTGTGGTAGTGATCATGGCCCTTGTTGTACCAGCGGTCGACGATCGGGTAGTCGACCCGCTTGAACCACAAGTCGAGGCCACTGGTCACCAGCACTTCCTTGACCACGCCCGCGGGCGCCGGCGCGGCCAGCGCCGGGCCATAGGTGCGGTGCGCCACCTTGTCGTTTTCCCAGGCGAAGTCGTCGAGGCGCTCGGGGATGTGGCGCGCGAAAGCCTTGACCGGGAAGGGCGGCGCCACGCCGTCGATGCGCTCGATGGTGAAGCTGGCGCTCTTCTCGCCGGCGGCGAAGCTGTGCTGGAACAGCAGTTCGCCGTAGGCGATGCCTTCGTTGTTCGGGTCTTTCGCCTGCGGCGCGATATTCGTCACCTGGTGCGGCAGCACCCGGCCGCTCGCGTCCTTGACCGCGATCTTCTGGATCATGGCGCCGGGCAGGGCGGCGTTGACGTCCTTCCAGGCGATGGCGATGGTTTCGGATGGGCGCGCGATCGCCAGGTCGTGCTGCACGCTGACGTTGACCTTGTCGGCCGCCGCCGCGGCATGGGCGGTGTAGGTGGACAGGGCGAGCGGCGCCCCCAGCAAGCTTGCCAGTACGAGTCGTTTCATGGTGTCCCCCGGATCAGTGGTGTTCGCGGTAATCGGTCTGCCCGCCCTTGGGCAGGTAGTGGTAGGTGCGGACCTTGTGCTGGATCTCGAATGCCGGGTTGTTCACCAGGCGGATGATCTCGGCGCCGGCCAGCAGCATCGGGCCGTAGCCGTGCAGGGCGTCGACGCTGGTCGGGCGATTGTAGTAATAGACCATATCGCTGGCCAGGGTCGTGCCGACGCAGGTGCCCTCCACTTGACCCAGCGAATTGATGCGGGTCGAGATCGCGTTCCAGCCGGTCTGGGCGATCGATCCATAGGTGGTGGCGCTGATCCAGCCTTCGTTGACGGCGTGCGCGATCACGTAGGTGAAGATGGCGCTGGCCGAGGTCTCGAGGTAGGAGTCGTTACGGTCCAGCATCTGGTGCCACAGGCCGCTGCCGCTTTGCAGCTCGGCGATGCCTTTGAGCGAGGCGCGCAGCTGGGCCAGCACCTTCGGATAGCCGGGGTGGTCCTTCGGCAGCACGTCGAGCAGGTCGGACATCGCCAGCACCGCCCAGCCGTTGGCGCGCGCCCAGTAGAAGCGCGGCGCATCCTGGTGGTTGGCGTGCCAGCCGTGGGTGTACAGGCCCAGCTGCGGGTTGAACATGCGGCTCGACATGCCCATTACATTGTTGACTGCGTCGTCGAAGTAGGCCTGCTGCCCGGTCAGGCGACCCATCTCGGCCAGCGCCGGGATGCTCATGTACATATCGTCGGCCCACAGCGAGACTTCCTGGGGACGCTTGCGCGCCATGGTGCCGTCTTCCAGGCGGAACTGGCGTTTATAGACCCAGTCGCTGCAGGTGTCGATCATGTTCTTCAGGTCGGGGCCGACCTTGGCGAAGCGGGCGCGGATCAGGGCGGCGCACATCGAGCCGCTGTCGTCGAGCGAACGCGGATCGAGGAAGCGCGAGAAGCTGTTGGCCCGTTCGAGCTTGAACTTCTGTTCCTGGGCGCGAAAATAGGGAAGGGTGTCGTTGAAGAACTGGAAGTGACGGCGGGTCATGCTGGTGAAGCTGGCGTCGCCGGTAACCTGCGCCGCCTTGATCAGGCCCGAATGCACCACGCCCATCTCGTACACCTGGATGCCGTAGTCGCCGGCGCTGCGCTCGAAGATCGCATCGGCGTTTGGCGTCTTGAGGTCGGTGATCGGCTGGCCGCTGCGCTTGCTGACGATGCGGGTCGGCGTCGCGCGGTCCATGAAGGCCCGGATCGATTGCAGCTGGGCGGTGACTTCGGCCACCACCGGCTTTTTATAGGGAATCGGGTAGGTGCCTTCGCTCGCGTCGCCAAGGTTGGTGTTGTCGGTGTTGCGGTAGACGCCCTGTGCATGGGCGGGTCCGCAGGCGAGCGCGCAGCCCAAGAGAGCTGCAACGAGGTGCAGGGTGTGGCCTTTCATGTGTCTCCAATCGCTTTGTTGTATTACCGGATATCGGTATGTGCTTCAGCTACCGTGCTTCTAGTATTGCTGGCTTGTATGGTGCAGGTCCAGGACTTCGTTACTGTCTTGACACTGCTTATCTTGCGTTTTGGTCAGGCCATTCTAATTTGGTCCGGCCAAAATCGCAAGGTGGACTAGCCACATTTGATTTATTTATGGCATACTAAAAATGACCCTCCCCAATCAGCCAAGAGACAGGCAAAGAGACATGAATCACCAAGTTCCGCGCACCATCCGCATGCAGGCCAGCGACAACGTCGCGATCGTCGTCAACGACGGCGGCCTGCCCGCCGGCACCGCATTCCCGGACGGCCTGGTGCTGCTCGAAGGCGTCCCGCAAGGCCACAAGGTGGCGTTGACGGACCTGCAGGATGGCGAGGCGGTGATCCGCTATGGCGTCACCATCGGCTACGCCGACGGCGCGATCCCGCGCGGCAGCTGGGTCTCGGAGCGCGTGCTGCGCATGCCGGCCGCGCGTTCGCTCGACGACCTGCCGATCGGCACCCACGCCGTGGATGCCGGGCCGCGCCTGGACGGCTATACCTTCGAGGGCTACCGCAACAAGGATGGATCGGTCGGCACCCGCAATATGATGGCGATCACCAGCACCGTGCAGTGCGTGTCGGGCGTGATCGACTACGCCGTCAAGCGCATCCGCGAAGAGTTGCTGCCGCGCTACCCGAACGTCGAGGACGTGGTGGCGCTCGAACACGTGTACGGCTGCGGCGTGGCGATCGACGCTCCCGGCGCCGACATCCCGATCCGCACCATCCGCAACCTCTCCAGGAACCCGAATTTCGGCGACAGCGTGATGGTCGTGAGCCTGGGCTGCGAGAAGCTGCCGCCGGCGCGCCTGTTCCCGGCCGGCGCCATCCCGATCGGCAATGCCGCGCCGTCGGTGGTGACCCTGCAAGACCAGCAGCACGTCGGCTTCATGTCGATGATCGATGCGCTCATGAGCACCGCCGAGCAGCACCTGCAAGAACTCAACGCGCGCCGCCGCGAGACCTGCCCGGCATCCGACCTGGTGGTCGGCATGCAGTGCGGCGGCAGCGACGCCTTCTCGGGCGTGACCGCCAATCCGGCGCTGGGCTTCGCCACCGACCTGATCGTGCGTGCCGGCGGCACCGTGATGTTTTCCGAGGTCACCGAGGTGCGCGACGGTATCGACCAGCTGACCGCACGCGCATCGAGCCCCGAGGTGGCGCAGGCCATGGTGCGCGAGATGCAGTGGTATGACGATTACCTGGTGCGCGGCGGCGTCGACCGCAGCGCCAACACCACGCCCGGCAACAAGAAGGGCGGCCTGTCGAATATCGTGGAAAAAGCCATGGGCTCGATCGTCAAGTCGGGCAGCACCGCCATCACCGGCGTGCTGTCGCCAGGCGACCGGCTGCAGCAGAAAGGCCTGATCTACGCCGCGACGCCCGCCAGCGATTTCATTTGCGGTACGCTGCAGATGGCGGCCGGGATGAACGTGCACATCTTTACCACCGGCCGCGGCACGCCCTACGGCCTGGCCGCGGTCCCGGTCATCAAGGTTGCCACCCGCACCGAACTGGCGCGCCGCTGGCACGACCTGATGGACCTCGACGCCGGCAGCATCGCCAGCGGCGACGCCACCATCGAGGACGTCGGCTGGGAGCTGTTCCGCATGATCCTGGACGTGGCCAGCGGCCGCAAGACATGGGCCGAGCGCTGGAAGCTGCATAATGCGCTTGCGCTGTTCAATCCGGCGCCCGTGACCTGAACGTATATTATTGGAGACCTGAATGACCGCTGCAGTACAAAACAAGACCGGCAAGCCTTTCAAACGCATCCTGCTGACCGGCGCCGCCGGCGGCCTGGGCAAGGTGCTGCGCGAGCGCATCAAGCCCTGGGCCGACGTGGTGCGCCTGTCCGACGTCGTCGACATGGGGCCGGCCGGCCCGGGCGAAGAAATCGTCCAGTGCGACCTGGCGGACAAACAGGCCGTGCTGGCCCTGCTCGAGGGCGTGGATGCGGTGCTGCACTTCGGCGGCATCTCGACCGAGAAGCCGTTCGAACCCATCATGCAGGCCAATATCCTCGGCGTGGCCAACCTGTACGAAGCGCTGCACAAGGCCGGCACCCGGCGCGTGATCTTCGCCAGCTCGAACCACGCGATCGGCTACCACCCGGTGACCACGGTGCTCGACGCCGATTCGCCGACCCGTCCCGACAGCTACTACGGCCTGTCGAAGGTCTTCGGCGAGCAGATCGCACGCTACTACTACGACCGCTTCGGCATCGAGACCGTGTGCGTGCGCATCGGCTCGAGCTTCCCGGAGCCGGCCAACAAGCGCATGATGAGCACCTATCTGTCCTATGACGACCTGACCGAACTGCTGCGCTGCTCGCTGTTCGCCCCGCGCGTCGGCCACACCATCGTGTACGGCATGTCGGACAACGACAGCACCTGGTGGGACAACCGCCTGGCCTCGCACCTGGGCTACAAGCCGAAGGACAGCTCGGCGAAGTTCGCCCACCTGTTCCCGGATTCGTCCGAGTTTCCGGCCAAGGATGATGTGACCACGATGTACCAGGGTGGCAAGTTCCTGCTCGACGGCCCGCAGTATTGAGCCGATGATCGAGCGCCTCGTCTTGCGTAACGCCAGCCTGGTGGCAGAAGTCGTGCCCCAGGTGGGCGGCGGACTGGCGCGGCTGGACTGGATTGCCGGTGGCCAGGCGAGCGCGCTGTTGCGCGCCTTGCCGTCCGATGCAAGCGGCGTACCGACGCCTTCTCAGCTGGCCTGCTTCCCGCTGCTGCCATGGTCCAACCGCATGGCGCCGTCGGGGTTTGCGTTCGAAGGCCGACAATACGTGCCGGCGCCGAACCGGGCCGGCGAGCCGTGTCCGATCCACGGCGACGGCTGGCAGCAGGCCTGGCAGGTGGCGCATCACACCGCGTCGGACTTGACGCTGACCCTTGCGCGTCCCGACGCGGCCCCATTTTCCTATGAGGCCGAGTTGCGCTACACGCTCGACGGCGCAGCGCTGGTGGTCGATCTCGCGCTGCGCAATACCGGTGCGGCGGCGCTGCCGTTCGGGATCGGCCTGCATCCCTGGATGCCAGACCCGCAAGGCGCGCTGCTCGAAGCGGGCGCTGGCGGGGTATGGTCGAGCGGTCCGGACAAACTGCCGCTGACCCGCGGCGACATACCTGATCACTGGCGTTTCGACACGCCTGCCGCGCTGCCGCAAGACGGTGTCGATCACGTGTTCGACGACTGGCCGGGACGGGCGCGCATCGCCTGGCCGGCGCGCGGCGTGGCGCTCGAGATCGAGGCCGACATGGCGTACTTCATCCTCTATATTCCGCGGGGACGCGATTTCTTCTGCTTCGAGCCGGTGGATCACCCGATCAATGCGCACAACCTGCCGGGCCAGCCTGGCCTGACCGTGCTCGCGCCTGGTGCGACGCTGCGCCGGCGCTGCACCTTCCGCGGCGCGTCCCTATGAACCTCACTCCTCTTGCCGCCGCACTGGTGCTGGCCGCGGTGCTGACGCCGGCCGCCGCCCAGTCTCCCTACAACGCCGGAACCACCTACCGCAAGCTGGTGGGTGACTATCCCCAGATCCGCATCGCCAGCGCCGAGACGCCGGCGCCGGTCCGGGTCCGCAAGGACCTGGTGTATGCGCGGCGCGGCGAGCTGGCGCTGGGGCTCGACCTCTACCTGCCGGCGCCCGATGCAAAGCCCGCGCCGCTGGTGCTGCTGGTGCACGGCGGCGGCTGGGGCAGCGGCGAGCGCACGAATATGGCGCCGCTCGCGGCGCGCCTGGCGGCGCGCGGCTATGCCGCCGCCACCGTCAGCTACCGCCTGTCCGGCCAGGCCCGCTATCCGGCCGCGATCGACGACGTCAAGGCGGCGCTGGACTGGCTGCGCACGCACGCGGGCGAGTTCGGATTCGACGCGAGCCGGATCGCGCTCGCGGGCGGTTCGGCCGGCGGCCAGATCGCCGCCCTGGTCGGCATGACGCGTCCGCGCGAGGTGCGCGCCATCGTCAATATCGACGGTCTGTCCGATTTCACCTCGCTCGAGGCGCTCCGGCATGAAGACGATCCGGCCAAGAAGCCGTCGGCGGCGGGAGCCTGGTTCGGCGGCCGTCATGCCGAAAAGGCGGCGCTGTGGCGCGAGGCGTCGCCCCTGACGCACGCCGGAAAGGACAGCCCGCCGGTGCAGTTCATCGTCAGTAGCGTGCCGCGCTTTTCCAGCGGGCGCGAAGCGCTGGCGGCCAGGCTGGCCGCGCATGGCATCGCGACCGATACCGTGGCGCTGGCGGGCGCGCCGCATTCGTTCTGGCTATTCGATCCGTGGCTGGCGCCGACGGTCGACGCCATGGACCGTTTCCTGACTCAACAGCTGGGCGCCATGCCGGCGCGTGCGCCGTGGTCGGCCGACCTGGGCGACGGTCGCTACCGCAACCCGATCCTGCATGCCGATTATTCCGATCCGGACGCGATCCGGGTCGGCGAACGCTATTACATGGTCTCGTCCAGCTTCGCCAACGCGCCCGGTCTGCCGCTGCTGACCTCGAGCGATATGGTCAACTGGGAGCTGGTCGGCCACGCGCTGCCGCAATTGACGCCGCAGGCGACCTTCGCGACGCCGCAGCATGGCAAGGGGGTATGGGCGCCGAGCTTGCGCCACCATGACGGGCGCTTCTGGATCTTCCATCCCGATCCGGACCACGGCGTGTACGTCAGCACCGCGACCCACTTCGCCGGCCCCTGGAGCACGCCGCACCTGCTATTGCCCGGCAAGGGCATCATCGACCCGGCGCCGCTGTGGGACGACGATGGCCGCGCATGGCTGATCCACGCCTGGGCCAAGAGCCGGGCCGGCGTCAATAATGTGCTGACCCTGCGCCGCATGGCGCCGGACGGGCGCAGCCTGCTCGACGGCGAGGGCCAGGTGGTCATCGACGGCAATCGCCTGCCGGGCTACCGCACCCTCGAGGGCCCCAAGCTGTACAAGCGCAATGGCTGGTACTACGTGTTTGCGCCGGCGGGCGGCGTCGAGCATGGCTGGCAGTCGGTGTTTCGTTCGCGCCGCATCGACGGCCCGTACGAAGACCGGATCGTGATGGAGCAGGGCGCCACCGATATCAACGGCCCACACCAGGGCGCCTGGGTGACGACGCCGCAGGGAAGCGACTGGTTCTTCCACTTCCAGGACCGGCGCGCCTATGGCCGCGTGGTGCACCTGCAGCCGCTGCGCTGGATCGACGACTGGCCGTTGATCGGCGAGCCATCCGCCAAGGCGGGCGTGGGCCAGCCGCTCATCGAGCATGCCAAGCCGGTGCCGGGAGTCTTCGCGCGGCGCGAGCCGGCAGTGGGCGCTGAATTCGACGGCCCGGCGCTGGGCCCGCAATGGCAGTGGGCGGCCAATCCGCAGCCCGGCTGGCATGCGCTGGACGCCCGTCCTGGCTTCCTGCGCCTGTTCGCGCAAGCGGCGGCGCCAATACGCCAGCTGCCATCGGTGCTGACCCAGAAATTCCCGGGTCCGGCGTTCGGCGTGACGGCGAAGGTGGACCTGCGCGCCCAGAAGGATGGCGACCAGGTGGGGCTCGGCGTGATGGGCCTGGCCAGCGACTGGTTCGGTGTGCGCCGGGTCGAGGGCCAGCCGCGCATGGTCGGCGTGCGCTGCGGCCAGGACGGCGCCTGCGCCGAGACGGTGGGACCGGCATTGCCTGGATACGCGGTCACGCTGCGCATGCACGTGACGCATGGCGCGCGGGTGTCGTTCTCGTACAGCGCCGACGGCCTTCGGTACACGTCGCTGGGCGAGCCCTTCGACGCCACCATGGGCCGCTGGGTCGGCGCCCAGGTCGGCGTGTTCGCGACCGGAACGCCGGGCGCCTACGCCGACCTGGAATATGTCCGCATCACTCCCTGATCAGGCGCGGTGCGACAGCACCGTGTCGATCACCTTGCCGCCGATGCGGACATTCCTGAGCCTGACGTCACGCACATTGTAGAGATACCAGGGCTGCCCGGCGTTCACTGGCGTGCCGAAATCGCAGTCGGTGATGGTCACGTCGCGGATCGGCAGGATCTCGGCTGCCTCGCTGCCGTTGTAGTCGAAGCCGACCGGCCCCAGGAACAGCATCGCCTGGTAGCACGAGCGCGGCCCGGCCGCAGTCGGGACATTCCCCACCTTGACGCCCGAGATGTGGATGTGCTCCACCACCGGCGGCCGGGTGCGCAGCTTGTCGGCATTCGGCGCGTAGTCGCAGTCGAAGGTGATCACGGCGCCGGCACCGGGCGCTACCGACTTCGGCGCGATCGGCGAGCCTGGCAGCGGCTTGTAGAACTGGGGCTTGAGGTTCACGCCGTTCGGCATGGTGACGTTGCGTACGTAGAAGTGGCGCAGGAAGCCGCCGCGGTTCATATTGGTCTTGAGCCGGATCGCGGTATTGAGCGGGTCGGTGGCCCAATGCGTGTTGCGGAACTCGATCTCTTGCGCATACACGTGCTCGATCCCGCCGGCCATCTCGCTGCCCAGGGTCACGCCGCCATGGCCGCTATTCATGACGCAGCGCTGGATCACGACGTTGCGGGTCGGCCCGAAGCGGGTGTCGCGGTTCTTGCCGGCCTTGATCGCGATGCAGTCGTCGCCGCTGTTGAACGTGCAGCCGTCCACCAGCACGGTGTCGCAGGCTTCCGGGTCGAAGCCGTCGCTGTTCGGTCCCAGGCTGTCCATGTGCACGCCGCGAATCTCCACCTTGCTGCAATTGACCGGGTGATGCTGCCAGAATGGCGCACCGTTGAGCTGATAACCCTGCAGCAGCACATTGCTGCAGCCGATGAATTCGACCATGCAGGGACGCAGGTAGTGGCCGCGGCCGAACACGCGCCGGGCCACCGGCACGCCGGCTTCGGACAGGGTCGGCAGCCAGGCCTCGTCGGTGCGCCATTTGTCGTTGCCGCCTTCCAGCAGCGCGGCCCGGGCTGCGTCGAGGCCGGGCGCCACCTCGCGGACCGACGCCGGCGTGCGCGGATTGACGGCGGTCTGCGCTTCGTGCTGGCGCGGGCCCGGCTTGCGCTTGCCCTTCCAGTCCCACCAGGTGTCGCCGTTGGTGCGCGGCACGCCGCCCTGGCCGTCGAGGATGCTGGTCCAGTCCTCGCCGGTCAGCGCGATATTGTCCTGGCCATAGGCATAGACCAGCGGCGAGTGGTTCAGGCAGTCGTTGCCCTGCCAGCGCGACAGGGTCAGCTTGCCGTTCGCGCCGCAGTCATGTTCGCCGTACTTGATGAAGTCCTCGGGATCGTTGCTGAAATAGACATGGGCGCCCCTTGCCAGGTGCACGTTGACGTTGGACTTGAGGACGATCGGTCCATTGACCAGCCAGTTCCCGGCCGGGATCAGGACGCGCCCGCCGCCGGCGGCGCTGCAGGCCGCGATGCTGGCTGCGATCGCGTGGTAGCAGTCCGGGGCATCCGGCGCCGGCGTCGTCAGCCGGCCGGGCTCGTGATGGGCGACGTAGCCGTCCACCGTCACCACCTTGCACGGCCTGGCGCCGTGGTCGGTGATGGTGAATTCGCGTTGGGGGAAGACCAGGGGTTGGCTGAAACGCTCGGCAATGGCCTGCGCGCGCAGCCAGGGATCGCCAGGCGCGCCTGCGCCGGCCATGCCGCCCGTGTGGCAGCCGGCGGTGAGACCGGCCACCGAGGCCGAGGCTGCGCGCAGCAGGGAACGGCGCCGGGTGTCGATGATCTTGCCTTGCTCGATACGCATGATGTCTTTCGTGAGATGGTTACTTGCCGGCGCCGGCGTGCCCGCGCAGATGCGCGGCGACCGAAGCGGCGGGCAGCGGCGCAAATGGGTAGGGCACCTCGAAACCTGGCGCTGCGTCCACGCCGCAGCCGGCCAGCGGCGCGCCGTTCAGCAGCGAGCCGCTGTCGCTGAAGCTGCCCGCATCCGGCCCCTGTGCGAACGGCTTCACGGCGTCCGTGCAGCCGCGCGCATTGGCCACCTCGAATACGTTGGCGTGCGAGACGATGCGCGCCTTCCGGGCCACGCCGACGCTGTAGTCATGGCGGTAGGCCGGGTGCTTGCGGTCGCCGACGTGGTAGTTGTTGAACAGGTGGACCTGGCCGAAGCGCACCCGCGGCGCGCGGCTGGAAATGAATTCGAACAGGTTGTTGCTGACGGTGATGCGCAGGTGGCCGGCATCCGCCTCGGCCTTGTCGCTGGCGCCGATCAGCGTGTTCTTGGCATGCAGGGCGAAGTGGTTGTACGAGACCGTGACGTAGTCGCTGGCGTCGCGGATGTCCAGCGCGCCGTCGTGGCACTGCTGGGTCTTGCCATCCACGACCGGCAGCGTGTCGTCGGTCGCCGGAGCGTCGGTGAAGCTGTTGCGGTCGACCCAGACGTGGGTCGAAGCGACGATCGCGATCGCGTCGAACTCGGCATTCCAGTTGCCGTCGCCGTCCTTCGGATCCCAGCGCGGCGCGACGTCGCAGGGATTGCGCAGATGCAGGTTGCGGATGATCACCTGCGACACCCGGCTCACCGTCAGGTGGGCGTTGACGAAGCCGGAATGTGGCCCGAGCCCGACCAGCGTGGTATTGCCCGGCACCGCGACGCGGCCGCGCCTGGACTGGTCGGCATGGTTGGCGTAGGACCGGCCTTCGCTCATGTCGATCACGCCGGCGACCTGCACGATGCGGCTGCCCTGGACCGACTTGCCGAGCGCCTGGCGCAGCTGCGCGGCATCGGTGACGGTCAAGACATTGGCGGCCGGCGCGTCGGCGCCGCCCCGGGTGCCGCCGGCCTGCGCCGCCCAGCCGTCGGGCGGCGCCACCTGGCGCGACAGAGGGATGGACGCAACATCGTGAGGCGCGTCGCTGGCGCAACCAGCGGCGGCTGCGGCGACGCACAAGATCAGGGAATTGGACAGGTGCTTCATGGCGCTCCAGGAGGTGTCGTTACCTCCACCGGAGGTAACGACTTTTCGCGCAGGCGGGGAACGACGGGCTTAGAACGTGTAATCCGCGCGCACCGTGAAGGCGCGGCCGATCGGCTTGGCGATGTTCTGCGCAAACACGACCCGCGAGGACAGGCGCTGGTTCGACAGTGGCGGATCGGTGTCGAACAGGTTGTTCACGCCGGCGCCGAGCTTGAAGTTCTTCGACACCTTGTAGGTGGTCGACAGGTTGTACACGCGGTAGGGCTCGATCACGTTATAGAACGGCTGGCCGGGCTGCTGGGTCGGCAGGGCGTTGGTATCTTCGTAGCTCGACGTGTACTGCTGCGTCAACTGGGCGAAGAACGGGCCGTAGCTCCAGTTCACGCGCGCCTGGTGCTTCCACTTGAAGATATACGTGTTGGCCGAGGTCGACCCGGTGGACAGGGCGCCGATGCGGCCGACGCTGTCGACCCATGGGCTGCCTTCGTCGTTCTGGCCCTCGTAGCGGTCGGTGTAGGTGCCGTCCATCGAGAAGCCGAAGCGGCCCCAGTGCTGGGTCGGCACCAGGTAGTTCAGGCCGATGTCGATGCCGCGGGTCTTCAGGCCGCCCATGTTCAGGCGGGTCTTGGTGATGTAGGCCAGCGTGCCGTCGGGATTACGCACGAACAGGTCGCCGTAGCGGTCCAGGTTGTCGAAGATCGAGTCTTCGTTGATCTGGGCGATCGTGCGCTTCATGTCGATCTTCCAGAAATCGATGGTCGCCACGAAGTTCTTGACCGGTTCGATCACGAAGCCGACCGTATAGGTCTTCGACTTCTCCGGCTCCAGGTCGGGATTGGCGCCCACCAGCGTGGTCAGGCGCGTGTTGCAGACACGTTCGGCGTCCAGGCCCAGGCCGGCGAAGCGCGGGTCGGTGGTGAGGGCGCCGGAGCCGGCCACGTTCGGGGTCGGGCCAGGGCACAGCAGCGGGTCGTCCCAGCTCGAGGTCGACGCCTGCAGGCTGCGCGGCACGCCGTACAGCTCGGGCAGGGTCGGGGCGCGAAAGCCCGTGCTGACGGTGCCGCGCACCATCAGTTCCTTCATCGGCTGGTAGCGGAAGCTGGCCTTCGGATTGAAGGTCGAGCCGAAGTCGCTGAAATGGTCGCCGCGCACCGCTAAGTTCAGGTTAAGGTCCTTGGTGACCGGCGCATCGAGTTCGGCGTACAGGCCCGAGACGCGGCGTGCGCCGCTCGGGTTGTTGCCCGGCGTGCCGTTGACGCGCCAGACCACTTCGTCGCCGATCATCGGCACGTTTTCCTCGTAGGTCTCGCGGTGCCAGTCGCCGCCGACCGCCAGGCCCAGGGCGCCGCCCGGCAGGTCCATCAGGGTGCGGCTCAGGTTGAAGTCGACGCCGTAGTAGCGCACGTCGGCCTTGCGGAACACTTCGCCGTCGGCCGAGATGTCCTCGAGGTAGGCGCGGCCGGCCTCGTCCTGCGCGCCGAAGGGGTTCAGGATGCCGTTGGCGACGCCTGCGTACACGGCCGGCGTGCGCACGAAGTTTTCCTTGAAGCCGCTGTCGCGGTGGCTGTAGCCATAGGACGCTCCCACGCGGTAATCCCAGTCGGCGACCTGGCCTTCGTCGGCGATCACCAGGCGGTGGTTGGTCTGCACGTCGTGCAGCTTGACCGGGCCCAGTTCGTCCAGGCTCCAGGTCAGCGCCAGGTCTTCGCCGTTCAGGCCGGCCACCGCCGGCACGCCGCCGCTGCCGCCCGGATACCACTTGCTGGCGGACGTCATCATCAGCGGACGGCGCGAGGCCGTGAGGCGGTCATAGTCGGTGTTGTTGCCGAAGGGCTGGGGACCGCTGACGGCATCGATGTACGAGCGCGCCAGGTTCAGTTCGACGGTGAGCATCTTGCCCTCGCCGTGCGCCAGGCTGGCCTTGGTGAACAGGGTCACTTGCTGGCTTTCCGGCAGCAGTTCGGGGTAGATGCCAGGGTCGGTGATGCAGGTATTGCCGCCGTTGGCGGCGGTGCGGGTGGATGGCACCGTCGTCTGCGCCAGCCCTGGCGCCACGCAGCCAGTCGCGTAATAGGGGTTGCCGGTGATGTTGGCCGAACGTCCGTTGCGATAGATGGTGAAGTTCGCCGGCGAGGCCGAGCCGCCCGAGGTATTCGAATTGAACGGCGTGCCGCCCAGCGAGGCGAGCTTCGCGGCGTCCCAGATCTGCGGCCGGTCGCGCTGCAGCAGCGACTCGCGGCGCTGGGCGCTGAAGGCCGTGTAGACGTTCCAGCCATCCTTGGCGAGGTCGCCCTTGCCGGCCACGATGGTGACGCGTTTCTGGTCGCCGCCGCCGGATTCCTGCGGCTGCACGGTGCTGGCATGCAGGGTCACGTCCTGTACCGAGCGCTTGGTGATGAAGTTGACCACGCCGGCGATCGCGTCGGTGCCGTACAGGGCCGAGGCGCCGTCGCGCAGCACTTCGACCCGGTCGATGGCGGCCATCGGGATGACGTCGACGTTGACCGAGCTCGCGCCCAGCGCTTCGTTGGCCAGGCGGCGGCCGTTGAGCAGCACCAGGGTGCGGTTGGTGTTCAGGCCGCGCATATTGATCATGGTGCCGCCGCCACCGCCGCCCACCGGCTCGTTGGTCGCGGCCACGGTCAGGGCCACCGCGACCTCGGACATCGTGGTCAGGCCCTGGTTGGCCAGTTCCTCGGCCTTGTAGGTGGTCAGCGGCAGGGCGTTCTCGGTCGCCAGGCGCTTGATCGAGGAGCCGGTCACCTCGATGCGCTGCATGGGCGCTTCCTGCGCCGCTGCGAGGTTCGCCATCGTCATCGCCGCGAGTGCGACGGCCGAAAGGATGAAGCGGGGTTGCTTGGTCGTGCGAAGGTAGTTCACTGCGTGTCTCCTGCCTGTAGTCGTCGAATGCGTCCGGATGTTCTCTCAGGATCGCGCGCATGTTCGTCCCGTTTGCGCCGGGCCGCCGATGATTGGTATGAAAACAATTCTACTTTGGTCCGACCACTTTTGCAATCTGGACGAGCCAGAAATTAAACTGGTCTAGCCTTTTGGTTTCCGAGTGACGTGGAGCGCCGGTCGTCGTGGCTGCGGCGCGGGAAGGAAACGGGCGTGCGCTCGCCGGCTCGGGCCGTGCGTGGCGCCGATGCCGGGGAAGAAGGCGAGGAAGCGGGGCTTAGCCGCGCGAGAAGGTGCGGGTGACGCGGTCGAGGTGGGCGCGCATGGCCTGGCGTGCGCCGGCGACGTCGTGCGAGGCGATAGCGGCGAAGATGTTGCGGTGGTCGATCAGCGTCTGCTGGCGCAGTTCCTCGGTCTGGAAGTGTTCCTTCAGCTTGTGCCACAGCGAGCCGCGCTGGCTCCACAGGTATTCGATCACGCCGACCATCGCGCTGTTGCCGGTGGCGCGCGCGATCGCCAGGTGGAAGTTGCGGTCGGCCGATTCGTTGCCGCTGCGGTCTTCGTGGTGCTGTTCCATCTCTTCGACCGCGACCAGGATCGCGTCGATCGCCGAATCGCTGGCGTGCTTGGCCGCCAGCGCCGCGACCTCGACCTCGATCAGGCGGCGCGCCGCCAGCACCTCGAACGGACCGGGGCCGACGGTCGGCACGTCGGCCTTCGGCGCGACGTCCTCGCTGACATAGACCCCCGAGCCGCCGCGCACTTCGACCTTGCCGCTCAGTTCGAGCGCGATCAGGGCCTCGCGCAGCGAGGTGCGGCTGACCCCCAGCTTGGCGGCCAGCTCGCGTTCGGCCGGCAGGCGCTCGCCGGTGCGGATGTTCTCGGCGCGGATCAGCTCCTCGATCTTGGCCGAGACGACCCGGTACAGCCGCGGCTCGGTGGTGCTAGGTTCATTCAGCGCTGGGGTCTTCTTCATCGATCGGTTCGTCCTGGATTATTGGCAGTGGGCGCCAAAACTAGCGAATCTTAGTTTGGTATGGTTGATGTTGCAAGTGTACGGGTAAATCTCGTGGCGTGTGCGGGCCGCCTAGGGTTGCGGGTTCCAGCCGCGGCCCGCGAACACGGCGGCGCGGTTCGACAGCTGCGCGGCCTGTTCGCGCCCGAGCATGAAGCCGCCGTAGCTGCGCGCCTGGCCGTCCGGACCACGGTTGCCGTGTTCGCGCCATCCGCCTTCGGTCGGATTCGGCGCCGGCCGTCGCAGCCAGCCGTCGGCGGCGATGTGCGCACCGACGCTGCAATCGATGAAGGCGACGTTGTCCCAGGTGTTGGCGGTGCCGGGCGAGCGCGCCAGGTAGGCGCTGCCGTCGGCCGGCACGTTGCCGGCCGGCCCGGCCCCACGGGTCAGGCGCGAGCGCAGGAAGATGAAGCCCGGTTCGGTGGCGCCGACCGTGCGCGCCTGCACGATGTAGCCGCCGCTCTCCGGACGGGCGCTGTCGCCGATGCTGCGGATCTCGCTGTCCTCGAACAGCGCGGCGCGGTTGTTCCCCCAGATGAAGTCGACGTTGCCTTCCACCAGCGACTTGTGGAACCAGGCATACCCCGTCAGCTGCAGCGTATCCTGCTCGCTCAAGAAGTGCGCGTTACGTACCATCAGGCGGCCATCGCGGCTGCTGAAAAACAGGGTCTCGGCTTGCGGCGAGTGGCCGTCGGTACGCAGGGTGCTGTTGTGCAGGGCGATGTCGCGCAGGTCGAGCAGGTCGCTGTCCTGGACCAGGAACAGCGCCCGCCCGCCCAGCAGCCCTGGCGTGCCGGCCTCTTGTCCGGCGCCCGATCCGGGGTTGAGGGTGTCGCTGTTGGCGGCGCGGATGACGGTCGCTTCGCGGCTGGCGCCACGCAGGGTGAGGTTGTCCTTGTCGCGCAGGTACAGCAATTCGGGATAGACGCCGTCGCCCACATTGATCGTGAGCGGCTGCGCGCGCGGCAGCGACATCGCGTAGTCGAGCGCGCCCTGCACGGTGCGGAAATGCGACCGTCCTTCGGTGGCCACCGTCACGCTGTCGCCCACCGGGCGGTGCGGCGTGGTGCGAAAGCGCCAGCGCGCGCCGTGGAAAGCCGCGCCGCGCACCAGACTCGCCTCGGCCAGCGCCTCGTATTCGGTGTCGTACTCGAGCGCTTGCGGCAGGCGCGCGCGCAGTTCGCCGTCGACGATCCGCAGCGCGTGCTGGCGCACCAGGCGCTGGCGCGGCGCGGGGCCGATGGCGGCCACGGTTTCGCCCGGACGGACCACCGCCACCAGCAGGCCGTCGCGCTTGCGCAGCACCCGGATGCTGCCTTCTCCCGTCAGTTCGGCGCCGGGCGCCAGGGCCAGGCGCAGCGGCGTATCGGGCGGCACGCCACGTTCATCCAGCTGCGGGTGCGTAGCGACGCTCTTGGTGCCGCGCGGTTCGATGAAGCGTTCCCCGACCACGACGGCGAAGCTGGCCTGGGCCCACGGGTCGCTGGCGCTGCGCACGGTCAGTGTGGTTCGGCCGGCTGCGAGCGGCGTTACGCGTACGGCGCCGTGCGCGGCGTCGGCCGCGACGTTGACCGTGGCAATGCGCGGATCGTCGCTGACCACCTCGAAGCCGGCGGCGCCGCCGATCGGGATGACGGCGGCCGGGTCGCCGGCCTGCAGCAGGATGCGCCGCTCGGCGACCTGGGCGGCAAGGCGTGCCGGCGCCGCGTCAATGGGGCCGCCGCGCAGGTCGAGCAGCCGATGCGCGCCAGCTTCCCAGTCGAGCGGCTGCGTGGCCGGCAAGGGCTCGGCCAGCGCGCTGGTCACGCGTTCGCCATCGACCAATGCCGCCAATTGGCCGGCGTCGGCGGCAAAGCCCAGCACCAGCGGCATGTCGGAGGGCACGGTGCGGCGCCGTATCTGCTTCAGGCGCTGCACCTGGCCATCGCGTGCGGCCAGCAGTTCGACCTGCAGCGTCTTGCCGCCGTCGACCAGTTGCAGGCTGGCGCCTTGCCAGTCGCCGTTGGCGGCGCGCCGGGCGCGCAGCACGAATGGCGCGCCGGTCGACGCCGCGATGCGGGCCTCCACGATGGCCCCGGCGCTGTCGTTGGCGCCTGGGCGCGGGCCTGCATTGGCGCGCACATGAGCGGGCACCTGCGAGGCCGGCAACGCCGTATAAGGGTAGGGGACGCGCCAGCCGGCGTCGCCGCCGTGCGGGCAGTCGCTCAGCGGCTGGCCATTGAGCAGCGAGCCGTTGTCCACGAAGATGCCGGGGCTCTTCGCCGGGTCGCGCACCAGCTGGTTGCAGGTGCTCGCACCGGCCACCTCGAAGGCATTGGCGTCGGAAATCAAACGCGAGGCATGCGCGACGCCGATGCTGTAGCCGTGTCCGTACACCGCGCGTGCGCGCTCGCCCACATAGTAATTGTTCAGCAGGTGGACTTGGCCATAGCGCACCCGTGGGGCGCGTTCGGCGACGTGCTCGAACAGATTGCCCTTGAGCGTGATTCGCAGCCGCCCCTGGTCGCCGGTGAAGCGGTCGCCGGCGCCGATCAGCATATTCTTCTCATGCTGGGCGAAGCGATTGTAGGTGACGCTGACCAGGTCCGAACCCTGGGTGATGTCCAGCGCGCCATCGTGGCACTGTTTGCGCTTGCCATTCTCGATCGGGGCGCGGTCGTCGGTGTCGGGCGCATCGGTGAAGCTGTTGTGGTCGATCCAGACGTGGCGCGCGGCGCGCACCGTGATGCCGTCGAATTCCGAGTTCCAGTTGCCCTTGGCGCCGTCCTGCGCATCCCACTGCGGCGCGACGTCGCAGGGATTGCGGATCGCCAGGTGGCGCACGATCACCTGTTCGACGCCGGTGATCATCAGGCTGGCGTTGACGAAGCCGGCGCCCGGCGCGACGCCAACCAAGGTGGTGTTCGATGGAATGCGCACGGCGCCGCGCTTGGCCTGGTCGTCGTGGTTGCGGAAAGCCCGGCCTTCGCTCATGTCGATGGTGGCCGCCACCCGCACGATGCGCGCCGGCGCCGGCGCCTCCAGGGCGGCGACCAGCTGCGCGCGGTCGGCCACCGTGTATACATGGGCCGGACCGGCGAGGGCGCCGCCGCGGGTGCCGCCCTGCTGCGCGGCCCAGCCGTCGGCCGGCGCGTGCTGGCGCTCGGCGATCGGACCGGGCATCGGAGCTGCCGCGAGGGAGGTGGCCGGGATCAGTGCGGTGAGGGCAAGGGCAGCGGCGACTGCGCGCACGCCGCTCATTGTGCGCCCCGCGCGGCGGTGCGCTCGCCTGGCGCGAACGCCGGGGCGAGATCCGGGACTTTGCGCAGCAGTTCGCGTGCGACGATGTCCGAGAAGCGCTGCGCGCCCAGGGGGCCGACATGGGTATGGTCGAAATTGGCGCCGGTGCGCGCCAGCTTGTTTGCTTGTTGCGGGCCCATGGCCTGGACCGCGGCCAGCGACAGCGCATTCAAATCAACCAGCGGCGTGCCGGTCGCGGCGGCGATCTTGCGCACCGTGGCGGCCCAGGGCGCCAGGTCGTCCTGTACATAGCCCTGCCTGAAGCTGCGGCGCGTGAGCGGGGTCACCAGCACCGGCACGGCGCCGAGCGCGCGTGCTTCTTCGACGTAGCGGGTCATATTGACGGGGAATTCGGTTGCGTAGTCGGTCGAGCGTCCGGGCTTGCCCGGCTGGTCGTTATGGCCGAACTGGATCAGCACATAGGTACGGCGGTAGCCAGCGCCATCGCGCAGCAAGCCTGTCACCTCATCCCAGCGGCCTTCGGCGCGAAAGCTCCCCGAGCTACGCCCGCCGCGGGCCAGGTTCAGGCAGGCGGTTTCGGGTGTCAGGCGGGCGCACAAGGCGTCCCCGTAGCCGGTGCTGCTGGCCATGGTCGAATCGCCGACCAGGATCACGCGGTTGTGCGCCGCTGGCGCGGACCAGGCGGCGCCGGCCAGCAGCAGAGAGAGCAGGGGAGTGAGGCGAACGGACGGCATGGAGTCTCCTGGTTATTTTTTTGATAGACGATTCTAGTTTGGTCGGGCCAATTCTGCAAGGTGGCTGTACCGGTACGGCGCCAGATGTCATGCGAGAGAGATAAGATGTCTGATGACTGTGGCATCAACTATCCATCCGCGTATAATTCCCTCATCTTTCACCAGTAAATCGCCATGAACCTGCCACAACGCAAGCACCGTAATCTCGCCCAGGGCGTGGTCGAACACATCAGTGGCACCATCCGCCAGGGCACGCTCAAGCCGGGCGACAAGCTGCCGACCGAATCGTCGCTGATGACCCAGCACGGCGTCAGTCGCACCGTGGTGCGCGAGGCGATCTCGCACCTGCAGGCGGCCGGCTACGTGCAGACGAGGCACGGCATCGGCACCTTCGTGATCGAACGCCAGCAGGCCGGGCTCGGGCTCGATGCCGAGAACATCCTGACCTTGCGCGATGTGCTGTCCGTCCTCGAACTGCGCATCGGCGTCGAGACCGAGACGGCGGGCCTGGCGGCCAGCCGCCGCAGCGAAAACCAGGTCGACGAGCTGGCCGGCGCGCTGCTCGAGATGCAGCAGGCGATGGCCGACGGCAGGTCGGCGGTGGAGGCCGACAAGCGCTTCCATTTGCTGATCGCGCAGGCAACCGGCAACCGCTATTTCGTCGACATCCTGGAGCAGCTGGGCAATGCGATCATTCCGCGTGCGCGCCTGGATACGCCCAAGCTGGAGCAGGACAAGCCGGCCGATTTCCTCGAGCGCGTCAGCCGCGAGCACGACGATATCTTCCGCGCCATCGAGCGCCGCGACGCCGAAGCCGCGCGCGCGGCGATGCGCACGCATCTTTCCAATAGCCGCGAGCGCCTGGTGCAGGCACAGCGCCGCCTGGAAAGCTCCCTGAACTGACATTGGCATCACATTTTGCTTGCCGTTGCTGATTTTAGGTTGTACGATGACTTACAACATGATTCATCGCACTTCTTTTTCATCCAACACCTAGACCAACGGAGACCTTAACAATGCAACCAAATGAACTCAAGCAAGTCCTGTCGCACGGCCTGCTGTCCTTCCCGATCACCGACTTCGACGCGCAGGGCGAGTTCGATCCAAAAGGCTATGCCGCCCGCCTGGAATGGCTGGCGCCGTTCGGCGCGACCGCGCTGTTCGCGGCCGGCGGCACCGGCGAATACTTTTCGCTGCACGGCGAGGAATACGGCCAGATCATCAAGACCGCGGTCGACACTTGCGCCGGCGTGGTGCCGATCCTGGCCGGTTGCGGCGGTCCGACCCGCACTGCCATCGCCCACGCCCAGGAAGCCGAGCGCCAGGGCGCCAAGGGCCTGCTGCTGCTGCCGCACTACCTCACCGAAGCCAGCCAGGACGGCCTGATCGCCCACGTCGAGGCGGTGTGCCGCTCCGTGAAGATCGGCGTCGTGGTCTACAACCGCGCCAACTGCCGCCTCACCCCGGATTCGCTGGCCAAGCTGGCCGACCGCTGCCCGAACCTGATCGGCTTCAAGGACGGCAACGGCGACATCGAACTGATGGTCTCGATCTGGCGCAAGCTGGGCGACCGCTTCAGCTACCTGGGCGGCCTGCCGACCGCCGAAGTGTACGCCGGCGCCTATAAAGCCCTGGGCACCCCGGTGTACTCGTCGGCCGTGTTCAACTTCGTGCCGCAACTGGCGATGGACTTCTACCACGCCACCGCCAACGACGATTTCGCCACCACCAACCGCCTGATCGACGAGTTCTTCCTGCCTTACCTCGAGATCCGCAACCGCAAGGCCGGCTACGCCGTCAGCATCGTCAAGGCCGGCGCACGCCTGGTCGGCCACGGCGCCGGCCCGGTGCGTCCGCCGCTGACCGACCTGACCGCCGAAGAAGACGCGATGCTGCTCGACCTGCTCAAGAAGAACGGAGTGCTGTGATCATGACGATTCTCGGTGAAATGATCATTGGCCAGCAGTGCGTGCGCGGCACCGCCGGCGAAGCCTTCGGCTTCAACCCGGCCACCCGCGCCAACCTGGAGCCGGGCTTCGGCCAGGCGACCGGCGACGACGTCGAGCGCGCCTGCGCGCTGGCTGGCCAGGCCTTCGACCCTTACCGCGCGCTGCCGCTCGAACAGCGTGCGCGCTTCCTGGAAGCGATCGCCGAGCAGATCCTGGCCGTGGGCCCGGAACTGATCGAGCGCGCGATGCTCGAAACCGGCCTGCCGCAGGCGCGCCTGGAAGGCGAGCGGATGCGCACCGTGACCCAGTTGCGTTTGTTCGCCAAAGTGGTGCGCGACGGTTACTTCATGGATGCGACGATCGACAGCGCGCTGCCTGACCGTACGCCGCCGCGTCCCGACCTGCGCCTGCGCAAGATCGGCCTCGGGCCGGTCGTCGTGTTCGGCGCCAGTAACTTCCCTCTGGCGTTCTCGGTGGCCGGTGGCGACACCGCCTCGGCGCTGGCGGCCGGCTGCCCGGTCGTGGTCAAGGCCCATGCCGCCCACCCGGGCACTTCGGAACTGGTCGGCCGCGCCGTCCAGCGCGCGGCGAAAGAAGCCGGCGTACCGGAAGGCGTGTTCTCGATGCTGTACGGCGATGGCCGCACGGTCGGCCAGCAACTGGTGGCGCATCCCGCGATCAAGGCGGTGGGCTTTACCGGTTCGCGCCAGGGCGGCACCGCGCTGATGCGCACCGCCGCCGGCCGCTCCGAGCCGATCCCCGTGTATGCCGAAATGAGCAGCGTGAATCCGGTGTTCCTGCTGCCGGCCGCCCTGCAGGCCGGCGGCGCCGGGCTGGCGCAAGGCTTCGTCGATTCGCTGACGCTGGGCGTCGGCCAGTTCTGCACCAACCCGGGCCTGCTGTTCGCGCTCGAAGGCGCCGACCTGGACGCCTTCGTCAAGGCCGCCAGCGAGGCGCTGGCAGGCAAGGGCGCCGGCACCATGCTCACCGCCGGCATCCATGAGGCCTACAACACCGGCGTGGCCAGGTTCGGCCAGGTCGAGGGCTTGCAACTGGTCGCCCAGGGCGGCGAGCAGGGCGCCGGTTGCGCGGCGCGCGCCGCGCTGTATGTGTGCGACGCCGACACCTATCTGGGCAACGCGGCGCTCGAAGACGAAGTGTTCGGCCCGGCCGCGGTGCTGGTGCGCTTCAAGGACGCCGATCAGCTGCTCAAGGCGGCCGAGGCGCTGCACGGCCAGCTGACCGTGACGGTTCACGCGCAGGCAGCGGACCACGGCCTGGCCGGCGCGCTGCTGCCGGTCCTGGAACGCAAGGCGGGCCGGGTGCTGTTCAACGGCTTCCCGACCGGCGTCGAAGTGGCGCACGCGATGGTCCACGGCGGCCCGTTCCCGGCCACCAGCGACAGCCGCACGACCTCGGTCGGCGCCAGCGCGATCGACCGCTTCCTGCGGCCGGTGTGCTACCAGAACCTGCCTGCCAACCTGCTGCCGGAAGCGCTGCGCGACGAGAACCCGCTGGGCCTCGCGCGCCTGCAGGACGGCACTTTGCAAGCTGGAGGAAAAGCGTAACGCCTTAAGCCTTTATCGCCGTACCAGCCGGGGGAGACACCGGCTGTTTTAACTTGTAAAGAACTGATCACCATGAATCAGCAAGTCATCGACCTCGCACCGGCACAGACGGTGGTGGGCAAGTATCGCTGGACGATTTGCGCACTGCTGTTTTTCGCCACCACCATCAATTACCTGGACCGCCAGGTCCTGAGCCTGCTCGCACCGATGTTGTCGGCCGAATTCGGCTGGTCCAACACCGACTACGCGAATATCGCGGCCACCTTCCAGTTCGTCTACGCCATCTCGATGCTGTTCGCCGGCCGCGTGATCGACCGCATGGGCACCAAGCGCGCCTACGTGGTGGCCATCGTCGTCTGGTCGCTCGGCGCCATCGCCCACGCCTATGCGATCTGGATCGGCGAGGCGGTCAATACCGTCTTCACCTCCATCGGGCTGGCCGTGGTGCCGGTGTCGATTGCCGGCTTCATGATCGGGCGCGCGATCCTTGCCGTCGGCGAAGCCGGCAACTTCCCGGCCGCGATCAAGGCCACCGCCGAATACTTCCCCAAGCGCGAGCGCTCGTTCGCGACCGGCATCTTCAACTCGGGCGCCAACGTCGGCGCCATCCTGGCGCCGCTGACGGTGCCGGTGATCGCCGAGTTCTGGGGCTGGCAGGCGGCCTTCATCGTGATCGGCGCCATCGGCTTCGTCTGGATGGGGATCTGGATCTG
>Ga0265780_10002031_pt1 | contig 28026 bp, 22 predicted proteins | sample P1T30metagenome_FD_192432 | JGI IMG/M metagenome (GOLD analysis project Ga0265780, IMG submission 192432) | Plant litter microbial communities from East Loma Ridge, Irvine, California - P1 T30 | ecosystem: Environmental > Terrestrial > Plant litter > Unclassified | place: USA: California...
TTGTCGAGCGCGTTCGCTCTGCGGCGCGTGATGGAGCCGTCGCATAGTTCGGCCTAGTGCACCACCCTGCTAAGGTGGAGTTCCCTTTGTGGGAACCGTGGGTTCAAATCCCACCGGCTCCGCTGGAGGATAGTTAACGAGTTAGCCCCTTGGGGCCTAACGAGTTAACTCTCGCTTACCTCATATTCATAGGCATTTGGACTTAATTTGCGGGCCCCAGCACGAGCGTGGTGGTGGGTGCCGACGACCGTGCCGTACCTCTCTCGACCGATGGCCTCAGGAGTTTCTGGTGTGCCTGGGGGGCCACACGTGTGTCGGCCTGAGGGCCTGAGTCACAGTAAGTGGCCTCCGCGACTGGGCTCGGGCTAGCGGCCGCAGGTGTGCCGTGCTTTGGTGTGGTGTGGTGATCGACTGGGGGCGACCAAGATGTGTATGACGCTCTACACGCGCGAAGGGGCCGTGGCCACGTCTGCGCATGAGGGCGGACTCGCCCACCCCGCAGGTGAACATCCACAGCTTTACCGCCGGCCTGGAGCGAATCCGGGCCGTCTGGCGAGGGCATTCCGTGGCTAGGTATACCTCCAATGTGGACGACCCCCAGCAGCAAATTCGATGGACGGTGGCATGGGCCCTATCTCATGGGTCGCTATCTAGCGAGGCCAGCGACTGTCTCGAGTCGTTGAAACGTGAGCAGACGGCACCAGTTCATCCTCCACTTGAGACCTCGGTACACGAGTCGGATGTAGCTGGCTGGGAGAAGCGCTTGCGAGGCCTGCAAGAAGACCTTGGTATCGACCTCGTCGCGTTTCGCGATGGTCGCTACCCGCCGTTGTTACGCGAGGGGCTGCTTGCGCCTCCGCTTCTGTTCATGATGGGGCGGTCCCTCTTGGCACAGCGCAAGCCGGTTGCCATCGTCGGAAGTCGGGACGTCTCCACACAAATTAGCCGCGATACGGAGGCGCTAGCGGCGATGCTCGCCGCTCGAGGTCACTGCATCGTGTCTGGGCTGGCCGAAGGCACCGACACGGCCGCCCACCAGGGTGCGCTCTCGGAGGCTTCAGGAGCGACTGTTGCGGTACTGCCCTCGGGAATCCAGGACATCTTCCCTGAGTCGAACCGCGCGTTGGCCGAGGAGATCGGTGAGCGGGGGCTTCTCCTGTCGGAGTTCTTGCCTTGGGATCAAGCGCGGCGCAGTTACTTCCTCCAACGCAACGCGACCATCAGCGCCCTGTCGCTGGTGAGCTTTGTGATGGCTGCGGGACAACGAAGCGGGTCGAGAAGCGAGATCAACCATGCCGTGAGGAATGGACGAGAGGTCTTCCTGTGGCGGGCCGGCATTGGAGACCAGCCCTGGGCGCTGAGGATGGTCAGCGAGGGACTTGCGACCTTCGTCGACAGTCTCGATGAAGCGGCTGAAAGAGCAGAGAGAGCATTCCATGCATGATTCTTTTGACGATCTGCGTCTGCCGCCAGCACAAGGCGTGGGGATCTGCCCCATCTGTCGCGGGCTGAATTACACGGAAGAAAAGCTCTGTGCTGAGTGCACCCACATCTCTGAGAGCCTGCAGCGGGATCTGCTCCCGGCCTCACCGATCACTATGTACGCCAAGCCGAGCGCCATGCGCGAGTGGTTGACCTATTACAAGGAGACAGCCGAGGCGCCGGAGGACCCGGCGGCGCAGGCCGCACTGAAGCATCTCCTGGGGGTTTACATGCCGGCCATTACGGCAGCCAATGAGACCGGAGTGGACCTGGCGTGTGTTGTTCCCTCAACCGTGCGCCAGGCACCGCACCCCCTCGTGAAGGTCTTTGAGCACGTGCCCCTTCCCGGACGTCTAGTGCCCGGGCCTTCGCGGACATCGGCTCCGATCAGCCATAACAACCCCAACGCCGAGGCCTACGCGGTCGAGCCGGAACGGTTCGATGGCCACCGGGTTTTGCTCCTTGATGACGTCTACACAACCGGAGCAAGAGCGCAGAGTGCACGAGAAGCATTGACACGCGCAGGTGCTCATGTTGTCGGGCTGGTCGTGATTGCGAGACGCATCAACCCCGAGTACCGGGAGGAGGCTGCTGTGCTATGGAACCACCTATCGGCCGTTCCATTTTCCGTCGAAGAATCTGTTGCGCGATCAGTCAAATGGAGCGTTTGACGGCTTCGGCCACGACGGTAGCCACCGTCATGGCTTGATCCGAGCGCAGCTTGTCCCAATTGGTCGCCGACAGCATGTGTTCGACGTTCAGTTCCGCAGATGTTTTGGTCTCCCAGAGCGTCCTGCTCGTACCTGCCACACTGGCGACAGGAATGACGGGAATGCCCCGCTCGAGTGCGGCATCTACTTCTGCTTTACTTCGGTCGCCGCCGCCAATGGACACGAGGGCTGTGCACTGGTCGAGGACCTGGCTGCGCATCTCTTCGACGGCCAGGTTTGTGTAGAGGGACGATCCAATGCGGTCGAAGTCTGCAGAAGCGTTCCGAGTCACTGATTTGCGGAAGTAGAACTTAATCCGCTCGGGGGAGTAGGAGCCTTTGCCCTCCAGGGTCTTGAAGAGACCAAAGCTTGCGCTGACCCCCGCTTCTCCGGCCAGGGACGACATAACGATGTCGTCGATCTGTCCCAGTGCGTAACCGATTTGCTCAGCCAGTGCCCGAGACGTGTCGTCTAGTCCGCTCCCGCTGATGAACACGTTCGGCTTTTTTGATCGCCGCAGGATGTCCTCGACGAGCTTGTCGATGTCTTCATATTCGTCCACAGTGGCCACGTTGATTCCGCTCCGTTCTAAGTCTTGGATTCGCAATTCGAATTCACGCTGACTGTCGGCCGCTATTGGCTTTCTCATGGTCGCAAAGTGTTGCCGCCGCTGCAGGCCAGGTGGGAGTGATCTGCTCAGGCGGAGAAGAACTTCGATGTTGGGGTCATCGAAACTAAATCCCAGAAAGAGGAAGGAGTTCGTTAAGAACTGAGCTTTCAGTTGCGCCCAGATGAGGGGATGCTCGTATTCATAGCGTTCGAAGTCTCCGCGCGTGATGATGGGCGACTCCTCCCAGCGCGCCTTCCCGGCGTCGCTATGAGACAGGGAGCCGTGCATCTTCGTGATTCGTTTGGTCGCTGAGGCGTCGTTTAGAGCGGCGTAGTCCGCGTCCCGAACGACGCGCTCTACCCGAGAGTCAGCCAGGGCCAGCTCGATCAAATTGTCGTAGTTGGTCGTCCAGTACTCGGAGACCGGCAGCTGCCCCAGCATGCGTACGACCGGAGGAACGTCGATGGGGGAGACCTTGTTCAGCTCGGCCAGCAGTCGGTCTTCGAAGTGCGGGCGAGAGAGTTGATGTGCGGCGTACTCAGCGGCAAGAGGTGCGTTAGTGACTGTCGCGGGAACGCCAGAATCGGTCAGTATCTGGCCGATGAGTTCGTCCCAGCTCGGATACTTCGCCCCCATGGACGTGCCTGCTCCGAGAAAGATCGTCGCGGTGTGCTGGCGCACGGCGCGTGCGAAGAGTTCAATCACTTCGTTGGATTCCATGGCCCCTCCAGGGTCGTGACTAGTTCGGGGAAAGCGCCCTGGTCATTGGACGATATTCGCAGCGAAGAGTAGCCCTCCAGTAGCTGATGGGCGATCCACCGTGCATCGGTGATGGGAGCGAGAAGAAGGGCCCTGCAAAGGAAGGCGTGGTGATCGGACGGTGACAGTAGTTCGCTGCCGTAGAAGTGGAAGCTCCGCCCGGATCGAACTATCGATCCGGGTATCCCAAGTTGCCGAGTGACGGTCGTCACGCTGGCCTCGGCTCCAGGGCGCCGAACCTTTGAGGAGAAATCGAGCATCGGCAAGTGAACGATGCGACCGTCAGGTCTGATGATTTCGCTGAGAAGGGCCGTGATGAGTGCAGGTGATTGGGCTCTCTCCCGCAGCGCACCCAGTAAGAGGTCGTCGATGCGAAGTCGTTCAGTCCGGCTGCGGTCAACAGGCTGATGTAACAGGGCCGCCGTGGCAATACTCGGCGCGATCCCCTCCGCGACAGCCTCACCACTCAGGAAAACGGCGTCCCAGAAGGGCATCCCCGTGTCGGTCCTAAGGGCCAACCCAGAGTTGATCATTCTCGTCGCCGCTTCATCTTCGTAACCCGTTCGCCGCTGTGCGCTGGGTGCAGGCGTCAATGAGGCCACTTGAATCCAGCCTTCGGGAGCCAGACGCGCCACTGTCGATGTGACCACATCGAGGAAGGCTGGCCCACCGGGCGTGCCGGACAGCCGCCCATGTGCCTCCCCGTTCTGCCAGGGAGTCTTCGCCACGCTCATGATTCCAGTGTGCCGCAGGCGTCCGACATTGCGTTCGGGAACGGACCCCATCAGCCTGCTAGGTTCCCACGCCGCCTTCTAGCCGCGGCGGGCCACCGAGCAGCCTGCAGCTCGTTATGTCCCCGCCCCTCGACTCGACCCCCGGGCTGAAGCGGGTAAGAGAACTCACCGAACGGAGGCCGAATCGGTGTTGGGAGGCCGCGGCACGATCCTGGTGTCTTGCCCAACTCGGTCGATATGGAACCATCAGTCGCCTTGACAGCCGGTGGTGTCCCCTCAGGTTCAGGCCACTTCGCCGCTACCGGACACCTCGATCAGTTGGAGTTCGCCTCTCAACTCCTCCTGCCGGGCTTCCCATTGGCATGGCGCACGCCTCAGCGTCGCGCGTCGCAAGGGTGCGCCCGGTCGCGCGTAGCGCAGAACCCATCGCGGTCATTCTCTCGCTCCGGGTTGCAACAGCCCGATTCGAAGAGCCATCTGGCTTCGAGCCCGTGCCTGACGACCTCCCGCGCAACAAGATTGCGCACTCGACCCACCGATTGCATGGACGAGGCCTCCGAGTTATTTGTTGTTTTTGTTGCCATATGATCAGGTGTGGCACGAGAGGAGTTTCCGTTCTGGATCGCGGTCCGCCTCAGGCTGCCCTTCCCGTGCCCTGATCCATGGTGCGAACCGTGCTCGACCCAAAGCGCTGAGTACCGAGCCACCACATGGGTGGTTCTGATGGCTAGCCGCCGAGTTGAGGAACTCGCTCGTCAGCCCGGATATGACCACCATTACCGGCACCGCATTGACGTGGCTAAGGAGTTCGGATGGTCCCTCAACCAGTTAGGTGAGTCTCTACGTGGGACGCGGTGGCTCACACGGCAGGACTACGTGCGACTCGCCAGGCATCCGACGGTTGGCCACGGGCTTGTTGCCATCTTGATGGGCGTTGGGCTGCTACACAAAAGTCCTTCGAATTCGCGCTTTTCAGAATCTCGCCAAATCGCACGACTGCTGCGTGACTGCATGCTGGTTCTCGAAAGGAAGCGAGACAGCATGGATGTCAAGACTAAAGAGCAGAACCTCGAACGGCTCGGCGAATCGCTCAGAGGGCTGCTTGCTGTGGCGTCCGATTTGCAACGCACCGTGGCTCGACTCGGGGGAGACCCTGGAACAGAGCCGTGGGAGGAGCTGCAGAGACAGCTCGGAGCTACGCCCAAGGAGGCGGAAGCCAAATCTGTCCGCGACCTTGTCCGATCTCTCGTCACCGACGAACCCGTCGCCGTCAGGGACATCCGCCGCCAGCTTGAAGAACGCGGGATGACCTTCACCTCTACCCAGGTATCGCAAGCCGTCAGTGGCCTCCGTCGGCGGCGAGAGATAGAGACAACCGGAGTCCGGGGCCAGTGGCGCCGGACACAAGCGAAAGGTAACGACCAAAGAACATGAGACAACGCCGCACTTGCGGCACAACCAAGAAAACCATCACCAGGACCGTCCAAAGGACACCCGGCAATGGCTTAGATGGAACCTCTACCAAAGATTGCCTCCAGTCTAGCCTGCCGTCCCGTGATGGGCAACCCTTGGTTGTCCGCGCCACAAATATCTTCAGAAACTCGCTCCTCAGATCGAGGTCAGGAACGCACGACGGCCTCAATCGGGCGGGCTGTTCACCCCATGTCGCCGGCGACCCAGATCGTTGGATCCAGCTGGTCCGCTCGCCCGGTCGACGCCGCGCCCTCCCTTCACGTGCAGGGGTGGCGAGGTGAAGGGCCAGGTCTACCTGGCTGGCCGCTGGGTCGGCGACATTGACGAGGCGATCGAGGCGTACCAGCCGGCTTTCGCAGCCGAGCAGTGGTACGTGCAGGCCCGTCCGTATTTGAACGAGCTGGTGCGCTTGGCTCGACCGTCGAACGCTGTCTCAGCACGCAATCAAATTCAGGCACTGAGCTACGCCGCACGGTTCGCCAACGAGCGCGAACAGCCTCTGGTAGCGGAATCGTTTCTAAGTCCAGCGTTCGTTGATTGGTATCTAGAGATATCGATGACGGAGCACGGCGCGCACTCGAAGAGCACCCACCGTGCCGCCCTCACCGCAATTGGCACCGCCGCTACGACACGCGCTCCCTGGACCAAGCCGCGACCGAGGTATCCGCGGGCTAACGACGCACTGCCCTACAGCCCCTCCGAAGTGTCCGACTACATGGCCCTCGTGGACAAACAGAAGACTCGGCGCCGAAGTCGTCTGCTCGAGGGGCTGCTTGCCCTGGGCATCGGCGCTGGGCTTCGAGGCACCGAAATGACGCGCGTCTGGGCAAGACATGTTCATCGCGAGGACGACTTCACCGTCATCCACGTCCCCGGCGACTCCTCACGGACCGTCCCCTTTCGTAGACGATTCGCGCCCGTGGTCAATCAAATGGCCCTGGATCACGAAGCGGAGCCGCTCCTCGGGCCGTTTCGAGAGGACCAACGCGACCCGCTCTCGAGGATGAAGTCGCTTCTGCATATACCGGACTATGCCCCGCCTCTGGAGCTACGCCGCCTCAGGGCCACATGGATGGTTCAAGTCCTGAACGAGGACGTCCAGCTCGCCACCTTCGCCGAAGCCGCCGGCGTGACCGATCTGCGATTCACCGCACTCCTGCCCTACCTCACAACGCGAAAGGATCGCGACGCCGAGTACCTCGGTCTCGCGGGAAGCACGTCATGACCTCTACCAAGTCGACGCCAAACACCGCCCCCATCAAGCCCGCAACCGCCCGTACGACAAACCGCCGCCCGAACCTGCCCCCAACGCACGACATAGGCGCCGGTTCGATGCCTGCCTGGCTACCGGAAGGAAGAATCGTCTCGAATCGCGAAGCTCTCGAGGATGCCACCTATGTCCTCCAACGCAGCGGAGCCGCGGCAATCCTGCGTCGCGTGGAAGCTCAAAAACGGGGGACTAAACGCGTTGTCAGTCTGCATACCGCGTTCGTGATCTTCCTGGGGTTCAAGATCCAGGCACCCAAGAAGGATTTCCAGTTCGCAGACATCAAGAGGTGGGCCGATGCCTTCACGCCCTCCCAGGCCAAGTTCGCCGGCCTGCCCGGCAGCTGGCGCTACGACCACCTGCAGGACGCATTCGCCGCAGTGGTGAAGCTCCTCGAACCAGCCGAGAGTGAACGACGTGTCTCAGAAGCGGGCGTCATCTATGCCCTTCGGAAAGAATGGCTACCCACGCTCGATCAGTTCGTCAACGCTGCTGTCGCTGCTTCCATACCGTCAGCGCTCCCGCCGACGCCCGTGCAAGCCATAGACAGCACGGACATCCGCTCCCATGCTCGTTCGCGTATGGGGCAGAAGGAGCCTGATCCAGCCGACACCTACCGCCCCGACGACTCTCGACCCTCCCGGGAGTTCAACCACGACCCCGACGAGTGGCCCAAGAAGGGAGCCGACGGCCGCATGATCGTCGGCCCAGACTCCCAAGCACGCCTCGGTTGGTGCACGCGAACGAACAGCGACGGATCTAACTCGTTCAACGGTTGGGACGGGCACCTGCTTGTCGATGCAGGTTCACCCGGCCTGGAGTTCTCGGTGCCGTTCATCCGAGGCATCGCCGTCCGACCCGCGGGAAGCTACAAGGCCCAAGCGGGAATCGACCTCCTGGACTCTCTGCGAGACGGCATCACCTTCCAGTACCTCGTGGCTGACCGAGGCTACAGCTATGCCAAACCGCTCTCGTGGGCAAGGCCTCTCAAAGAACGAGGGCTCGTCTACGCCCACGACCTACATGTTGCGCAGCGCCGACCCCACCCCTCAGATGTGATGCCGGGTGTCATCTGGATCGATGGGACGCTGTTCCCCGACTGCCTGCCAAAGCGGCTCCGGACTCTCGACGCCTTCAAACCTGGCATGCGCCCGGAGGCCAAGGACGCGCTGATCGCTCAATACGACGAACGCGCGCAATGGGCCTTCGTCCCAAACCGCCGATACGAAAACGGCGACATTCAATACAAGGGACCTGCCCGAGCCAAGCATGTCCGGTGCGTCAACTACGGACCCAGCGCACGCCTTGGCGAGCGCGTGCCCATGACCAACTGCGCCCCGGGAGCCGCCTGCAAATGCGCCGCAACCAAGGTCATTCCTCGCAGTGAAGCCGAGTGGGAGCGCCAAGAGATCATCTACGGAACTTCACAGTGGGCCGCCGTCTACGGCCTGCGAAACCTCGTCGAGAGCGCCAACGCCCAACTGAAGTTCTGGCGAGGAACCATGCGACAGCACGGCACATGCGTCTTCGGCACGACCGCGAACACTTTGGTCCTGATGATCCACGTCATTGCGATTAACATCAGCCTGCGACGCGACGCCTACGGAGCAGACGTCACACTTAAAACCGCTGACCCTCGTTGTATCCCACCACGTAAACGGAGGCGCCGGCCTGCGCGACCACCCATGCACGCGCGACCCGGCAACCGTCCACGTGGCCGAACCAGCGAGGTACGCGCATGAACTATCGGGCAAGCGTAGGGCACGGAGGCTCAGCGCCCACACGTAGTGCGCCCGTAGTTCGCTGGAAAGGTACAAGCACCGATGGTCCAGCCACCATCTTCGCCAACTACCAGCCACGAGATGCAACTCCCTACTGGCAAATCTCGGGGAGGGCGTTCGTGCAGGCACTTCTCGCAGACGCTCCGGTGACGAGCAGAACAGCCGCTTACCGAATGGTCATAGCCCTAACGGACTACGTGATCTGGGCACACGAACAGGACCTGCCCGAAAAGCGCAACGTCATCCTCACCCGTGACAGAGTCGAACATTACTTATCGTCCGGCTCGCGACGCGATCTCGGTCCTGGTGTCATCAGAGAGCGACGAGCGGCCTTGAAAAAAGTCGCCCTCATGGTTACTTCGGGTACGGGGTGGCCGCGACCAGCTCCGAGGGCTCCCCGAAACTTCAGCCCGCCATACACCGGCGGCGAACTCGAGGGCTATATCGACGCCAGTCGCAAGCAACCATCAGAGCGTCTCACCCGGTACATGATCGCCATACTCGCCTTTGCACACGGTGCCGGGCTGACCAGCGCTGAAGTGCGCGCCCTCCGAGCCAGGGACATAACCCACGGACCGATGTATTCATCCGTCATCTCGACGATCACGCGCGCGGAATGCACACCCATCCATGTTCGCTACTCGGAAGATGTAAGACAGCTGACACTTCGGGCACCCGATGGCTTGCTCGTGGGGTCAGTCAGCGAGTTTGCTCCCGACCCGCTGGCGCAAATTCGGGCTCAGCTGCGTATCCCGTCGTATTTACCGCCTCTGGACCCGAGACGCCTCCGTGCCAGCTGGTTCAGAGAGCAGTTGCAGACGGGTGTACCCATAAAACGGATCGCGACAATCACTGGACAGAAAAGCTTCCGCATCGATCAAATGCTTCCCTACTTGGAGCTCGACGACGATGAGAAGGACCTCCAAGCCCTCGCAGGAGTCAACAGAAACTAGCCGAAGGCTGGCGACATGCTCCAATAGTGCTGTCACCTATGACCGACCGAGGTGACCACGACCGCCCGCAGCGCCGGCTGAGCCCGGGAATTACTTCCTGGCCCAACAAGCAGGTCGGGCCTTGATGAGCACGACCGCATGAACCGGTAATGACTCATGCGTGCCACCGGCACGTGCCACGGCTACTCGTCCGCGTTCCGTGTCGACTCGACAGCCCGATATCGAGCACCCACGGCCGCAGCCGGATAGAGACTCGCTTCATCGCGACGGCGCTGAAACGCATGCTGTCGTTATGGTTCATTTATGCTCTGGATCTGGTCGGCCGCTGCGCTTCTCGTCTCTACTCTCAGCCTCTTCGCGACGCTCAGACGTGACGGTCGTGAGAGGAGACGACGCGAGGTTTGGTTTGATGTGGAGGCAGAGAACTTGCAGCCTGCTCACCTCTCCGAGCTGGACGGCCGGCTAGCCGTCAGCATCGACGGTCGGCCCGTCAAGGAGCCGCACGCGGTTCGACTCACCCTGTGGGTCTCCACCCCGTCAGACATATCTTCGGCGGATTTTGATGGTGGAGAGGCTTTGACGCTTCATCTTGGTGTTCGGGTTTTCGGTCAACTAGACGGTCCGACTGTAATCGGCCTCGAGCGTTCTCGAGTGTCTCTGACATTGGATGGTGTCCTCGAAGTGCAACCCGTGTTGCTCAAGAACGGGTATGGAGTGCAAGGGCGCGTAATAACCCAAGGGGCCCCCTCACCCATCGTGGGTCGTAACTGCCTCAAGGACGCCGACCTTCATATTTTCGGGGATGCGGCGAAAGTCAAGTTTCGATCCCAGTTAAATCGGTATCGCTCGGGGCTGTTCGTCTTTATTCTCGGCCTTGTAGCATTCCTGGGAGTTTTCGTGCTAGATCTCACCAAGGGTAGTACCGACCTCGAACCCGTCCTGGCTTACATGCTTCCCGCTCTCATACTGGTTCCAAGCGGAATAGCCATCATGGTTTTGGGTTTGCTGAACCGGACGAACGTCGATAAAGCTGTGCGGGCTGTTCCGGTGGACTTTGGAGACCGCCAAGCCCGAGCATGGTCCGCGCGGCTTCGGTCGGACAGATAGTTCAGCCGCATCGGATAGCCAGTGGCGTCGGCGTGAGTCATTGCGATGGACCTGCCGAGCTTGAAGATCGGTACTCCAAGCCACCAATTGGAGGTCTGTCCAGGTCCGCTGGGGCTCGCCTGGCAGGCCAATGCCTTGCAGGAATGCGCTGATCGTCAACGACGCCTACCCACGGCAGGCTGCATAGGCGGTAGCGAATCGGCTAGTCGAGCCAGGCCCATGTCATGGTCCTCAAGTCCAAGACCCCGATGTTCCCCGCCGAGTTGTTCGCAGCTAAGGCGTAAACCGTCCGTCCGTCACGCTGAGAACCCTCGGCTCGGACGTGCATGTGCCCGTGAAACAGAAGAGGCGGGGCGAGGGCCTGCCACAAATCCGTGACGACGGCCTGGGATCTACGAGACGCACGAAGCCCTTCAGGGCCGAAACCTTGGCCCTGCGTGCGGCGGAGAATTTCATCCACTACCCGCGTGCCACCAGTGACAGCTTCATGAGTGAGCATCACGTCAGCTTTTCCGCCGGCCAAGGCGTCGGCAGCATCCTCTGGGCTCGGTTCCTCGGATGGCCACCAGTCTTTACCCTCAAATCGGCCTTCCTGATCCGGAGACGCTGCACCTCCGAACGAGAGAAAAGAGCGCCCCATGATGGAAAATCTGTAACAGCGAGGCAGGAACGCAATTTGATTTGTTTTCGGAAGAACGTATGGAGAGTCTGGGTGCTGTGTAAATTGCTGCGTGAGCTGCCCCCAGTGATCATGGTTGCCTGGTGTCACTAAGATGCGCGCGACGCCGTTTGTCGCCATCGCTTTTATCAAGTTGTTGCGGTAGGACTTCCAGGGCTCATTTGTGGTGAGGTTGAAGTCTCCCAAATGCAAAATCGTCTTGACGTCGGGTGCATGCCGATGGAGCAGGGCCAAAGCCGTCTTTGCCCAAACGCCACTGCTGTGCCAGTCACCGGCAATCGCAATGCGTGTTTCACCTGGAAGGGTGATATCGCTCATTTGTTAGCGCCGTGTCTTCCTAATAGGCCAGGGGAGAGATTAGATCATCCACTACATTCTGAGTGCCTGCGCACTGCGGGTGAACGTCCTAGCTGCACGAAACCGCCACGCGCGGTCCCGCCGCACGGAGCATTGATCCTGGGCTTCGGACGCCTCGACGCGCAGGGACCCGCAAAAGTCGATCCTTGCGCGCAAAGGCTTACATGGCGTAACGCTAGTGCGCTGCGTTGTACGCGTCTCGAATGACTGCCGACACGCGGCCACGGTCCGAGACTTCGTGCCCGTTGCTTCTTGCCCACTCGCGCATCCTCTGCAGCTCTGCGGGATCCGACTTGGAGCCCGGGGTTTTCTTCGAGGTGACCCTTTCACTCCTTCGGCCGGCCGCGACGAAGGGCGCCAATGCTTCCTTGAATTCCGCGACATGTGCGTCACTTAGATCGATCTCGTACGATGTCCCGTCGTAGCTGAAGACGACTGACCGTCCTTCGCCGTCGGGGATGGGCGTGCCGTCGAGATCGTCTACGAGCTGAACGAACGTTTTCTGGGCCAAGGTGATCCTCACTTTCACCACCCGTCCGTTTGGACGAGTGTTACGTACTTACTATGTCGAAAACTTTCTCAGACCGCATCCCGACTCGGTCACACCTAACGAAGGGACGGGCCGCGACTGTTGGCTATTCGAGGCTGAGCGGGGACGTCCTGCCGTGTGGTTCGATAATGCAGCAGGTGCGCTTGGTAGTTGGAAGCCAAGTTGCACCGCCTCGCCTGGGTGCGGCTGATGCAGCAGTATGTAATCGCCGCTCGCACCGGAGCAAGGTGGTTTTCGTGTCAGCTGCCCTGGCGCGTCAAGTGGCTGCGCGCGTCCGGACAGCGCGTGGCTCGAGCAACGTAAATCGACGCCTGATTCTTATCCCACGGCCTCTCTCAAGGGGGCAACGGGTCGGGGGGTAGTGGCAGGAAGTTTCCCGGCCTTGATAGCCCCCCACCGCCATTTAGCCCAACGAAGCTTCAGTGTTCAGCTGCAGGACCATCGCTCAACCGCGATCAAGCGACTCACCAGGGACAGGCCGCCTTTTTATTATTTGATTCTTACATTGTCATGTGACATGGTACCCGCCTGCTGCGACCGATTCGTCCCGAAAAGCCTCCAGCGCAAGCCCACTGACCCCGAGCTAGGGCCATGTCCTCAGGGTCGTGTGGCAGGAGATTGGGCTGACATCATTGTTTCCATGAGTGCCGATGCCCTGGACACTGAATATGAAAATGCAGTCGCCGACGTCCTTGCCGCCGTCATGGGTGACCGAGCGACGGTCGGACGGAACGTCAAGTTGCCGGGATACAAGACCAAACGCACGCGCCAGATAGACGTTCTGGTTCAGAGCGATCTCTTCGGCAGCGGCGACGCCATGATGGTCGTCGACTGCAAGCGCTACGCAAAGCCCGTCGACATCAACACCATCGGCGCTTTTGTCGCCCTCATAGATGACGTAAATGCTGACATGGGACTCCTTGTCTGCACGCACGGGGCGACGAAGGCGGCCCAGGTGTACGCGCGAAGTCTCCGTGGAATCAGACTCAGCGTCATGGGTCTTGACACGCTGGCCGCGTGGAGGCCAGCGGGAACCGTCGAGTTCGTATACGCCGTACCTTCCGACATGCTTGCAGAGGCCACCCGGGAAACTCGTCGGGTCGGCTTCAGGGTGCGGTACGAAGACGTTGCAGAGTTTCATGGTCTGCCTGGTCACACCGGGCTTTCGGCCTATCGCCATTTCGGAACCCGTAGCCCGTCCGGAGAGGTGCAGGCGGAGGCCAGAGAACGTCTTGAGGCAGCTCTCCGGCGCGTTGGCGTTGACCCGACTCACACACTCTCTGGGGGCGTGACAATCGACGGTGGCACGCCATCTCACCGATGGCTTCCAGTCACGCTCGACGGGATTCTGGTAGGGCTCACGATTCTTGCGGCAACCGAGGATGACGTCGAGAGGCAACTGAACGCCGTTCTAGCTTTTACGGCGGTGCCACGGGAGCGGCTCGACGTAGTTCGGCCCGACGGTTGGCCGTTCCCCCGCGTGTTCCCGAACTGGTAAAACATTAGGAACAGCAAGTGTGAACGCCTTGGAAACATAAAGGGTTCGTGAGTGCCTGCGCTCGAGAACGTGGAGCGCAGTTCGAGATGCGGTGCGCCCTTCGCGTATTGGAATGTTGCTCGCGCAAGTCAGGCGCGGCTCGGCGCCTGGAAAAACGCGTACTGGGACTGGGCGCTGTGGCGGCGTCGCGACAGGAACAACTAATGGCCAGAAGTGTTCCGAACGGCCCCTCTGGGTTTAGTGGCCAAGGCGAAATATCCTCCAGCCGCTCGCGTTCCTACGACTGCAACCCGAGTCGAGCGGCGAGGACGCCTTTCAGTGCATCTAGACTGGCGCGCTTCATGAGGTCGAGTTTCTTGTATTCCATGGCGAGATCTTTCTGAATCTTGACCGAGACCGTTCCCTCTGCGTCTAGGGGCACGGCGACCGTCAGTTCTCTTCCGACGTTGCCGAGGCTCGCGCGGAAGACGCGGTCGAAGCCGTACGTCGCGCGTGTGCTTCGTAGCGCATACAGGAGATACTCCGGGTCGAGATTCGGATTAACAATCTCAGCACGCCCGCAGTGGTCGGTCGGAACAAACTCGTGTCCAGCTGGCATGAGGTTCCAGTCAAAGATGCCGTCAATCCCCCAGATGAGCGACGGGCACTCGAACGACAAGCCATCGGAGTGTGGCGAGTAGCCAAACGGCCTCTGGACATTGGCTGAATAGATCGGAACACCGGAGGGGGCAACATCTTTTAAGAGAAGGCGTTGCCCAATGGAGAGCCGAAAATTCGTTTTGTCCGCCAAACTAACGACTTTGTGGGGCTCTGGAACGTCGAAGCTAAGCTCCGCATCCCGTAGTTCCGCTTCTAGTGTTGCAGTCTCGTTCTTGATGCGCTCGATGCGTTCGAGTCGGTCCCCAATCCGCTCCATCTCTGCGAAATCAAGATCCCCATCTTCATTTATAGGTAGCTCGAAGACAATATCTTCTACTGCAGAGGGGTAGAGCTTCGTGTATTCGTTTTTCAAGCCGTCAACTCGCCGCCCGACAGCTTGATCTACGAGCATCGGCTCGAGAAGAAACCTAAGATACGTCAAGCTTGGGATGCGTACTTCTGGTCGAGGTACAAGCACTCCCCGATCCCGGTTCGCGGAAAAAAGCCCATTGACTTCCTGCATTCGCCCGCCGTACCCGTTCATGATCCAAGTCAGGTAGTGCCCGTCAAAGTCCGACGTGCTGATACTCCCGAATTCATCTCGAAGAGAGGCGGAATAAACGGGGAACGGACCTGGATGGGTGTCAAGATACGTATGAATGTATTTTGCCTTTCCATTTGTCGGCACAAACAGCTCCCCCAGCCTCACTTCACGGAAGGGCGTCACGCCAGCTCTCCCAAAAGTGCGGCAAGCGACTCTTGGGCATCGCCGACAAGCTTTTTCAAAGTCTCAGAGTCCACTTCGACACTTTCCTCGACAATGCCGAGGGTGACTTTTTCTTCGGATGTCCATTGGCGGTCAATCAGCCAGTTGCTCTTGCCCGAGAGATCGTCAAAGGTCACGATTTTGCAACGAGGATCGGTGCTCTTGTAGTCCGCGCGATTCGTGGTGAAGTATCCGAATTGCTGCTGCATGGCGTGAAGGTCGTTGTGGTCAATCTTAACGCGACGAGTGTCTCTCGATTCACCGATTTCCGATACAAGGTACGTGAACACCGGGTCTGTTTGGGGCGTCAGATTGTCGCCCTTGCGATCGATAGCCAAGATGTACGTCTTCTTGGGTGTCGAGTAAAAGGTTCTGCTTGGAAGGGCGACAATGGCACGAATGAAGCAGTTTTCTTCGATGTAACGAAGGACAGGCGCCTGATTCATAAGCCCGTCGGGAACAATGACAAAAGCCTGGCCGATGTCGGTCTTTAGATGAGAAACAATCCACTGTATGGCGAGGGACTCGGTACCTCGACCCCCAAGACTGTATTCGTCCGAGATGCCCGCCGCTTCAATGGCTGTCCTAAGGCTGGCGGAACCGCTAGTAACGTAGGGAGGGTTGGTAAGAATCAAGTCGTAGCGCTCACCAGGGTCTACGCGTTCAAACGTGCCCAAGTTTGAACGTATGAGCTGGAATACGTCGTTGAATGCATGTTTAGCAAATTGGCCTAGTAGTTCAGGCGAGTGATACTCGGCGAGAAGGTCAGAGAGATAGACGAGCATATTAGCCTTGGCGAGGATGATGGTTCGCTCATCGTCCTTTTCGTCCGTTCCCTTGTCATACCCGCGGAACGTGATCTTGGGAGCTACAATTCCGTCGACCGGCTTGAATTCTTTAAATAGATTCGGGTTCTCGACAATGGCTTCGAGGATAAAGCCCCCGACCCCGCAGAAGGGATCGCAGACACTCGCGCCGGGCTGCAATTGCCCCGCCCGGGACATCTTAACAATTGACTGGACGACGTTGCGAGGAGTGAAGTACTGTCCCAGCGAGCGAATGCCGGCCTGCTGACGCAAGAAGGATTCGTAAAGACGAGTTTTGAACTGGCGGTCGATGTAACGCAGAGAGCCGAAGTCGTTGTCGAAGGCCTGGAACGCCTCGATGACTTCCCCGAACAGTGATGCCTGTGCGTTATTGGGCTCGCCCTTCTCATTAACAAAAATTGTGCCATTAATGACAGTGGTGTTGTCGATGGGGCTTTTTGGGAAAAGGGTCTTGATTCGGTCCCGACTCATGTTGGCGTACTGCGCCAATGCGGTTTGGGCGCCTTCCTTGGCGAGCACTTCGACCACGTGTTTAAATGAATGCACGCCCGACAATACGCCCGCATCACTAAGGAATTTAAAGACTAAGATCTCGACGACATTGTAGAGGCACTTTTCCGGATCTTTGCCCGTATTGACCCAAATTTTCTGCCAAACTGACTTGGCCAAATTTGTAGGGTCAATTTCGGCCCGCGGCAGGAGGGTATCGTTATCGGCCGTCAGGCTGTGCTCTGCGAGTTCTATGAAGTGAACAAGAGTCGACTCTTCTTCGGCCTTAAGGGAGCCTTCGTCAACAACGGATGGGTTGAATAGCAGTCGAACCGGGTGGCCATCTTGACCAATAACCGGCCTTTCGGTCAGCGCATTATACCAGTATGTCTTTCGCCCGTCGGTCAAGATGAGAAGGTTGCATACCGCCCGGGCGATAGGGGCGTAGTAAGTTACCAATTCCTTGAGCTTGCCTTGGACGAGTTCTTTGGGCTGCTTGATCTCCACGACAGCCTTGACGCCGCCGAGGGGCAAGAACACGATGGCGTCTGGTTTCCTGCGCTCTTCCTCAGGGGCCAGGGTGGTCCGGATAAATTTACTTTTGCGCAGCTGAGCCAGCGTGGTGGCTCCAAGCGACAAGTATGAGAGGCGGCCAAGGGAACTGGCGTTCCGGGAAACGAGGTCTTCGCTCACTGTGTCCTTCTGTTGCGTTGAATGTCTTATGGAGAAGTCTCTCACGCTGTCAAAAGATCCACAAGTTGCTCGGCCGCGCTTGCGAGAGGGACCAGAAGGTCCTTGGCAATGCTGTCGAACATGGGGGATCAAGGCGTTTGGCCGCACGACCGCCGAGTTCTCGGGCTCGGCTGTGACGCTGCTGGTCTGCACCTCGGACACGCGGACTCTTGTTGTGCGCCCCACGATCGACCAGGATGTCCCTGCTAGTTCCGGATCTAGCACGATGTACACCATGAGCGCGAGCCCGACACTCGTCGTGAAAGCCAGCGACCCGAAGGATCGCGAACGGTCCAAGGTATACACCGCCGGTCCCGCCACCCTGTTATTCGGTTGGGGCGCGCGGGGCGGAAGGAATGGGAAAGGGCAACGGTCGTTATGCTGCGGACGGCGGGAACTCGTTGAGAGAGGTGCAGTCGCCTCCATCGACGAAGGTGGCGGTGCAAGCGCTCGCGATCGGGCTTGCCTGATCGATAAGGTGACATGTGCTCGTGAAACCGAAGAGGCCGACGTTCAAGTTCAGATCCCCCTCAAAGTGCGCTGCTAATCAGCGAACGTTGTTGCCCTGTTGCGTCGCCTTCGCTGGCGGGCGCTGAAGTGGCGATTCATCCTGCGACTCGCGGGTTGAACCGGGAGCGGATGGGGGCCGGAGGTGCCGTTGCGCTGGCCGCCATCATCCTGGCCGCGGGTATTTTCGCCGTCTCGAAACAAGCTTCCGCGTCCCAGGGGGGCGGCCCGGAAGTTGTTCCTGAGATGACTCTGCCAGTGATTGCCTCGGCGACACGCGTCCCCGGCAGTTCCGCCCTAGCCGTAACTTTGACGCCACAACCGAAACTTAACAGGCGCTCCGGCCGCACCAACGAGGTCTTCACCATCGGGCTCGTGCTCACCCTTCTCGCCTTTTTGTTCGTGGAGGGCTTCCTCAATCGACCAATGCTGACGGGCTTCTTCGGTGCCGTCGCGGCCTTCCTGCTGGCACTAGTGGCATCACTGGCGGCCTTCGGCACAACGAGCAATCTGAAGATCACGGCACGCTGGCGCATGGTGGCGGCTGCCGAGTTGGCCGAGGCGGCGGCCGGCCTCGGCGTGACCTTCCCGGACGCGCTCGCCCTTCTCCATTCCGATGAGGACTCACGATCAAAGACGGTCGAGCATCTATCCTTCGGGCGATTCATGGGCGACTACTTCACCTGCAGCAGGGACGGGAAGCGGCTCACCTTGCACCCGACCGCGTTTGGATGGAGCCTGACGGTGGAGCCCCTGTGATGCAGGAAATGGGTCAGTGGCTATTCCTGCCAATCGTTCCGTGCGTCTTCGGTTGCTTGATGTTCGGCCCGATCTACCTAGTTCGCCCCTGGCTCGTGAACAAGCCCCGCTTCGAGCAACAGCACGCAGTGGCGGGGTCCATCCTGCTTCTTGCGACCATGCTTGCCACCACCGCGGGCCTCGTTACCGCGACTCTCCTTGCCGACGCCGACCGTGAGTCCTGGGCGCGAATCGGGCTCATGGCCTGCAAATTACCCACCACGGCAGCTAGCGAACTAGCATTGGCTTCCGGCGCGTCCGTCCTCGTTGCCGCGAACACCCGGGCGTCATTCTCCTCGACCGCCTATTCAGGCCGCGTTGTTAGCTATGGCACCGGTCCCCTGGCTGGTCAGTCGTGCGACTCTTACAACGTGAGAGGCGAGTAGCGCCCCCTTGTCCATGGACCCCGAATGCGCCCTCGCCCCCTTGGTACAGGCCCTGGCGCACCGGTCGCGCACCCGGCGCGGCGCCCGGCTCTCGTCTGGACCATCCTCAATAGAGATATGAAGGGCAATGCGACGTCAGCTGACTCCGAGTCTCATGCGGACCTGCCGCTAATGCTCGCCAAAGGTGTGAGAAGTTGCTCCTAAGCCATGCATGACTTCTTTTCATGCTCGTCAGCGGCACTCGACGGGTCGTGAGTCCAGTCCGGGGCAGGGGAGCCAGTTTCATTCAATCGTCGAGGTCGTACTCAAGATGTTTTTGGACGTCGTCTCGGCACGATCGTCGGCGGCCTGCCAGCTATAGGTCGCGGTGGTGAACCCGTTGGAGGGTCCACCGAGGTCACCGCAGGCGTCGCAGCTGGCCGTCTAGGCTTGCGCCACGAGCGCTGCGTCACCCGAAGGCTTCAGGCTCGACTAGGTTTTGCCCATGGTCGAGACACAACAAGGACCGCCCGACGAGCGGTTCGTAGTCGTTATCAACGCAGACAGCGAACCGATTTTGTCGCGTCTGCGGGCGAGGCGTCTCAAGTACGTCGTCAAGAAACTCCATTCTCGTGCCGAAAACTGGGTCAAAATATCTCAGCTCATGGAGGCTCCGGGAGCCGGCGCAGTCCTCGTGAGACTGAATCGGCACAATCTCGAGCAGCTCACGGCTAGTGGAACGGACTTTGCAGGAACGCTTTACCGTGAGCACGCCGACGTCGCACCGCGCCTACTTCGAGCGATTAGCGCTCGCCCTCATCTCGTGCTAATCCATGAGGACATCGCCCAGGGCCAGGACTTTGTGACCAACGCCCCGTTGGGCTGGGCAGCTGAAGGCCTTGAGTATGAAGAGACCCTCGCGCCCGAGACGCGAGCGGCGGCGTTTGATCTCCTGGAGGCCTCCGGAGTTCGGCCGACTTTCTACACCCGCAACGCCGAGGCCGATGAGCTGGCAGCCGTTTTCCTCGAGGACTTCGAGAGTAATCTCGTCCTTCGTATCTACATCCCTGCGGACCGGCTACTCGCGGAGGAGACGGCACGCCTACTAGATATGTTTAGAGATTGGCTCGTCACAACTCAACAGCTCAGCGTTCGTCGGGCCGGCTACAGAACATCGCGTGGGCAAGTCGTCGAGTTCTTCTCCGACGGAAGATTGACCCGCGACAAACTTAGAGATCACACGCAGGGCTTTCAACATTTTATAGACCTGTTGTCCTCTGACCTTGATGCGTCTGTTGTCGCTTTAGAAAGCGTCGGTGTGGACGCGGAAATTGCGCGGATCTTTGTCGAGAAAAACGCTCGCGCCCTGCGGCGTATCCAGGTCGAGGTGCGGCACGCCTACGAGCGGCAAGTCTTCGCTCTTCGACAATCTGCAGAAACTGATCTTGTCGATGAGATAAATGTCCGGGTTCCTCTTGATGAGATGGGTGCAATCATTAGGAAACTCTTCGGTGAGGCATCTAGTGAGCCGGCGGCAACTATGCAAGGCAAAATTACGGAGAATAAGCACACGGTTCATGCAAATGCATCGCCGTATCAACTCAATGGGATAAACGACACTGGGGGTGACCTCCTGAAGACTCTTGAATTAGTGGAGCCCGATCTCGGCCTTCAAACCATGGTCCACGATCTGTCTGACCCCGAGACCCCAAACGGTCGCCGTGGAGCCGCGGCTGCCGGCCTCAAGTCATTTCTGGTGCGAAGCCGCGACCGCCTAGAAGCTGAAGCATTCCGTACATTCACTAACTGGGTCAACTCTCAAATAGGCTTCTGACTGGTAGGCATCACCATAGTGCCAGATAGACGACCGGCCATCGGTATGGAATTCGCGAGTCAGCTCAGGGTGGCGAGCCGCTTAAAGCCAGCACCGCTAGGGCGCCGACCCTTCCGCTAAGCTCCGAAGAATTGAGGTCTGGGTTTCTCGCGTCCTTTTCGAGGCTAAGAGACCGTTCAGGTAGAAAGTGTTAGGGGCGGGGTGTTTGATGATGTCGTTGAACTCAGGTGTGCCCCATTCAGGCGGGCGTAGCCGTGTTTCAATGAATTGGGGAAGATTCGACTTGACGTCTCCTGCCTTAGGCAATGCAACTAAGTGCCAACCTTTCCTTTGCTATTCTCGAGCCTCTCATATCCGTGCTCGATAGGTTTTGGGTCGACAGGATAGCTCTGGAGGGCTAGGTTCGCCTTAGGGTTTTGGTCGATTTGTTTTCAGGATCCGCGCACGTTGCGACCATCTTTGGTGGAAGGCGGTTCGTCATATTAAAAAGCCAGGGAGTGTTTATAGGGACTGAGTGATCCTTAGTATTTTCCGATTGATATAGCCAGTGACTTCCTCGGGGCAGTCCTGCCGCCGGGCAAGGCGCTCCCCAATCCGGATAGCGTCTGGGACGTAACGGGAGAAAAGTGCCTCAGCGACAGCTTGGCGGTTCGCCACGGGTGCTTGGCCGAAGTCCCCTTCGAATAGACCCCAAGTGCTTGCATCACTTCTAAGCATGCTCGTTAGAGTGCTGGCCAGTGAACGGACGGCCCCGTTCCCGAGAGGTTCAGTGTCGACGGTGGCCAGTTGCTCCCGAGCCAAGTTAACGACGTCCGCGAAGGGCAGTAGGGCCTTGGCGACGTGCGAAATCGATCTCGAGTATTGCGCGTAGAGGGCAGCATCGCGATTCGCTGTTGTCACATTAGCGGCGAGTGCTTTGTCGCGGTAGCGCTGAACAATGGCATGTGCTTGTTCGGGCGTCGGCGCCGATCGGCCGTCCGTTCTATGAGCCGTGTTTCCCACGAGTACGAAAAGGTTGCGGCTCACTTGCGGATCTTCCGACTCTTCGAGCGCCGTCAGCAACCGTGTAACTACCGTGTCGGTCATGTCTTGTGTCCACGCGAGCGACATCGCCTCATCTTCGAGGTTCTTGGCGAGAGTCATTACAGAGCCTGCGTGCCGGACCCGGAGAAGGCTCACAGTCCACGCAAGTCCGAAGGATCTCCAATCGGTGGCCGTCCAGTCGCTGCGGCATTGCCCAAGCATGCGGCTTGCATCAGCCTGTGCGTCCGTTTGGTGCGAGTCGAATATGGCGTCCGTCTCTAATCGGGCGGTCTCGGTGGTAGGGGCGACAGCCGCTAACACCTTGGCGCGGGTTGCGATCGGCACGCCACCGGCCTCCACTAGAACGTCTTCAATGGCTGCGAGATGTGGCACCAAAGCGTTTCCGTGGCACACCTGCAGAAGGGCGTCGAGCGATGAACTGACCGTCACGTTCCAGTCTGCAGATGGGCCAGTTAGTCGTATGGCGTTGCGTAGCAGGTAAAGGCTGCCGCTAAGAGTTGTGGGGTCGCTGGCGGATAATTTCAGCACCGCGGGCCACGCCCTGCGCGGGCTGTGTTGCGCGAGGGGGGCGAGGAGAGCGACGATGCTGTAGCGTTCGTCGTCAGCTAGGTGGGGCTGAAGTTGCAGGGCCAGTTGGCTGGCGGTGGAAACCGCTACCTTGTCAGGCTCGACCCCGATTCTGAGGAGTGCTGCCAGCGTTTCCTTTGGTTGGTGATCGGCAATGAAACGCACTGTGTTTATGACTCGTTCACGGAGAGCGCTCGTGTCGCGGGGCCGCAGTCCCTCATGCAAAAGATTGTCGAGCTGATGGTTCTGGGCGACGGCATAGGCCGCAAGCCGCACCTGGACGGCATCCCACCGCTTGGGCAGATCCAGTGCGATGATGGCAAGCCAGGAAGTCCAGCCTCGATTGTGTCGAGCGGTCTCATCCAACCATTCACTTTTGGCTATCGTCAGGCAGTCATCCACAGCCTTATCTGGCACAGGTATGGCCAGGGCCTCGCTTAGGAACGCGCTGGAGACCGTAGAACGATTTTGGTGGGCGAAGAGGGTGCAGATCGCGTATTTGCCCGCGTCGGGAATGCGCGCGTACCATCTCACGGCTGTGGCAAGCGCTTCCGCGCCGAGCTGGTCTTGACCGAGTCGGTCAATGAAACGCCACGTGTCGGCTGGAGCGCCATCATCTCCTGCATGCGCCCGGCGGACCATGGCATCGAGAACTGAGTCCAGATACTGCGCCTGTAATGCGTCCTCGGCCCGGACAGCGTGAGCGGCAAGTGCTCTGACGACGCTCGTGAGGTCCGTCTCCGTCTTTGATAGCAGCTGTATGAGCGCAGAGGCGCTCTCACGCTCGAATGTGTCCGGTGCCGATCCCAAAATGTCAGCCGACGCGGCAAGTTGATTTGGGTGATACAACGTAAGATCAATCAGGACATCGGAACCGTACTGGGTGGCTGGCCGCGCAAAGAGTGTCGTGAGAATGAGGCGGGCGCCCTCGATCCTCGTTCGAGGGACAGCTTCTAGGATTTCTTCCAAACGATAACTAGACAACTCCTCCGACAGGAGGTGGCCCGCGATAGCCCAGTATCCGGAGACTCGACCGTCCAACCCCAGGCGGAGCCGGTCCCAGTCGTCGTCTCGCCCGTGCACCGCGAGATAACGCGCAACAGCAAACTCGGCAAACGTTTGGTGGAAGAACTGGTATCTCCGCCCGTGTCGCGCTAGGACGCGCTCGCTTCGGAGCCGGCTGATCGCCCCAAAATCGGTATCCTCCGGCGGAGCGACATCCTGAACGAACCGATGGTCGCTTTCGCGCCAGACTTCGCGCGCGATGAGGAGGGCCGTGGCTTGCACCTGGTCTGCCTCAAGCGATCGGTGGCCGTTGCGGTCAGTTTCGACGCGCGCTTTCCAGTAAGCGTCGTAGAGAAGCGTCGCTGTGAGGTCTTCCGGGATGTGTCCAAAAGGGGCGTAGATGTCGCAGGCCATTGCCAGACGTAGCGGAACCCCGAGTACGTCTTCGCTGTGGGGCTGCCGAAGGGCAGTCTGAACGCTGGCCAGGAACGTTGCCCGCACAGGAGGCGGTAAAGTTGCAGAATCCAGGAAAGTAGAGATCCAGAGAAGGGACTCGTCGCGGGACAATTGCGGCATTCTCTGCCGGACGGCGAGTTGAGTCGTCCAGTTCCGTTCCACCATGTCGTCCCACTCGGAGTCACGGCAGGTGAGGATGATGTCCGCATGGATCGCTAGCCGGTCAAGGAATGTTGTTACAGCCACAGCACTGTCGCCCCTGAGCGCCAGATCCAGCGTGTCAAGGATCACTATAGGGCGCACCTCCAGCGAAGCGGTGGCCTCGGTAAGAGGTATCGCCGAGGTCGTAGCCGCACGGCCAAAGGCAACATCCAGCTCCTCGGGAGTGTCAAGTCGACCGTGGCCCGGGATCCGTCCGACGCTGAGGAGAATGCACGACCTGGTCGTTTTATGAGCATCATAAAGCTGGCCCGCTAAAACGCTTTTTCCCAGCCCCCCTGCGCCGAGGAAAGCCTGAGGAAACGCGGAATTCAGAGAGGCCTGAATAAGCTGTGTCCGACCGATCGGAGTGAGGGTACCCGGCTCCAGGTCAGTTCGAACGAGTTCCGATGTCGTGAGGATTGCCTCGGAGATCTCAGAGGGGCTTAACTTCGCGTGTTGGGCACGGAAATCTGCAGCCAGAGACGCGACTGCCGCCTCAAGGTCGCCAGCCTTCCGGTATGTCTCCACGAGCAAGGACGACAGGAAGCGAGGCTCGTTGCGCACGTTGAGGGCGAACTGCTCCGATGACAGCCGGAGGATGCTTTCGAGAAACGGAGTAGTCGACGCTGAGGAAGCGCGCAACAGCGGACTCGCCTTGCCCGCAGCGAGGTACGAGTAGAAACCCGATTCGTCCAAGGTTGCCTGAAGGATGGCAGCGTCGTCTGACCTGAGGTCAGCGAGGAGAGCTTCAGCGTCCAGAACGGCCGCCCGAAAATCGGCCTCGTCAGCCTCGCCGATGTCGCTCTCGCGCAACTTTTCTTCTAGAGCTTTCGCGATTGACTTAGAAAGAGAATCCTCGAGTTCGCGATTGCCGACGAGAGATCGTAGTGAGGACAAGCCCGCGAAGGCGTCCCCTGTCATGTCGGCAGCTTCTGGGAGATTTGATGCCCGTAGAACCATCTGTGCGATGGAGACCCCGACCTCGAGCAGGTTTTGCCTCATGAAGGCACGTTAGCGGGGCTCCTGGGCTGACTCAAGGGCAACCGCTCGCTGGGCAAGATGCTGGTCCAAGATCTGTCTTGCACCTGTACCTGCTCACGCCCGGACCGTCGTTGACCGGGGCGGCTTTAGCGCTGTCTAGATTTTAGGTTCCCACGCAACGATGGTCAACATAACCAAACCATTCCAGCTGGATTTCCGTTGCGATCTCGTAGCCTTCGCTCACCGAGGTGACGCAGCGATCAACCGGAACGCCGTACTTTTCAGCATCTCGGTGTCCTGCCTGCAGCACCAGTTGCAAACGAGGACGTTCAAGGCCTTATAGCTCCCGGCGCGGCCTAAGCTGACCTGGCCGAAGTGTGCGACACGAAGAATCGCATCCGGCGGCTCGAACAAAAAACAAGATTCCGAGGAGACTGCGGCGCATCTGTCGCAGGCCTGCAGCCCCGAATGGTGTTGCTCCTGGACGTTGGCTTTGTCGCCGATCGATCGCGGGCCCCTGCCGCGTGGAGATTCGGGGAGCAAGCGTTCTTCAAGTAGCAGGCAAACCCGGTGTTTCAGTGCGACTGGGAGCCGCGCCTCACCAATGGTGCTAACGACTCGCATTTTGACGATTTAGGGCTCGGCTGTCGATTCAGCCCGAGCGCGATGAAGAGCAAGGCTGGCCTGCATCCGTTGGGGCGACGGGTCTAGGGGGGTGCTCTAAACAGCGGCAGCGCGACCGCGAACACCGCGTTGGACGATGCCCGGCTGTCCGTGAGTTTGCGGATGACACTGTGCGTACAGATCCGGGTTCTGTGACGCTGAGACTGAAGGTCTGACGCCAGCCCAGGCGCGCCCGCGGCGGCCGTCTCGATTCCGACAGGGTTTAAACGAGTCAGCACGCGTGTATACTCAGAGCGGGCCCCGTTGAGTTGTGATCTCGCCAGATCAGTTCACGGGGCCTTTTCACTGCCCTGGTGCGCTGCCTCTCACTCCCCGTCCTGCGTGTGCGTTGGTAGCTGCTGTCGCTGCAGACGACGGGCCAGATGATATGAGGGCACTCCGCAGGCTGGCTTGGGTCGACTGCCGAGGCGTCGAACGTCGTCGCAGGGGTTGAATGCGCAACGGTGGCTATGATGATTTGTTCACTTACCGTCCACGCTGCACACAGCCCTCGTGCTTCGACGTACCCTCGCCATTGGGGGAGTGCGCAGGAAAACGAGCAGCCGAGTCTTCTGCTTCTGCGTCGGGTGCAAAGTGAGTGTTAGGAACGTTTCCGTATCGGCGAGGTAGCGGCGGACATCTGCTGCCAGTGATGCATTTCATGGCCTCAGCGTGATGGTCTGTGGATCGTGACTAAAGAAGGACAGGAACTCGCTGTGTCGGGACTGCCACGTGACCACTTCATCAGCCGAGTTCACATACGACAGTGGGCGACGCAGAACCAAGTGACCATGCTTCGGCGAGGAGGGGGAGAGGCTCAAGCACTTGACGTCGGCAAAGCCATCGCCGCAGAATCAGGCCTCAATGATCCCGTAATCGAGGCGGCCTACGGCAAAATCGAGAGCGCCTTCAGCCGGGCGCTTCAACGAGTCATGAATCGGACCGGTGACCTGACCGTCCGCAACGAGCAAGCCATCCGCGAATACTGCGTCCTCATGCATGACCGGTACCCGGCATTACGTGGCTCGGCGACGGACGAGCGGGCGTTGCCGGGTGGAGCCGCCATGATGGTTCCGAACCCTGCCAATTGGGGCGCCAGCAACGACGCTGGGAGCGTGCTGGACCGGCTTACTCGCGATTTGGGCCGTGAAGAAGTCAAAATGTCGCGTCTGCGAATGCTGCCAACCTTTGCCCGGCTGCTACCCGCCAAGATGTGGATCATTCGTGGTGGGCCAACGCTCCTCGGGGATGCTGGCGTTCACTCCATCACGCTGCACCCCGAAATCGATAACGGGCAAACGTACGTAGCCATGCCGTTGGCACCTGATGCGACAGTCATCTTCGGAAGCGTTCGGCCGGGAGACGAGGATGTCGATACGATCGTACGTCTTACGATGATGAAAGTCGCGATGTCCTCGACCGTCGTTATTGACAGTGTGTCGGCGCCTCTAATTTCCGCATTCGTGCAAGATATGTGGCTGCGACAGGGGGAGCCCGCCGGGAAGGGCGTCCCCTTCTCAACCCGGGTGTGGGGCCGTCCCCAGGACATCCCGACCTCATAAGCACCCCGCGCGGCTGTCGCCCATGCTGCTGCTTGCGGCTTGCCCTTATGGAGGCAAGCGAGGAAACCGACGCGTCGTCGCCACCGTGCCACGTGACTTCGTTCACGCCCGTTTGCCTTGAGGATGATCAGCAAGACGCGGCCCGCGGACTGCAACCAGTTCTATAAACCTATAGTTCGACGGCCGGTCGCGCTCTCACGTTGCGCCGCACGGGGCTGCCTACGCCCACGTGCCGTGTCACGGCGAACCCGTGAGATGTCTTGTGACGTTGGGCGCCGCTCCAGCCCGACGTGGTCCCCGGCCCCAAGAGGGACTCGGCCCTGTACGTCGCCAGAGCACACCGCGGACGGGTGCCCGCGAAGGCCGCCAGCGGGGGCAAGCTGCCCCCTCGTTTCGGACATGCCGGCCGCAGCCTCGCGCCCCCTCTGTGCCAAGCTCTATGACTTAGCTGTGCCGGACGCTCCACAGTGGTGCGCTGCATGCCTGCAAACTAGGCCCGTGGCACGAAGTCGTTAACTATCCGCTGGACCCCGTTGAGTTGTGATCTCGCCAGATCAGTTCACGGGGTCCTTCGCTTTAATAGGCATCGTCGGCTCGTCCGCGGGGTGAGCGGCGAGGTGCGATGCTGGC
>Ga0265780_10002032_pt1 | contig 28025 bp, 26 predicted proteins | sample P1T30metagenome_FD_192432 | JGI IMG/M metagenome (GOLD analysis project Ga0265780, IMG submission 192432) | Plant litter microbial communities from East Loma Ridge, Irvine, California - P1 T30 | ecosystem: Environmental > Terrestrial > Plant litter > Unclassified | place: USA: California...
GCCGGTGGTGGGGCCGGCCAGTCCGCCGGGGCCACCCGTGGACGTGCCGGACGTGCCGCCCGCGCCGCCGTAGCCGCCGGTGGCGGCGCCGCCAGTCCCGCCGGCGCCGCCTGCGCCGCCCGCGCCACCGCTGCCGCCGGCCCCGCTCAGGGCGCCCGCAGCGATGCCGCCGGCGCCGCCACTGCCACCGGTGCTGGCGCCGACGCTGGACGGACCATTCGAGGCGCTGCCGTTGTAGCCGTTGCCGCCCACCGAGCCGGACGCTGCCGCACCGCCCGTGGCTTGCGCGCCGGAGCCGCCCGTGCCCGTGGCCGAGCCACCCGTGCCGGTGGCGCCGTTGGCACCCGTGCCATTGCCGCCGTAGCTGCCGCCGGTCTGCGTCGCAATGTTCCCGATGTTGTAGACGGAGTTGCCGCTGACCGCGCCGTTCAGCGTGCTGGTGGCCGTGGCGGTGGAACTGTTGAAGGCGTTGGTGAGGCTGGCGCTGGCGGTGGCGCCGTTGTTGGCCGCCGCCGCACCGGCCGCGCTGGCGGCGGCGTCGCCGGTGCCATTGTTTTGCCCGGTGCTGTTGTCGTTGTTGTAGGTCGAGTTGTCGTCCGTTGCGCTCGAATAACCGTTCGCGGTCGGTGCCGAGCCGCTTTGTGTCGTGGTGGCGTTGGCATACTGCGCCAGCGCGGTGTCGGCGGTATTGGTCGGGTTTGCGTAAGCAGAGCTGCTGACGGCAAGCGTCACGGCCGCTGCGAGGAGAGTGCGTTTCATGTGGGCCCCTTATTCATATCAGGATCAGAAAATTAGTCGAAGGTCGTCCGCTGGACGCGGGCTCACATCCTCAGCAAAACCGGTGCCAGCGCCCTCTGCGTACGCGCAAGCCCTTGAATTGGATGGGAAAAGCGCGGGCTGCCGGGCTGATTCGACACGCCTGACCGCAGCCGTGGGGGCCATTTGTCTCGCGCAGGTGACAAAACGCTGGATTTACCGTGGCGTGCCCCGCAGAGGTTGTCGCAGCGCTGTGACACTGGCGCACAAAATGAGGCAGGCACGGGCGCAAGCGGTCGCGTCCCTGTGACAGTTCAGCCGCGATGGGAAATGGCGTGGCGGTCGAGCAGCCGGTACAGCGTCATGCGCGACACGCCCAATTGGCGCGCCGCCTTGGTGACATTCCCGCCGGCCCGCTCGAGGCTGTAGCGGATGGCCAGGCGTTCGGCCTGCACGCGCGACTCGCCCAGACCGGGCGCCTGGACCATGACGGCCTCTGGCGCCGCGGCGGGGCCGGCCAGGCCCAGGTCTGCCGGCACGATGAGGCGGCCCTCGGCCAGTACCAGCGCGCGCCGGGTGCGGTTGATCAGTTCGCGCACATTGCCGGGCCAGTCGTGTGAGCGCAGCGCCAGCAGCGCGGCCCGGCTGAACCCTTTCAGGCGCGCCGGCCGGTCGCTGGCGAACTGGTGGAAGAAGTGGGTGGCGAGGATGGCCAGGTCGTCCTTGCGCTCGCGCAGCGGCGGCACCCGCAGCGGCAGCACGGCGAGGCGGTAGTAGAGGTCTTCGCGGAACGCGCCATGCGCGACCGCCGTGGCCAGCTCGACGTGGGACGCGGCGACGACGCGCACATCGACCGCCATGCTGCGCGTGGCGCCGACGCGGTAAATGGTTTTCTCCTGCAAAAAGCGCAGCAGGTTCGACTGCATGTCCTTGGGGAGGTCGGCGATTTCGTCGAGGAAGATCGTGCCGCCCGAGGCCGCTTCGATCAGGCCGGCCTTGTCGCGCGCCGCGCTGGTAAACGCGCCGCGCATGTGGCCGAACAGTTCAGACTGGATGAGGCCGGCGGGAATGGCGCCGCAATTGATGGCCACGAACGGGCCTTGCGCCCGTGCCGAGCGGGCGTGGATGGCCAGCGCGGTGAGCTCCTTGCCGCTGCCGCTTTCGCCGGAAATAAGGACCGGCGCATCGGCGCGCGCCATCTTGCGGATCTGCTGGCGCAGCCGGGCAATGGCGGCGCTGGCGCCGACCAGGCCGTCCATGCCGTCCATGCTGTCGGCGCCGGCGCGCTGGCGCAGGCTGGCGCAGCCGAGCGCGTGGCCGAGGGAAAAATCGAGCCGGACCAGGTCGGCCGGCTAGGTGTGGAAATCGTGCAGGTGGGTACTGATGAGCTCGCGGCACTGGGTGCTGGCCAGCGCGGCCGCATCGAACATGCCGATCCACTCCATGTCCGGGCAGGCGCAGAGCAGGCGTTCGAGCATGACGGCATGGCGCTCGCTTGCGCCGAACAGCAGGCCGACGCGATACGCGTGCTGGCGCACCAGCGTGGATGCGTCTGCCACCGTCTCGACGACGGCTACATGCCACCCGGACAGCGCCGCACAGGTGGCGCGGGCAGCGGCGCCGTCATGCAAGGCAATGCATAGCAGGTTCTTGGTCGTCATTCATTGCGATCTGCATGGTTCATGCAGATAGGACGACATCAAAGCCTGTGCAGTTCGGGCCGCACGTTTGATGCAATCAGGCGCACGCTGCCGAAAACTGTGCGTCTTCCTGTCCCTGCACCGCTGGGCGGCGGTGGATCAGCCGAAGCGGCCGGCCTGGTAATCGATGATCGCCTGGTTGATTTCCGCGCGCGTGTTCATCACGAACGGGCCGTGCGACACCAGCGGCGCGCGCGTCGGCTCGGCGTGCCCAAGCAGGACCAGCGCATCCTCGGGAGCGGACAGTTCGATCGCATCGCCTTCGTCGTTGAATTCCACCAGGTGCATCGCGCCAACCCGGTCCGGGCCGATGTCGATGCTGCCGCGCACCACATACAGGAACACGTTGCGCTCGGCCAGCCCGGGCAACTGCAGCGTCCCGCCGGCCTTGAACGCGACCGTACTCATGAACACCCCGGTCAGCGATGCGACCGGCCCGTCCGTCCCGTTGAAATTGCCCGAGACGAGGTTCACGGTGACGCGGCCGGCGTCGGCCGCGATGGCGGGAATGTCCGCGCGCTGCAGGCCCACATAGGCCGGTTGCGTCATCTTCAGCGCCGGCGGCAGGTTGACCCAGAGCTGCAGGATTTCCAGCGGGCCGCCGTCGCGCAGGAATTCGGGCGGCGAAATTTCCGCATGCACGAGTCCGCTGCCGGCCGTCATCCATTGCACGCCCCCGGCGCGGATGATGCTTTCGTGGCCGGCGCTGTCCTGGTGCGTCAGCATGCCGTCGAGGATGAACGTGACCGTCTCGAAGCCGCGATGCGGATGCGGGCCGAACGGCAGGCCGCCGTTATGGGGCAGGTACACCTGCGGGCCGTGGTGGTTCAGGAACAGGAAGGGGTCGATCTGTTCGACGTGGGCCGAGGGCAGGGGGCGCTGGGTGATCAGGTCGCCGATGTCGTCGCGTACCGCGGGCTGCACGCGTTTCAGGGTCTTCAGATGAGTCGTGGGGTTCATGGGACGTCGTTCTCCGGTACATGTCGATATGGCCACACGATACCCCATCGCCATATTTTCTGCGGTACGGCGGGGCCTTTGCCTGAGAATCCATTAAATTGGCTACTGGAAATTACGTGCTGCGCGACAATGAATCACAGGGGGCATGCATCGTGATAGCATTCTTGAATCGCTTTGACCACTGCCGCTGCCATGCATATTCAGGAATTGACCAAGCCCGACGGGCGTCGCATGACGCTCTACAGTACCCGCCCCATCCCCGCGGGGCTGACAGCGCCAAGTCCCTTCGCGGACAAACTGCAAGCCAACCCCCACCTGCGCTGGCATGCCCTGCGCGGCGAGTGGGTGACCTACGCCGCCTTCCGCCAGAACCGCACCTTTTTGCCGCCGCCGGAATACAACCCCTTGGCGGTCATGACCGATCCCGCCAACCCCACCGAAATGCCGCAGGGCGATTACGACATCGCCGTGTTCGACAACCGCTTTCCCTCGCTCGCGCTGGACGCCCACGACCCGCCCGAACTGACGGTCCCGACCGCGCCGGCCAACGGCCACTGCGAGGTCGTGGTGTTCACCCAGGACCCGAAGGCGGCGCTCGCCACGCTGCCCCTGTCGCGCATCGAGCTGCTGCTCGAAGTCTGGGGCGACCGCACCCGCCGCATCGGCGCGCTGCCGCACATCCAGTACGTGCTGCCGTTCGAGAACCGCGGCGCCGAAGTGGGCGTCACGCTGCACCATCCGCATGGCCAGCTGTATTCGTATCCGTTCGTGCCGCCGCTGCCGGCGCGCATGCTGGCGCAGGAACAGGCGTATTACGCCAAGCACGGCAGCAACCTGCTGTGCGACATGGCGCAGAAGGAAGCGGCCGATGGCCAGCGCGTGCTGTACCAGGGCGAGCATGCGATCGCCTTCGTGCCGGCCTGTGCCCGCTATCCATATGAGGTGTGGGTCATGCCCACCGCCCCCACGCCGGATTTCGCCGCGCTGGGCGACGCCGAGCGGCGCGACCTGGCACGTGCGCTGGCCACCGTGCTGCGCAAGTTCGAAGGCTTGTGGGAGCGGCCTTTCCCTTACCTGATGGCCTGGTACCAGGCGCCGACCGACGGCGCCGCCCATCCCGAAACCCAGCTGCACGCGGAATTCCTGCCGCCATACCGCAACCGCGAGCGGCTCAAATACCTCGCCGGCACCGAACTTGGCGCCGGCATGTTTGCAATGGACACGCTGCCGGAAAACACGGCGGCTGAACTACAAAAAGTACAAGTTACCCTGGAGGAAGATGCATGATTGACCAAGTTGCGGCGGTTTCATCGCGCGCTGAAGAAGTCCGGCAAAAGCTGGCAGTGCTGCGCACGGCCATGACGGAAGCAGGCGCGCGCGCCGTGCGCCTGCGCGGCAGCGACTGGTTTGCCTGGGCCACGGCCGGCGGCTCGAACGTGGTGCTGCTGACGGCGGAAGTGGGCGTGGCCGAGATCCTCGTCACCGCCGAGGAAGCCGTCATCCTGACCGACGACATCGAGCTGGAACGCCTGCGCAATGAAGAGGTGCCCCCGGGCTTTACCTTCCACGCGGCGCCGTGGGACCAGATCGAAATGCGCGACACCTATGTGCGCAGCCTGGCCGACGACGCCTCGGTGCTGTCGGACCGGCCGCTGCACGGCGAACTGCCTTTGCCTGCCGCACTGCGAGCACGGCGCATGGTGCTCAGTGCCGCCGAGCAGCAGCGCTACCGCATCCTCGGGCGCGAAGCCGCCGAGGCGATGTCGGAAGTCCTGCGCCGCGCACGCCCTGAATGGACCGAATTCGAACTGGCCGGCGCCGGCGCCGAGGCGCTGTGGCGGCGCGGCATCGAGCCGGCGCTGGTGCTGACCGCGGGCGCCGAGCGCCTGCCGCGGTATCGCCACGCCACGCCGTCGAATGCGGTGCTCGGCGATCGCGCCATGATGGTATTCTGCGCGCGCCGCCACGGTCTGTATGCCAACCTGACCCGTTTCGTCAGTTTCAGTGCGGCCGACAAAACCCTGGCCACGGCGCAGACCGAGCTGATGACCGTCGAGGCCACCGGCCTGGCCGCCATCAAGCCGGGCGCATCGCTGTCGTCCGTGTACCACGCGCTGGCGCAGGCTTACCAGCATGCCGACCGCGGCGACGCGATGCGCGAGCACCACCAGGGCGGCATCACCGGCTACGGTTCGCGCGAGATTGTCGCCACCGCCACCACCGCTGCCGAGCTGATGGAAGGAATGGCGTTTGCTTTCAATCCAAGTTTCCAGGGCGTGAAAATCGAGGACACTTTCCTGCTCGGCCCGAACGGGCTGGAAAACCTGACCGTGGATCCGGCGTGGCCGAGCGTCACCGTGCAGGGCCGTGCGCGGCCGCGCTGGCTCGAGGTGCTGGCTGAATCCGCTCCTGGCGTGCCAGGTGCGCCATCGGCCGGCATGCCCGGCATCGCCTCCGGGGTGGCGCCATGAACGCCGAAGCATTTTTCGGCGGCGCGCCCGAGGCCAGCGCCTCGGCGCCCGGCCGCGTCAACCTGCTCGGCGAGCATACCGACCATAACGATGGCTACATGTTGCCGGTGGCTACACCCCAGCGCACCGAAGTGGCGCTCAGCCGCAGCAACGACGGGCACTTCCATTTTTATTCCGAAACGCTCGACAGCCACGTGACGTTCGCGCAGGACGGCTCGGCGCCCACCGGCTTCGGCAGCTACATCGAAGGCTGCATCCGCCTGGTCCAGGCGCGCGGCATCGACGTGCCGCCGCTGCGCGTATATTGCCGCACCAACCTGGCGGTCGGCTCCGGCCTGTCGTCCAGCGCGGCGCTGGAAGTCGCCACCCTGCGCGCCCTGCGCAGCCTGCTCGGCTTCGACTTCGACGACGTGCTGCTGGCGCAAATCGCCCAGCGCGCCGAGATTGAATATGCCCATGTCAATTGCGGCATCATGGACCAGATGGCGTCCAGCCTGGCCGACCCGGACACGATGCTGTTCATCGATGCGCGCACGCTCGAACACCGCCTCGTGCCGCTGCCGGAAGGCACCACGCTGATCGTCATCGACACCGGCGTCGCGCGCAAGCTCGCCGCCAGCAAATACAACGAGCGCCGCGCCGAGTGCGAGGAAGCGGCGCGCCTGCTGGGCGTGAAAGCCTTGCGCGACGTGACCGATATGGCGGCAGTGGAAGCCCTGCCCGAACCGATGCGCCGCCGTGCCCGCCACGTGGTCTCCGACGACCTGCGCGTCCTGGAGGCGGTCAAAGGCATCGACGGCGTGCGCTTCGGCGAACTGATGAACCAGTGCCATTACAGCCTCCGTGACGATTTCGAAGTCTCCATCCCCGCACTCGATGCGCTGGCGCAAGCCCTGCGCGACCAGGACGGTGTGCTCGGTGCCCGCATGACAGGCGCCGGATTTGGCGGCGCCTGCGTGGCCCTGTGCCGCACCGGAATGGCCGAGCAGGCTGCAAAAGCCGCGCTGGAAGCCTACGACAACCAAGCACAAGACGGCATCAAGGGACGCCAGCTGATCCCTGTGCCGCCCGAAGGAAAGGAACCCCATGACTGAATCTGCAACGAACCAGTTCGAATACCCGCGTCCCCAGCTGGTCCGCGACCACTGGATGAACCTGAACGGCAAATGGCGTTTCCGCTACGACGACGACATGCAATGCCGGGTCCAGGACGGCATCTCCGGCTGGACGCATGAAATCAATGTGCCATTCGCTCCAGAAACGGAATTGTCGGGCATCGGCGACACCGGTTTCCACAAGGCCTGCTGGTACGAGCGCGAATTCACGCTGCTGCCATCGGACGGCCGCACCATCCTGCACTTTGGCGCCATCGATTATTCGGCCCGCGTCTGGGTCAACGGCCACCTGGTGGCCGAGCACGAGGGCGGCCACACGCCGTTCAAGGCGGACATCACCGCAGTCATGCATGCCGACGGCAACCAGACCGTGACGGTCCTCGCCGAAGACGATCCTGCCGACCTCGCCAAGCCGCGCGGCAAGCAGGACTGGCTGCTCGAACCCCATTCGATCTGGTATCCGCGCACGACCGGCATCTGGCAGACGGTCTGGGTGGAGCAGGTCGCGTCCACGTACATCCGCGGCCTGCGCTGGACACCCATCTTTGAAACCTACGAAATCGGTTGCGAGGTATTTGCCGCCGGCGACATCCAGGACGACCTGTTTGTCGAGGTCAAGATCTGGCACGGCGACCAGTTGCTGGCCGATGACAACTACAAGCTGCTGGGCGGTGAAGCGAACCGCAAGATTGCCCTGTCGGACCCCGGCATCGACGATTCACGCAACGAACTGCTGTGGAGCCCGGAGCGGCCGACGTTGCTGGACGCCGAAGTCACCCTGCGCCGCCACGGCCAGGTTCTGGACCGGATCACCTCGTACACCGCGCTGCGTTCGGTGGCGATCAACCGCGACCGCTTCATGCTCAATGGCCGCGCGTATCCGTTGAAACTGGTGCTCGACCAGGGCTACTGGCCCGAATCGTTCCTGACCGCCCCGGACGATGCCGCGCTGCGCCGTGACGTCGAACTGACAAAGGCCATGGGATTCAACGGCGTGCGCAAGCACCAGAAAATCGAGGACCCGCGCTACCTGTACTGGGCCGACCGCCTGGGCCTGCTGGTGTGGGAAGAGATGCCGTCGGCCTACCGGTTCAGCCCGAAAGCCATCACGCGCATGGTCAAGGAGTGGACCGAAGCGATCGAGCGCGACTACAGCCACCCGTGCATCATCGTCTGGGTGGCCTTCAATGAGTCGTGGGGCGTGCCCAACCTGACGCTGACGCAGGCGCACCGGAATGCGGTCGAGGCCTTGTACCACCTGACGCGCACGCTCGACGCAACGCGACCGGTCATTGGCAACGATGGCTGGGAAGCATCGGCCACCGACATCCTGGGCATCCACGATTACGACAGCGACCCGGAAAAGCTGCAGGCGCGCTATGCCGTTTCCGACCCCGTGCGCACCTTGTTCGACCAGCGCCGTCCGGGCGGGCGCATCCTGACGCTCGACGGGTTCCCTCATCGCGGCCAGCCCATCGTGCTGACCGAGTTCGGCGGCATTGCCTACGACAAGGACGCGAAGCCGACCGAGAATACATGGGGCTATTCGCGCCGCCAGACCGACGAGAGCTTCCACGATCTCTACCGTCGTTTGCTGGCCGTGGTCAACACTACCTTCATGTTCAGCGGATTTTGCTACACGCAGTTTGCCGACACGTTCCAGGAAGCCAATGGCTTGCTGAAGGCCGACCGCACGCCGAAATTGCCGCTTGACGTGATTTATGCGGCAACGCGCAACCTGCCGCCCAAAACCGACGGCGACCCGCGCGAGTACGAGTTCGTGCCGACCTGATTGGACGGGCCGTTCCGGCGTTCGCTGTGACGCTCGCGGAAGATGCTTGCGTCAAGCACCTGTGGTAAATGCTCGTGGAAAAGGCGTCCTTCGGAACCAGCAGCGCCCAGCCGGCGCGCTGCCTGCCTGTCCACGCGGCGCTGCGCAACAATTCCCGTTCGCAATCCGGCGCCATGCTGCATACCGGCATGCGGACCGGCTCCGCAGCTTCCTAGCGGGAGATCACCCCGCTGCTGAGATTGACACGATCGCCGCTGCGATAGGTGGGCGTGGTTGCCTGGCTGACCACCTGGGTGCTGCCGTCGTCCATGCGCAACGTGACCTTGTAGGCCTGCTCGCCCCCGGCGGCGCCACTGCTGCCGCTGGTACCGCCGCTGCCACTGGCACCACTGGCACCACTGCTCCCGCTGCTGCCCACGCCTCCGCTCGAATTCGACGCGAGGGGCTCGATGGACACCACGGTGCTGTTGGGCGTGGTACTGGCGCTGGTGGCGGCGGCGCCACCCTGGGTCATGTCCTGGCCGCTGCTGGCCGACGCGCCACTGCTGCCACTGGTCCCTGAGGCATCGCTGGCGCTGCTGCTGCCGCTGCTTCCCGAGGCGCCACTGCTACCACTGCTACCACTGTTACCACTGGCCCCCATGCCGCCCGCCTGGCTCGCGGCATAAGGGCTTGCGCTGATGCCCTGGGCGGACGCGCTCGGGTCGGGTGCGGCGCTGGTGCTGGCGCTGCCTGATCCGGGAGGCGGGCCGGCTTCCGGCGTACGTGCGCCACTGCTGTTGACGGCGTCGCTGGAGCCGCTCGCGCCAGCTGCGCCGCTGCTGCCGCTTCCGCTGCTGCCGCTACTACCGGTGCTATCGCTGCCGCCGGTGCTGCTGCAGGCCGACAGGCCCAGCGCCAGCGTCAGCATGCCCGTCAAAACCACGGTGGGATACAGTCGTTTCATGGTCTACTCCTTGTGGATGATATGTTCAGGGTGTGCGTGACGATGCCGCGTGCCACTGTGAGTAAGAGGCTTTACGCGGCGCGACGTTCCAGCTGACTCAGCTTGAGCATGAGCCACATCAAACAAGGAGATTCTTGCGTGGCGCCAGCGCCACTCAGCGGCGTTCAGGAACGCAAGGATTCCTTGGGCAACACGGCCCAAAGGACAGTCGCAGCCACCACGGCGGCAACGCAGTCGACGAGCCAGTCCGAGACTGCCGCGCCGCGATACGGGAAAAAGCTTTGCACGCATTCGTCGCCGGCCCCCATCAGGGCGATGGCGAAAACGGCTTTCAGCGCCCGCTGCGGGCCGTCGCCGGTGCTGCCGGTGAACCACAGCGTCGCCAGCCCGGCGTACGCAATCGAGTGCAGCACCAGGCCGGATGCATATTCGCCGATGGCATGCCGCTCGCCCGGAATCGAGCCGATCACGAGGATTGCCAGGTAAAGGGCAATGGCGAGGCCGAGGCGGAATTTGCGTAGCTTGGGGTCGAGGAAAAGCAGGTGGAGAAGGGCGGGCATGAAGATGGATGTCGGCGGAAAACATCAACGATACCATGCACATCGGGCCGTTGCGGTCCGTTGCTTCCCGCGTCACTGTGCGAGCAGGGGCGCAATCCGCCTCGCCGCTCAGGTCGACAATGCTAGATCGTCAATGCGGGAGCACCGTCGGCATACTGCGCATCGTAGCAACTGGTGCAGTCCGCGCAGAACAAGTGCGCCATCCGCACGGAAGACTGGCGCAGGACCAGCTTCAGGCTGCCTTGCCGGCACTTCGGGCAGAGTTCGCGCACGGTGCCGAACGTGAGGAGTTCTCGCGGCTGCTCCCCGTCGTACCAGGTGTCGACCACCACGTGGGGATTGAGTTCGGTCAGGATCAGCTGTACCGCGCCGGCGCCGCGGCGCTCGCCGCCTGGCGTTCCGGCGGGACCGGCAAACTGCGATTCAGGAGAAGATTCAGGAGAATATAGACTCATCAGCGATTTCCCTCGATGTGATCCTGATGAGATGAAACTCACCGGAGACTTCATCTTAGTCAATAAGCGGTCATGGTCAAGCAGAACTGGCAGCCATTTCGCAATGCAGCATATTTTTCTCGCGTGGCATTTCCTCGAAGCAGTAATCCGGCGTCCGGACAAAAAAATGCCCGCTGTTTGAAGGCGGGCACAACCCAAGAGAGGGACCAGACGGAGATTCGGTCGGTGAGCCGGTGAGCCGGAACACCTGTCTGAAATCACGCATATCGGTTGCGTGTAGAGCAGATGAATGAAGTATAGGGGCCATGTATGACCTCGCCATGACATCCGACAAAAAATGTATCCCGTCTGGAAAAGGGCGTGCCGTGATGAAAATTTGGGCAAAAAAAAGCCCGCTCTGAGCGGGCTTAAAACTATTTTCTTGGAGGAGAATAGTGGAGACAGATGCATTATGCGTTTCCGCAAAACAGCTGTCTAATGGTCATTTCAGATACCAGACATTCAATGATCAAATAACTCTATGGCTTGACGGGCACCGTGTAGTTCAGCGCCAGCCGGCCTCCATCGGCGTAGATGGTCTGTCCGGTCATGTAGGACGCATCGTCGCTGGCCAGGAACGCGGCAATCGACGCGACTTCCTCGGGTTCGCCGCAGCGGCCCAGCGGGGTGCGCGACAGGATCGTGTTGCGCGCTTCGGGGCTGCCCAGCACGGCCTTTTTTGCCAGCTCGGTGAGAATCGTGCCCGGGCCGATCGCGTTCACGCGGATGCCATGCTGCGCCAGGCTGATGGCCGTCACGCGCGTGAGCTGGTTGACGCCGCCTTTCGACACCACATACGGCACCTGGTTCGGAATCGTCAGCTCGGCATTCACGCTCGACATATTGATGATGCAGCCGCTCTGGCGCTTGACCATTTCCCTCGCGGCTGCCTGGCTGCACAGGAACATCGATTTGAGGTTGATGCGCAGCACCCGGTCGAAATCTTCCTCGGTCAGGTCGAGGAAGTCAGCGGCGTGGGTGACACCGGCATTGTTGACCAGGATGTCGATCTGGCCGAAGGCGGCGAGGGTGGCGGCGATCAGCGCATCGACATCGGCTTTCTGGCTGACGTCGGCGCAGAAAAAGCGTGCGCTCTCGCCCAGTTCGGCGGCAACCTGCGCGCCTTCGGGCCGGATGTCGGCCAGCATGACGCGCGCGCCTTCCCGTACCAGGCGCTGAGCGCAGGCGTGGCCGATGCCTTGACTCGCGCCGGTGACGATCGCAACCTTGTTGGCTAATTTCATTTGCTGGTTCATTCGATGTCGGACGGTGAGGTAAAAACCGCGATTCTAGAGCATCGCGGGGCGGTCCGGCAGTTCATTGATGCGGCGTCCCTGTGCAGGAAAATGCTGTTGCAGCAAGGCGTTGACGCGCGCGATGGCCGCCAGCGTGCTGTCGTGAAACTTTCCTTGCGCGAAGCCGGCAGTCATCGTGTCGCAGACGGCTTGCCAGGTCGCCGCGTCGATACGCCGGTCGATGCCGCGGTCGGCGACGATGTCGACCTTGCGCTCGGCCAGGTTAATGTAGATTAGCACGCCGCAATTGTCCTCGGTGTCCCAGACGCCGCATTCAGCAAACATCGCGAGCGCCCGCTGGCGGTTGCTGACGCCTTCCCGGACCGCGGCGAAAGGAAGCGATTTTTCCACGACCAGGCGAATTTCGCCGCGATGCGTTTGCTCTCCAGCCGTGACGGCTGCCGTGATGGCGTCCAGCGTCGCGCTCGGAAACGCCCGTTTTGCCACTGCCGTCGTGGTGGAAAGGTGGCGCCAGATGCGGCCCCAACCCGATTTGCCATGTTCTGCCATTACCAGTCTCCCGAGGCGCCGCCGCCATCAAAGCTGCCACCGCCACCGCTGAAACCGCCGCCACCGCCGAAGCCGCCACCGCCGAAACCACCGCCGCCACGGCCGGCATTGGCCAGGATGTTACCGATCACGAAGCCGGTCGCGCCGCTGCCCCAGCCGCCGCGGCCCAGGCTGGCACCACGGCCGCGTCCGCCGAAAACACCGCGCAGGATCATGAAGCCCACCGCCACGGCAAACAGGGCGCCGATCGGAAAGCCGCCGCCATTGCCTTGCGCGCCCGCGGGCTGTGTTTGCGCTTCCGGCGGCGCCGGGAATTTCTCCGCATTGAGCAGCGTGGCGATGGCGCCAACGCCCGCCACCAGGCCCTCGGCATAATTTTTTTCGCGGAAGTGCGGCGCAATCACATCCTGCAGGATACGCTTCGACTGGGCATCGGTGAGGCTGCCTTGCACGCCGCGGCCGGCTTCGATGCGCAGGCGCCGCAGCGCCGTCGGATTGTCGCGCGCAACCATCAGGAGCACGCCGTCGTCGACACCCTTGCGGCCAAGTTTCCATGCCTCCACCACACGGATGCTGAACTGCTCGATGGCTTCCGGTTCCGTGGTCTTGACCGTCAGAACGGCGATCTGGCTGCCGGTCTTCGCTTCGTAATCGGCCAGCACCGCTTCGAGTTTCTCGCGCTGGCCGGCGTCCAGCATGCCCGCGCCATCGACGAGGTGGCCGGTCAGCGCCGGGACCGGCTGCAGCTGCGCCTGGGCGGGCGCCACCGTCAGCGACGTCAGCAACATCAATGCAAGGGCCAGCGCCCACAGCTTGCGCATGCTTACTTACCGAAGTTGACGGTTGGCGCGGTCGAGATGGCTTTCTCGTTTTCGACCGTGAACGATGGTTTCGCGCTGTAGCCGAACATCATCGCCGTCAGGTTGGTCGGAAAGCTGCGCACGGTGACGTTGTAGTCCTGCACGCTGGCGATGTAACGCTGGCGCGCCACCGTGATGCGGTTTTCCGTGCCTTCGAGCTGCGATTGCAGGTCGCGGAAGCTGGTGTCGGCTTTCAGGTCGGGATATTTTTCCGATACGGCCATCAGGCGCGACAGGGCGCCCGACAATTCGCCTTGCACCGCCTGGAATTTCTTGAATGCTTCAGGATTGTTCAGCACTTCCGGCGTGATCTGGAAGCTGGTGGCGGCTGCGCGGGCCCGCGTGACGGCTTCCAGCGTTTCGCGCTCGTGCGTGGCGTAACCCTTGACGGTATTGACCAGGTTCGGAATCAGGTCGGCGCGGCGCTGGTACTGGTTGACCACTTCGCCCCAGGCTGCCTTGGTCGCTTCGTCCTTGCTCTGGAACTGGTTGTAGCCGCAGCCGGACAGCATGCCGGAGACCAGCGTGGCGGCCAGCGCGAGGCGGATAAAACGGGAAAAAAAGGAGATGCGGAAGGAAAAGCGCATGATGAGGTGTCCATACAAGTTGTCAGATGGCTACGAATATACCCCAATCGTCCGGTGCGTGCCGTTCCGGATGTACGCAAGCGGACATTGGAGACGATCGCCGCGCCGGGTACAATCACGCCCATTGCACATTCACCCAAGGGCCCGCCGTGACTTTCATCGATCAATTGTCCGCTGCGTGGACCACCAACAACTCGCTGCTGTGCGTGGGCCTCGACCCCGACCTGGCGCGCCTGCCGGGCCAGTTTTCGCGGGACGCCGCCGGCGTGCTCGACTTCTGCAAGGCGATGGTCGACGCCACCGCCGACCTGGCCTGCGCCTTCAAGCCGCAGATTGCCTATTTTGCCGCGATGAAGGCCGAGCCCGAGCTGGAAGAATTATGCGCCTATATCCGCGCACAATATCCGCACTTGCCGATCATCCTCGACGCCAAGCGCGGCGACATCGGCGCCACGGCGCACCAGTACGCGCGCGAAGCATTCGACCGCTACGGCGCCCACGCCGTGACGGTCAGCCCGTATATGGGGTTCGATTCGATCGAGCCCTACCTGGCGTGGCCGGACCGCGGCGTGATCGTGCTGTGCCGCACGTCGAATGCGGGCGGCTCGGACCTGCAGTTTCTCGACGTCGGGGGGCGGCCGCTGTACCAGCACGTGGCGCAGCTGGTGGCGGACAAGTGGAACCGCCACGGCCAGTGCGCACTGGTGGTCGGGGCAACCTTCCCTGAAGAAATAGCCCAGGTACGCGCGCTGGTGGGCGACATGCCGCTGCTCATTCCCGGTGTCGGGGCGCAGGGCGGCGATGTCGATGCGACTGTTAAAGCCGGCAAGACCGCACAGGGCGCCGGCATGATGATCAACTCTTCGCGGGCAATCCTGTATGCGGTGCCGCAGGGTGGCGAAGATTTTGCTGCAGCCGCGCGGCGCGTAGCCACAGAAACGCGCGACGCGATCAACGCCAGCCGCTAACGCCAGCCACTAACGCAGTCGCCTAGCGCATCTCTGGCGCAATCGCTTCGGCATAGTCGTACAGCGCGCCCAGGATTTCTTCGGCGCGCTCGTCGGCATCTTCCGACAGCGCGTCGATTTCCATTTGCAATTGTTCGATCGAACGCGCGCCGCCGGCGCCGTCGTATAGGCGCGCCGCGCGGTGGCGCTCCCACTGGTGCCGTTCGCCGTCACCGAGCGTGTCCGGGAAATTGCGCGCGCGGTAGCGGAACAGGATTTCCTCCAGGCGCTCGTCTTCGAACGACGGCCGCGCCCTGGCCAGTTGCTCGGGAGTGTCGGCGCGCAGTTGATCGAGCTTGCGGCGGTCGTTGTTGCCGATGAAGCCGCCATATAAATCTTCGTCGACGTCCGCTGGTTCCGCTGCCGGTCGGCGATAGACCTCGGCCCAGGTCGCGCTCATGTCCGGGCCGGCCGCGGCCAGCGCGGCAAACGCCTGGCCCTGTTCCATGTCGATATTCCAGCGCGCGGCCTGGGCGGCGCTCAGGGTTTTCAGGTTACCTACGAGCATGGGCGATTTATTCAGGTGGACGCTCTTGACGGGCAGGCGCGTCACGCCTTCCGGCAAATCGGCAGTGCGCGTGAACATGCGCTGGCGGATCGTCTCCGCGTCGAGCGTGAACAGCTCGGATGGATCGTAGCGGCAATCCCAGACCAGCACTTCGTTCTTGTTGCCGGGGTGCGTGGCAAGCGGATAGACCAGGCCGATGCAACCTTGCTCGGCCGGGAACATGCCGGACACGTGCAGGAAGGGTGGGCGCTCGGTGCGGTCCAGGTGCAGGCCCATTTCGGTGGAGACCTTGTCCTTGCGCCGCAGTTGCAGGCAGAAGTCGAACAGTTTTGGCTGCTTGCTGCGGATCAGGCGCGCCAGGGCAATGGTGGCGCGGACGTCGGACAGCGCATCGTGGGCGGCTTCGTGCACCAGGCCGTTGGCGCGGGCCAGGTGTTCCAGTTTGAAGCTGGGCTTGCCATCGTCGCGCAGCGGCCACTCGATGCCTTCCGGGCGCAGCGCGTACGTCATGCGCACGACGTCGAGCAAGTCCCAGCGGCCGCAGTTGTTTTGCCACTCGCGCGCGTACGGGTCAATCAGGTTGCGCCAGAACAGGTGGCGCGTGACTTCATCGTCGAAACGGATGGTGTTGTAGCCGACGCCGATGGTGCCCGGTTCGCTGAACACGGCTTCGATGGCGGCGGCGAATTTGTATTCCGGCACGCCCCATTCGAGGCATTGCTGCGGCGTGATGCCGGTGATCAGGCAGGATTGCGGATCGGGCAGGAAATCCGGCGCAGGCTGGCAGTACAGCATGACCGGGTCGCCGATTTCATTGAGGTCGGCATCGGTGCGGATGCCGGCGAACTGGGCCGGCCGGTCGCGCCGCGGCACCGCGCCAAAGGTTTCGTAATCGTGCCAGAGAAAGGTGTGTGTGCTCATCGCCAGGAGGTCAGGTGGAACGGATGCGGCATGATGTCACACATCGCGCGCCGCGACGACCCGTCCGCGTCATCGACCTGCCAAAAAGGTCACTCCGGCGCCAGGTTGCGCCACCACGCGCGTCCCGGCCGGGGCTGCTTCAAATCGATGGCTTCGCCCATTTCCGGCGTCGTGATGGCCACCCCTTTTGCCGCAGCCAGCGCGCTGATGCGGTCGAACGGTTCCTGCCAGCGGTGCAGGCCGAGGTCGAACGTGCCGTTGTGGACCGGCAGCAAAAACTTGCCTTTCACATCGAGGAACGCCTGCAGGGTTTCCTCGGGCTGCATGTGGACGTCGGGCCACAGCTTGTCGTAAGCGCCGGTCTCGATCATGGCCACATCGAAGGGGCCGTATTTCGCGCCGATGTCCTTGAAGCCGGCAAAGTAGCCGGTGTCGCCGCTGAAGAAGACGCGCAGGTCGGCATGTATGATGACCCATGACGCCCACAACGTGCTGTTGCCGTCGAACGGCGTACGGCCGGAGAAATGCTGCGCCGGCGTGGCGGCGAAACGTACGCCGTCGAGTTCGGTTTCCTGCCACCAGTCGAACTGGCGCACCTTGTTCCTGTCGATGCCCCATGCGACCAGGCGGTCGCCCACGCCCAGCGGCGTCAGGAAATACCTGGTCTTCGCGGCCAGCGCCAGCACGGCGGCATGGTCGAGATGGTCGTAATGGTCATGCGAGAGAATCACGGCCTTGATGGGCGGCAGGTCGGCAATGCTGATCGGGGGTGCATGAAAGCGCGCGGGACCGGCCCATTGCACCGGGGAGGCGCGCATCGAAAACACCGGATCGGTGAGATAGAACTCGCCGGCCAGCTTGATCAGCATGGTCGAGTGGCCGAGCCGGTACAGCGTGTTGTCGGGCGCGGCCAGCAACGCGCCGGGGCTGAGCGCCTGCACCGGAATGGCTTGCGTGGGAATCGTGCCGGCGGGCTTGTTGAAGGCGAACGTCCAGAACAGGCGCGCCATCTCGCCCGCGCTCTGCTTGTGCATCGGCACCGGATTGCGGAATTTTCCCTCATGTCGCTGGGGCGAATCAAGGACGGCGGCGTCCGGGGTCAGGGCGTTGCAGAGGGACATGGTCAGCAGGCTTCCACTAAAGACGAGGGCGGCGGCGCACCAGCGTGCTGCCGGCGCCATCTAGAAACAAATCCGGTCGCGCCCGGCCGCCTTGGCGCGGTACAGGGCCGCATCGGCATCGGCCACCAGCGTGTGCTCGTCGCCGCCGGCATTGAGCGACGCGATGCCGAAGGAACCGGTGATGTGGGGCAGGGGCACGCGCATATCGTCGAACACGACGATCTTGCGCATCTTTTCGCACAGGCGTTCGGCCACCATGGCCGCGACGGCCGGCGGGGTTTCCGGCAGCACCACGAGGATTTCCTCACCGCCGTAGCGCACCGCAAAGTCCGAGGGGCGCAGCAGGTTGCGTACGAGCGACGTGGCGGCGCACAGAGCACCGTCGCCGGCCAGGTGGCCATGGGTATCGTTGAACTTCTTGAAATGGTCGAGGTCTATCATCAGCAAGGACAGCGGATGCGCATCCTGGCGCGCGCGTGCCACCAGCTTGGGCAGCATGTCGCTCAGCCAGTTACGGTTGTACAAGCCGGTGAGGCCATCGTTGAGCGACAGCTGGCGATAAAACTCGCCCAGCTTCTGGCGCCGGCGCAGTAGGGCGTTGGCAGCGCGAATGCGGAACGACAACAAGCGCAGCAGGTTGCGCGCCACGCCATTGCTCTCGTCGATCAGCCGCCATACCAGGTCGGGCTCGATGACGAGCAGTTCGGTGTCTTCCACGGCCGTCATGGCGGCCAGATTGGTGGCGTCGTCCAGCACCGATTGCTCACCCACGCTTTCACCCGGCAAGATGCGCGCGGGTTTGCCTTCAGCAAACATCACGCCGTTATCGTCCGCCACTTCCAGTGCACCGGACAGCACAATGTACAGGCGCGCGCGGAAGGTATCCTCGACGACGCGGTCCTGCGCCAGGCGCACGATGGAACAACCGGCCAGGGCGGCATTCACCGGGCCGGGATCGGTATCGCGGAACAGCTGTAAATCCGCAGCGGTGTAGCGGGAAGCACCAAACGTGCCGATGGTTTCCAAATTAGTCCTTCATTCAGGCAAGTCGTTCTTGAAAATCTGATTCTGTAAAATAGGACTCTGCTTAAAAATCGCCCAATTGCGCGCAAGTGCCTCGATTGAACAGATAAGCTACGGACATTCTATGCGAATTATGTAGCGGTTGCGCTTTATCGATGTTCCAATAGAGTAATGAAAGATCCTTTCCTCGACAGCCCCCGGCTCAGGCTAGCAGATCGGCAGCCGGAAGAACATCCCGCGCAGGCGCCCTTTACGCCGACTTACCCGGCGCCTCACCTGGTGGATGCCACAGGCGCCACGCACAGGCCGGCACCCGGCGCACGCATCGTTTGCCTGGTGCCATCGATCACCGAATTGCTGTGCGACCTTGGGCTCGGCGCTCAATTGGTCGGGCGCACCGGTTTCTGCATCCATCCGGCAGCGATCGTGGCGTCGATTCCCAAGGTGGGCGGTACCAAGGACGTCAACCTCGCCAAGATCCGCCAACTGCTGCCAACGCATGTGATCGTGAATATCGACGAAAACACGCGGCCGGTGGCCGAGGCGCTGGCCGAATTCGTGCCGCACCTGGTGGTCACGCATCCGCGCGCGCCGCGCGACAACCTGGCGCTGGCCCGCCTGATGGGCGGCATTTTCGGCAAGGAAGCCGAGGCCGAGCGCTGGTGTGCGCAGTTCGAACGCGAGCTGGCGGCGCTGCAGGCGCTGCAACCGGGCGCCGAACGCACGGTCCTGTATTGCATCTGGCGCGATCCGTGGATGACCATTTCGCCGGATACCTATATTGCCCGCATGCTGGGCGAACTCGGCTGGCAGGTGCCGGTCTTCACCGACCCGGCGCGCTATCCGACGTTCGCCTGGACCGAAGACTTGCTGGACCAGGTCGACGCGGTGCTGCTGTCGACCGAACCATACCGCTTCACCGAGGCGCACGTCGAAGAACTGGCTGGCCAAATCGGCAAACCGGTGATGCTGGTCGATGGGGAAATGATGTCGTGGTACGGCAGCCGCGCGGTGGCGGGCCTGGGCTATCTGCGCGCGTTGCGCGGCAAGCTCGAGCAGGGAATCGGCTGAGTTCAGGCGCTGCGACGGGAGCATCGCAGCGCCGGCAACGGGCTGATCAGCTCGGCAAATCCAGGTCTTGTTCGGCAGCCAGCGCTTGCGGCTTGGCGTGGAGGTTTTTATCGTGCAGGCGGCCAAGGGCGCTGTCGATGGCGCGCTTGAGCTTGTCGGCTGCGCCGCTGATGGCCTGGTGCAGCGTGGCCGAGTGATGGGTCACGACGATCGGCTGGTAGCCGGTGACGCGTGCTTCGAGCATGCAGCGGTTGCCGCCATCGACGGACTTTTCCTTGTTTTCATCGCTCAGGTGCACTTCGACGCGGGTGATGTGCTCACCGAAACGTCCCACGGCTGCCTGGACCACGGTTTGTACGTGGTCGTCCAGCCCGGCGTTGCGATCGATGGTTTTGTCGGTGTTGATATTGATCTGCATAGGTTTCCTCCTGCTCATGAAAAGATTCGAAATCGATGTTTCGATCTTACACCGTGCGCCGAAAATCGCGCGTCCAGCAGGACAGGGGGAAACCGGCAGCGTCAGTTGTTCATCAGCCCGGCGGCAATGTTGATCGACAGGCCAAGGATGACCAGGTTGAACAGGAACGAGATCACCGAGTGGCTCAGCACCAGTTTGCGCATGGTGCGCGTCATGACGCACACGTCCGACGTCTGCACCGCCACCGAGATCGTGAACGAGAAATACAGGAAATCCCAGTAGTTCGGATCGAGGCCGTCGTCGGGGAATTTCAGCTCGGGTTCCTTGCGCTTGCTGTTGTAATACACGTGCGCATAGTGAAAGCAGTACAGCACGCCCAGCAGGATCCAGGAACCGGTCACCGTCACGGCGGTCACGATGTAATGCACGGCCTGCTCGCCGCTGTCGGCCTTGCTGGCGCCGGACAGCTCGGAGATGACGGCCGCCATCGTCAGCGCAATGCCGATGGTCATCGTGCCCAGCACCAGCGCCGCGCTTTCATCCTGCTTCGCTGCAATCTCGCGGACCCGGTGGTGATCCGCCTTGTTCATGGCCGGAATCAGCGACAGCAGGTACAGCCAGACCGTGGTGTTCCAGCCGATCAGCGCCTGGCGCAGCCACGTCTGTTCGGTAAACAACAGGCCGGTGATCACGCCCACCACGAGCGCCACGGTGAGGTAGGGCCGGCTGCGGATGAAACGGTGCAGCAGGTTGCGCTGCGTGGCCTGCGCGTCAGGCGCCGGCACGGGCTTTTTCCTCGGCTTCGTGGTGCGGGAAGCGGTCCATTTTCGACAGCACCGGGAACAGCGCCGCCCACAGGCCGGTCACCACCAGCGTGGCCGCGCCGCCCAGGAAAATCGCCCGCACCAGGCCCAGCCAGCCGGCCGTGATGCCGGACTCGAATTCGCCCAGCTCGTTCGAGGCGCCGATGAAGACCGAGTTGACGGCGCTGACCCGCCCGCGGATGCCGTCCGGTGTTTCGTACTGCACCAGCAGATGGCGGATGTAGACGCTGACCATGTCGCCGGCGCCCAGCAGGCATAGCGCAATCAGCGCCACGGAGAAATTCGCGGTCCAGCCGAGGGTGAGCGTGGCCAGCCCGAATACGGCCACGCCGCCGAACATCCAGGCGCCGACGCGGCGCCGGATCGGGAAAAAGGCCAGCGCGATCGAGCAGATGGCGGCGCCGGCGCCGGGTGCCGTGCGCAACCAGCCCAGGCCGGTCGGGCCCGTGTGCAGGATGTCGTGGGCATACGCTGGCAGCAGTGCCGTGGCGCCACCGAACAGCACGGCAAACAGGTCGAGTGAAATGGCGCCCAGCACGATCGGGCGCGACCAGACGAAGCGCAGGCCTTCGAGCAGCGTGCTCCAGCTGACCGGGGCGGTATTCATGACTTGCGGCGCGCTCTTGGTCAGCGCCATCGTGATGGTCGAGAGCACCAGGAGGACGGCGGCCACCAGGTAGACCGTGCTGGCGCCGAACGCATACAGCAGGCCGCCGAGCACCGGGCCGGTGATCACCGCCACGTGGAAGCTCGACGAGGACAGCGCCACGGCCTGGCTGAAACTCTCGTTCGGCACCAGGTTCTTCAGCACCGCCTGCGAGGCCGGCATCATGAAGGCGCGCGCGCTGCCGAACACGACCAGGATGGCGAATACCGGCCACACGACGCTGCTGCCGCTCCATGTAAAGGCCAGCAGCAGGGCGCTGCACAGCAATTGCGCGCCGAAGCAGGCCACGATGATGTTGCGCCGGTTATGGGTATCGGCAATGTGCCCGGCCCACAGGATCAGCACCAGGAAGGGGGCGAACTGGGCCAGGCCGATCAGGCCCAGCGCGAACAGGCTGTGGGTCAGCTGGTAGACCTGCCAGCCCACGGCGACGCTTTGCATTTGCACCGCGAGGGTGCCGAGGACACGGGAAGAAAGGTACAGCGAGAGGTTGCGGTTGCGCAGGACGGCAAAGCCGGTGGACGAAGACTTCACTGACATAGGTGCTTTCGGGACGATGCGAGGGTTCCCGCATTGTGCCCGATGTCCGCACTGTGCGCAGTCCATACAGGCCCTGCGGTGGTGCAACGCGTCACAAACTCAGAACTGGTGCAGGTCGGCTTCGGAGGTGAATGCGTCCGCATAGAACTCGTCTTCCGGCAACTGGCACTTGCCGACATAATCCGCCCGCGCCGAATCGACCATGATCGGCGCCCCGCAGGCGTAGACCTGGTGGCCCGACAGGTCCGGCTGGTCTGCCATCACGGCCGCATGCACATAGCCGGTGCGCCCAAGCCAGGCGTCCTCCGGCTGCGCGTCGGAAATGACCGGCACGTAGCGGAAGTGGGGCAGCGTCGCCGCCCATTCTTCGCACAGGGCGTGCATGTACAGGTCCGATGGCCGGCGCCCGCCCCAGTACAGCGTCACCGGGCGCGCCGACTGCAGGTGCTGCAGATGCTCGACCAGCGCCTTGACCGGCGCAAAGCCGGTGCCCGACGCCAGCAGGATGATCGGCTTGTGCGAATCCTCGCGCAGGAAAAAACTGCCTTGCGGGCCTTCGAAGCGCAGGATGTCGCGCTCCTTCATCGTGGTGAATACCTGGTCGGTGAACAGGCCGCCGGGCAGGTGGCGGATATGCAGCTCGAGAGGCTGTTCCAGCGATGGCGCATTGGCGATGCTGTATGAACGGCGCTTGCCGTCCTTGAGCAGGAATTCGATGTACTGGCCGGCGCGGTAGGCCAGCGCCTCATTGGCCGGCAGCTGCAGCGTCATCACCGCCACGTCGGCCGTCACCTTGACGAGGCTGGCGACGCGCGACGGCATCTTGCGCACCGGGTAGTCGCTGCTGCCGCCCACTTCGCGCACGGCGATCGCGAGGTCGCTCTGCGGCACCACGCAGCAGAACAGCGCGAAGCCATCGGCTTTTTCGGCGTCCGACAGGGCGCGCTGCTGGTGGGGACGGTGTTCGAAGGCGCCGCTGACAACCTTGCCCTTGCAAGAACCGCAGGCGCCGTTCTTGCAGCCATAGGGCAGGCCGACGCCGGAGCGCAAGCCAGCCGCCAGGACGGTGTCGTCGGTGTCGCAAGTAAATGTATGGCCGCTGGGCGCCACGTTGATCTGGAAAGTCATGCCTGTGAATGCCGAAAGAGAGTGGACGGGGTGTCGCGAGCGGCGATTCTACACCGGTTTGCGGCGCACACAGCAGGGAGACACCGATCGCTTCGTTACAATGGCGGCATGACTCCTGCCCCTTCCCCCTTCCAGCGTCCGCGCCTGTTGATCATCGGCTGCGGCGACGTCGGCATGCGCCTGCTGCCACTCGTGCGCGACCGGTTTCGCGTCTTTGCCGTGACCAGCAGTCCTGAGCGTTGCGCCACGCTGCGCGCCGCCGGCGCCATTCCCATCGTGGCCGACCTCGACGCGCCGGCCACGCTCGCGCGCCTGGCGCGCCTGGCGCGGCACGTTGTGCACATGGCGCCGCCAAAAGGCGAGGGCGCGCACGATACCCGCACGCGCCACCTGGTGCAGGCGCTCGGCGCGCAGCCCGGCATGCGCCTCGTGTATCTGAGCACCAGCGGTGTGTATGGCGACTGCCGCGGCGAACTCGTCGAGGAAACGCGCACGGTGGCGCCGCACAATCCGCGCGCCCGGCGGCGCGTGGACGCCGAGCGCACCCTGCGCGCATGGGGCAAGAAAAGCGCCAGCCGGGTGGCCATCATCCGGGTGCCGGGCATTTATGCCGCCGACCGCTTGCCGTTGAAGCGCCTCGCCGAGCGTGCGCCGGCGTTGCGCGACGAAGACGATGTGTTCACGAATCACATTCATGCCGACGACCTGGCGCAGATCGTCGCGCTGGCGCTGTTCAGGGCACGGCCGGGAAGGGTGTACCACGCGGTCGACGATACGCGCATGAAGATGGCGGAATATTTCGATGTGGTGGCGGACGCGTTCGCCGTGGCGCGGGTGCCGCGCCTGGCGCGGACCGACCTGGCGGCGCAGGCGTCGCCGGTGACGATGTCGTTCATGTCCGAATCGCGCCGGCTTGGCAACGGGCGCATCAAGCGCGAGCTGGGTGTGCGCCTGCGGTACCCGGATGTGACGGCGGCAGTGCAGGCGATGGCGGCGCGGGCCCGGACGTAAGCCGGGCTGCATCCGGGTGTGACGCAAGCGTCGGCCCGGCGCGCCGCATCTCGAGCTTACGCTTCCACCAGCTCCGCGGGGGCGGCGACTTGTTCCGACGTGGCCATGCCGCACCATGCGGCCGCCGGTTCCGACGTGGCCATGCCGCACCATGCAGCCGCCTTTTCCGAGGTCGCCATCCCGCACCATGCGGCGGCTTTTTCGGAGGTCGCCATCCCGCACCATGCGGCGGCTTTTTCGGAGGTCGCCATCCCGCACCATGCGGCCGCCTTTTCCGAGGTCGCCATGCCGCACCATGCGGCCGCTTTCTCGGACGTGGCCATGCCGCACCATGCTACTGCTTTCTGTGACGTGGCCATGCCGCACCACGCGGTTGCGGCAACCGCCGCGCCGGTATAGGTGACCGGCGAGCGGCCGCAATACCCGCCGCTCGCCTGGGCGGCTGCGTTGCCGAAGGTGGCGGCATACAAGGCGTGCATGCGCGCGGCGCGGCGGGCGCGTTCGGGCGCTTCGCTGGCCCCGGCCAGGCCCACGGAAGGATCGTGGTGCAGGAAGTAACCGAAGACGGCCTTGCAATCGGCGGCGTATTTGATCGTGTCGAGGATGTGGTAATGCCAGAAGATGTCGACTTCGACGCTGGGCACGGTTTGCTCGGTCGGGAACGCTTTCATCAGGTGCAGGAACCGGCGGTATTCCACTTCGACTGCATCGGCACGTGCAGCGCTCCAGCCTTCGCCACTTTCGACATGACACAATTTGGTTTTGATGCGGCCGAGGTCGAGAGCCGCAATGGCGGCGAATTCTGCTTGTATGCTCATTATGAATACCCTTGTGTGGTTATTTGATCGTGAATTCGACGTATGCAAGCCACATACTGCGGATATGGCATTGCGTGTATGACGAATATCAATATCTGATAGATAACTCAGCGGGTTATTGATATATATCAAAGCATCGTCAGACGACAGTCTCAACAAGGAACCTTCTGAGGCATCCCGCCAACAAAATTATGCCGGCGGGATGAGAGGATGCCTGTCAGGCGGCTTGCAGCGCGGTCAGCGTGATGTCGTCGCTTACTTGCAAGCGCGTGGGTTGGGCAGCGCCGCACCATGCCAGGGCCGATTTGACGGGTGTCGCGGTGGCCATGCCGCACCATGCCAGCCTGGATGCCGCGGGCGCCGCGGCGCCGCACCATGCCAGCGACGGTTTCACCGGCGCGCTCGACGTGGCGCCACACCAGGCCAGGGCCGGGCGGGCTTGCTGCGAAGTCGCCATGCCGCACCATGCAGTGGCTTGCTGTGCCGGGGCAGTGGTCGCCATGCCGCACCATGCGGTGGCTTGTTGCGCCGGAGCCGTGGTCGCCATGCCGCACCATGCGGTGGCTTGTTGCGCCGGAGCGGTGGTCGCCATGCCGCACCATGCGGTGGCTTGCTGCGCCGGAGCGGTGGTGGCCATGCCGCACCATGCAGTGGCTTGCTGTGCCGGGCCCGTGGTCGCCATGCCGCACCACGCTGCCGGCGCCGCCGCCATGTCGGCGCCAAACGTCGCTGCATACAACGCGTGCATGCGTGCGCCGGCCAGGTCCCGTGCCGTTTCATCTTCCTCGCCGTTCAGGCCGAGGTAAGGGTAGTGGTGCAGGAAATAGCCGAAGGCCTTGGCGCAGTCCGCGGCGTATTTGGCGGTGTCGAGGATATGGTAGTGCCAGAAGGTATCGACATCGACCAGCGGCGCGGTCGAGTCATTCGGATACAGCTTCATCAGGGTCAGAAAGCGCCGATACTCGATCTCGACGGCGTTGGCATGGGTGGCGGACCAGCCCTCGCCCGATGCCTGGTGCATCAGCTTGGTTTTGATGGGGGCCAGGTCAAGAGCATTGACGGCGGCGATGGCGCTTGCGGTTTGAATGGCGTTCATGGAAATTCCTTATTTTTGGCGTGAGTAGTTGATTTTTTATAGTTGGCGCTGCGGTGCTGCGAAAAAAGTAGAGAGGCTGGTCTGATGTTTTCTCCTTATGCTGTCTGATTGGAAAAGGTCCCGGAACTATCCGTTTGAACCGCCGCAGAAGGCGTCGCGGATGAACCAACTTTGCCCGCAATCAAGAGAAAAGGGTTGATCAGTGTCAATTGTTGCTCGGTGGATTCTTACGCGAGGGGGATGAACGCTGACCGCTGAACCAGCAGAAGGGAAGGGCGTAGCAAAAACGCGACGAGGGATGTCGCGCGGATAACGCGTCGACGACGCTTTACACCCGGCTCAGTTTGCGCGCCAGGAAAGCCGCCGCTTCGGGCGAGAGCACGGCCGTCGGCACCGGCATGATGGGCGCCGGAATAGCCAGGTTGAGCGCCGCGGAAACGCTCACTTCGATCGTGGTGCCCGCGCCCGGACGGCTGATGACGGTAAAGGCGCCGCCAAGGATCTTGACGCGCTCCTCGATGCCGACCAGGCCGAAGGAACCTGGCTTGAGGCGGTTCGTCGCATCCATGCCGACCCCATTGTCGCTGATGGTCATGGTGATGCGCGCCTGCAGCAGGCGCAGTTCGACACGCACCCGCGTGGCCTGCGCATGGCGCGAGATATTCGTCAGCGATTCCTGCAGGATACGGAACAGGGCCGTGGCGCAGCCGTCGTCGATGGCCATGTCGTCCAGGTCCTCCATCACGTCGCAGGCGATGCCGGTGCGCTGCCGGAACTGCGCCACTTGCCAGTCGACGGCGGCGCCCAGGCCCAGGTCGAGCACGTTCGGGCGCAGATCGTTGATGATCTGGCGCACGCTTTTGATGGTGATGTCGATTTGCTGCAAGGTGCGCTTGGCGCGCGCATGCAGCTGGTGGTGGCGTTCGCTGGTGCGCGTCGCCAGCAGGTCCGCTTCGATGCGCAGGGCCAGCAGGTTCTGCCCCAGGTCGTCGTGGATTTCGCGGGCAATGCGCTTGCGCTCGCCTTCCTTGATGTTCTCCGTGTGGGCGGCGAGCCGGCGCAGGTTTTCATTCGAAATCTGCAGCCGGCCTTCGCTGCTGCGCAGCTCCTGGGTCATGTCGTGGGCCAGCTTCAGCGCGCGCCGGCGCGATGACGCCAGCGTATGGAACAGCGCATACAGCAGGGCGCTGCTGGTGACGCCCGCGAGCATCGCCAGCCACGGTACATACGCATCGAAGCCGGTGAACAGCTTGTGCTTCGGGATGCTGAATTGCGCTTCCCAGCGGCGCCGCGTGAATTCGACCGGCAGCACCACATTGAAATACTGGCTGTCCGCACGGGTCGTCGCCGCCTTGCGTTCTGCCTCCGACATGCTGTCGTACAGCACCTGCGGCTCGCGCATGGCCTGCACCGCCAGCGCTTCGGGGTCGACCAGGCGCAGGCGGACGTCGTGGACCGGGATGTCGTCGAGGGCGCCGCGTACCAGGTTCTGCATCGAGAAACCGATGCCGACCGAGCCGACATACGCCGCGCGCCGCTCGGCTACCGTGTTGTGCGGCAGATCCGAACGGTAGATCGGCATGCGCATCCCCAGCCCGACGGTGGTCGAGTTGAGGCTGACCTTGGTCCCGGACGATGTCGGCAAACCGGTATCGCGCGATTCGGCCAGCGTCGCGTCGACGGCCTTCAGCACTTGCAGGTCGGTGCCGAATTTATGCGCCCAAGCCGAGATCGGTTCGATATAGGTCAGCACCGTGTACTCGGCGCGCCGCCCGGGCGGCTTGATGGCGAACGGGGGGTAGCCGGCGGCCCCTAAGGGCAGGTCC
>Ga0265780_10002033_pt1 | contig 28024 bp, 29 predicted proteins | sample P1T30metagenome_FD_192432 | JGI IMG/M metagenome (GOLD analysis project Ga0265780, IMG submission 192432) | Plant litter microbial communities from East Loma Ridge, Irvine, California - P1 T30 | ecosystem: Environmental > Terrestrial > Plant litter > Unclassified | place: USA: California...
CTGGTGCTGGGCACCGTGGGGGTGGCGCTGCTGGTCGGCTTCGACCACGTCGCCAGCCGTCCCGGCGCCGGCGTCGCGGTCGGCGCGGCCCTGCTGGCGGCGCTGAGCTACGGCGTCGCCAGCCTCTACGCGCGCTCGGCGGCCAAGGTGGAAGCCTTCGCGAACGCCCACGGCACCATGTGGACCTCGGCCCTGATGGTGCTGCCGGCCCTGGCCTTCTTCCCGATGAGCGGCCCGGCCACGCCCGGCATCGCCGCCGCCGTGCTGGCGCTGGGCGTGCTGTGCAGCGGCATCGCCTACATCCTGTACTTCCGCCTGATCGAGGAAGTCGGCACCACCTCGGCGCTCACCGTCACCTTCCTCAATCCGGTGTTCGGCATCCTGTGGGGCGCCCTGTTCCTGGGCGAGACCATCGGCTGGTACACCGTCGCCGGTTCGGCCATCGTGCTGGTCGGCACCGCGCTGGTGACCGGCTTCGTGCCACGCTTCCTGCGCGCGGCGCCGGCTGCCGGCGCCGGCCAATGAGCAGGCGCGAACTCAGGCTCGGCCTGCCCGCCGGCTACGACGTCGGCTACGCGCTGGCCTTCCACGGCCGCGACGCCGGCGGCCCGGCCGAACGCATCGACGGCGCCCGCATCCGCAAGGGCGTGCTGCTGGATGGCGTGCCGGTGCTGTTCGACGTAGATCTGCATGAGGGCCATGCCGACTGCCGCATCGATGCCGGCGTGGACGGGGCCGCGGCCGCAAGCCTCGACGCGCGCATCCCCCAGGTGCTGTCCAATATGCTGGGCCTGCGCATCGACCCGGCCCCCTTCGCCGCCATGGTGCGCGAGGATGCGCTGTTCGGCCCCCTCGTGCGGCGCCAGCCGGGCCTGCGCGTGATCCAGTCGGCCACCGTGTTCGAAGCGCTGACCTGGGCCGTGATCGGCCAGCAGATCAACCTGCCCTTCGCGATCGCGCTGCGGCGCAGTTTCATCGAACAGGCCGGCCGCCCGCACGACGGCGGCCTGTGGTGCTATCCGGAAGCCGCCGACGCAGCACGGCTGGATGCCGAACAACTGACCAGTCGCAAATTCTCTCGCGCAAAAGCGGAGACACTATTGCGTCTGGCCCGACTAGTGGCGGACGGCAGGCTGCAGCTGGACGACTTGATGGCGGATGGCGATGTGGAAAAAGCCAGCGCGACGCTGCTGGCAGTCAAAGGCATCGGCCCCTGGACCGTCAACTATGCCCTGTTGCGCGGCTATGGCTACCAGGATTGTTCGCTGCATGGCGACGTGGCCGTGCGCAGCGCGATCGGACGCCTGCTCGGCGACGCCGACCCGGCCATGCGTCCCGGCCTGCGCGAAGCCGAAGCCTTCCTGCAGGCCTATCGCCCGCAACGCACGATGGCGGCGGCATATTGCTGGGCCAGCCTGAACCAGGCCCCGGCCTGAACGCGGCGAACCTGGCCGGCCGGCGACCGGGCTTTTAGCGAAGTGCTATGCTTGCCTGTCCGCGGGGCCGGGTTCTCCGGTTTCGCGATAAGGAATGACATGAAATCACGCGTATTCATCTGTACCTTGCTGCTGGCCTGTGGCGGCGGCCTGCGCGCGCAGGAAACCGACGCCCCGCCGGCCGGCGATGCAGAGGAACACGGCGCCTACCTGTCGCTCCAGTTCGGCAACGGCCGCATGCATGGCGAGAATACCGAAGGCACGCGCTGGATGCGCGGCCGTACCTTCGAGGTGCGCGCCGGGCGCGAGGAGCCGGACGTGTTCGGCGGCGGCCGCATCGACTTCGTGCACTACAACGAGGGTCATCCGGAAAACAACCACCGCGACGGTTTCGCCGTGCAGTGGCTGGCCGTGCGTCCGCTCGGCCAGCGCTTCGAGGCCGAGCTCGGCCTTGGCCCCTACCTGAGCATGAACACCACCACCGGCGCCGACGGCCGCCAGGTCGACGATTCCCAATGGGGCCTGCTGCTCAGCGCCGCGCTGCGCTTCCCGCTCGACTTCATGCCTGACGGCACCCATTTGCGCGTCGGCGTAAACCACGTGCAAATGCGCGATGTACACAACTCGACCGCCGTGCTGGTCGGCCTGGGCCGCCAGTTCGGTCCGGCGCACCCGGAACCGTCGACCGAACCGGCCAGCGAACCGCTGTGGTTCGGCATCTCCTACGGCAATTCGATCACGAATATGTCCGGCACCGACGGCGCCTACGGCGGCACGCTGGAAATGCGCAAGTACATGGACCAGGACGGTCGCCTGCGCCACTGGGCCGCTTCGCTCAAGTACGTCGAGGAAGGCGACGACGGCGCGCGCGTCGACCGCCACGGCTTCGCCGCCCAGGCCTGGTATGTGCAGCAGGTGACGTCGCGCTTCGCAATGAGCGCCGGCCTCGGCCCCTACGTGACGCAGAACCGGCGCGAGGACGACCACACCCGCGGCAACCTGTTGATTACCCTGCAGGCCGAGCGCGCGCTGTCGCGCCACACGCGGATCTTCGTCAACTTCAACCGCGTCAAGACCTTCCGCCAGACCGACGACCGCGACCTGTGGCAGGCCGGCATCCTGAAGAACTTCTGATGCCGGAGGATGTGGAACAACCCTAGTGGATATCCCAGCTGTCCAGTGCCTCGAACTCCTGGGCGCCCTCGCCGGAAAAACGGATCAGCTCGGACAGCGGCACCATCGCCAGGTTGTCGCGCCCGTAATGGCCGCCGAGGGCGCTCGGGATGCGCAGGCAGTACTTGCGCCCGTCCTTGAGCGGACCCAGCGTCGATTCCGCCAGGCGCACCAGTTCGGGCATGTACCAGTCGTCGAGGAATTCCTGGTTGTACGACAGCGCGTCGAGCGCGGCGCGGTCGGCGGCGACGGGTTCGCAACACAGGTCTTGCGGCGACAGATACCAGTACATGTCGTCCTCGTCGCGGATGATGAGTTTGCCGAAGGCGTTTTCGCCCAATACCTCGACCGCGTTCAGGCCGACCCAGCCCCATGCCGCGTTGATGTCTTCCACAGTAATCATCGGAACCTCCGCTTGAACACCGGCGCGCGAGTCGAAGCTGCGCCGACACTGCTTCGACCGGACTGGGCCGCGCAGGTTGCAGCGCGATGGCGGGAGCTTGCGCCATGTCGAGTCCGCCAACGGATGTGGTGACCGGACGCAGCAAATGAAAAAGCCGCTGATCCCTGACAGGATCAACGGCTTCGAATCTGGTTGCGGGGACAGGATTTGAACCTGTGACCTTCGGGTTATGAGCCCGACGAGCTGCCAGACTGCTCCACCCCGCGTCTGATGATTCGAATTATACGCGGCTTCCGCGCTTTAGGCAAATCGCGGTTCCAACCGATCGATATCTGGAGCATGAGGACACCATTCCAGCCCCTCGATGCGCGCATGGATTGCGCTACGGCCGGGCCGATACGGTGGTAAAGTAAGGGCAACATCACAAACTGTGCTTTCCATGAAATTCTGCTCCGAGTGCGCGCATCCGGTCACGCTGGCCATCCCCGAAGGCGACAACCGGCCGCGCTACGTGTGCACCCAATGCGGCACCATCCATTACCAGAACCCGAAGATGGTGATCGGCTCCATTCCAGTCTGGGAAACCGGCGGGGAGCGCGACGGCGAGTTCAAGGTATTGCTGTGCAAGCGCGCCATCGAGCCGCGCCACGGCTACTGGACCCTGCCCGCCGGCTTCATGGAAAACGAGGAAACCACCGGCGAAGCCGCCATGCGCGAGACCGAGGAGGAAGCCGGCGCCAACGTCGAACTGGGCAAGCTGTTCACCCTGCTCAACGTGGCCCATGTACACCAGGTACACATGTTCTACCTGGCGCGCCTGCGCGACCGCGATTTCGCGCCCGGCATCGAGAGCCTCGACGTGCAGCTGTTCGCCGAGGACGAGATCCCCTGGGACGACCTGGCCTTCCCGACCATCCGCACCACGCTCGAATATTTCTTCGCCGACCGCGCGCGCATCCGCGCCGGTACGGCGGACGGCTACGGTTTCCACACGCAGGACATCACGCGCCCGATGCGCGCTCCGGTCCAGCCCGATTGAGCGCGCGCCCTGCGACTGGTTTTGTGACCCATCGGACCACACCATGATCCCCTGGCTCGAGACGAACACCCCGTTTCCCGACGTCTCCGAGGCGCTGACCACCGACGCGCCCGGGCTGCTGGCCGCGGGCGCCGACCTGTCGCCGCAGCGCCTGCTGCAAGCCTACCGCCACGGCATCTTTCCCTGGTTTTCCGAGGGCCAGCCGATCCTGTGGTGGAGCACCGATCCGCGCATGGTGCTGCATACCGAACGCTTCAAGATCAGCGACAGCCTCAGGAAAACCCTCCGCAAGGTCGAGCGTTCGCGCCTGGCGGGCGGCCCCTGGGACGTGCGCTTCGATTCGGCGTTCGAAGCGGTGATGCGCGCCTGCGCCGCGCCGCGCAAGGACGGGCCCGGCACCTGGATCTCGGAAGACATCATCGCCGGCTACACCGGCCTGCACGAGATGGGCCATGCGCACTCGTCGGAAGTGTGGCTGGACGGCGAACTGGTGGGCGGCGCCTATGGCGTGTGCATCGGGCGCATGTTCTACGGCGAATCGATGTTCGCGCGCGTACCGGACGCTTCCAAGGTAGCGCTGGCCTACCTGGTGGCCTTCCTGCGCGGCCATGGCGTACGCATGCTCGACTGCCAACAGGAAACAGGCCACCTCGCCTCCCTGGGCGCGCAGCCGATTCCGCGCGCCGAATTCATCGCCCATTTGCGCCAGGCGATCCACGAACCGGCCATCCCGCACTGGGAACCTGCGTCACCGTTGACCACCTAACGTTGTACGCCGGCGTCTTTGGCTACAATGTGTCAAATATGTCGTCTCGAGAGCTTTGCATGACGCACCTAAATGACCTGCCATTTTCCACGCTGCAGTTCTACACCACGGCACCCTATCCTTGCAGCTACCTCGATGCGCGCCAGGCGCGTTCGCAGGTCGCCACGCCTTCGCACCTGATCAATGCCGACGTGTATTCCGAGCTGGTGCGCAATGGCTTCCGCCGCAGCGGCATCTTTACCTACCGCCCCTATTGCGACGGCTGCCGCGCCTGCATCCCGGTGCGGGTGGCGGCCGAGCGCTTCACGCCCAACCGCAGCCAGCGGCGTGCCTGGAAGCACCACGAGCAACTGGTGGCGATGGTCGCCAACCTATCGTTCTCGGACGAGCACTATGCGCTCTACCTGCGCTACCAGACCACGCGCCACGTCGGCGGCGGCATGGACCAGGACAGCCGCGACCAGTACGCCCAGTTCCTGCTGCAAAGCCGCGTCAACACGCGCCTGGTCGAATTCCGCGAGCCGGACGGCACCTTGCGCATGGTTTCGATCATCGACGTATTGTCCGACGGCCTGTCCTCGGTCTACACCTTCTTCGACCCGGACGTCGTCGGCGCTTCCTTCGGCACGTATAACGTGATGTGGCAGATCGGCCAGGCGCGCGAACTCAGCCTGCCCTATGTCTATCTCGGCTACTGGATCGAGCAAAGCCCGAAAATGGCCTACAAGATCAACTTCCGTCCGCTGGAAGCGCGCATCGATGGCGCATGGGGAGTCCTGGAACGCTGAAACCCACCTCCCACGCCCCCGCCGGACCCTATCGTCGAGCGGAAGATGCGACGTTGTAACAACACACGGTAAAATGTCGCGAATTCACGATTGCATCGACCATGTCCGATAAATTCCTGTACACCCTTGCCCGCCCCCTGCTGTTTTCCCTCGATCCCGAGACGGCTCACAACATCACCCTGCCCGCCCTGCGCCGCGCCGCGCGCCTGGGGCTGACGGGCCTGGTCGGCAAACCGAAACCCGATCCGCGTACCGTAATGGGCATCACCTTTCCTAACCCGGTCGGCCTGGCGGCCGGCCTGGACAAGGATGGCGCCTATATCGACGGCCTGGCCGCACTCGGTTTCGGCTCGATCGAAATCGGCACCGTGACCCCGCGCGCCCAGGCCGGCAACCCGCGCCCGCGCATGTTCCGCCTGCCGGGCGCGCGCGGCATCATCAACCGCATGGGTTTCAACAACGGCGGCGTCGACGCCTTCGTCGCCAACGTCCAGGCCTCGCGCTTCTACCAGGAACGCCAGGGCGTGCTGGGCCTGAACATCGGCAAGAACGCCGACACCCCGATCGAGCGCGCCGCCGACGACTACCTCGAATGCCTGCGCAAGGTCTACCCCTTCGCCAGCTACGTCACGGTCAACATTTCCTCGCCCAACACCAAGAACCTGCGCCAGCTGCAGGGCGCGTCCGAACTCGATGCGCTGCTGTCCCAGCTGAAAAGCGAGCAGTCGCGCCTGGCCGACCAGTACGGCCGCTACGTGCCGCTGGCCCTGAAGATCGCCCCGGACGTCGACGGCGACCAGATCCGCGATATCGGCGCCGCCCTGATCCGCCACGGCATCGACGGCGTGATCGCCACCAACACCACGCTGAACCGCCGCGACGTCGAGGGCATGCGCCACGCGACCGAACAGGGCGGCCTGTCGGGCAAGCCGGTATTCGACCTGTCGAACATCGTGATCCGGGCGCTGAAGAAGGAAGTCGGCGACACCGTGCCGATCATCGGCGTGGGCGGCATCCTGAGCGGACGCGACGCCAAGGCCAAGATCGACGCGGGCGCGCAGATGGTCCAGCTGTACAGCGGCTTGATCTACCGCGGGCCGGCGCTGGTGAAGGAATGTGCGGATGCCTTGCGGGGGCAGGCAAGGAAAGCTTAAGCGCCAGCACATGCACGTTGACCTTGCGAAGGGGCAACGTGCCTGCGAAGGCATCGACGTCCTTGCGAAGGCATCGACGTCCTTGCGAAGGCATCGACGTCCTTGCGAAGGCGTCGACGTCCCTGCGAAAGCGTCAACGTCCCTGCGAAGGCGTCAACGTCCCTGTGAAGGCGTCAACGTCGTCCCTGCGAAGGCAGGGATCCAATTTCTGCGAGTTGCCGAGAACTTGGGCCCCTGCCTGCGCAGGGGCGACGTCGTTTTACGTAGCCTCTGCCTGCGCAGGCGCGACGTCGTTCGATGTACCTCCAGGGCCTATTCCACCGGCGCCTGCAGCGCCTTCTCGATATCCGCCCGCGTAAACCCCTGCGCGAAGCGTTCGATGAAATCGAAGGCGTAGGCGCGCAGGTAGGCGCCGCGGCGCACCGCCAGGCGCGTCAGGTTGGGGGCGAACAGGTGCGAGGATTCGATCGCGCGCAGGCCGCGGTCGCGGCCGTGGTCGAAGGCCATCGAAGCGACGATGCCGACCCCCATCCCCAGCGACACATACTGCTTGATCACGTCCGAATCCATCGCCGTCAGCACGATGTCCGGGCTCACGCCGGCTTGCGCGAAGGCCGCATCGATGTGGCCGCGGCCGGTGAAGCCGACGTCGTAGGTGATCAAAGGGTACTCGGCCAGGTCGGCCAGTCTCAAGGGCATCTGCGACAGCAGCGGATGGCCGTCCGGCACCACCACCAGGTGGCTCCAGCGGTAGCACGGGAAAGACACCAGGTCGGGGAAGGTCGACAGGCCCTCGGTGGCGATGCCGATATCGGCGCGGCCGGACAGCACCCATTCGGCGATATGCTCGGGGGCGCTCTGCTGCAGCGCGATGCGCACGCCCGGGTAGCTGGCGCGGAAGGCCTGCACCACCTGCGGCAGCGCATAGCGCGCCTGGGTGTGGGTGACCGCGACGCGCAGCGTGCCGGTGTCCTGGCCGGCGTATTCGGTACTGGCCTGCTGCAGGTTCTCGGCCTCGACCAGCAGGCGCTCGATGATCTTGAGGATGCCCTTGCCGGGATCGGTGAGTCCGGTCAGGCGCTTGCCGTTGCGCTCGAAGATGACCACGCCCAGCTCGTCCTCGAGCTCGCGGATCTGGCGCGACACGCCCGGCTGCGAGGTGAACAGCGCGTTCGCCACGTCGGTCAGGTTGAAATTGCGGCGCGCCGCCTCGCGTGCCGAACGCAGCTGCTGGAAATTCATATGCCCCCGCCTTGTTCCATGAGATTCTGGTCGACGAATACGTGCATGCGCCTGGGCTTGACCAGCAGGGTCTCGCCATCCTTCAGCCCCAGTTCGCGATAGCGTTCGTTCGGGATCACCGCCTCGATGATCTCGGCATTGTCGGCGCGCTCCAGGTCGAGCTGGGCCAGCGGGCCGATCGCGTGGGCGCGGCGCAGCTTGACGGCGACGCCCTCGGCGCCCGCCACGTAGCGCTCGACGTCGAGGTCGTGCGGACGCACGTAGGCGATGCCGGCGCCGTCCTTCACGCCCGCATGCTGCGGGGTCTGGAAGGTGGCGTCGCCGCTGGCCAGCACGCCGTCCTGCACGCGCCCGTGGAACAGGTTGACGTTGCCGAGGAAGCCGTAGACGAAGGGCGAGGCCGGGTGGTTGTACACCTGGTCGGGCGTGCCGAGCTGCTCGATGCGGCCCTTGTTCATCAGGACCACCTGGTCGGCCACTTCGAGCGCTTCTTCCTGGTCGTGGGTGACGAAGATCGAGGTCACATGCAGCTCGTCGTGCAGCTGGCGCAGCCAGCGGCGCAGTTCCTTGCGCACCTTGGCGTCGAGGGCGCCGAACGGTTCGTCCAGCAGCAGCACGCGCGGCTCCACCGCCAGCGCGCGCGCCAGGGCGATGCGCTGGCGCTGGCCGCCCGACAGCTGCGGCGGATAGCGGTCGGCGATCCAGTCGAGCTGCACCAGTTCCAGCAGCTTCTTGACCTTCTCGCGGATCTGGGCTTCGGACGGGCGCTCGCGGCGCGGCTTCACGCGCAGGCCGAAGGCGACGTTCTCGAACACGGTCATGTGCTTGAACAGCGCATAGTGCTGGAACACGAAGCCGACCTGGCGCTCGCGCACGTGGCGGTTTGATGCGTCGTCGTTATCGAGCAGCACGCGGCCGGAATCCGGGAATTCGAGGCCGGCGATGATGCGCAGCAGCGTGGTCTTGCCGCAGCCGGAAGGCCCGAGCAGCGCGGTCAGCTCGCCGTCGGCGAACTGCAGCGAGACGTCGTCCAGGGCCGTGAACTGGCCGAACTGCTTGTGGATGTGTTGGACTTCGATCGTCATCTCATTGCTCCGTGATGGTGGACTTGCGGGCCTGGTGCATGCGCCACTCGATAAGGGTCTTCACGGCCAGCGTGACCAGGGCCAGCAGGGCCAGCAGCGAAGCGATCGCGAAGGCGGCCGTGAAGTTGTATTCGTTGTAGAGGATCTCGACCTGCAGCGGCATGGTGTTGGTCTCGCCGCGGATGTGGCCGGACACCACCGACACCGCGCCGAACTCGCCCATCGCACGGGCGTTGCACAGGATGACGCCGTACAGCAGGCCCCACTTGATGTTCGGGAGCGTCACGCGGAAGAAGGTCGCCCAGCCCGAGGCGCCCAGCACCAGCGCCGCCTCTTCTTCCTCGCTGCCCTGGGCCTGCATCAGCGGGATCAGTTCGCGCGCGACGAAGGGGAAAGTGACGAAGACGGTGGCCAGCACGATGCCCGGCACCGCGAACAGGATCTTGATGTCGTGGTCCATCAGCCAGGGGCCGAACCAGCCCTGGGAGCCGAACAGCAGCACGTAGACCAGGCCGGCGATCACGGGCGAGACCGAGAACGGCAGGTCGATCAGGGTGATGAGCAGGCTCTTGCCGCGGAAGTCGAACTTGGCGATGGCCCAGGCCGCGGCCACGCCGAACACCAGGTTCAGCGGCACCGAGATGATGGCCGCGATGAAGGTCAGCTTGATGGCGGACAGCGCATCGGGGTCGACGATGGCTTCCAGGTAGGTGGACCAGCCGTGCTTGAGCGCCTCGACGAAGACGGCGGCCAGCGGCACGAACAGGAACAGCGTGAGGAACAGCAGCGCGACGGCGATCAGCGTGCGGCGCACCCAGGCCGGCTCCAGGGTATTGGTGGCCTTGCGCGGCGCCTGCGCGGCGGCGCGGTCCTTGACGACGGTATCGAGTACGGCGCTCATGTCACTTCCCCGCGCGCTTGCGCGCCCAGGCCTGCAGCAGGTTGATGGCCAGCAGGAGGATGAAGGACACGACCAGCATCACCACCGCGATCGCGGTGGCGCCGGCATAGTCGTACTGCTCCAGCTTGGTGATGATGAACAGCGGCGTGATCTCGGACACCATCGGCATGTTCCCGGCGATGAAGATCACCGAGCCGTATTCGCCGGTGGCGCGCGCGAAGGCCAGCGCGAAGCCGGTCAGCAGGGCCGGCACGATGCCCGGCAGGATCACGCGGGTGAAGGTCAGCCACGGACTGGCGCCCAGGCTGAGCGCCGCTTCCTCGAGTTCGCGTTCGAAGTCTTCCAGCACCGGCTGCACCGTGCGCACCACGAAGGGCAGGCCGATGAAGGTCAGCGCGATCACGATGCCCAGCGGCGTGAACGCCACCTTGATGCCGACCTTCTCGAGGTACTGGCCGATCCAGCCGTTGGTGGAATACAGCGCGGTGAGGGTGATGCCGGCGACCGCCGTCGGCAGCGCGAACGGCAGGTCGACCAGCGCGTCGACGAAGCGCTTGCCCGGGAACTGGTAGCGCACCAGCACCCAGGCGACGACGCCGCCGAAGACCACGTTGATGGCCGCGCCGAGCAGGGCCGCGCCGAAGCTGAGGCGGTAGGACGCCATCACGCGCTCCGAGGTGACCGCGGCCCAGAATGCCTCCCAGCTCATCGTGAACGTCTTGAGGAAGATCGACGAGAGCGGAATCAGGACCAGCAGCGCCAGGTAGAACAGCGTGAACCCGAGCGAAAGCCCGAAGCCGGGAATGACCCGGTTCGCGCTGCTGCGGGATTGCACAAGAGTATTCATTCGTCCGCCTTATTACAATTTCTTCTAATAGCGACACATAATCGCACTCAGCAGACATATTGCAAACGAAGCAGAATTCATTTGCTTAGAACCTGTGCGTCTTAGCAGACTGGCAATGAAGTGGTTGGTGGCAGGAAAAAAGGCGCTGAATGCGCCTTTCTTCAGTGCAGCAGCTTGACCGCCACGGTAGCCAGTGTCATGGCCAGCAAGCCGCGCAGGAAGCGTTCCGGTACGGCGCGCGCAGCCCAGGAGCCGAGCGTGATGCCGGGCAGCGAACCGACCAGCAGGGTCAGCAGCAGCCACCAGTCGATCGAGCCGAGCCACCAGTGGCCGACGGCGGCGATCGCCGTGAGGGGGACCGCATAGGCGATGTCGGTGCCGGCGACCTCGGCCGGCTCCAGCTGCGGATACAGCATCACCAGCAGGGTCGCGCCGATGGCGCCGGCGCCGATCGAGGAGACCGTCACCAGCACGCCCAGCACGGCGCCGGAGGCAACCGTGGCGGCGACCAGGCCGCGGCCTTGCAGCTGGCGTTCGGGATGGCGCTGGATCCAGGCCAGCATCTTGCCGCGGAACAGGATGGCGACCACGGTCAGCATGACGGATACCGCGATGGAATAGCGGATCACCTGGCCGATGGCGGCGTCGAGCGGGCCGAAGGCCTGCAGCCCGAGCGTGGCCACCAGCGCCGCCGGCAGCGCACCGATGCACAGGCGCCGCACGATATGCCACTGCACGGTGCCGCGCAGGCGGTGGGTGATGGTGCCGGCGCTTTTGGTGATCGAGGCGAAGGCCAGGTCGGTGCCGACCGCGACCGACGGATTGACGCCGAACAGCAGGGTCAGGAGCGGCGTCATCAAGGACCCGCCGCCGACGCCGGTCATCCCGACCAGCAGGCCGACGCCGAAGCCCGACAAGATATATGTAATGGACATGCTTTACCCCCAGATTGCGCCCAAGGGTAAGTGAGCGGTGCCGCGGGGCAAACAACAGCTTCCTTATTTGCTTATGCGGACTTTGGCGTAGGGGGACGGCTTTGCCGTCCTCCTACGGTCTACGTATCTGAAAACGTAGTGTGGGCACTCCATGCCCACGATGCATACCGCAAACGCGATTACTTGTTCGGCTGCGGCGTCAGGCGCAAATAAGGACGCGGCGACGCGAAACCCTTCGGGTACTTCTGCTTGAGCTGCTCCGGATCCTGCACGGTCAGCGGGATGATGACGTCGTCGCCATCCTTCCAGTTGCCCGGGGTCGCGACGGTGTAGCCGTCGGTGAGCTGCAGGGCGTCGATCACGCGCAGCACTTCGTCGAAGTTGCGGCCGGTGCTCATCGGGTAGGTGATGGTCAGGCGGACCTTTTTCGACGGGTCGATCACGAACAGCGAACGCACGGTGGCGGTGGCCGACTGGTTCGGGTGGATCATGTCGTACAGCGTCGAGACCGACTTGTCGGCGTCGGCGATGATCGGGAAGCCGACCACGGTCTGCTGGGTTTCCTCGATGTCCTTGATCCACTCCCTGTGCTGGTCGGCCGGATCGACGGACAGCGCGATGGCCTTGACGTTGCGCTTGTCGAATTCCGGCTTGAGCTTGGCGGTCAGGCCCAGTTCGGTCGTGCAGACCGGCGTGAAATCGGCCGGGTGCGAGAACAGCACCACCCAGGAATCACCCGCCCACTCGTGGAAGCGCAGGCGGCCGTTAGTGGAATCCTGCTCGAAGTCCGGTGCGATGTCGCCCAGGCGTAAAGTCATAGTCATCTCCTTGAGGTTGATGAAACGGCGCGCTCCGGCGCGCCGTCAGAAAAAGCGGTTGTACAGCACGACGGCCCAGGTGGCGCCGGCAATCGCGATCGCCAGCGCCACCGCGGCGCTGCCGAGGTCCTTGGCGGCCTTCGAGAGCGGATGACGTTCCAGCGATACCCGGTCGACCACGGCCTCGATCGAGGCGTTGATCAGCTCGACCAGCAGCACCAGTCCCAGCACCACGATCAGGGCCAGTTTCTGGAAGGCCGAGACCGGCAACAGCAGCGCGATGACGGTCGCCGGCACGGCCACCATCAGCTCCTGGCGGAAGGCGTGCTCGTACTGCCAGGCCGCCTTGAAACCGTCGAAGGAATAGCGCATGGCGGACAGGATGCGCTTGAAGCCGCCTTTGCTCTTGAACTCGCTGCTTGGTGATTCCATTGGTGCGGTGCATGGCTGTACAGGAGCGCCATTATGCCCATATTGCTTGGCTCGTGCGCAACATGAATCTGGGCGCATTACCACTTTTTTTCACATTATGGTATAAACTTGGGGAATATACCGCACTGCACCAACCACATCATGAAACTGGAAACTCCCGAACCGGCGAAAACGTCGATCCAGGTCATCGAACGCATGGTGGCCCTGCTCGATGTGCTCGCCAGCTATCCCGACCCGGTCAGCCTGAAGGAATTGTCGAAGGTTTCAGGGCTGCATCCGTCGACGGCGCACCGTATCCTCAACGACATGGTGCTCACGCGCTTCGTCGACCGCGTCGAACCCGGCACCTACCGCCTCGGCATGCGCCTGCTGGAACTGGGCAACGTGGTCAAGAGCCGCTTGTCGGTGCGCGAGGCGGCGGTCGACCTGATGCGCTCCTTGCACAACAAGACGCGCCAGACCGTGAACCTGTCGGTGCGCCAGGGCGACGAGATCGTCTACATCGACCGCGCCTTTTCCGAACGCTCGGGCATGCAGGTGGTGCGCGCCATCGGCGGCCGCGGTCCGCTGCACCTCACGTCCACCGGCAAGCTGTTCCTGTCGATCGACGAGCCGAAGGCGATCCGCGCCTACGCCACCCGCACCGGCCTGGCCGGTCACAACAAGAATTCGATCACCGATCTTTCGCGCCTGGAGCGCGAATTGTCGCTGGTGCGCGCGCGCGGCTATGCGCGCGACAACGAGGAACTGGAACTCGGCGTGCGCTGCATGGCGGCCGGCATCTATGACGATGGCGGCAAGCTGGTGGCGGGCTTGTCCATCTCGGCGCCGGCGGACCGCCTGCAGGAAGACTGGATCGATGAGCTGGTGAATACGGCGACGCAGATTTCGGCGACGCTGGGACATCGGCTGGGGCCAGCCGTCTAGGAATCGGCAGGCAATGGCGGGCACGGCGCCCGCCATCTCCCACCGTGGCTACTGCACCATCGCCGGCGCGGTCGTCGCGGCCGACACGGTCACAGGCACCGACACCGCCGCGTTCGCCGGCAGCGTCGCCGGCTTCATGGCTTCGAGCCATTTGCGCATCCGCCCCGCATCCGCGATTCGCGACTGCTTGCCCTTCGAATCCAGGAACACCATGATCACGTTGCGGCCCTGGATCACGGCCTGCATCACCAGGCAGCGTCCCGCTTCATTGATGAAGCCGGTCTTTTGCAGGCCGATATTCCAGTCCGGCATGCCGACCAGGTAATTGGTGGTGTGGAAATTCATCGCACGCCCGCTGGCCTGGACCACATAGCTGGGGTCGGTCGAGTACTGGCGCAGCAGCGCTTCCTGGTGCGCGACCATCGCCAGCTTGGCCAGGTCGCGCGCGCTCGACACGTTCTGGCTCGACAGGCCACTGGAATCCACGTAGCGGGTATCGCTCATGCCCAGTTCGCGCGCCTTGGCGTTCATCGCCGCCACGAAGGCGCTGATGCCACCCGGATAGTTGCGGCCGAGCGCGGCGGCGGCGCGGTTTTCCGAACTCATCAGGGCAATATGCAGCAGGTTGCCGCGCGTCATGCGGGTGCCGACCGGCAGGCGCGAGCTGCTGTACTTGAGCTTGTCGACGTCGGCGTCGGTGATGGTGAGGACTTCGTCCAGGTTCTGGTGCGCCTGCACCACGATCAGGCCGGTCATGAGCTTGGTGATCGAGGCGATCGGCAAGGCCACGTTGGCATTCTTTTCGAACAGCACTTCCGAGCTGCTTTGGTCAAGTACGTAGGCGACGCTGGAACGCAGGTCGAGCGGATCGGCGGTGCGGTGCAGGCCGGCCAGGTCGCCGGCGCTCAGGATCGCGATGGCCGGCGCGGCGCGGCGCACCTTCTGGTAGACCACCTTGCGCTTGCCGCGCACCATGGCGATGCGGCGCACCATGCGCTCGCGGTTGTCCTGCGCGATGACCTTGGCCAGGTCACCGCGCCTGGCCAGCACGATCTGCTTCGACTTGGCCGGCTTGGCCTTGACGCGCTTGGTGGGAGTGGCGCGGCCTGTCGACTTGCTCGCCGCATGCGCGGGTTCGAGCATGAGGAACAGGGACATGGCGGCTATCAATGCGAACTTGAACATCTCGAAAATTCCTCGAACGCGACCGGATCAGCAGGTACCGATGAGCACACGACACAGTGTAGCGAAAGACAGCGGGCGCACGACAGAATGGTACACCTGCACCCGGGATTTTCCATATAGCAAAAAAGCTGCGTTGTAGAAATCTCTTGAATTTTCAACAGCTTGCAGACACGAGTATAGACCCTTAAGGGTGGAAATGGACGAAAGAAGACACCGGTTCGCGTTCCGTGACGAGACTGTTTTCGACCTTGCCGGGGTCGGCATGGCCGAGCGCCATCCCGCATACCACCATCTGCTTGGCCGGCAAGGCCAGCTGTTCGGCGATGATGCGGTGAAACTGCGTAAAGGCGGCCTGCGGACAGGTATCGAGTCCGCGTCCACGCGCGGCGATCATGATGTTTTCCAGGAACATCCCATAGTCGAGCCAGGAACCCTGCCCCATCACGCGGTCGATGGTGAAGATCAGTCCCACGGGCGCGTCGAAGAAGCGGTAGTTGCGGCCATGCTGGGCAGCCATGCCGGCCTTGTTGTCGCGCGTCAGGCCGAGCAGTGCGTACAGGTCCCAGCCGACCTTGCGGCGCCGCTCGATGAAAGGGGAGATCCATTCGCGCGGATAGTAATCGTATTCCTCGCTGTGCTGCCGGGCCTGTTCCGGGTCGGCGTAGGCCGCCAGGATCGCCGCGCCCAGGCGCTCCTTGGCGGCGCCGGTGAGCACATGTACCTTCCAGGGCTGGGTATTGGTGCCGGACGGCGCGCGCGCCGCCACTTCCAGGATGGCTTCGATGTCCTCGCGCGCCACGGGAGTTGGCAGGAAGGCACGGATCGAACGGCGCGAGGTGATGGCCGCATCGACGGCCTGCTGGGTGGGATTGACGATCAAGCGAATCTCCTTGTCATGGTTTCTTGACGACGCAGGCAACGCCCAGCACCGCCACGGCCATGCCGGCCAGGCCGGTTGCGCCGAGTGTTTCGCCGAACATCAGCCAGGCCATCACGGCGGTGGTCGGCGGCGTCAGGTACAGCAGGCTGGTCACCTTGGTGGCGTCGTTGCGGCTGATCAGCCTGAACAGCAGGAAAATGGCGCCGATCGACAGCGCGAAAATCGACCACAGCAGCGCGCCCAGGAACTGCGGCGTCCAGCGCACCTGCGCCAGGCCGGGGCCGAAGTCTTCCAGCAGCACGGCCAGCGGCAACAGCGCCAGCGCGCTGGCCGCGAACTGGATCACGGTGCCGGTGCGCAGGTCGAAGTGCGGGCAAAAGCGCTTCTGGTAGATGGTTCCGGCGGTAATCGACAACAAGGCCAGCGTACACAGGCCGATTGCCGGCGCCGACAGCCCGTCCAGGCCGATCTTGCCGCCCACCACCAGGCCGACGCCGGCCAGGCCGAGCAGCAGCCCCAGCCACTGGCGCGGCGTGACCCGCTCGCCGATCAGCGGCGCGGCGATGGCGGTCAGAATCGGCTGCATGCCGACGATCAGCGCGGACAAGCCGGCCGGCATGCCCAGCTTGATGGCGCTCCACACCCCGCCCAGGTAGCCGGCCTGCAGCAGCAGACCGGCCAGCGCAACGTGCCTGACGCGCCCGCGCGGCCAGGGCGCGCCCGTCAGCAGCACCACCGGCAGCAGCACCAGGATGGCGCCCAGGCAGCGCAGGATCAGGAAACTGAGCGGCGGCGCATACGGCAGTCCGTATTTGGCGGCGATGAAGCCGGTACTCCACAGGAATACGAAAAACAGCGGCACCGGCGCCAGCCAGCCCGGCTGGGGATTCGGGGACGGCGTGGCGGGGCTGGCGGAAGCGTCGGACATGCGGATTGCGGGGCCATATGCCGGCCGCATTCGAGATAGCTGAAAGGAAAGTCTAGCATGCTCTCCTGTCATTTGCCGAACGGCTATTGATCACTGCCACTGTTGTATAGGAACAAACAAAAATACCGGAAATATATGATTCTATTGATATAGCGCAAATTTTCGATGCTCTATTGTGCGCCGCATCAAAAGTGCTTGACGCATAATCGAAAAGCAGCAAAAATCAACGATGTTGCGGCGCACAATACCTGCGTGCGACAAGAAACATATTACTTACTGGTCCATCGCATCAAGTCCGAAGTCCTAGGCGCGTGTCTGAAACGCAGCCTTTATAACTATCCATTATTGGAGAACTTTATGTTTGCATTCCCTGAGCAGTTTTCGACCGCGACCAAAGCCAACCTCGAAGCGCAATTCGCCCTGATGTCCGCGCTGACTTCCAAGACCTTCGAAGGCGTGGAAAAGCTGGTAGGCCTGAACATCAGCATTGCCAAGAGCGCGCTCGAGGACTCGTCGGCAACCGCGCGCCAGCTGCTGGGCGCCAAGGATGCCCAGGAATTCTTCTCGGTGTCGGCACAGCAAGCCCAGCCGCACGCCGAGAAAGCCCTGTCCTACAGCCGCCAGCTGGCCACGATCGCTGCCGACACCGGCGCCGAATTCTCGAAGGCCGCCGAAAGCCAGATCGCTGAAGTCAACCGCAAGGTGATCTCGCTGGTCGACGAAGTGACCAAGAACGCCCCGGCCGGTTCCGAGACCTATGTGTCGGCCCTGAAGACCGCCATCACCAACGCCAACGCCGGCTACGAGCAGTTCAGCAAGACCACCAAGCAGGCGGTCGAAGCCATTGAAACCAATATGAACGCGGCCGTGTCGCAGTTCACCCAGGCTAGCCGCACCGCCGCCGCCAACTCGGCCGCTGCCGCCTGAGCATCCGCATTCCCCTTCCCCGCCTGGGGACGCGAAAACGGCCCGGAACCTGTTCCGGGCCGTTTTTTATTGCACTTAAGCTTTTGCTTCCAAGCTTAGCAAAACGCAGACTGAAGATTGTTTGGCGAGCCGAAGCGCACGCCGGCCCCAGGCTGCTGCCCTGCCATACGTCCACCGGCCCCATCCGCCCCACCGTGGTGGGAGTAGCCCACCCTTACTCGCCCAGGTACGCCGCCTGCACGCGCGGGTCGTGCAGCATGGCGGCCGCCTCGCCGCTGATGGTGATCGTCCCCGATTCCATCACGTAGGCGCGGTGCGCCGCCTGCAGCGCCAGCCGGGCGTTCTGCTCGACCAGCAGGATCGTGATGCCCTGGTGCGACACATCGCGGATCACGTCGAAGATCTTCTCGACCATGATCGGCGCCAGGCCCATCGAGGGTTCGTCCAGCAGCAGCAGGGTCGGGTGGCACATCAGCGCGCGCGCCATCGCCAGCATCTGCTGCTCGCCGCCCGACAAGGTGCCGGCGAGCTGGCTCGATCGCTCCTTCAGGCGCGGGAACACGCCGTACCACTTCTCGATGTCGGCCTCGATGCCCGCCTTGTCGCTGCGCGTGTAGGCGCCCATCAGCAGGTTTTCGTGGATGCTCATGCGCGTGAACACGCCGCGTCCTTCCGGCACCATGGCCAGCTTCTGCTGCACCAGCCTGAAGGACCTGGCGCTGCCCAGGGGCTGGCCGAGATAGCTGATGCTGCCCTCGATGCGGCTCGAGGGCAAGGTGCCGGTGATGGCTTTGAGGGTGGTGGTCTTGCCGGCGCCGTTGGCGCCGATCAGGGTCACCAGTTCGCCGCGCCGCACGTCGAGGTCGATGCCCTTGACGGCCTTGATGCCGCCATAGGCCACCTGCAGGCCTTCGATCTTGAGGATGGTCTCGTTCATCAGTGGCCCCCTCCCGAGCCGAGATAGGCCTCGATGACGGCCTGGTTCTTCTGGATCTCGGCCGGCAGCCCTTCCGCGATCAGCTTGCCGTACTCCAGCACCGAGATGCGGTCGCACAGGCCCATCATGAGTTTGACGTCATGCTCGATCAGCAGAATGGTCACGCCGGCGTCGCGGATCTTGACCAGCAGTTCGCGCAGCGCCACTTTCTCGGTGGCGTTCATGCCGGCCGCCGGTTCGTCCAGCGCCAGCAGGACCGGGTCGGTGGCCAGCGCGCGCGCGATCTCCAGGCGGCGCTGGTCGCCATAGGACAGGAAGCGCGCGGTGCGCTGGGCAAACTGGCCGATGCCGACGAAATCCAGCAGTTCCTGGGCGCGCACCCGGATCGCCGCTTCTTCCGCGCGCGCCGCCCTGTGGCGGAAGATGGCGCCGAACACGCCCTGGCGGGTGCGCACATGGCGCCCGACCATCACGTTTTCCAGCGCCGTCATCTCGCCGAACAGGCGGATGTTCTGGAAGGTGCGCGCGATGCCGGCCTTGGCCACCGCATGCGGGGCCGAGGGCGAATAGGGTTGACCGGCCAGCTCGAAGCTGCCGCTGTCGGGCTGGTACAGGCCGGTGATGACGTTGAAGAAGGTGGTCTTGCCGGCGCCGTTGGGACCGATCAAGCCATAGACCTGCCCCTTCTCGATGCGGATGCCGACCCCGGTCAGCGCCTGCAGGCCGCCGAAGCGCTTGTTGACGCCGGAGATGTTCAGTAAAACCTGGCTCATGCGTTTTCCGCCTCCTCGTCCTTGGCCGTCGCCGCCAGCGGACGGTCTTCCTTGACCGGCGACGGCCACAGGCCGGCCGGACGGTACAGCATCACCAGCACCATCGCCAGGCCGTACAGCAGCTGGCGCAATACCTCGGCGTCGATCACGACCTTGCCGAACAGCGCCTGCTGGGCCGGTTCGACCACGTGGCGCAGCACTTCCGGCAGCGCCGCCAGCAGCACGCCGCCCAGCACCACGCCGGGAATGTGGCCGATACCGCCCAGCACCACCATCGCCAGCACCGAGATCGATTCCGTCAGCGAGAACGACTCCGGCGAGACGAAGCCCTGGAAGGAGGCGAACATGGCGCCGGCCACGCCGCCGAAGGAAGCGCCCATCGAGAACGCCAGCAGCTTGACGTTGCGGGTATTGATGCCCATGGCCTTGGCGGCGATTTCATCCTCGCGGATCGCGACCCAGGCGCGGCCCAGGCGCGAGTGCTGCAGGCGCCCGGTCATGAAGATGGTGGCGATGCACAGCAGCAGGAACAGGAAGTAATAGGCGTTCACCGAAGGCATGCCGTAGCCGCCGATGAACACGGTCGCGCGCGAACCCGGCTCGCCCGCCAGCGACAGGCCGAACACGCGGATCGGGTCGATCAGGTTGATGCCCTGCGGGCCGTTGGTGAAGTTGATCGGATCGTTCAGGTTGTTCATGAAGATCCGGATGATCTCGCCGAAGCCCAGGGTCACGATGGCGAGGTAGTCGCCGCGCAGTTTCAGCGTCGGCGCGCCCAGCAGCGCCCCGAACAGCGCCGCCACGATCGCCGCCAGCGGCACGACCGCCCACACCGACAGGTGGATGCCGTTGCTGCGCACCTCCTCGCCGAAGGTGGCGACGATGGCGTCCTGCAGCTCGGGGTGGTAGTTGATCAGCGACTCCAGCAGGGCCGCGAACTGCGGCGAGGCCAGCAGCCCGGTGAGGTAGGCGCCCACGGCAAAGAAGGCGATGTAGCCGAGATCGAGCAGGCCGGCGAAGCCGACCACGATGTTCAAGCCCAGCGCCAGCATGATGTAGAGCAGCGCGATGTCGATGATGCGCACCCAGGAATTGCCGAACTGGGAAGCGACGAAGGGGAAGGCCAGCAGCAGCGCCAGCAGCACCGCCATGCTGGCCCAGGCCTGGCGCGGCTTGTGCGCGGTGTCGAAAGTGAACAATGCCATGTCGGTTCCCTGCCCTTACGCGCGGTCCGCCACGCGCTCGCCCATGATGCCGGACGGCCGCACGGTCAGCACCAGGATCAGCACGATGAAGGCGAAGATGTCCTGGTAGTGGCTGCCCAGGAAGCCGCCGGTCAGGTCGCCGATGTAGCCGGCGCCCAGGCTCTCGATAATCCCCAGCACGATGCCGCCGATCATGGCGCCATAGATGTTGCCGATACCGCCGAGCACCGCCGCGCAAAAGGCCTTCATGCCGGGCAGCGTGCCCATGGCGAACTGGATCGAGGCGTAGTTGGCGCCCCACATCACGCCGGCGACGGCCGCCAGTGCGGCGCCGATGGCGAAGGTGGCGACGATCACGCGGTTCGAATCCACGCCCATCAGGCCGGCCACGCGCGGGTTTTCCGCCACCGCGCGCATCGCGCGGCCCATGCGGGTCTTTTCGACCAGGAACACCAGCGCCACCATCGCCAGCGCGGCCAGCGCCAGCAGCAGCACCTGGGTGCGCGAGATCACGGCGCCGCCCAGCATCACCGGCTCCGAGGACAGCAGCTGCGGGAAGGGCAGCGGGCTGCGGCCCCAGATCATCATGGCGAAGGTCTGCAGCAGGATCGACACGCCGATCGCCGTGATCAGGGGCGCCAGGCGCGGCGCATTGCGCAGGCGGCGGTAGGCCACGCGCTCGATCAGCACGTTCACCAGCATCGTCACCGGAATCGCGCCGACGATGGCGATGGCCAGCTGCACGCCGCCCGGCAGGCCGGGAAACACGCCGTCCAGCAGTTTCAGGATGGAGAAACCGACCATGGCGCCGATCATCAGTACGTCGCCATGGGCGAAATTAATCAGGTTCAGCACGCCATACACCATCGTGTAGCCGAGCGCGATCAGCGCATACATGCTGCCCAGCACCAGTCCGTTGAGGATCTGTTGGACAAAGGTTTCCATCGTTGTTTTTTTCCTTTCGTTCTAACAAAACGGCACCCGCGGGCATAATGCCGTTCAGTCAGCAACGTCGTCCCTGCGAAGGCAGGGACCCAAGTTCTGTCTGCGTCGCTGGTACGCCGACAAGACTGGGTCCCTGCCTTCGCAGGGACGACGGTTTTTAAGCTAGTAAGACGCTTGACTGAACGGCATTACACCCGGGGGTGCCGCTCTCTCGGGCTGGCGCTCATGAACGCCGCCCCTGCGAAGGCAGGGGGGGCGCCGCATGCTCAGGCCGCGGCGGCCTTGCCCCCGTCCAGTCCCTTGGGCAGCGGGAAGGTGACGTTTTCCTCGACGCCTTCGAGCGCGCGCACGCTGGCCGCGCCGAGCTGCTTGAGGCGGTCGATCACGGCCTGCACCAGCACCTCCGGCGCCGAGGCGCCCGCGGTGACGCCGATGCGGCGCTTGCCGGCGATCCAGGCCGGATCGATGTTGCCGGCATTGTCGACCATATAGGCGGGGGTGCCCATCTTGTCGGCCACTTCGCGCAGGCGGTTCGAGTTGGAGCTGTTCGGGCTGCCGACCACGATCACCACCTCGACCTGGGGCGCCATGAACTTCACGGCTTCCTGGCGGTTGGTGGTGGCGTAGCAGATGTCGCCCTTCTTCGGCTCGATGATCTCCGGGAAGCGGATCTTGAGCGCGGCGATGATCTCGGCCGTGTCGTCGACCGACAGCGTGGTCTGCGACACATAGGCCAGCAAGCCCGGATTGGCGACCTGCAGGGTCTGCACGTCCTCCACCGTCTCGACCAGGTGCATGCCCTCTTCCGCCTGGCCCATCGTGCCTTCGACCTCGGGGTGGCCGGCGTGGCCGATCATGATGATCTCGGCGCCCTGCTTGCGCATCTTGGCGACTTCCACGTGGACCTTGGTGACCAGCGGGCAGGTGGCGTCGAACACTTTCAGGCCGCGCGATTCGGCTTCGTCGCGCACCGCCTTGGACACGCCGTGGGCCGAGAACACGACGGTGTTGCCGGTCGGGACGTCGTCCAGGTCTTCGATGAAGATCGCGCCCTTGTCGCGCAGGTCAGCGACGACATAGGCGTTGTGCACGATCTCGTGGCGCACGTAGATCGGCGCGCCGAATTGCTGCAGGGCGCGCTCGACGATTTCGATGGCGCGGTCGACGCCGGCGCAAAAACCGCGCGGCTGGGCTAACAGGATCTCGTTTTCCATGAATAGACGGTTGGTGTTCGTTCGGTTACAGCACGGAGATCAGCTTGACTTCGAACTTCAGCGGCTGGCCGGCCAGCGGGTGGTTGAAGTCGAACAGGGCGGCATCCTCGCGCATTTCGCGCAGTACGCCGGCGAAACGGCCACCGCCCGGGGCGGCGAAGTCGACCAGGTCGCCCACCTTGTAATCGGCGTCCGGCACGGAATTTTCGTCCAGCGTTTTACGCGACACCAGCTGGACCAGTTCGGGATTGCGCTCGCCGAAACCGTCTTGCGCGCTCAGCTCGAAAGTCTGGTGCGTGCCTTCCGCCATGCCCAGCAGACGTTGCTCGAGAAAGGGCGCGAGCTGGTTCTGGCCCAGCATCAGCGTGGCCGGCGTGCTGCCGAAGGTGGTGATGAGGTCGGTGCCGTCCAGGGTGGCCAGGCGGTAATGCAGGGTCAGGTAGGCCGACTCTGTGACGACAGGAACGTTGTTGGTGGCGGACATAAGAAAGTCTTCGGTTTGACGTGCAAACCGCTATTGTAAGCGAGAGCAGGCCCCGCTGCCTGCGCCAGGCGCGTGGCGGCAACACTTCATTGCACGTTTTTTCGGCAGTCGTGTCATGCAAACATCATGGCGCCGGCGCCGTACGGGCAAAGCGCGCGGGCGACATGCCGACCTGGCGTACGAAGGCGGCGCCGAAGGTGCTGGCCGAACTGTAGCCGACGCGCTCGGCCACCGCCGCCACCGCCAGTTCGCCCGCGCGCAGCAGGCGCTTGGCCAGGGCCATGCGCCAGGCCAGCAGGTATTCCATGGGCGTGACGCCGAGCGCCTGGCTGAAGCGCTCGAAGAAGGCCGAGCGCGACATGGCCGCTACCTTCGCCAGTTGTTCGACGGTCCAGGCGCGCGCCGGCTCGCCGTGCATGCCGCGCAGGGCGGCGGCCAGGCGCGCGTCGGCCAGGCCCTGGGCCAGTCCCGGCGCGGGCGCGCGCCGCGTGGCCGCGCAGGCGCCCGGGCGCAGCGCCTCGATCAACAACACTTCCAGCAGGCGCACCAGCACCAGTTCGCGCGCCGGACGGTCGGCGCGCGATTCGTCGTTGACGAGGCCGACCAGCGTGGCCATGCGCGGCTCGCCCCGCACCAGCAGCCATTGCGGCAGCAGCGAGACCAGCAGCGCCGCGTCGGGCGAGCCGAAGCTGCAATGGCCGACCAGCAAGCGGGTATCGACGGCCCCGTCCGGATCGCCGACGCGCATGCCGCCCGGCGCCGGGCGCAGCGGCGACGGCGCCTCCGCCAGCGCCAGGCCGGGGCTGGCCGTCGTAAAGCCGTGCGCGGCCGGGACCAGCACGAAGTCGCCGGCGTGCAGGGCGATCGGGTCGTGGCCGTCGACCGCGAGCTGGCAGGCGCCTTCCAGCACCACGGCATAAAAAGGTTGGCCGACATCGCTGCGCCGCACCAGCCAGGGAGAGCTGCATTCGACCAGCTTGGTGCTGGACGCATGGGGCTGCAGCAGCGATACCACTTCGGCGAGGGGATCGATCATATTGGACGATAGCGATAGAAATGCGGACTCCGAAGTGTAGCAAGTCCATGCCCAAAGGTCTATCGTTCTACTTCACCCACCTCAACCAAGGAATCTCCATGCAAACCGTCATGATCACCGGCTGCTCTTCCGGCTTCGGCCTCGATACCGCCATCCTGTTCCTGGAACGCGGCTGGCGCGTCGTCGCGACGATGCGCACCCCGCGCCCCGAGCTGCTGCCGCAATCCGAACACCTGACCTTGCTGGCGCTCGACATCGGCGATGCCGACAGCATCCGCGCCGCCGTCGCGGCGGCCGGCCCGGTCGACGTGCTGGTCAACAATGCCGGCATCGGCCTGCTGGCGGCGTTCGAGGGCACGTCGGCGGCCAGCATGCGCGCCGTGTTCGACACCAACGTGCTCGGCACCATCGCCATGACCCAGGCGCTGCTGCCGCAAATGCGCGAACGCGGTGCCGGCGCGATCGTCAACGTCAGCTCCGCCGTCACCCTGCAGCCCTTGCCGCTGCTGTCGGTGTATTCGGCCAGCAAGGCGGCGGTGAACGCCTTTACCGAATCGCTGGCGCTGGAAGTGCGGCAGTTCGGCATCCGCACGCACCTGGTGCTGCCCGGCCGCGCCCCCGCCACCCGCTTCGGCGAGAACGCCCGGGCGCGCATGGACGATGCCTTCCCGGCGCCCTATGCCGGCTTCGCCCAGCAGGTCTTTGCCCGCATGCAGGACAAGACGGCGCCGGTGACGCATTCGCCGGACGTGACCGAAGCCATCTGGCGCGCGGCCACCGATCCGGGCGCGCCGCTGCGCATCCCGGCCGGCGCCGATGCCGTGGCAATGGCAATGGCCGGCGCCGCCTGACGCGCCATATCAGTACGGTCCGCCGCCACGCGCCGATAATGCACTCCTGTCAACTGCGATCGGGAGGCATATGGGCATCAACGACTGGACCGAAGGCGAAAGGCCGCGCGAGCGCCTGGTGCGCGAAGGGGCGCAGGCCCTGTCGAATCCGGAACTGCTGGCGCTGCTGCTGCGCGTCGGCGTGCGTGGCAAGAGCGCGGTCGAGCTGGGCCGCGACGTCCTGCAGCACTTCGGCTCGCTGCACGGCTTGTTCGGCGCCACCCTCGACGATTTTTCCGAGGTCCACGGCCTGGGCATGGCCAAGTACGCCCAGTTGCAGGCGGTGATGGAACTGGCGCGCCGCGCCATCGCCGAGCAATTGCAGGCCGGCGACAGCTTCTGCACGCCGGAACTCGTCAAACGCTACCTGCGCATGAAGCTGGGCGGCCAGCGCCACGAATCCTTCGTGGTGCTGTTCCTGGACGCCAAGAATCGCCTGATCGCTGCCAAGGAAATGTTCCGCGGCACTCTCACGCACACCAGCGTGCACCCGCGCGAAGTCGTGGTCGAGGCGCTGGCGCGCAATGCCGCCGGCCTCATTTTGGCGCACAACCACCCTTCCGGCCTGCCCGAACCGAGCGAGGCCGACCTGCGCCTCACCGCCGCCCTGGCCCAGGCGCTGGGCCTGGTCGACATCCGCGTGCTCGACCATTTCGTGGTGGCCGGACCGCTGGTGCATTCCTTCGCCGAGCACGGGCAGTTATAGCGGCGAGACGGTCCTGGCCAGCGCCGATTCGACGCTCGATTCCAGCTCGGCCAGCTGGAACGGTTTCCTGAGCAGGATGTCCTGGCCCAGCACTTCCTCGATCGCCTTCATGTCGGCGTAGCCGGTGACGATGATCATCGGCAGGCCGGGATAGAGCCCACGCGCCTGCAGCATCAGTTCGAGGCCGGTCATGCCCGGCATCAGGTAGTCGGTGATCATCAGCTCGGGCCGCTCCTGCCCGAGCTGTCCCAGCGCCTCGGCGCCGTTGGCGGCCTGGGTGACGCGATGGCCGAGCGCCTGCAGCGATTCGGCCACCGAGGTGCGCACCACGTCGTCGTCCTCGACCACCAGGATGCGCGCGCCCGTCGCCGCATGCGCACGGGCGCGCGCCGGCGCCTGCGGTGCGTCGGCCGCGCAGGCGCGCAGCCAGATCTCGACCGTGGTGCCGGCGCCCTGCTCGCTGCGCACCTGGGCCGCGCCGCCCGATTGCTGGGCCATGCCGTAGACCTGGCTCAGGCCCAGGCCGGTGCCCTTGCCGACTTCCTTGGTCGTGAAGAAGGGCTCGAACACGCGCGCGGCGGTTTCCCGGCTCATGCCTTCGCCGTCGTCGACGACCGCGATGCAGACGTAGTCGCCCTCCGGCAGCAGCGCCGGCGGCGGCGCCGCGCGGCGCGCGCAGAAGCGCAGGCTGCCGCCGCGCGGCATGGCGTCGCGTGCATTGATCGCCAGGTTCAACAGCGCCATTTCGATCTGGTTGGTATCGGCCAGCACGCCTTCGACTTCCGGCCCCACCTCGAACTCCAGCGAGATCGCCGAGCCGAGCGAAGTCGCCACCAGTTCGCGCATGCCGCCGAACAGCTCGTCCACCGACACCGCGCGCAGGTCCAGGCTCTGGTTGCGCGAGAACGCCAGCAGCTGGCCGGTGAGCTTGGCGCCGCGGCGGCAGGCGTTGCGCGCGACCTCGGCCCGTTTCCTGGTGGTCTCGTCGGCGGACACCAGCATGATCAGGTCGAGATTGCCCTGCACGACGTTCAGCAGGTTGTTGAAATCGTGCGCGATGCCGCCGGTCAGGCGTCCCATCGCTTCCATCTTCTGCAACTGGTTGACGGTCTGCAGGGCGCGCTCGCGCTCGATGATCTCGTTGGTCAGGCGGTCGTTCGCCTGTGCCAGCGCGCGGGTGCGCTCGTCGATGCGCGCTTCCAGCGTCTCGTTCAGGTGGACCAGCTGCTCCTGGCTGCTGCGCAAGGTCGCGGCCACGCGCTCGCGTTCCGCCACCATGTCGCGCGTTTGATACTGGCGGCGCCGTCCGCGCAGGGCCGTCGAGGCCGCGCTGCACAGGGTCTGTACGTTCAGCGGCCGCTCCAGCAGGATCACGTTGCCGAGCTCGCTCAAGCGCACGCGCAGGCCGCTGCCGGCGCGGCCGATGGGGCGCGACACCAGCAGGATCAGCGGAAAATCGGACCAGGGCGGCTGCCGGCGCAGGTAGCCGTCCAGGTCCGCGATGGCGGCGCCGTCGAGCGCTTCCTCGGCGACGATGGCCGCCGCGGCGCCGGCGCCCAGTTCCTGCAGCAAGGCCTCGAAGCTGGGCAGCACGCTGCAATCGACACCGTCACGCTCGAGCACTTCCCCGATGAGCTCGGCATCGCGCCCGCGCGGCGCCAGGATCAGCAGGCGCTCCTCGAGGCTGTCACGCGGCATCATTGTCGCGCTTGATCATGGGCGTGTCGCCACGGTAGGTCGGCAAGCCCGTCAACACGCCTTCGAAGCCTTCCAGCGCCGCGCCGATGCGCACGCCGCTGCTGCCCAGGCTCATCTCGTGGATCGTCAGCGCGTGGCTGATGGTGCGGCTCTTGATGACGGTGATCGCGCGGCGCAGGCAGCCGCGCGCCTCGAAGAAGCGCAGCAGCACCGTGGTGTCGCTCAGGTAGCTGAGGTCGATGTCGGTGCGCACCTCGCCCACCAGCCCGT
>Ga0265780_10002034_pt1 | contig 28012 bp, 33 predicted proteins | sample P1T30metagenome_FD_192432 | JGI IMG/M metagenome (GOLD analysis project Ga0265780, IMG submission 192432) | Plant litter microbial communities from East Loma Ridge, Irvine, California - P1 T30 | ecosystem: Environmental > Terrestrial > Plant litter > Unclassified | place: USA: California...
GAGGCCCGACAGCCTTTTTAGTACCAATTAGCTCTCAGAAATTCTTTCTGCGACTATTTCCGAATGACATGGACCGCACGTGATTCCTAGCAACAGCAGACCAATGGTCCGCACCGCACTGAGTTGCTCGTGGCTCATCTTCGTGAGGAAAATCTCAAACATGTTCTCCGCGCATCCTGCGAACATATTGGTGGAGAAGACCAAGAGTTTGGTCTCAGCATAGAGCTGGAGCGAGACGAGAAGAATGTTGAGGAGTGTGCGTAAATGTTGCCACTTCCACTTCACTTCATGAAGCATGTTCTCATAGCTATATCCGAAGTTACATTAATGTTTCGCTGCAACCTATCTTCATCCTCGACGAGGGATACGCAAGGCCTTTAAGGCTTCAAGCCCTTACGAGATACTACAGGGCCGCAATGCAGTGAGCTATTGCGAAAGCACCAAGCGCGACCTCATTATCATTCATGTCCACTTGTCTAACATGCGATCGAGCCTTGGCGAGAGGCTCGAGTAACTCATTCGCGGATTAGCCGTGGTTACTACCTAGATATTTACCGAGACATGAAAGTCGTTGCCTATTGCCTCAACGTTGGAGATGTGCTCACTGACAACAATATTGCTATGGATAAACTACTGGAGGAGTGGAAAAAGAGTTGTTGTTCAGCACGCCGAAGTCCCCTAACGCCGAGTTCTACCAGAACATCGTGACCAAGGTCGTGAGATAGTGCGAAATATCATTCGCAATCGGCTGCATCAAACCAGTCTGACCGATTCAACGCTCCCATTCAGTCCTCTCGAAAACGAAGAAGGTTGAACCACATACAAAAGTGGAATCAAGAGTTGAGAAGCAGCACGAGTGTATGATCAGCAAACGAAGCTCTTCTCATATTGGCTCCAAAGCTGACGATATTCACCGAACACGGCGGCCGAGAGCTGGCAAGCAACACCGATACACGGTGCGATGACACAGCAAGTATCGCGCAGGTGCTGTGGGAGTAGAGAAGTAAGTTTGGTGACAGCGCTGTGCGCAGTAGGTAAAAGCCTGCTGTAGGCGAGGGGCCTTAGAGCGGCCTCCGCCTGATACACAGTAGCTTCGATGCGCAGCCATCAGAACGTTAAAGTCGGCTGTACGTCGGCAAGTTAACCTTGTAGCTTAAAACACGAAAACTTCAGGATGCGCGAACACCGAAACGAATACAGCTAGTTATTCTATAACTATCTATATGTTATATTATCATGTTGTTGAGATATACGACCATAGAGGTGTGCAAAATTGGTGGGGTGGGCGGCAGGCGAACAGCGCCTGCAAGAACGTTGAATCTAACGCAGGTGCGAGACATGGCCAGAAAAAACTCTAATAACGACCGAGCATTGCAACTTTACCGGGAGTGTCTGGCTAAGTTAGCATAACGTCAGCAGCTCGGACACTATTTAACCCATCTAAAATAAGAGATTGCAGCTAACATCAGATTTTAATCTCTTCTGTGATGAGGCCTATCTGAATTAGCGTTTCGGTCTTAATGATCAGGGTCCGAGTGGAAACACTATGGAATGAGACAGGTTAGTTTCGTGCTTCTCAGTAACATCTATAAAGTCGATCAGATCCATTGCTTTTTTTTGCTGCCAGTCGTCTTCAGTCATTCGCTACTCCATCCTACAGATATCCCTCCACTCGTTTCAGTCAAACAAATTCCATCTTTCGCCACCATGCAATTCACCACAGTCAGCCTGCTCCTCACGAGCATCGCAGCTCTGTCCAGCGCACTTCCCAGCCCAGCAGCTCAGGAAGAGCAACTGCCCGATTGCAGCAGGTACAGGGCTGACAAGCAGTTCTCGCAGAGTACGTGTCGTCAAGTATCACATCAGGGAATACCACCTCTAACAAAAATCTCCAGGTTCAAAACCCGACATCCAAACCTTCACTGTTGACACCAAGAACCCTGGCTGGAGCATTGAATTCTTATATAACAATCTCATCCCAGAGCTGAAGGCCAAGAACCCGAACCGCAACAACCCCGATGAGCAGTTCAACATCTGGAGCTGGTACGACAACGTGGTTGTCTTTGCCAACCTTGCCAATGGAACGAAGATCCACTCATGCTCCACAGCCGTAAGCTACCAGGGAACATCCCATAATTGGAACGTCGTGCTAATTTCTGAACAAAGTCCGATTCCACGAAGAACTACGGCACGGAGTGCGTTCAGCTTCTTGCTGGGCAGTTCTGTCAGGCCAACCAGGTTGTTCCCGGCTCGCCGAAGCATAGCTTCAAGTTGAAGGTTGAGACCACGATTCTTGCTGCATAGGTCTGAAGTAATAAATGAACGTGTTGCTTAGTTCTATTAGCCTGGCAAATAAGAAATAAAGTTAGCATCGTAGCTCTTTCGTTCTGGTATTTATATATAGCTTATTTTACTTACCTACGTATATTGTTATTTTAATAGATTATATATTTCTTTCTTTCTAGACTTGGTAATTCTTACAAAATCTTAACGAGGTATAGTCTTAAAAACAAGTAGGTAATTATTCTAAATTAATTCTTAAAATAGCAAGTAAATAACATTTAAGTAGATTTAATTTAGAGAAGATTAAAAATTACTTAATTAGATAATAGAATTTATAAAGCTAAAGTTCTACGCGTAAAGCTTGAATTACTTAACTATATGTAGTAGGAAAGAATTTTGTTCTATTACGCTTTCCTATTGTGTAAAGCGGAATATCGGACGCACGTGCCAAGATTGAGATCAGTGAATGACCCCGTAGCGCACGTGAAGACAGATCAAGATACACATGGTTTCGCCCCCAGTACTCTGATCATGTAACATTCGAAGCCATCAAATAAGATATGTCACCTGTTTCAGCACCACTTCTTCCGCAAAGTCCAACTTGTTGAAGGCTGCTTTGACCTCTGAAACGCATCGCTCGGGAGACGACGCACTCTTGAAGTGGAAGTGGCAGATAGAAAGCTCTCGGAGACCCTGTAATTTTCGAACATGTGACAAGGCTTGTCTTATCGACGGTTCCAAAGCGCCAGGCCCACCGGAATCATGATAACCGCAGCAGCTGACAGAGTTGAAGCATATCGTGTTTATGGCAGCCTTCTGGTAATGAGCGAGCGAATTAAGACCCAGGTAGTGGCAAACATCTGCATGAAAGCCCTCGAGCTGGTTCACTTCAAAGGGAAGAGTCCGCGTGTCAAAGTATGTCTGTCTGCAGACCTGGAGAAGCTGTAGAAGGTGGCTCGGGTAATACAAATGGCAAGAGAAGACCTGTTGAGTGTCGCAAATTGGATGATTGCAGACATGGATCTCTCCGTGGCCCAGGACATGCTCGTATACGTTGTTGCGGAGCTCAGCGGGCAGGCGTAACAGAGGCGACTCGCGCTGGTTTCGGACAGTGCTTCAAGGGTCAGCATGGGCTAGGCGATGTCAAGGAAGCTCACTTACATGTGATTGCTGGTGTCGCGCGCACGTGGAACGGTTTCCTCCGATGAACACATTCTCGTGGAACGCTTCGGCAGTCAACCCGTATTCTGAAGAGTCGCTTGAGTGGAAAGAGAGGTTGTATGCCAACTTTATATGGGAAAAGAGATTCTTACACAAGTGCGGACCGCGTTACGTCATCTCAAGGTGAAGCTGGAGGTGAAGGTGTGGCACATCATTCGTCAACTATCAAGCAGCTGCGCGTGTTGCAGAAATAATCTTTAGTCTAACCAGTGGTTGCTTTGAGATTCAGACTCTCCCTGATTCTGCCTAGCCCGCGGACCGCATCATGGGAGAGCTCGAGCCCATGTCGCGAAGTGTCTCCGTCTCAATGATCTTTACGTCCACATGACCGATAGCCTCATTCTTCCTGACCTCTCTGAAGAACCTCCTCCGCAGCAACTCGTCAGCATTTGACGGATTGACGACCCTGTCAAAGGTATATTTCGACAATATGGTGACCTTCTCTAGCCTGCTTAAGCGTCTGAGTCCTTTGTAGTCGGCACTGAAGAGAATCATGATGCACAGGGATGTTATGCTCTCGAGTTGCGTCTTGTCGAAGAGGGCGTCGAATGTTCTCACCATGTCTCGAACATAGCCACAGAAAGTGTTGGTAGTAAAGGGCAGAGGTCGGGTTTCCGCGTGGATCTGGCGACACGTCGCAGTGAGGGCTAGTAGACCCGGAGGACAATGCACCGCGCAACCGGGAGACTTATTGTTTCGACAGAGCTCGCATTGAATGGTGAAGCAGACGCGGATGAAGTGGCCGCCAATGGCCATGGCGAAGATCTGATTGCGGAGTTCTGCGGGCAGTCGGAGGAGAGGCGAGTTGCGTTGGTTCTCTGTCGGGCTGTCGCATTGTAAGCTTTACGTCTATGCTTGTGTCGCCTGCAGCTTACAGAGCGTCAAGCACCTCTGCGCCATTGTTGTCAACGTTTTGAATGTCCATGGGCGGCTGGGCAGATTTTGTTAAATGGTGCGAGTTGAGCGTTCGGCGAGTGGTAAAGACGTGGGCCGGGTTGACCAGAAAATACTAGGTGAGGACAGCGGCTGAGGGAAATTAGTGAAAGTGCGGACTACACACAGCATACGTCATTCCTTGAGAACCAACAGTCTAATGAGCCCCAGAAAAGTTACTGAGCGAAGGTATTCAGATACAGAGAGCTTCCAGTTGTGCCAGAACACGGTGCTCACACTGCCAATTTTCCAGTCACTGTCACATCTAGACTCTGGCAAGCTTTTATTAGTCTCTTCTTTCGTAATGCAAGCAACAGAGTGGCCCTAAAAATTCAATGTAGCTTTTCGGCGTGCTTAAGAGCTCGGATCAAGTCGTCCTATTCACCTCTTACTTCGATAATGTAGGTACTAAGCCTTTGAAACTCTTACACAACGGTAGAGAGTCTCTCAGTAGGGACCACAATACCTCTATATATACATATATGAGCTGCGCTCCCTATTTATGCAACGGGCAAGAGTACCATAGAGACCAGTCTCCCGCCATACCTAAATGATGCTAAGCCGTTCATAAAAAGAGCTTGAGGTTGTGTCCTTCCTCGCCTACTCTTCGCAACGAGACCCCATCTTTTCCTAATGTCGTCTCGAAAGCATCAGACAAGCTTGAAGTAACAGCAGTGGGAACTCATATGGAAGCAATTGCGATCCATTGCATGTAGTGTAACACGGTAATAGGATTGGATCTCAAAACCTCACGAGAGCGATACTGTCGCATTGCGACTATGGAGAACTTTGCCCAGAAACGAAGCTGTTTCATGGAAGATATTTACATCGAACGTTACTCTCGATTCTAAACGTCTCTTCCTACCCAATAAAAACATTAATAACATACTCTACTTCAACTTGTAGCCGCCCTTGACCACATTCTGAAAGAAGCCATAGGGGTCATACTGCTTCGCCGTTGCCTTCAACTCTTGCACTGTCTTCTCTCCGTACCCACTCAGCGGGTCTTGCCAGCTCGCCGCGTAGTTCAAGTACTTGTACGGGCTCACGCCGCCGTTTCCAGGCTCGTTCAATAATGTCTCAACATCGTTGATGAAATTCTGAGTGGACTGTTGCAGTATGGCGTAGTCTGACTCTTCGGGCGAGTACAAGGATATCAAAAGCAGGACAAGTTTGGTCGTATCTTCGAGGGTGCTGAATGGGAACAAACTCGTGTCGGAAGTTGGGGGTGGGATAGATTGGTAAGTCATTGCGGAAACGAGTTCAGGGAGTTGAACTTTCAGGCTCTCTGTTGCGGCTTTCCAGATCTCGTGGGTGAGTTTGATGTTGGTGTCTGTGATGGGAAATGTTGTGGTTGCGTAGACAGTGCTAAAAGGAACACAACGTTAGCATCATCCTTGATATCCATTCCGTCTTGAATATGTCACTTACAAGAGGTTCATTGGCTGCCCCGCCTCAACCTCTCGCGCAAAGTCGGTCACATTTGACAGTCTCAACGTACTGCTCACAGTCGGCGTAATCGACGTGAATTGGTCCAACGAATTCCTGTCCTCGCTGTCACTCAGGAAGAACAAATTGTTGCTGACAAAGTAACTCTTTTGACTGCCATAGTATACAAATGTCTGTTCGATCTCCAGCAGCGGGTCGTGCGGCGCCTGCTTGAACTTTGTGAAAGCTTCGATTTGGGCCGGGTCTGCGGATTCGGGGGTTACGATGGCGCCGCCCCAGAAGCGACTGGGTGTGATGGTGCGCATTGTGAAGGAGGTTATGATGGCGAAGTTGTTCTGGCCGCCTTTGAGCGCTTTGAAGAGGCTCGGGTTCGACTGGGGACTGGCGGTAACGATGTCGCCTGAGGCGAGGACGACGCGCATGGACTGGATGGAGTCGCAGCCGAAGCCATCGCGTGGGGAGAAGAAGGATATTCCGCCTGGTTTATTATTAGTTTCCTGCCCTCGTGGTATATCTGGTAAGAAAGGACATGTTCTGCACTCACCACCACTAAGAAATCCCCCAATACCCACATCCGCAACTCTCGCTCCAACAACACTCTTTCCCACCGGATCTAGCTTCTGATAAACATCGACCCATTCATTTCCCGTGCCCAATTCCACTGTGTTACCATCCGCGCTCAATTCAATCTTATTCAAACCCCTCAAATCGATTGTCACACCCGCATTAGCATTCGAGAAGCCCACGTTCGGCGAATGGCCTCCGCTTCGAACGGCGACTTCGACGTCCGTGCAGGATTGTAGTGTTTTGACGACCTTTGAAACGTCCTCGTCGGATTTGGGCTGCACGATACAGGTTGGAGCGAGAACACGCTGTTGCATGAAGAAGTACGATGACGTCGAAGCATTGTAGGAGTTTGAATCCGGCAAGACGAGTTGCGAAGGGAAGGTCTGTGAGAGCAGATCGCAGCACTCCGCCGTCGAAGTTGCTGTCGCCGTCGCCGTCGCAGCGAGCAAGAAGAGCGTGGGTAGGAAAGCCATGACGAGTTGCGAAAGAATGAAGCTGGCCGAAGACAGTATCCAGCAAGCAGATCAACGCAACTTATACTCCCCCATTTGTCCTTTCTTTTTTATCGTACTAACATTGGTCCCGCACGGGCCCGCAGATTGTAATCCCAGTCTATCGAGCCGAGCCATGCAAGTTATTTCGGTGTCCGTATGTGGCTGCTTACTCGCGCTATTACATCGACTAGCTTTTCAATCGCTTGCGAGGCGGCCAATATCTAGTGTACAGTACTACGATAGGTACGGTATTGGCTTCACGGAGCAGCTACGCTAATTGAGCAGGCGTGCAGGTGATGTCTTTATCGGCCGGTGCAAACGGTCCGAAGAATGTGGCTTTGCGGCTCGGCTATCCTGGAGGCTGTGGAGTTTGGGAAGGTGCGAAGAGAAAATGTATCATGCGATTAAAATTGTATTTGAGCTGGTTTTCATGCTGGCTAAGAAGTGTGGCTGTAAATACGAGGTCGATATGCGCGCTACCCCTTTCTTTCATGGAGAATAACAAACACATCGTCCTCGCGGAACGGCAGACTCGCACCTGGGCTGGGTTTGCTGTGGTTTATTCGTGGGAACACAGCCTCTTTTCGGTTTCCCTTAATGCCCATTGCCTTGTTTGTTCTCTCTGCATCAATACTGATGTCGTATGCATTTACCATGGCCGCTACAGCGAATGCAATTGTACGGCGAGCCATGTGTCGTCCTGGGCAAAGTGTACTGCCTCCACCAAATGGTCGGTAAGACTTGGAATTCAGCAGCTTGGGGTTCGTGAGGAAGCGATCGCCTTCGACTTCGAGAGGCTTGGAGCCCCACACCGATTCGTTGCGGTGGAGCTGGTGGAATGGGACCTGCCAGGTGTTAGTGGCACTTGCAGGTAAGGAGCAAAACGTGGCTAGGACGTACCATGACTTTGGCACCGGGCTCGAGCACCTTGTTACCCACTGGCGTGGGTTTGACAACATCCCGAACGAGCGGACTCGCCACTGCTAAACGGAGCGTCTCATTTACAAGGGAAGTTAGATGATCGCAGTTCTTGAAGATATACTCCTCATCGTATGATCCATTCTTAAATGCGCCCGCTGATTCCTCGCGAATCGCAGCGAGCAGATTGGGGTCATAGATGACATAGGCGAATACCCAGAAGGCGACTTTATATGTGTTTCCGAGAACACTAGTGGCTGTCAGAAGTGCGCTGGTCACATCGTTTGCGACAGATACTTACGCCCAGAAATGCAGCATGATGGTCTTTGCCATGTCCTCTTCACTCACGCCAATATCGCGCATCATCTCCTCCATCGCCTTGGGGAAGTAAGCTCGGTCTTGACGCTCCTCAACTGGAAGCTGCAGCCACTTGACGAAGGTGTTGATGATCGCGTCTTTGGACTTGATCATATCACCGCTCATGAATTTGGGCAGCTGAAACGTCCACTTCCAGTTGGTGACTTCCCACGTCATGAAGTCGCGTAGCAGAGTTGGATTGACCTTCCAGATGCCTGAGCCAAAGATGGCGCTGGTCATGCCGCCGTCGAAAAGATCGACCATAAGTGCCATCAGCGACACCGGAGTTCCGTCACGCATGTCAATGCGCGTTGGGTTCTCGATTGCATTTGGACGGCGCTTGATCGTGTTCCAAATGTACGGGACAAGTTTACCATCATACAGAGCATCGAGGTGCGGGCCCGGATACAGCTGGTCGCGATGGAAGTCATTAGTCCTCAGGGCAGCTACCATTACCGTGCCTTTGCCAATGTTATGCTTGGCGGAAGGATCATGAGCAAACAATTTGTCAATACCATCTTGAGAGCACTCGATCATGTAGTGCATCTGCTCAATCATGCTATGGTAGGAAATGGTCGCAGTGTTCTTGTACATGTTTGCGACATCGTTGGGGTCAGTGAGGATGTACACACGTGCACCGAACAGCCAGACGCTGTAGGGCTCTGTGTTGTTCTTGAAGTGTTTTCTGCAAGTGTGTTTTAGTGAGAGATGTGAATTTTAGTCCCTCACCAACGTACCGTGCAGTCTCAATAGCCTGGTTGTAATCCACGAAGAAGGAACGGACATGTCCTGATTGAAGTCAGTGAGTAGTAATTGAGTATCGATGATCTATCGTACCAAAGTCTGCAAAACATTAAATTCTCTTCGTTCCAAGCAGAAGTGAGAACTTACAAGGTATCCAATATGGAAGCTCCAGAGGTCGTGCTGGGTGAAGAAATGGAACTATAGTGAAGTTCCACAGACGCCAGCAAAGTAGGGCTGCTGCAAAGAAGCCAAGGACTAAAACGAACATGCCATGATCGCCATAGAGAAGTGATGCTAGAAAGGCAGCCATTTTGACAGGTTTCAGGTTGCGTTTGAAGATTGTGCAATGAGTGCAGGTGAAGCGCTAGGAGGGTGGCATGAAGTCTACCCAGATCATCAGCTTAGGTACACTCATCATGAGTGCCTAGCTGACGAACCAACCCTCGTTGGTAGTCATGGCAGTGCTGAACATCGCAGATGGACGCTTACGGGCCCGAAAGAGATGGCGGGCGTTAGTCTACTGCCGACCTGCATCAACGCAGCAATGTCACTGGCGTCGGGGAATTACAGGGATGCTGCAGCTGCTCTCGAGTTTCTGCATTGGCTAAGGCTTGGAGGGCAATAAATTCTCGGATGCAACACTGTTATTGGTAGTATCCTCGTGCCGAGAGCACAGGTCTGGTAGGCAGGTATCGTTGTACACATGTAGCCCGGTAGAATGGAACTCCTCGGTATTCGAAAAGTGGAGGAGTCACAATGTGCTGGGGTAGCTGTGAGGAACTCCTCGTCGGTCCACTTTACCTATCAGCTGTGTATGCACAGTGAATACGGCCGCACTGGTAGGATTCCTACTTGGGCAGGCGCCCCACTGTAGGACGCAATAGCACCGCCATCCAGGCCAAGAGAACGTTTCTATCGGGAACTGATCCGAGGTGAAACTTGGATGATATATCGAATTCATGGGATGCTGGAATTCGCGTCGGGGATCAATAAATTGAGGCTGACACCATGACATCAGCCCTGTCTTTTCTCGATCTGAAGTGACTTGAAACGTCCTCGGGATGGCGCAAAGTAAAGGGACTATCGTCCCGTTTGCATGACGGCATGTCAATCTCGGCGTCATGCATGGCTTAGGGTTCCCGGCACGTTGGTACGCCGAAACCTTTCATTGCTCACATGTCAACTACATTACCCACTAGTCTGTCACAAGAACGAGATGCATGAGCTTCTCCTAACTGCGCATCAGTGAACGAATTCGGATACATGCGTCGCAGTCGTTCCTCAGTATAGTAGGACAGTGGAACCACTTCTCGGCGCTGTCGGATGGATGGCAACGTTCGAGGTAAGGACTAGGGTAGGCTAGTGGGTCTGGAACCATATCCTCCAATCGTCGGTTACGGCGGCAGGCGCCGCAGGGATTGTCCGATGTAGTTTATCCACGTACCTTAGCACAGTGGATCTTGGTGACTGCATACGTTAAACCATATCGATCGCTGCAGGTCTCGCCCCGATTATATTAGTCCAATTATATTGGAGACTACCCCACTCCGGACTGGTCCTACTGCGGCAACCTCGACATTTGGGGTGTCAACCCACGAATGAGATAATTGCCCGACTACATGTGCTTGGAGAGGCTGGAGGCTGCCGAGGCCGTGTCGTGTGGTCAGTCAGTCGATGTCAGAGACAGACAACCGTGAAGCAACTGAACAAATACTGTATGGCGCATCGCGCGGCTCCATAAACTGAACACGAGTTTGGATGAAACAAAAAGGTTTTGTATTCTCTTCAAATGAACTAACAACAATTACTAAACTAGTTTTGCCTGAGGTCCACCAAAAGCCATCATCTCATGGTCGTGCGCTAGGTGGCGCGTGCTCTCATTATCGACTTGGACATCAACATGACTGCTCTTGTAAATGTGGTGACTGCCTGGCCAACTGCTACCACTCGAGTTCTTGGAGTTATATGAGCTTCCCTGGCTGCGGATAAGACTGCGGATAGGCGTGAAGATTCTCGAAGCCCACAAAGATCGACCAGTCGGATTGTCGGAAGATTGGCCAAAGACATGTCTCCAGAATGCAGCCGTGGCAGGCATGCAACTTGCGGAGATTCCGACACACATCTCGACCAAGGCCATAAGGAGGATGGGATATGTCCACCACGTAAAGTCACCAATGTGACCTTCCAGCTTATGTTTATAGACAATACTGAGAGACGACGCAACGCAGCAACTACGATTCTGTTAGCGGGATTGGGCTTTGGCGATTACGGGCGACTCACAAAAGACCAGTCGCAAAGATTGCGATTACACCAAGTCGCCTGGTTAGGTCCAGTTGGAGGTTCCACACAACCCAAACTGGTAAAAGAAGAATGTAAACATCGAGTATCAAGCTTCCTGAAGCAATGGGCATAGTCATGTTGAATGAACCTGCGTAGCGTGTGTTTTGGGATCCCTCCAGCCAGGTCTGTCCAGGGCTTGGTGCGTTGTAGTAGAGACTGGCGGCAATGACTGCAATGTAAAAACCCCAGTTGACAATGATCCCAGCGTAGCAGCCAATGCGCAGCCATTTCACAGGACGAAAGAGGTCCAGGTACATGAGGAAGAAGGACGTCTTTGCGAACGCCCATACCAAGGCTGTTGGCCAATTCAGGAAGAAAGATGGCTGGAGACTTGTAAGTTTAATACAACGTGCGGATAGTCGTGGGCTTACAATGAGGAACTCTTCGCTCATGGTGTGCGCAATAGATATGTCCCACATGTGCGTCGCATATTTTGCCTTGGTGACGCCATATACACATACAGAGTAGTACAGACAAGTCCCGATTGCGGCGCATATAGTAGTGTCTATAGAGTTATATTAGTAATTGGATGTTGAGTGAAGCGGCGAGTACTCACAGTCGTCTGCCGTGAGTTTGCGCAATATTAAGAATTTTGCGTAGAATCTCATAGCCAGGAACAGGAACATAATGGCCATCAGTGTCGTTCCGACGGTAATGAGAACGTAACCATCTGAACGCGGGTTTTGAAGGTTTGGGACCACGCCAGGTGGCGGCACACCAGCGGGAGTCTGGGCCAGCTGTTCTGGCGTGAAGTTTGCGAGTGCGTCCATGATTTCAGCGCTTTGACACTACAACATTGGATGATGGCAGAGACCAATTGCGAATGACGAGTGGAACAACGACCTGGAGGAGCATCTTGGAGCTACCTGCGTGGCCATTCATATGTCGGTAGGAAACGACTGGGGAGCGTCTGATGCCGAGCCGAAGTTCCACCATCGGGGTTCAACCCACCCACGGTCATACAAATAGAGCAATCATCACCGTAAGCCGCAGCAATGTTGCAACGACATGGGTGACGGATCGCGCTATTTCTGCAGCTTACTGAGGGTGTAGCACGGGTACCCAGAATCAAGATGTCAGCGTGAAAATCGCGGGCAAACCCGCGCTCGTGTGTGTGTCCAGGTGGATACAGGTAGCTCGTGGCTCGTGCGCCCACCTACTTTACACCCCTGCCCCATACCCCGTAGTCACCGAATCGGGGAATTTGACTGTGCCTCAACTTGACTAACGAATTCTTTGAAATCTCACTGTGCCTCATACCTCATTCTAACTTCCAGAAATCTCCAAACAATCACTTCCTGACTTGCTTCTCAACCTTCTTCACTACCTTAGCACCTGCTCAATATGGCCCTCAAAACCGTCCTCATCACCGGCTGTAGCGACAATGGCATCGGTAGTGCGCTTGGCAAGACGTTTCAAGAGCGTGGATACCATGTATTCGCCACAGCTCGAGATACTGCGAAGATGGCATGGACGAAAGGCCTCGATAACGTCACCCCAATCGTGTTAGACATCAAGAAGCCAGGCGATATCAAGAAGGCTGTTGAGACCGTCTCAAAAGCTACAGACGGCAAACTTGACTTCTTAGTCAATAACGCCGCTAGGAACCATTTCATGCCAGTTTTGGACGTGGAGGTGGATGCTGTTCGCGATCTCTTCGAATCCAACTACTTCGGCCCTCTCTCGGTCACTCAGGCATTCGCGCCACTGCTTATCAAGGTACCGTTCTATCTCGCCGAAAACTGATCCGATAGATGACTGATGCAATACTTTGATTAGGCGAAGGGCCAAGTCTCGTTCATCACATCCATTTCTGGCTACGTGAACACGCCGTGGATGGGTATGTTTTGTATTCGCGACACCTTCCTGCACTAACATCTCCAGGCTTATACGCTTCTTCTAAGCGAGCTATCGAGGTTGTCGCAGATACCCTGCGTCTTGAGCTCGCTCCATTGGGCGTGACTGTTCTCGCCGTTGTGACTGGTGGCGTCAAGTCATCGGGTCAAACGTACTTTGATGATCTCAAACTGCCAAACGGCTCGCTCTACAAGGGCATCGAGGACACGATCGTCGCGCGGGCAAAGGGCGGTGACGGTATGCCGAGGATGGAGACGCTCGATTATGCCAAAGCTGTTGTTGACGAGATGGAGAAAGGTAAGTCTGGCAAGTTTTGGTATGGAGAGTTCGCGGAAATGGTCAGACAGGGCACCACAGCCGTCGCTGTACCGCTCGAAGCTATGGTGAGTTGCGACAGAGAACAGAACATGACATTTCCTCAAGGCTCACTCCACAAAGGATGCTCAAATGACCCAAGGTACTGGACTGGACACCTGGAAGTCGTAGGGTGCGGCTTTAATTCGGACGACTTTCTAAGATCGAAACCATTGGTGTAACATCGTCGGATGAAAGTTGCGAACGCAGCAGAAGTTACATGGTATAGACCCTGTAGCCTCCCAAATATCATATCAGAACATGTATAGATGCTCGATTCGCACCGAAGACCACTGCCGCAAAGTTACATGTGATGTGCCGACTGTAATCCACTCACGCAGCTTCTCCGACAGCAGCAATGCGACCGGCAAGGCTGTGAATTGGCACAACAGATCTACAGGCCTAATGTAGATACACGTGCGCAGTCTGTAGTTGGCGATCTTCGAGGCTCATGGAAACGGTTAAGAGCGCGTGGTGGCTGGCCGTTGGACTGCTTGGCCAAGCTTCAGAAGAAACGCTACGAATTCTTGCACCTAGGTCGTCCGCGCCAAACAGTCGGATCAGGCCCCCAACTGGGAAGGTTCACACACCATGTCAATCTTTCCACTAGTGATTACTGCTGCCGAACTACTGCAGCCCTAATGTAGCGGCGTCACTTCGGAGTCCGAACAACTCTTGCATACAGTAGTGTCTGTGCGACAAGGATAATCGGGTCACATCGCCAAGATTAGAAATGGGGATGGATAAACCTCGATGCAAGAGTGATGTCTTGGGAGCCTGCCAGATCCAAAGGAACGTAGTCAGGTGAATGAATTGTGGGTGGCGTGGAAGAGTACCAAAATGCATAATGCGGGCATGCCTTCAATCTGAAACTCACCGAGCAAGCGCTGGGTACCTTGAACTTACAGCATAACATTCAGTATTTCCAAAGAGGAGGCAATGAGTCCACCGATCTCCACACCCACCAACTGGGTGAAACTTGCCCAGCTTTCCTTCCTTGTCTTTACGATTGCCTATGTTGCGGTATCACTGTGTCGGGTTCGTCTACACCAAGGACTCTAGACTTTCAGAGCATCGATTTGACTCTTTAATAGGGAGGCTATGCAAAACTCAGGCGAATTGCGCACGATTTTGTTAGTGGTTTTTGGCACGCTCAAGACCTTCATACTGACCTCGTAATAGAGCAATGCTCGGTTCTACAAGCCATGGAAGGCCGCAGACAATTTCACAGTCTTGTACTCCAAGAAACAGATTGCAGAGCTCAGCGAAGCAACTGTGCTGTCGCAAAAGGCCGTATACGCTGATGTACTTTGCGCAATTCCTTCTCGCGACATGTCGCTGACATGCTACAGATGTTCGGCTTCAAGCACACAATGAATGGCATCGACCACAATAGTCCAGCAAACAGATTGGTCCGTACCAGACTGTATTCGAGACTGCTGCAGGTCAACGGACCAATTTACCTCGAGAACCTCTTTCCCTTCTTGAAGCAGAAGCTGGACAAGACTCTACAAGCCGAGCTAAACAAGGGAAAGAAGGTGGAAGGTATGATGGTCTTCATTTTTGCACTAGTAGATATTGATCCACCAAAACAGGTGGCCTCTCTATTCCTGTAGCTTCAACGGCTCGCAGACTCTCATCAAAATTGATGGCCGTCGTCTTCTACGGCGACGATCTCGGTACGCTTCTCTTTCCATCCATGACTTTAGTCTGACTGACACTTCTCAAGCCTCGGACGAAGGATTTGCCGATGCCCTTCTCAGGTATCCAAAGGACATGATCAAGTGCATGGCTGCCTTCCAGCTTACTCCATCTTGGGTCTCACCGTAGGTCCGAATCGACGCTCACTCATCTTCAGTGATTTTGACGTGAGCAGATACATGCACGCTATCCTAACCAACCGAGGAGAAGCAATGCACAAGATTCAAAATCGCCTTCGCGACATCATGGGCATGGGCAGGAAAGCTTGGAGCGAGACTCCCGAGATAAAAAAGGTGAGATTACAGAATCGATTCTACAAACCCTGTACACGATTGCTGACAGCCGCCAGCTCACCATTGCGCACAACATGACCGAAATGACTGACGGAAGTGACTACTGGGACCCAGAACTCCTATCGCAGTCTCTGCTCGGAATCTGGTTTGCCGCCGCCCATCAGCCATGGATGTTCCTCGACTTCATCTTGCTCGAGCTGTCCACTCGCTTGGACTGGCAGCATGCTCTACAGAAGGAGCTAGACACGCTTGCTCCATCGAGCTATCATGAGCTAGAGAAGCTTCCATTGCTCGACAGCTTCATCAAGGAGACGATTCGACTGAATCCTTTGGACAAGTGTAAGTGCTGATAGCCAAGTAATGGAATTGGATACTGACATCCATCGCAGTCGCGATTCGTCGCAAGGCTCTGGAACCGTACACTTTCCAGGGTGGTGCACCATCAGTGCCTCTCGGTGGAACAGCCTGTGTCTCTGCTCATGATCTGATGCACGACCCGCAGACGTACCCAAGCCCCGACACCTTCCAGGGAGCGCGATTCGTGCCGACTGAAGACGGTGCGCCGCAAAGCAAGTTCACAGACGTGTCTGAGAAGTTCCCAGTGTGGGGTTATGGATCTCTCGCATGGTATGTTCTTTGCTACCGTTCACTGCTTCCGAGATCCAATACTAACGGTCGACTCAACAGCCCTGGTCGCTTCTACGCCTCGTTGATCATGAAGTTGATCCTTTCGGAGATACTGTCCAAGTACACAATCAAGCTGGAGAACGAAAAAGCGCGGACCAAGTTCTATTGGGAGAGTTTCACAATGCCGTATGAGTCGACGCGGATCATACTACAAAAACGAAACCGTTGATGGATGATACTGTATCTTATACTGCGGTTGTTTCGAGCATAGTGGTTGCGTGTCTGTATATAGCAATGTCATTGGAGTGTCATATGATTGGTCCAAATGGTAGAATTAATGAGACAGAATGTACTGAACAATCTCGCTTGAGCCCCGCTTTGTCTCACCCCCATCTCTGCTTTCCTAACATCGAAGCCTGAAATTGCACATCGTAGTAAAATGATGAAATGCTCAAGAAGTTATCCGATTTGGAATATCGTCGCGTCAATTGACGCATACCTAATAACAGATTTCTAACTTCATCACTCTTGATTGACAGTGCTGATGATGGTGTGAAGTACATAAAGCTACCGAGATCAACAACATCATAGAGGTACGTAGTGTGATGGCGCGCTGTGAGCACTCTCTCAGGAGCAATCTTTTGACATCCCACTGATTCCTTGGAGGCATGTAAGCTTGTGTATGGCCTGCACAACATCTAAATTACAAGGCTTATGAATTGCCTAGACGAATTTGTCACACAAATTCGCCGATACGCGAACACTGACCACATTCATGGTACTCGAATAGCTTAACCCCACTTCCGACGACGACCAGATGTAACATCTGTTCCAAAGCTTTCCCGGGTTTACTGTCCTCAGTCAAAACGGTCCAGCTGCCTCAAACGACTTCTTCCCGTGACTGCGCGGTCTCCCAGACACCTTGCTGCTGGTGTGACGCCAGCCAAGGAGATCTACATAAGGCCGTGAGGCTGGGTCTATTGATCGAAAGCGATGCAGTGTGTCTATACAATGCACCAAGTATCTACATGGATCCTCAGCGACAATCGGATCCACAACGCTTTGACCAAGATCGCTATCTTTCCACGAGTCCAAGCTTGGCAGTGAATCCGGGCTCGGGCAAGCGGGGTCAGTTCCCGTTCGGCGGTGGCCGTTGCATTGGCCCGGGCACGCACGTCACAACCTCATGGGCGTCGGGCGAATGCTCGCGGACGAATGTTCCCTTGCAGCTAGATGCTCGTAGCAAGCCCAGGTAGATCGTTTGATGCAGTGTCTACCCGAGAAGTTGGTATTGAAGATAGTAAAACGCCGAGATGCATGCACAGGGAAGAAACGGTCGCGCAAGAATTGAAGGATACCAGGAAGCATTGCTTGGCTGGACAATGAATTATCTGCCGACCGGCTTTGTCCACAAGAGGTATGCAGATCCTGGGGAAAGTGCTACCTAGGTTAGATTGATTCGATCAGGTGATAGGCGAGTGGTATCTAATGCACGGTGCTTCCGTGGGCTCGATGTCGGTGTTATTTTTTGTTGCCGAGCACATCAATTGACATGGATTAAGGCGCATTGTCGTTTACATACTTTGACGTTTTGCATCCTTAAATTCTGGGCCGATGTTTTTCTGAAGAGGAATTCAATATCCGATCCGTGTTTTGGAAACTTGCGATCACTCCGTTTACTTCTCGGATATTGTTTTGGTTAAGGGCCAAGTTCAGATAATACTGAATGATTCGACGCCGAGAAATGTTCCGGTGCTTTCTTGACGGCGATACGTTATACGTTATACGGCAAGTTGGGCCTGGAGCGAGAAGTTGGGCCTGGAGCGAGAACTCGGGTACTTGGCGTGCTTGACGAAGCTAATCCGCCGGCACACGTACTCAGGGCTCAACGCCGGGTTCTCGTTATTGAATACCACATGAGGCGGTCGATGAGGGAGCCCCATGAAGTAGCGCTATCATCGCTGAAGGAGTTGATGTGCCAAGAAATTAGAATGTGTACTATGGTATTTCTGAACAGTATGGTGAAGCCGATGTGACGCACCAGACCAGCTCTCCCTGAGCAACAAAATAATCATCCCGCTCGAACGCCTAGTTTGCCGTGTCTTTTTTTTTTCAGTCTTTCGGAGGCTGTTACTTTAATATTTCTCATGATATGGGCTCACCTAGACGAATACTCGTCATTGAACATCACGTACATCACAAAACAAGATTGATAGACTGTGCTTGTTCACATTGCAGCAAAGAATCAGCCAAAGTGTTCGTGGCTGAAAGCAGTCTCTTTGACCCAATCAACCAGATCATGCATTGCTGCTCGATTTAAGTCTGGGAAAGCAAGATACACGCACTTATTTAAGACAATTTATGTTCGTGTCAGGTGCGTGATTACCAAAGTTGACGTCTAAATAACGAAGAGCACTGCAAGGACTTAGCCAAGATCAAGCATAGAGCACCGGGTATCATTGGAAACAACTCTGTGCAAACCCAGCAATCCATAATAAGTAGATACTGCTGTTCCACAGCTTTCCTCCTATAAAAGTCTCAATTGGAGCGATTAAAAATGCTGTATAGTGTAAAAAGTGACCCATCGTATTCATACTAGATACCCAATAAAGAGTTCCAAACACGCTAAAAAGATTGCGAATCCATTAGATCTCCCATCGAAAAATACTTCATAAACTTTCTATATTGTCGAGCGCAAGAAGACTACTCTCTCGCTACTCAGGCTAGTAGTGATATACGCTGCGAAACATATCTACTTTTACATGTAAATCAATAGCATGTGCGCAGGAACCCAGACTTGAAGAAGAATGTAAGAGAGTCAGCATATATAATCTGTCAGCGTGGCACTTCCCAGCGACTCTGCATGCTTCAGCACAGCCAGATATTCGGAACTTCCTCGCACGTCCGTGCTAGAACTATAACCCATGTACTGTGCATCATCGAGAACGGGTTAAACTGCGAAGGCGAGTAGCTCGGAAGATAGATGGCAACACAAAGTAACAATCCGGCCCTTGATCCTTGTGAAACAAGTGTATATATTTAGGATGAAGCAACGCTCCAGCGACGATGTCTATCGAGCCCATCTCCCTCCGCATCCACTCCTACTCCTCCAAAACAACCTTCAGCGTAACAATCTCAAACGCTCTAACACCCACCACAACCCCCTTCTCCTTTCCATCTCCTCCCTGCACATCTTGTACCTCAAAGACTCCCTCCTCATCCTCCAACGCATTGCACTTGACTACTTTCTTAACCTTGAGCGCGCCCCACGTCAACACGCCCTTACTCTTGCCTCCCAGGGCGTCGTAAATGCGCAGAATGACGCTGTGTCCAGACTTGACGGGTAAGTCGTGGCGCGATACATCCTCATCGTCTTCCGCGCGCTTGATAGTGTCGAGAACGAGGTTAGGCGCGTTGTGAATGGCGAAAGTGTTGAGTACACTCGGACTTTGTGCACTTGCAGAGTGCCCGATGATTTTTAGCGGGTTGTTGAATTCAAAAGCTTTGCGTACCGTGCGTTCATCTAAACCGCCTGTGTGCGGGAAGATAGCGTAGCGCGTGGAGTGGTGGCCCATATCCGCGTGTGCGTCGGGGGCTTTGGGACTGCGAAGGAGACTGAGACGCATGACGTTGCCTTGGGTGGCGAAGCCGAATTTGCTGTCATTGAGGATGGACACGCCGTAGGTGGCTTCGCTTAGGTCGGCCCATTTGTGCACGCAGACTTCGAATTTGGCCATGTCCCAGGTTGTGTTGTAGTGGGTTGGGCGGCGGACGACGCCGAACTGCGTTTCGTAGCTGGCTTCGGTGTTGACGATGTCGACGGGGAATTCGACCTTGAGGAACTTCATGGTCTCGTGCCATTCGATGTCGGCGTCAATTTCGAGGGCGGTTGGAGCGTCGCCGACAGCGGCGGGGAGCGATAATGTGGTCTTGATCCAAGATTTATCCGAAATCTTGGTCTCGATTTCGAGCGATACTTTATGGATACTCGACTCAGTGATGGTGACTTTGCTGGGCGAAAGTTCTTGGCGAGACTTGAGATGGTAGACCTCAACGTCCCAAGCCTGCCAGTAGAGCGGCTTGTCGTCGTAGATGACAAGTTGAGCAGCCTTCTGGCCCTTGGGGACAACCTCGCGGTCGGCAGAGATGTCGTATAGAGATGTGATGGCGCCATCAGTTACCTTGACGACAAATTGGGCGTTGCGAAGCTCGAATTCGTTGGAGCTGAGTTGCTTGATCGCCGCGCTACTGGCAGAGTATGGCGAAGCCAGTGGTCGGATATCAAGTGGACCCAGGCCGTTTCCGTGAGCAAGACCATAAGTTGCCTGGCTTGCAGCACCAGGCAGTTTCACGATTTCACTTCGCTGCCAGGGCAGTGTGTTCATGGCGACAAGCTTGCTATCCGCTGTCAAGCTCTTCGCATCATCGAAGCCAAGCTCCGACAACGCGTCTGAGAGCAAGCGCTCGCCAGTGGAAAATACCTGAGCATAAATCTTTGATCGTCAGCGGAGATTCTATCGTTGAGAAAACTGCACATACCTTATCAGAGTCATCATAGCACATCTCAATCGAGCTACCAGGCAGACAGTCGTGAAACTGGCAAAGCAGCACATTCTCCCACATGTCGTCAATGTCCTTCTTCGGGTATTTGTACGCGCTCTTCTTGCCAAAGCCATTCTTGATGGTCGCAAGCGTAGCCAGGTACTCAATGTCTCGGAGCATAATCTCCGACTTGCGATTATTGCGCTTGTTGTTCGACTGTGTAGTGTACGTGCCGCGATGCAATTCAAAGTACAATTCGCCGTACCATGTCACGAGCTCAGTGCCATTCTCGATTTTCTTCTCGAGACGGTCAAAGAAGTCGTCTGCAGAGTCACCGAGCTTGATACGTGGGAGAAGACCGGTCTTGTCACTCATGCCGCGGCACCGACGGAGCTTCTCGAGATGCTGCCATGTTGGACCGCCTCCGCCATCACCCTTGCCAAAGACAAGCAGTGATGACTTGTCCTGATCGAGGGATTTGTGCTGCGATACGCTCCTCTTGACATCACCAAAGTCGGCTTCAGCTGTGTATGTCTCGCATGGTGGCATATGGCAGATGACCTGGCTGTTGTCGAGCGCAACCCAGTTGAACGTCGTGTGCGGGAAGTTGTTGATATTGTTCCAGCTCAACTTCTGTGTGAGGAATCGTGTCATGCCCGAAATGCGGCAGACTTGTGGTAACTGCGTGGAGTAGCCGAATGTGTCCGGCAGCCAGAAGGTCTTACAGCGCTGACCGAACCTGCTCTCGAAGTAGCGTTGGCCGTACAAGAACTGTCTGATCAGCGACTCTCCGCCAGGTAAGTTGGTGTCATGTTCGACCCAGCTACCACCAATTGGCTGGAAAGAGCCTTCCTTTATCTTCTTCTTAACGCGGTCGAATGTCGAGGGATAATCCTGCTCCAACCACTTGTACTGCTGTGCCTGCGTGCAGCAGAACCGCAACTCTGGGTATCGCTCGATCAAATCGCACTGACTTGACCACGACCGATTGACCTTGCGCTTCGTCTCCGCGAACGGCCACAGCCAACACGTATCGATATGGCAGTACCCGATCCCGGACACAATCGCCTCATTGTCCGTCTCATACACCTTGTGCGAGTCAATCTTATCCCCCAGAAACCCCTTCGCAATCTTGCGCCCCTCAGCAATACCCTCATCACTCCCGCCGCCCGCGATGAAAGCGTCAATAATGCGATTCGCAACCTGCTGCGCCTCATGCGCCTCCACCGACTCACTCGGAAACTCCCTCGCCGCATCCGAAATCTCCCAGAAGTCAAAGTACAGCGCCCTCGCCTCGAGATTGACAGCCACGATATCCGCCGTGTGCAGTGTGTAGTACCTATCCGGGTCGGGCGGCTGGATCGAGTCTCCGCCAGGCGCATTGCCAAACATGCCATTGCACGCCATCTCGATGTAGAACGTATGTTCCTTGCCGTCCCTGAAGCTGTCGGGCAGAATCCACTCCACACGCTCGCCACCACCAGTCAAGCCGTGCACGGTGTGTCCATCCTCGGTCCAGATCAAGCCCTCGTTATTCGCATCCCAGACGAACTCAAGGCGCTCCTTCTTCAGCATATCCTTCGGCACCGTAAGCCGGACCTTGAACCAATGCGTCGACCAACTCGGGCCAAACGACTCGCCGATCTTCGTGTCTTTGAACTCATGGGACGTCGCTTCTTTGAACAGCGGGCGCGAGAGATTGGGCGGGGAGTAGACGGACAGCTTGACCCATTCGGGGCCCGAGGCGGTGGCTTCACGCAGCTTGCTGATGACGTATTAGAACCAGCCGGTGCTCGCTGAAGCTCTGGGACTCTTACCCAACGATACCCTGCTCTCTGTACTGTCCACCGTCTGTGAATTGCCTCAAGCGGTCCTGATAGATGTGGTGGATCTGCTTGCCCACGGGACCGGCCGCGAGTCTGGGGTAATCGGAGGCGACCACCATGGTGCGATGAGACTCGCCGCCCATGATTGCAATTGCAGCTTGGTAGCGAGGAACGAGGAGCTTGATTGAAAGGAATAGAGAACGCGAAGATGCAGTGAATTGTTGTATATGTAAGTATAGCTCTTGTCGTGTACCTTGCATGGAGCTGTAAGCTTGGAGCTGTCTTCCCCGCATGGAGCCAAGTGGGTCTAGTGATCCGCCGCGTCTCCACCACGCCATCTGATGACCACCATGACCGTCTTACAGGCATGCAACAGTCGTCATTTGAGCTTCGCGATGGCGTGCATCTCCTCATTTTCTATCGATTACTGCTGTCTTGCATGGTCTTTGCACCGGGAATATGGTACACCTGCCTCATTCAGAGCTTCAAAACCACACGATAACTTGCAGCTTTCATTTGTAGGGCATGTGAGCATCACACCCGCCCATCATAAGACGTGCCCCAGAAACTCTATAATCATTGTAATCATTTACCCAAGAACGCCTATGCATGTTCCCAACTATGACCCGCCTATTTGATCCTCTCCAACCTTGCCCTGTTCATGGCAATCTGATCATCCACCTTGTCTGTCTTGCCCGTGATGCGATCGATGTGCTTGTTCTGCGTATCCACCTCCTCGCCCATAGCCTGTCCGAGGTGACGGAGACGCTTAGCTGCGCCGTGGAGGGCATCTATCATTCGCGTTAGCCCCATGGTCATACTGTAAGAAATGAAGATACGTACCCAGATTGCCATCGATTTCGTTCTCCATCTCGTCGTCTTCCGAGTCGGCTTCAAATTGGTACTTGGCGCGGTCTGCGAGCGTGCTCTTCTTTTGGCCAGCCGTCATGTTCTGCAAGCCGCGGGTTGCGCCATCGTTGCGGGCGGCTGAGTCCCAGGCGGCTTTGCGCGTGGCATCGCGTTGTTCACGCTCCTGGCGATGGGTCTCCATGCTGCAGGTTATTAGTATGAGCTAAGTCAGGAGAGAGTGCGAGAGCTTACATCTTGTCGTCGCGTTCCTGGCGGCGAGAAGAGGCAGTGAAGGGGTTCGAGACGTGCATTGCGAACATGGACTTGTTGAGAGCTGCGGATGTCAGTACGAGCTCTGGGCGTATAGAGGACGATACATACTCTTCAGCTCACGAGCCTTCTCCTCTGCAAGCCTGTTCTGTGTGCTTGCAAGGTCGAGGTTGCGTTCAGTGCTGTCATGTTGTTAGCATATTCTTTCCCAACTCCTGAAATATACGTACTTATGAATGCGCTCGCCCTGTGCACCGAGTCGAGCAAGAGTATCACGGCCCGTCTCCTCAGCCTGCTGCGCCAATCTCAATGCATTCCTCGTGCTCGACACATCCTGTTGCTTCATGAACTTGATCTCGTTCTTGGTCGCATTGATGTCTTCCTCCTCCTGCTCCTCGGCCGTCAACTCGCGGTCGCCGTATGCTCCGTATCCACCAGAACCAGAAGCCTGTCCATAACCGCCGGCTCCGCTGTCTCCGTAGGCACCGCTCTGGCCGTATGCACCCGACTGCTGGGGCGGAGGTGCCTGCTGTCGCGACGCAGCGTTGCCGAAGAGCTCGTTGCGACCGGCATCGGTGGTCATGGTGTCCTGCGAGTTGGTTCGTCCAAGACCACCATATCCCCCAGCTCGCGCAGCGGACGCAGGTGCACCTCCGTATCGGTCACCGCCATAGCCTGACTGTGCGCCATAGCTTCCTCCTTGGGCGCCGTAGCCTGCAGGACGCTGTTGTCCTCCGTATGCTTGGCCGGGGCCTGTCGCAGCGGGCGTCTTCTCTTGGCGGAATGAAGAGCTGCTGCTACCGCCGCTGTAGGCGGGAGGTGCCTGTTGGGCGTATGGGTCGTTCGCTGGGGGCGCTGCGTATGGGTTTTGGGCAGCTGGACTGTCCTTCTTCTTCCTGCCGCCAAAAAGGGCAGAGCGGTTGCTGTCCTCGCCTTCCTCACCCTTCTTCTTGCTTAGGAAACCCATGATTATGTGATGTTGTGTCTGAACTGTGGTCGAAGGTCGCAGTGGAAGTTGGTCTAAGGCAGCTAATACTGTGGGGTTGAGCTTATCGATTGGCTTGTGACTTCGATGCCAACAGTTCGTACAAAGAGTCGCGGTAGTATGTGAAGAGATTCAACTTCACGAAATTGAAGTGCTGAGCTGGGAGTATTTGAATGTTACAGGGGAGCGAGAGAGCGTTTGGACGGTGGATGCGCGGCGCATTGGGCGTTTCGACCAGAACACCGCCCAGCGCTGACGAGGTCCAGAAGGCGGAGCACTCGCCACAAGAAGACAGGATTCACCATGCAAGAGACATTCAACTCCAGCAACTGCGTGGGTACAAAGTATGTGCGATTATCACATTTAGCTAATAACATACTTCATTGAATTACAACTTCAGCATCGAACCTCAGACCATTCGACTGCCCGAGGCTCCCGTTCCTGTCCCGCATTGTCCCTGCATAACATTCCGGCGAGCCCAACGACCCGAATGTGCAAATTAAGGTCGGATCGAGATAGAACGCCTCAAACACCGTGTCGTTATATCGACGTATGCAGCAAATAGATTATGCGGATGTCTTGCCAGTCCCGCGATCCAAACGAGCCTCGCACGTTCAGACCTCATTCTACCCCCGTCAATGCATGAAGTCGCTGCTTAGCATGCTGCGACCACATCTCGATATTGACTTCGGGCACGGCTTCTCCATCCGATGATGGCAGATCATCGTGCTCCTCCTTTGTCCATATCTCAGTGCCCTCAACAACGGGAAACGGTGTCAAGACCCTGCTGATGTCTCCCCACCACACCTCGCCAAACCTGCGATACCAGTCAACCGTCTTCTTGAGTCCCTCATCGAAACTTGTCTTCGGTTCCCAGCCCAGCGCTGCAAGTTTGGAGCCATCTGTAGCGTATCGCTGGTCGTTGAAAGGTCGGTCTTCCGTATGCTGTACCCATTGCTTCAGCTCGGCAGGTGTCTCATGTCCAAGTCCGAAGATGTCGAGGAGTTGGTGGCATATCTCCGTGTTGGACACCTCGTCTTTCGATGCGATGTTGTAAATCTGGCCAATGACGCCTTTGTGGAATATGGTATCGAGCGCGTCTACAATATCACCGGCATAGAGGTATCGTCGCGTAGGGGATCCGTCGCCGTGGAGTAGTAGCTTCTGCTGGCGCTGAAGTAGCATGATAAACTTCGGTATTATCTCTGCGTCGCGTTAGCCATGCGCACGTCTGCCAGAACTTTTACCTACTCTCGGGAAACTGGTGTGGTCCATAGACGTTGTTCGCCCTGATGGTAATCAAAGGCAGCTTGAAGCTGCTTCGATATGCGCTGACCATCATCTCTGCCGCAGCCTTACTGGCTGAGTATGGATTGGTGGGCGCCAATATACTCGTTTCACCGAGATCAGCAGCGCCAACGGGCACGTCGCCGTACACTTCGTCTGTCGAGATGTGTATGAATCTATTCACGCCATGTTCTCGAGCTCTCTCGAGCAGCACATGAGTGCCATATACGTTTGTGTTGGTAAACTCGTATGAGTTGCCGAAGCTTAAATCGACGTGCGATTGCGCTGCGAAGTGGAAGATGGTGTCAATCTTGTGTTTGCGAAGCACCCTTTTGACATCTGCGGGTGACGTAATATCGCCATTATCGAAGCTGAAATTTGCCTTATCGTCGAGTATGCGCGTGTTGTTGAGCGTCGCGCAGTAGTCGAGCTTGTCGAAAGACACTACATTGTAGTGGTCTGGGTAGGTAAGCACGAGATGGCGCACAAACCAGCAGGCACTGCATTTCATTAGTATAGGCTTGTGCAGTATGCATTTGAGATGTCTGCAACTCCTTGCACCTTGCATACTCGTTGCGAAATACGTACATAAAGCCCGCTCCGCCAGTTATGAGTATGTTCTTTGCATTGTGCAATGGTTCAAACTTGGTTGTTCCCGTGAGCACTGGCGCTTCTCGCCAGAGTGCCTCCTTGACATAAGTCCTCGGGTTCAAAACTGTAGATCGACGCCGACCTATTGTTTCATTAGTCTTGCGATGTACTACCAATGCGATGCAAGTTGAACCCACGCTTCACACCTCGCGTGCCATTGAGTACGGTGTCGGTCGCCTCAGGACTTTGAATCGCGGACATACCAGCGCAAAGGGCTATCAGAACCCAGTGTGGCAGCAAGTATATTCTGTAATGACGAGAGCATCTCGAAGCCTACGTGCTTAATTGAACGCGCAATGTCGCGTCGCTGATAGACAGAGTGATAATGCGACGCTAGCGTGGATTGGGTAGTCCTTCCGCTAGGACAGATTACGCCATGGCAGTTGACTTTCATCGCACACGCGACACACAACTCACGTCCTCTCACATCTTACGGGTCGTCAAAGATGCTAACAGAGTACTGCAAATCGCCATGATTATATCAAAATATTGTCTAACGAAGCGTGCTGCAAACCCAACCAATGCAGAGTTCCAGCCCGACAGAAGCCGCATGACCAGGTGCATCTATGGTTTGTCTCTTATTATTCTGTTATCTACAACGTACTGTATAACCCTCAACTGCATAATGCACATTTCCCTTGATAGCCATTCTTCCCTTTACTTCTTGCCCTTCCCTGCCACTCCTTCGCCGCAAATTTCCCTAGCCTTACAAAGCCAGTTTTTATGGCGCCAAGTTCTTCAATGCCGTGCATTCTGCTCCATGTACGAAACATGCATGACAAGTATGAACGGACATTGCACCCCGAAAGCTTACGTGGGGAGATAAGGAAAATCCCCACGGCAGCTGATCGGCCTGTAGGAGAGCGCTGGCGTACGTTGTGCGACGCAATCTCTCTTGGTAGATGCGCGGTACAGCCAAAGACTCCTGATGGGATTACGCCTCCAGTGCTGTTAGTACAGGAGGAAGGATATTGTTAAGGCCCAAGGATTTTCCACAGCTTGACTCGCCGATATTTTCAGGGTGAGCTTAACATGTCAGGGTTATCCCCATTCAGGGTCACCCTTACAGATTATAATCTCTATAAGGACTTTGTCTATACTGTGAAGCTCCTTGTTGTATCTGTAAGAGGAGCGTCGATCTCATCATCAGAGCTCGGGTGACGGATGATTTTCCGAGTTCACAACTGACAAATTTGACGCCGCAACATCATGAACTCAAGCGGTATGGATGGCAATGCCAGCTCTGAGGCGCAACTTTGGTCTCACTTTGCCTCTTGGGTTACTTTATCTCGTATGCTAGCCTCGGTTTTGTTAGCTATCGCTGCTGATTATGCTTGGATGCTGTATACGAGATGGCGCATGGTAAGCAGAAAGTTGAACATTACAAACGTTGCTGCTAACAGAATGGCAGCCACCAGGACCACTTCCATGGCCAATATGTGGTAACACGTTCAGCCACCCCGA